>Ga0193741_1000247_pt1 | contig 15259 bp, 16 predicted proteins | sample L2s2metaG_FD_143059 | JGI IMG/M metagenome (GOLD analysis project Ga0193741, IMG submission 143059) | Soil microbial communities from a riparian zone of the East river system, Colorado, United States - L2s2 | ecosystem: Environmental > Terrestrial > Soil > Riparian zone | place: USA: East River...
ACCAATCCCGCCATGGTCCGGCGCTTCCCTGAGTTTGAATACCAGTGGGCAAACGCGTCATGAATCCACGTGCCCAAGTCAAGCGCTCCAAATGATTTCTCTTTTGGTACTAACCCCATGCGCCATTTCCAATACCACATTTTAGGGCAGCGCTTGTAATTCATTATCTCGTGACTACGGATGAAGAGTGAAGGAACTGGACTGACACTTGGGGTTGTCATTATCGCTCCTAGTAAAACCCGAGGCAGGAAAAGCAAGGGGCACTGATCGCTTCCTGCCTCGGGAGCTTTATTCAATTACCAATTTATCGGCCATGCGCTCTCAGGCAATGAGAGGTCAGAAAAGAAATTCGTCGTCAGCTTCCTTTTTGGAAACCTTCTTCGTTCCCTTGCTGGAAGTCTTCCCCTTGGCGGGGATGGCTTTCTTGGCTGGCTTGACAGCCTTCTTCGCGGCTTTCTTGGCCGGAGCCTTCTTCGCTACAGCCTTCTTGCCTTTGGCCTTCTTTGGTGGGGCAGGCTCATCCTCTTCTTCGTCGTCCTCTTCCTCATCGTCGTCTTCATCATCGTCTTCGTCGTCATCCTCAGAGTCGTCCTCATCGTCCTCTTCGGAATCGTCGTCATCCTCGAATTCGTCATCGTCCTCTTCGTCGTCCTCAAGCTCTTCATCGTCGTCTTCAAACTCATCGTCCTCAGGGTCTTCATCCTTGGCACGGCTAGCCTTACCCTTGGTCTTACCCTTCCGGGGAGCTTCGTCCTCATCCTGATTCTTGGGCTTGGGACCACGCTTGTTAATTCCGTGCTTCTCCCGAAGCTCCTCAAGGAAATCACTTTCCATGAAGGCGGTACGGGCGGTCAGTGCGAGACGGATACCGGCGAGGAAGGCAGCCTTCTTGCTGGAAGCTGAATCGGGGTCGAAACCAATCTCAGTGGTGATGTATCGAGCAAACCACTTCTGATAGTCCGTTGCTTCCTTGTCCGCCATCGCGGCAAGCTTGGGGTCACGCTTCGGAGCCTTTGCCTTTGTAGGCTCAGCCTTACGCTTGGGGGTTTTCGTTGTGGCCTTTGCCATTTCGGGAACATCCTCCTAGAACGAATCAGTTTTGGTGCGAGATGTGACGACGCTACAGGGTCATCGATTTGCTGTCAACCGTCCTATTTACCTGCAACTATCGACTATGGTCTATAACATAACGAAGGTAATCTACCCCTCTCCGTTCATCGAGTAACCTATATGAATCGTACGCCAATTCTTGGTTAGCAATTGCCGTACCCACGTCCACAGTTCCTATGGAGCGCAAGTAATAGTAGTAACACTGCCGTGGGTTGCTGACCCTGTGCGTACGATCCTCCGCCTGCTGTTGTTGGCTGGGAATCCTTGTCTCAGTTAAGAATATGGTCCGTGAGGCTGAGTCCAATGTGATCGCCGTACCGCCTGCCTTGACGTTCAGCATCATCAGGTGCTCATGGTCACTGGTGTTGAAGCGCTCAATTATCTTGGCTCGCTTGTGCGCACTCGATACCTTGCCGGATATGGCAGCGCACAAAGGATTTCCTGGCTTGGTTTTGAAATGCTTCTCTATGGCTTGCATAAACATTTCGAGCAGGCTGGTATAGAAACTTACGAACACAACTTTATCGATTGGATTCTTAGGATAACCCCACTCCTCCAAAGTTTCGATGCACCAGCGGTATTTGTTTGATGGCAAGGTGGGACGGAATTTAGCTTTCCTTGAGCCATCAGGCAAATCCCTCCATTCAATATCCCCATAGGAGGAAGCAAGCTGCTTCAGGCGAGTCAGTTCCGACAGAGCGGTTACCGCCATGAGACGGCCGGATTTTAGCTCCGACACTGAACCAATAAGCATTTGCTCATAGGCTCGCGCTTGCCTACCGTCCATGTCCAACCAAATACCGGTAGGGCTTCCCTCCACATCGGGGTCAAGCGGCGTGCCTACCTCAATCTTGGGAGGCAAATCCTTTGCCACTTCAAGCTTTGTCCGCCTCAGGGCTATGGCGGATATCGAGTCCCACAGCAGAGGTTCACGTTCCTTGATGAATTCCCCGATTTCATAACCCCGGTATCCTGCCTTGCGCCAATACAGTTCTGCCCAACGGTGGAAAGCGGGGTATGCCTGAGGGTCCAACCAATTCAAGGTACCCCAAAGGTTATGAGGCTTGTCATCCATCGGCGTACCGGTCAGCGCGAGCTTCGTACCATCAGCACGGACCTTCAATAAATCCATGCCTCTCCGTCGTTGGGTGGGGACGGCTCCTCTGTGGATTAAACTCTCATGGGCTTCGTCATTGATGATGACTCCCCAATCTATTTCGAACAGTCGGGGAAACCTTGGTATGTCTAGCTTTTGGGTCTTCTGTGTCTTGGGGTGACCACAGATCATTGTCCGCCTGGTCTTTGTCGTGAGCTGACAGCTTTTACCACAACGCTCACAGGTTAGCTCCGTGCGCACCATAACCATTTCAGGGTGCACGATTACCCATGTGTGCTCATCCATGACCGTACGCCGGAGCCTGGAAAGCCGCTGTGCGTGCCCGTCAGCAAACGTAATCGGCTTGTGCCATCTAGGGAGCCACCTACGGATTTCACGCCACCACACAGGCTTGGAGGCGGTTTTAGGGGCTATCACTAGGTAGGGTCCGGGTATCTGTGCCTCAAGGATTCCGCCCATGGCTATGAGTGTCTTGCCCAATCCAGGCTCATCAAATATCCCAGTACCGGGGTTGTCGGCAACGAAGCGGCTACCTACCTTCTGATATGGCCTACGTTTCATTGCCTTGTAAAGGAATGGAGCAGCCTCGGGAAGGTGGTAGAGCTTGGCTGTCTTGGCTGAGGCGAGCTTTGCCATAGCATCCCGAGAGGAACGTACGCCAACAGCCCAACGCCGTAACTCATTACCCACCTTGAGACGCTTACCGTACTTGGCTTGCAACAGCTTGCAAGTCTCATAGTTCAGGGGGACTGTCCAGTAACCTTTGACGGTTTCATAGGCTCCGGGAATTGCCGACCGGATACCAGGAAGCGGACCATCCGTTGTGAGGACGATCCGCCTACCTTTTTTCTCGATGTTGATTTTGTTCATTTACTCTTCATCGCCTTGGCAATACGTACTCTATGACTTGAGACAATTGCGTTGTTAGAGTTGGCACCAGCACAGCTTATGTCTCTAGGCGCAAGGCATTGAGGGCACTCTACTTTCAGCACATCTGAACTCTTCACAATGCTCCCTACGGGAAATCGATTTGAACGGGGAGGTTCGCGACCATGGCGTAAAGCAAGCCGAACAGAAGTAGCACGTTCAGCATGTAGCGCGCTGCCTTCACGTTGGCGTCAATTAGTTTCCACATCGGGGATGTCCTCTCTCCTACCACAGTGTTCACAAATCCAGTCTGAAGCTAAACCACCTGCTATCCAAAGATGATCACAATCCTCCACCTACTTACCTACCTTCAGTAGTTGTCCTAGCTGGATCAACCGCATGTTTCCGCCTGCACCATCTAGGAATTTGATCAATCGCTCGGAAGGGATCTCATGTCCGGCACCATCGAAACGGTGCTCTATCGAGATTGTATCGTGCCCACACACACCCTTCTCTTCTTTGCCGGAAATCCGATTCCACCAAGTGATTTTGTTGCCGACGATATGAGCGGCTACCTCACCATCAGTTGCCCACTCAGGATCAAAAGGGAGGCTGTGAGGCGGAACATCCCCGTTGCGGGAAGGCTTGTCTACTGACCACAGTGAATAGTTTTGGTCGATCGCCACACCATCTTTCCAGACGATCGAAAGCAATTCCTCCCCGCGATGTGCGCTGATCGTAACAAGCTCGCCCTTAGCGGAACCCTGAACTTCCCAACCTTGCTCGGATAGCATGGCCTTTGCCTTCTGAGCCAATTCCAAGCTCTTCTCACGCCCATGGGAGGTCTTAACCGCCTCAGTAGCACGGAACTTAGGTTCAGCCGTTTTAGTGGCTGTGCGTTGCTCTGAAGCTTCACGCTCGCTGGCTTCAAATGCAGCACGCTTGGCAGCCAGTTCCTTTTTGGTCGGCTTACTTGGGTTGCGATAATCCCTTACAGCGGTATTCGCAGCGAGCACTCTAGCCGAAACATCTTCCTTACCGCGTAGGGCAGTGCAGGGGTTTTCCTCAGTGCAACGGACTGGTGGCCTTCCACGCTTGGCAGTGACTGTGAATACTCCGCCTTTGTGGTCCCTGCACGAAATCTTTTTCACTTGGGGTTTTCCTTCCGGGGGGGGGTTAAAAGTTAACAGGAGGAGCGCGATTCAATATCTACGCTCCCCCCTCCTTACATCACCCTTGGCGGAGGGTAATTCTTACCTCCATCCCTCCTGCTCAAGCATGTAGATGAAGCTAGCAAGCTCGCTGATGGACGCTCCGGGGTAACTGTCGTTCGGAAGTGAAGGAAGGATCTCCTGAACAGACCAAACTCCGTACGTCGCAATTGTCGGAACTGTGACGTAATCAGTCAGCCGCAATGCGGGACGCTCGTGAGGCTGAAGAATCCTCCCGCTGGTGGCACGGCCGTATTGAGGGTGAAGGATTGTCGTTGTCCGGTAGGCCATTGCGCACTTACTCCCTTGGGGTTGGGATGAAAGTAATTCCAATGAGGATAAGCCTTGGGTGGAAATTATGTCAATGGATGTGACCTAGGTCACATTTAGAGAAAATAATTACCGCCTGACCAGTAGGAACACCAGTCAAGCGGTAATTTATGTATTTAGATCTAGCGTGCTACGTGCTCACCCTTGCGGGGGTCGGCATACTCCGGAGCGTTGCCCACAGCGTAAACCAGCATGGCGCCAAGCACAGGAGCAGCGGCATACAGCCAGTCCGGACCACCAGCCCAGACATTGGCAATCTCCACTGCCGCTACGGCAGCAGCGATGAGGAATTTCCTAGCGCGGCTAAGCCACGGATTCTTTTCGTTCATCCCAATTCCCCTCAGTTGATTTTTCATCTCTGTCATATGCTTCGTTGGTGGAGGTGACCCCGTTGACTGGCAAGGCAGGGAGGCTAGCTATCAGTCGAGTGAATTCCGCCATTCTCTCATCTGAACGCTTCCCTTGGTCTTCAATTACCCTTACTAGGTTCTCTTGACTGCCGTTCGTTTGCTTCTGCACAGCCTCGGTTTGTTTTTGCACCGCTTCGATTTTGCCGATGGCGAACCCAACTCCGGCCAGTACCAGCAATCCCACGGTCACAAAGGTTTCTGTGTTCTTCCCAAGGGCTTGGAGTCCCGCGATAGTGCCTAGGAAGAAACATGCGATCACGGTTTTATGGATTGCCTTTAACTCATTCAATTGTTGTGCCTCCCCTTTTTATTTTAGGGTTCGATAGGGACACGTACTGTCTGTGCGGGAATGGTGTACGCGGGAATGGTCAGCTCAACATCGTCCGGCAATTCTCCGTCATGCTGAGCGTTGGTCAGGTGAGCGTTAACCGCCTTGATAGCAGCAATTTCACGGAGCTTGTTCTTGAGGGCAATCTCTTCCCCTGCCCAATAAACGGAACCGTTATTGGCAGCGTTACCGCAACCTGTGTCCAGCAACGCTTTTGCTGTCTTCTGTCCGTAGTCATCGTCAGTCACGAGCAACGGCGTGATGCCCATGAATTCAAGCACGGTATTGAGATTTGCCTGAAGAACAATTACCTTGCCGGAACCAATAGGATCATCCTGCTTACAAAACACGTCGTCTCCTCCTGTGGTTGTCTTGTAAGGCATGCCAGCGTTAACCCATGCCTCTAGCTCGCTACCGGGGCAACTGGTGTAGCTAGCACCAAGTACCCCGCGATGGTGTGTCATGGTGATTCTTCGTCCGAGCTTGCTACACACCATTTCATAGGTATCACGAACACAGTTCATGTCCGCATCGGTTGCGTCACCATCATTGCCGACAACGCAAACGCCATAGCTTGTGGAGTTGTTGTTGAGGGTGTGGCTTCCGATGTTCCACCCACGTCCGATGTAGTGCTTACCATCTTTTACAAGCGCGCTGTAATCGATATCGCTGTGCCCCTTGCTGTCCATGCAGAAGTCCTGAATGGATCTAATTGATTGGGAACGACTCGCGCCGGAGTAGTGGACAACAAACTTATTCACTTTGCTCAGTGTCAGTGCGACGGTAGACCGTGGCGCACGCGCGTTCCATTGTGCACGCGTGACGGTTTCCATATTCTCCTCCTAGAGGATCTGCATTTTGTTATTGTGCCTGTTTTTCGATGTCGGAACCCTGGCACCAAAAACCCTTTCGTCATTTGAGATGTTGACGACGGTAACGGCTATCGCGCCTTCTGAATCCTCCTGCACGAATCCGGCACCATCTCGCCACCATGCACGCGTGACCCTGTTCGGTAGATCGATCAGCAGATCATCGGCATCAAGCTCATGCAAGTGCTGATCGTCGATAACGTGCTTTCTCGCTGAGCCAAGCACCATCGCGCGAGTCAGGCTCTGACCCTCAAAGATGATCTGTCCAGGTGCCTTCCTGAAGATTTCCATTACGCCACCTCATAATGCACTAGTGCGGATAGGTTGTCCCCATTGACGAACGTCTGTGGCACGGTTGCGCTCACATCGGTATCTGCTGAGGTTACACCAAAGATCTGAGCACGTGTGCTATCTATAACGCAGATTGCGGAACGATTCGCCGTGCCTGAGTCGAAGATGTACATGGGACCACAGATAATCGATGACTTCCAAGCGGTATCTGAAAGTGAGAACGTATACAGCCCAGTACCAAACGTCGTTGTAGATCCTGGGATTAGTTGGATGAAGTTCCATCTGTTCTTACCTGCCACCAGCTTTCGGCCGAGTAGTTGCCCATTCCCTAATACGGGTGGGGTTCCTGCTGCTGACCACGTGGCCGGGTATGACTCCCAAGCTTCGGTGAACCGCTGAAGGTCGATCAGATCAGCGGCTGTGAGTTTTTGAAGTGATCTGAAAAGCATTTCACAGTCCTAAGATGAATGGGTCAGCCGCGTGAATTGGTCTTCCTTTGGGATGAGCACGCACCACGTTATTGATTGACCGTGTAATCACAAGCCGTTTCGGATTAATAACGTGAATGTTGTCCCATTCCACGGTTGGATTTACGTTGGTGTTACCCGGTTCTAGACGGGACTGCACAGCAAAATCTGAACCTGATGGGTGTACTCCCGAAGTCGGGTTAGGCGTTCCGCTCACTTGATACGAGGAAGGCTCAGCAGCGCCACCCAACGGCCATGCCTTGGCGCTCAAGGAATCTTCCATGGTACGCATTTGGACACGCCAGAAGTTGCCGACAACGAACGGCCCAAGGGGCAGTAGACCACTCCCAACAATTCCAGTCAGGATGGTGTGAGTGCCCCCGGCACGTACCCCGACAGTCAGCGCCACCGTACCGTCAGTTTGAAACAGGAGAACCGTGTCATAGTAGTTGTTGACATCAATGAAATGCGTTGTAAGCCAGGCGGATATGGAATTACCGGTAGGCAGCACACTGATTTTTACATCAGCGTAAAACTCCATGTCCTTATAGGCATCAGCCGTGAGACCGGACTGAAGCGCGTACACGCTGTGCCGCATGACATTAACGCTTGTGTGTAGCTGCTTTCCCGTGCCCCCGTTAACATCGTAATCCGTTGCTGCCCCGCCTAGGGACACAATGGTGTGTCCACTGTCTGAGATCCCCCACGTATCCGTTTCAGTCCTACCAAGTGAATCAAAACAGATCTCACTGATTGACTCAGCCGTGATCCGTTCCCCGAGCAATGTAAGATCTACCGGGTAATCATCCACATCAGTAGTTATGACCTCAGTTGGCTCAGTGGAGAGTACTTCCATCGTGGCAGGCTCATTTATGTTGTCCCAATGCGTCACAACCGGACCGACCACACCCGCCTCTAGGAACGTTGATATAAAAGAGTTTCCAGCCGTGAGATGTGTGGTGACCATCTTCACATCCCAAGGTACAGGTTCAATTGCAGTGTCACGCGCCCATGCCTTGGCAGCTAGAAAACTCCCATTGGCTACTACCCGTGCACGGACCCATGAGGTAGCAGTCACTCCGGTTATGGTTGGGAAGCCAACGAAGGTTTCTACACCTGCAACCACCTGACGTACCGCAATAGAGATTGTGTTAGCAGCACTGGAGAATAACCGGCAGTCGATAAAATTAGAACCATCGACATACCGCATGGTTACCTTGCCTTCTACGGTGCCCCCAACGGGAAGTGCAAGGCATCGGAAATCAACTATATAGTCAAAGTTAAGCTGAGACACACCTAGCTCGGAATTGGTAGCGTCCAGGGCGGTTGGCGTTGTGTGTGCTCCTACGCCTCCCGTGACATTCGCTGTGCCAGCCCCGGTAATCGTCCAGGAAGGCCCAATATCTGGTGTGCCCCAGCCACCCACAGCATCATCAGTAAATGTCTCTTTCAGCCTTGGGGTAGCCTCAAGCGCAGCGTTGAGTATCAGGGAGCGCGAATCCAGTACCTGGCTACTGTCCAACTGCCCTATGTCGTGGATGGATGCATCGGAAGAGTTGAGCGTTATCTCATACTGCTTGGAGTTAAAAAAGACTACCTTGCCTTCAACCGTGAGATTAAGCGCGAGCACCCCCCAACGGGTTTTCATATTGGCAACAATCACCCTGCCACCATACGGCATGCCCTGATACGCCGGAATCAACGAAGGATGTTTCTGTAGCAAGAACTTTATGCTAGGCCAGCGGTCAGCTTCGGACGAATCCCGGTTGGCGTAGTAAGAAGCCAGCCATGCCGCTTGTATGTCGTCCTCAACGTTTCTGGTGCCCTCATTGGGGAACACTTCCTCATTCTCGCTAATCCCACCGTCCTTTTGCTGTGTTGAGCTTGAACCTCCCTGCCGTGTAATTGTCCACTGGTTATAGTATTTGGTGGTGTCATCAGCGGGGGTCAATTCCCCTACGATATGCCCCTCCCGCATATCGAGTGCCATTGACACAGGCTGACGGTAGTACTCAGCCGTTGACTTGTAAGCAAGCCCAAATTCTCTTTCGTACACTGTGCCATCGACGATCTCCGCGTTCCTGATAACGGCGATGGGAGTGTCAATTGGTTGCGGACCCAGACGCTGGCTCACGCCTGCTGAGGTGTAGAACGGGATTCCGCGTTGGCGGCATATACGTGCCAAGCGCTCATGCACCATGTCACCCGCGTGGCCCGTAAGCGCTGCAACGATTTCCGCACCATTCGGCACGCTATCCACGTTGTGAAGGTAATCACCACTGAAATAATCGAGATGGTGCACCATAAAGAAGCCCAAGGGTGCAGCTTCCGAAGCACTAGAAGCTGTGAGAGTTCCGAAAAGCAGGTTACCCGTGTACTGGACAAGGGTTGTCGTTGTGACTTCTACGTTGTCCACCAGGATACGAAAGCGAGCGTCCCCGGTCGTGTTGTCCAAAAGTTCGCCAGTGAACGTGATGAGTTTTGGTTCGGTGAATATACCGGGGATCACGGCGGAAGTAGATTGGACTGTCTGTGCTCCACCGTAGTTATACGAAACCAGTTGTAAGGTTCCGTCATTCACTACGTTCAAATCCCATGCGGCTATTGAGTTTTGGTTCTCAGTGTTGATATGAAACAGGTTGAACGATCCTGAACCAAAATCCTCTGGGAACGTGGCGATACTGATTATATAGTTGTGATCGAATGCGTAACCAGGTGCCCCGCCTGCAATGCCTTGGTCTAGTCCGCCTACCAAGGTGCCCGAACCTGTCCGCATATTAGGCAGCGCTTTAGCGCCAACTATCGCAGTTGAGGATGCCCACTCTATATCACCTGTCTGTTGCATGGGTGAGCCACCCACAAGCGCTGAGCTTCCTTGCGAGGCAGTAGATTCCTCTTCCAGTGTCCATAGATGCGTTGAGGCAGACCCGATACACGCTGCCCTAAGCGGACTTTCCTTTTCTTTGGAACGGAATATATGATCCAGCGGACCCTTGCAGACCATGTTTATTTTGCCGTCTGTACCCGACTTGTCAGAACGCTTGGGCATGTCTTGGGTGAACCCAAAGAATTCATCGAATTCACCATTACCGGTATCAGTGGTTATCCAAATTGGATTGTGCTTGAACAAACTACCGAACAATGAACTGTAGACGTTCTGGCGTGACAGTTCACCATCGATATTAGCGATTGTGAATGTTGCTGTGGAGGCGGGTACATTGGGATCTCGATCCCGTTTCCCAGTAACGATTGTCACGCCGTCTTGCCATCTGACACGGTCGCTGATGTCCAACCAACTCCATGTCCGCCAGTCTTCAGACAGGTTGGCACTCAACGCAATACGGAACTTAGTACCTAGTCCGGTCGTTGGAAACGTTACGGCTCTATGTGATCCGACAAGCACAGGTACGAAAGTATGTAGTGCGTCAGTGTAACCGTAGGCTGCCCTCCATATTTCTTCTGCCTCTGATTTACTGACCATCACTCAGCCCACTTAACCCAACAAATGCCGTTGACAGCAGAGCCCATGTGCGTACGCACTCTGAGAAATCGTCCAGTGTCCACTACAGGAGCAGTATGCGGAAGCCATGTTTCCTTATACGTGGTACCTCCGAAACCCGTTGTGCAGTTGGCGGGTAGCTCAACCTCATCGTGACTACGTGAGGCGGTTGTAGCTCCCTCAGCGGTAAACGTGTAACCCGTAGCGCCAGTGCCTAGGGTCATGAGGGAAGCAGGCAAATCAGGGTCGAGTGGCTGAACCCCTGCCGCTACGTGAGCCGTGCCGGTTGTCGCTGCCACATCGGTGTCAAGTAATTCAATCTTCGAAGCTGAGCTAGGAGCGGCATCAAGTCTGTACCCCCATTCAAGGATATACAGCTTACGTGTTGCAGGCACAGCGATTTGCAGTTGCGTCCTGAGGTTGGTTGTAAACGCCACAGGAACGAATGCCGCTGTTGTTACCATCGCGTGATTATATGCAATGTAACGATGTCCGAACATGACTGCCCTCACTAATTAGTATTCAGGTTGGTAACGTCTCCGCCACCTTCTGTGTCAATGATTTTCTTGAAGAACGTCACGAACTCTCGCTCTGCCCCATTGATATTCAGGTTCAGATCAATCGACATCGGACCCATACCCCCCATGCCTCCAAGCATTCCCGTTCCTTGTGCTAGCTCAGCGGCTTTACCACGCGACTCCACACCGTTGTAAACCCGTCCAGAGGCACCAAGGTTGATTAGCTCGGGAATACCGTGCTCACCGGCCACAATCCAGCCTGAGCCGTAACCACCAGACTGCCTACCGCCAATGCCGGACTGGAAGTTATCACTTACCGGTACCGCTCTACCTTTCTCCCGATAGGTGACAGTCACGGTTGCGTTGTAGTTCTTTGCGAACGCGTCTCCTGCTGCTGTGGCATTACGGAACCCTTGCTCAAGGCTCTTGATTTGCCCCTCAGTCAACCCAGCGGCTTGGAGCGCTGCTTTCATTGCGGGAGTTAGCTTCCCATCGAACTTCCCTTGAGCGTCGGAAACTGCCCCTGCAAGTTCGATACCCGCCTTTCCAAGATTGCGCATCGCTTCTTCAGCTTCACGAGAGTCGTTACCGTGCTTTGAAATTGCTTCATTCAATTCCTCTTGCTTCTCACGCAAGTTGGTCTGTGCGTCGATGAGAGCAAAAAGCGGGTCACTCTGTGCGCGAAGTGCGTCATGCAAATCCTTGAGCGCGACCACCTGACCCTGAATCTGTGTCTTGGCTTCTGTGGTCTTGACGTTGGCTTTTTCTTGTGCAGCCGCGTATTGCGGCAGACCCGCTATCAGTTCGTCATTGGTAGTACCGGATTCCTTGGCCCATTCAGAGAGCACCTTGAATGCTGCTGCCGCCTCTTCAGTTTTCCCATCGTCCACCAGTTTAGCCATGGCAGCATCAACAGCGGCTATACGCTCGCGCGCCTGACCAAAGCTACTGTCCCCCATGACATCTGACAGCCCTAGGAACTGCTCAACCGCTTCCGCCGTTGCATCGGGTATGTCCGCCAAGCCATCGTCATGCAACAGAACAAGAGCGCGCTTCAACTGCTCTGCATCCTTGCCCAACACCCTTGCAGCTTCTCCGGATATTTCGCCTTCCTTGCCCAGCTTCTCAAGGTTGTTGGCCAGAGCGTCAACCTGTGGGTTCAGTTGTGTACCAAATACATTTCCAGCTATCTGCCCAGCAATCGCAAGTGCGGCAATAACTCCGGCAGCCTTTCCCGCTGTGACTGCCATCTTGCCCATTTTAGAATCTGCATCGGGGATATGCGTACGCATTTCTTGAAAGGCGTCAACAGCGGCAACCAATTTTGGTGCCAGAAAAAGGAATGCAGCACCAAGCCCTAGGACAACCGCTGTGGTTGTCTGAACGGGACCTGGAAGGTTACCGAACCCTTCCGCAATAGTGCCAACGACTTTCGCCACCTCAGCCAGTACAGGGAGGAATGCTTGCCCCAACTTCGCCTGTGCTTCTTCAATTTCCGCATTGGCTATACGCTGAGCATTGGCATACTCATCTGATGTATCCTTGAAATCCCCCATGGTCGATCTGGTTTGATCCATCAAAACATTGACACGTGCCAACATGATTTCTTGGTCGGTCAGCGCGGCTGCCGAATCCTTCCCTGTGTCGGCAAGCGCGCGTTGCTGCACAGCGGCAGCACTCAGACCAACGCCGTATTTCTCAAGGGGGTCAGCCTCGCCCCGTAGGCCAGCCTGGATATCTTCCAGAACCATTGCCACGTCCTGATTGAAGACTGACCCCATATCCGCTGCACGCTCTGTGAGCATCAGTGTCAACCGCGCCACGTTGTTCATTTCCAGGCCAACGTTTTTCAGGCTTGCCCCGATGGGAACAGCCATTTGGTTGAACGCTCGTTGACTCAGACCGAATGAATTTGCTTGTTCCTCACCCCACTTGTTGACGGCATCGGCACCTTCACCGAAAATCCTATTCACAGCGTTAAGCGACTCGCCTAGGTCTGTAGCGGCATCCCTGGAAGATGTGAACGCGCTTTTGGCTGCCTCGCCTATTTGACCGATGATGTCAGCAGAGAGAATCCCACGTGCAGTTGTGCCAATGCTGTTGATGCTTTCAGCCGCTTTGGTTCCGTCTTGCTGGACACCCTTCAGTGCGGCAGAGGATTTCTGCTCACCTTGGGTTACAACGGAAATTTCTACCTCGTTTGACATCCCTGCTGACCCCTTGTCACTCCTGTGTTTCCATGGGGATGTTGCCTATCTTCTCTGTCTTGAATCCAATCCCGGTAACGGTTTCCACCCATCCTAGGATTATGCGCAACAGGAAGTTACCGTCAATTGAGCGAACTCCCTCCACTGTGGGAGGAACATCCATCACTTCCCCTGTGGCAGTTCCTTTTTCGTCCAGCACTTGAGTTTGTACATTCCAGCGCTTGAGACTTTGTGTGAATGCGTCAAACACTCGCTTGAGGGTCTTAGCGTCCTCTAGCGTCATGCTTTGCCGGTTGAGATTGCCCAGCATCATCATGTCGCTTATGGCGTCTACTGAAGGGCGGGACATCCAAACCTCAAGCCCTTCCAATGACGGATGGGTGAAGGTTATTGGGAATACGTCTGAAGGTGCTAGGAAACCCATCTCATTAGCTCCAAGTGGGAACAACGCCGTTGGCGAGCACACCAGGTACCGACCAAGTGAATTCGCCTGTCTGAGGACGTGTGAGCGCGTAATCGGTCAGCAGCACGGCAGTCTGAGGCACAACCCCCAATGACTGACCGGAAACCGTGAGCAGAATATCCCTTGCCACGGAGGTAGACGATACTGTCTTGAAGACATCGTGTGCGGCGTTCAGTGCGTCGTCATAGACACCATTCCATGTGAAGCTCATATCAGCCAGCAACAGCAACCGCTCCATTGCTGACTTGTCGATGCCGGTTGCGTCCTGAACCCCACGGGGAGTTGCAAAGTTGAAGTTGGTGATATCAGTACGGATATCCCTAAGGGTTCCGCCTGCATCGTCGATACTCATTGCTGTCCATGCAAGGCCAGACTCTTTACTCATCGGTCATCCCCTCTGATGTGCAGTCGCTATTTTGTCTTGGTGGATAGAGAAATCCTCTACCCAGTTATCGGCGTTTTTGTGCTTGTACTCAGTCAGACTCATTGGGTTCCCTCGCCAGTCTCCGCCCTGGACAACGAACAATTCAGGACGCTGCAAGGAAACCTTGTGTTCTGTGAAGCACTTCTGACCAGGTGGAAATACGAATGTGACCACCACGCCCTTTAGCTCATAGGTGTATGAGCGTCCTGAATGCATGCGAATCCAATTGGCAGTACTGGCACCGTTGACAGTACTCACATCTAGCTTGGTCACCCATCCCTTCAGGTTGTGTGGGCACTCCACCTCAGTGCATGAGGCTGTGCGGTAATGAGTCGTTATAGGGGAAGCAATCGCGTACGTCTTGAAATATTCAGCAGGCGCCTTGGGTTTGACACGGGTGATGGGTCGCCACCCTGGCCTGATTTCCTGAATCATTTCTTCCATCAGAACACCGTATTCGTAAGGTTTTTGACCACGAACACACCAAGGGTCAAATCAGAGAACGTACCGGTTACGTTGATACGCAACCATCTTTTCACTGAGGCATTTCTTGCTGTCTGGATTCTTTGTGACCCTGGTGCTGCTGACACAGCAGTGAATACAGCACCTGTGACGTTGGCGTAGGCATCGCCTGCCCCGTTGTCGTCCGAATGCTGTACCGCGACTGTTGCTGAGGTTCCGGCGAAAGTGAACGCTTGTAAATAAGCCTGCAAGCCGAAAGCCGTTGTCGCAATTAAAGCTCCGTAATCCAAACCACTTCCTGCCGCTGCACCGGTCAGCGTGTCATATCCGGCTGTTAGTTGTTCTGTCCATTCCAGACCAAACGCATTCCCTTGTGTCTCAATGGTAAATGGGAAGTTGGCATTAGCCTCTCGCTGACCATCGTAGTTAATCTGTTTGGCCACAACGCAAGCGGCAGCAACCCCTAAAACCGGCCGATGAACCCATGTGGCCAATCGATCACCGGTTGGAAGGGTGCTGATGGTCGGGTGTGCTTGTCCGGCAGCAGGGTTGAACCATGACTGCCAAGTGATCCCGCCATCCCTGCCCCCACCTATGCGGGACTGTGCGAGGTCATTGATACCGGGTACGGGCAGTACGGTTGCCAAGCCTCCACCAATTCGTGAGGCGGAACCTGTGTCCCCGGA
>Ga0193741_1000248_pt1 | contig 15247 bp, 14 predicted proteins | sample L2s2metaG_FD_143059 | JGI IMG/M metagenome (GOLD analysis project Ga0193741, IMG submission 143059) | Soil microbial communities from a riparian zone of the East river system, Colorado, United States - L2s2 | ecosystem: Environmental > Terrestrial > Soil > Riparian zone | place: USA: East River...
CGCAAGGGTTGCGCGACGACGGGAGGGGGCGTCACACGACGACGTACCGCGAGCTCGTCCCCCTGGAGCGCGGCGGGCTCGTTCTCGACACCCCCGGCATGCGCGAGCTCGCGCTCTGGGACGCCGAGGGCGGCGTCGACGAGACGTTCTCCGACGTGGCCGAGCTGGCGGCCAAGTGTCGCTTCGCGGATTGCGCCCACGTGAGCGAGCCGGGCTGTGCCGTCCTCGCGGCGCTTGCGGACGGCACGTTGCCCGCAGAGCGCTTCGAGAGCTATCGCAAGCTCCTCGGCGAGCTGAAGCACCTCGAGCTGAAGACGGACGCCAGGGCCATGGCGGAGCAGCGCAAAGCCAGACGACGCTTTGCGCGGTCGATGAGGAAGACGAGCTACTGAGAATCAATTGGAGATCCGGCCGGCACCCGAGAGCGGAAACCGCGCGAGCAGAAGCCGTGTCGGCATCCTGCGCCCGCTCGGGATCAGGGACTTCGCCCTGCTCTGGGCCGGCGCGACGGTGTCGCTCGCCGGCGACGGCGTCTACGTCGTAGCGCTCGCGTGGCAGGTTTACGAGCTCTCGAACTCGCCGACGGCGCTCTCGCTGGTCGGCGTGGCCTGGACGCTTCCGGTCGGCATCTTCGTCCTGATCGGCGGCGTGATCTCCGACCGGTTCGAGCGGCGTCGGATCATGATCGCCGCCGACATCGTTCGCGCGGTGGCTGTCGCGACGATCGGCATTCTCTCGCTCACCGGGGCGATCGAGCTGTGGCATCTGATCGTCCTAGCGGCCGTGTTCGGCACGGGTGAGGCGTTCTTCGGCCCGGCGTTCACGTCGATCGTCCCCGAGATCGTTCCGCGGCACCTTCTGCTCCAGGCCAACTCGCTCGACCAGTTCATCAGGCCCTTCGCGTTTCTCCTCGTCGGTCCGGCGCTGGGCGGGTTGATGGTCGCGACGATCGGTCCCGGACAGGCATTCATGCTCGACGCCGGAACGTTTCTCGTCTCGGCCACCGCGATCTTCCTCATGCGCTATCGGCCCGCTCCGCGCGGAGAGAAGCAGGAGCGGACCTCGATGTTGCGCGACCTCCGCGAGGGGTTCGCGTTCGTACGCGCGCACACCTGGCTCTGGGCGACGCTGCTCGCTGCGGCGGTGTTCCTGCTCGCGTACTGGGGGCCCGTGGAGGTGCTCGTCCCCTACCGCGTGCGGAACGAGCTCGGCGGGGACGCCAACGACTTCGGGCTCGTGCTTGCGTGCGGCGGCATCGGTGCGATCCTCGCCGCCTTCTTGCTCGGCCAGCGTGGTCTCCCGCGACGGCACATCACGTTCATGTACTCGGCCTGGGGCTTCGGCTCGCTGGCGCTCGTGGGCTTCGGGCTCGCCGGAGCGGTGTGGCAGCTGCAGGTGATCAGCCTCCTGGAAGGGCTGCTCTTCACCGGCGGCATGGTCGTCTGGGGAACGCTGCTGCAGACGCTCGTCCCGACCGAGATCCTCGGGCGCGTGACGAGCCTCGACTGGTTCGTCTCGACGAGCCTCGTCCCGATCTCCTTCGCTCTCACCGGCCCCGTCTCTGCCGGGCTCGGCGTCCAGACGACGCTCGTCGTCGCCGGGCTGTTGGCGGCGGGCGTGACCTTCGTCTTCCTGCTCGTCCCCGGCGTCCGCGACACCGAGAGCGACGACAGCCTCGAGGAGGTCCGCGCGAGCGTCCCCTAGGCGACGCGCGGCCGTCGTCGGGGTGTGACGCCGAGCACGAGCAGTGCCGAGATCACCCCGAGCACGCCGCAGGAGAGCCAGAACGCGGTCGGGCCCGCCGCGTACGCCGCCGTGCCCACCACCGGCCCGATGACCAGCGCGAGCCCGAACGTCAGGCCCCACGCCCCCTGGTAGCGCCCGCGGAGGTGCGTCGGCGCGAGGTCGGCGACGTATGCCTGCGACACCGGCGCGTTGGCGATCTCGCCGATCGTCCAGATGGCGACCGTCAGGGCGAGGAGGGGGACGTTGTTCGCCCACGCGGTCAGTGCAAACCCCGCGCCCACGAGGAGGAAGCCGACCGCGATGACCGGCCGACGCGGGTGCCGCCCGGTGATGATCGTCATCGGGAGTTCGAGCAGCACGACGATGAGACCGTTGAGCGACATCAGCGCCCCGAAGGTCGCGAACGAGAACCCTTGGTCGACAACGTGCAGAGGGAGAGCGCCCTGCTGCTGGAAGTAGACGAGCCCGCCGAGCAGGGAAGCCACGAGGAAGAGCTGGAAGGACCGGTCGGCGCGGATGGCACGCACGAGCTCGCCCGGCCGCTCGCCGGTTCGGTGCGAGCGCACGCCCTCAGGCAGGAAGAGGAGCGCCGCGATTCCGAAGGCTGCCGAGCACGACGCCTCGACGACGAAGAGCAGGAGGAACGACCGCTCGGCCAGTAGGCCCGCCGTGGCGGCGCCCGCGGCGAATCCGACGTTGATCGCGAGGCGGTAGAGGGCGTAGGCGGTCAGGCGGCGCTCCGGCGGCACAAGGTCGGCGAGCAGCGCGGCGGATGCCGGCCGGTAGAGCTCCGACGTGAGGCCGGCGAGCACGGAGAGCGCGAGGATGAGCGCGAACGTGTCAGCCTGGGAAAGCGCCAGCATCGTCGCGGCCGCCGAGAACATCGAGACGGCCGTGGCGTTCCGCCTGCCGAGCCGGTCGGCGAGGTACCCGCCCAGGAGCGACGCGGCCAGCGCGCCCACCCCGTAAGAGCTCACAGCCGCACCGGCCTGTGCGGCCGAGTAGCCCTCCTCCGTCAACCAGATGACGAAGAAGATGAGAACGAAGCTTCCGAACCGGTTGACGAACGTGCCGCCGAACAGCACCCAGGCCGCCGGAGGCATGGAGCGGACGTTGCGCCAGAGCCCGGGAGCGGCGTCCGAGGTCGCCATGGAGGCATAAGCTACTCAAATGTGTGAGATTAGAAAGTCGGTGGTATAGTCAGCCTGCCGTGGCCGATGCCATCACCGTCGACGTGCTCGTGGTCGGAAGCGGGGCCTCAGGCCTCGCCGCCGCCGTCTCCGCGGAGCGCGCAGGGGCGCGCGTCGCGCTCGCCACGAAAGGCTCGGTGCAGTCGTCGAACTCGGCCAAGGCCCAGGGGGGTATCCAGGCGGCCTTCGGCGAGGACGACTCGCCGGAGACTCACGCCCAGGACGTCTGGAAGAGCTCCCACGAGACGGCAGACATGAAGCTCGTGCACGTGCTCACCTCGGAGGCGCCGGGCACGATCCACTGGCTCGAGGAGGCCGGCGTCGAGTTCACGCGCTCGAACGGCGGCTACCGGCTTGCACGCTGTGGCGGCGCCAGCCGACATCGGCTGCTCCAGGTGGGCGACCAGACCGGGCTCGCGATCACGAGCGCACTGCGCGAGGCGGTCGAGTCCTCGAGCGCACTGGTGCTGCCCAAGTCACCGCTGACCGAGCTCGAGCAGACCGGCTCCGGCTGGCGCGCGCGCTGCGGCGACCATGCCGTCGAGGCCGGGGCAGTCGTGCTCTCGGCCGGCGGGCGCTGCTTCCGCGAGGCCAAGGAGCGGGGCGAGCTGACGACGAACCATCCGGGCGCCACCGGCGAGACGACGCAGCTCGCGCTCGGTCTCGGCGCGCAGGCGCGCGACCTCGACGCGCTCCAGTACCACCCGAACGGCGGCCTGTGGCCCGAGAACCTGAAGGGCTACTCCATTCCCGAGACCACGCGCGCGTACGGCGCAGTCCTCGTCAACGCCGACGGCGAGGAGTTCACCGATTCGCTGGGACCGCGCGACGTGGTGTCGCAGGCGATCGTCGACGAGGTCGAGAAGGGCAAAGGCGTCCAGACCCCGGACGGCAGGCCCGCCGTCTGGCTCGACACGACGCGGATTCCGGAGGCCGACGCGGAGATTTCCCTCCCGTACATGCTCCGCCGCTACCGGGCCGCCGGCGTCGACCCGCTGAAGGAGCCGATCCTCACCTATCCAATCCTCCACTACCAGAACGGAGGCCTCGTGATCGACAAGCACGGCGAAACAACTGTGCAGGGTCTGTTCGCCTGCGGCGAGATCGCGGGCGGCACGCACGGCCGCAACCGGATGATGGGCAACTCGCTCCTCGAGTGCTGCGTCTTCGGCCGCCGGGCCGGGGCCGCGGCCGCCACGAGGGCGGCGGCGTGATGGCGGTCGCCACCGATCTCCAGAAGGTCGTCGAGGACGCCGCGGCGCACCTCTATGTCTGGTCGCTGAAGGACATCCCGCAGGACCTCCGCGACGCACTCGCCGTCGCCGCCGAGACGGAGACGTCGGTCCCCGGGCAGCGCGTCCTCCAGACGATTCTTCGCAACGTCCAGGTCGCCGAGGACGAGAAGAACCTCGTCTGCCAGGACACGGGCATCGCCGTCTACTACTGCCGCGTCGGGGAGCACTTCCCGCTCCACCCGGCCCGCATCTACGAGGCGCTGTACGACGGCACCGAGCGCGCGACGGTCGAGCATCCGCTGCGGTCGAATACGGTGCACACGCTCACGCGCGAGAACACGGGCCAGAACGTCGGCTACCGCGTCCCCATCGTCCACTGGGACTTCGTCCAGGGCTGGGACGGCCTCGACGTCAAGTGCGTCCCCAAGGGCTCGGGCTCGGAGAACATGAGCTTTCTGAAGATGTGCACGCCGGCCGACGGCGTCGCCGGGATTAAGCGCTTCGTCCTCGACTCGATCGTGGGCGCCGGCGGCAAGCCGTGCCCGCCAGGGATCGTCGGCGTCGGGATCGGCGGGTCGGCCGACTACGCGATGCATCTCGCCAAGGAAGCGATCGCGCGGCCCGTCGGAACGCGAAACCCCGACCCACTCGTCGCCGAGCTCGAGGACGAGCTCAAAGACCTCCTGAACGAGACGGGCATCGGCCCGATGGGGCTCGGCGGCGACGTCACCGTCCTCCAGTGCCACATCGAGCACGCCGACACCCACATGACTCTCAACCCCGTCGCCGTCAACTACCAGTGCTGGGCAGCGCGCCGTGCCTCCGCGCACGTGAGCGCCGACGGCGTCGTCGACTACGACAGGGAAGCGTGATGGCCGAGCATCGCGTCACATTCCCCGCGTCCGAGGACGCCATCCGCGAGCTTCGTGCCGGCGACGAGGTACTTGTCGACGGGCACATCATCGGCATCCGCGACCGCACGCAGGTGCGCATCTTCGACCAGGGCGTCGCGCCGCCCATGGACCTGACGGGCGCCTTCCTTCTCCACACGGCTCCCGGTGTGCGCAAGGTCGCGGAGGGCAAGTACGAAAAGGTCTGCATCGGGACGACCACGAGCGCGCGCATGGTGCGCTTCACGGAGCCGCTCGGCCGCGACTACGGCGTCCGCGCAATCTGCGGCAAGGGCGGGCTCCCCGACGAGGCGATCGAGCCGATGAAACGGCTTGGGATGGTCTACTTCGCCATCGTCGGCGGCGCCGCGGCGCTCGAGACCACCCAGATCGAGGAGATCGAGGAGGTCTACTGGGAGGAGCTCATGCCCGAGTGCCTCTGGAAGTTCCGGGTCAAGGACTTCGGCCCGCTGACCGTGGCGATCGACTCGCACGGCACCTCGCTCTACCACGACGTGCAGGAACAGGCGCAGAAGCGATTGGAGGATCTGTATGCCCGGCTCTAGCCTCGGCCCCAACGGCTTTCTCGACGTGCCGGCGCGCTCGCCCAAGCCGCGCACCAAAGGCCTCACCCACGTGATCGACAAGGGGATGAACCTCCGCGACATCGAGGGCCTCTTCGACACCGCCGGCGAGTACGTCGACATCGTCAAGCTCGGCTGGGGAACCTCGTACGTCACGAACAACCTCGAGAAGAAGATCGCCCTCTTCCGCTCGTTCGAGACGCCCGTCGTCTGCGGCGGCACGCTCTTCGAGGCGGTCATCGCCCGGGACAAGCTCGACGAGTACAAGAGCTGGCTGACCGAGAACCGCCTCTCGCACGTCGAGGTCTCGGACGGGACGATCGACATCCCCCGCGAGCGGAAGCTCGAGCTGATCGCCGATCTCGCCCGCGACTTCGTCGTCATGTCCGAGGTGGGCTCGAAGGACGAGGAGGTCGTCTACGCGCCGTACCAGTGGGTCGAGTGGATGCGGGAGGAGCTCGACGCCGGCGCGTGGAAGGTGATCACCGAGGGCCGCGAGGGCGGCACCGCCGGCATCTACAGGCCGACCGGCGAGATGCGCACCGGCCTCATCGACGAGATCGTCCATGACATCGACCCGGCAGACGTCATCTTCGAGGCGCCCGCGAAGAAAGCGCAGGCATGGTTCGTGCGCAAGTTCGGCCCCGAAGTGAACCTCGGGAACATCCCGCCCGACGAGGTCATCCCGCTCGAGACGCTCCGCCTCGGGCTCCGCGCCGACACGCTGAGGGAGGTGCTGCTCGGTGACCGTAAGCCCGCCACTGTCCCGGACTGACGCGCAGATCGAGGCGATGTCCGCCGAGGAGGTCCTCGGCTGGGCCTACGAGGAGTTCGGCGAGAGCCTCTGCATCTCGTGCTCGTGGCAGAAACAGTCCTCCGTGCTCGTGCACATGATCTCCGAGCTCGGGTTGGACGTGGACATCGTCGAGCTCGACACGCACCTCTTCTTCAAGGAGACCTACGAGACGCGCGAGCGGCTCGTGGAGCGCTACGGGCTGACGCTGATCGTCCCCGACGTGCTGACGATCGCGGAGCAACACAAGGTCGAGGGCCCGAACCTCTGGGAGACGAAGCCCGACCACTGCTGCCACATCCGCAAAGTGGAGCCGCTCATTCGCGCGCTGGAGCCCTACCATGCGTGGGTCTCCGGCATTCGCCGGGAGCAGTCGCCGTCACGCGCGAACGCGAAGAAGCTCGAGCGTTCCGACCGCTACGGCGTGTGGAAGGTCCAGCCGCTCGCGGACTGGACAGAGAAGGACGTCTGGCGCTACATCATGACGAACGAGATCCCCTACAACCCGCTGCACGACGCCGGCTACCGCTCGATCGGCTGCATGCCCTGCACCCGGCCGACGAGGCCGGACGAGGAGGAGCGCGCAGGCCGCTGGGCCGGCTCCGACAAGCTGGAATGCGGGATCCATGTGGAAGAAAACGCAGAAGGAGACCGATGACCGACAACATCTTCGCCCACGAGCATCCCGAGTCCGAGCGCGCCCGCGGAGGCGGGTTCACGCTCTGGTTCACGGGGCTCTCGGGCTCCGGCAAGACCACCATCGCGCACCTCGTCGGCCCCGCGCTCGACGAGCGCGGCCACGTCGTCGAGTACCTGGACGGCGACACGATCCGCACGCACCTCTCGAAGGGCCTCGGCTTCTCGAAGGAAGACCGCGACACGAACATCGAGCGCATCGGCTGGGTCGCCTCGCGCATCACACGCCACGGCGGCACCGCCATCACCGCCGCCATCTCGCCCTACATCGAGACGCGCCAGAAGGCGCGCGAGCTCGTGGAGGAGTTCGGCCCGTTCGTCGAGGTCTACGTGAACGCGTCGGTCGAGGAGTGCGCGCGCCGCGACACCCACGGTCTCTACGCCAAGGCCTACGCCGGCGAGATCAAGGGCTTCACCGGCGTCGACGATCCGTACGAGGCGCCGGAGAATCCGGAGATCGTGGTCGACACGGATGTGCAGAGCCCCGAGGAGAGCGCCCAGATCGTCGTCCAGAAGCTCGAGGAGCTTGGGTTGATCGGCTCCGAGGTGCGCGCGTGAGCACCGTAACCTCCGACCAGCTCATCGCTCCCCACGGCGGCGCGCTCACGCCACGCGCGGGCGACCGTCCCGACGACCTCGACTCGCTCCCGGTCGTCACGCTCACCTCGCGCGAGTTGTCCGATCTGGACATGCTCGCTTCCGGTGCCCTCTCCCCGCTCGGAGGGTTCATGGGCAGGGAGGACTACGAGGGCGTCGTCGAGTCCATGCGGCTCGGCAGCGGCCTCCCGTGGGCCCTGCCGGTCTGCCTGGCGGTTGCCGAGGCGCCCCAGGGCGACCGCGTCGCGCTCGCTGACGAGGGCAGCCGCGCGCTTGCCGTCCTCGACGTCGAGGACGTCTACTCCTACGACAAGGACCGCGAGGCCGAGCGTTGCTTCCGGACGACGGACGGAGAGCACCCGGGCGTCGCGAGGCTCTACGCGCAGCACGACAACTATCTCGCGGGCCCGGTCACGGTCTTCGAGCGGCTCGAGCCCGGCTTCCCAGAGCTGCACAAAGACCCCGCCGACACGCGTGGGCTCTTCGCCGAGCGCGGCTGGAAGCGGGTCGTCGGGTTTCAGACCCGGAATCCCATCCACCGAGCGCACGAGTACCTGACCAAGTGCGCGCTCGAGACGGTCGACGGACTGCTGATCCACCCGCTCGTGGGCGCGACGAAGTCCGACGATGTCCCCGTGGAGGTTCGGGTCCAGGCCTACCGCGTCCTGACCGAGGGCTACTACCCGACAGAACGCGTCGTGGTCTCCGCCTTCCCGGCGGCGATGCGCTATGCCGGCCCGCGCGAGGCGATCTGGCATGCGATCTGCCGTAAGAACTACGGCTGCTCGCACTTCATCGTCGGCCGCGACCACGCCGGCGTCGGGAGCTACTACGGCACGTACGACGCGCAGCTCATCTTCGACGACTTCGAGCCGCACGAGCTCGACATCGAGCCGATGTTCTTCGAGCACTCGTTCTGGTGCAAGGTCTGCGGTCAGATGGCGACGCCGAAGACCTGCCCGCACGGGGGCGACGACCACGTGTTCCTCTCAGGGACGAAGGTGCGCGAGCTGCTCTCGCAGGGTGAGCTGCCGCCGGAGGAGTTCACGCGACCGGAGGTCGCGGAGATCCTGATCGAGGCCTACCGGACGTCGTAATAGGACAGGACGGGCCCGGCTCGTCCATAGGAGCGTCTGGCGGAATGTGGCTCGCCGGGGTGCGATGGTCGTTCCGAGGCAAGGATGCAGGGAGCGTTCGTAGCTAATGAGCTACGGGCGCGACTGAGGACGCAGTCCTCGGGGCGAGCAGCGCGGCCCGGCGGTACCGGCGCATTTCGCCAGCCGCTCCTACAAAATCGCTGCGTGCGTCGGTCAACGCTTCTCGCGGTGCTCGCGCTCGCGCTGATCGCGGCCACGGCCGCCGCGTTCGCGTGGACCGAGTCGCTCAAGCTCGAGCGCCTGCCCGTGTTCGGCCCGCGCTTCCCTGAGAGCTTCTCGCCGATCTGCGTCTGCCCGACGGAGACGGCCGAGCTGCGACTTCGCTTCCGCGTGACCGACACGGTCGACGCGGACATCCTCGACGCCGAGGGCGAGGTCGTCCGCTCGCTTGGAGAGCGCCGGGTGCGCCCAGGCCTGGTCACGTTCGAGTGGGACGGCCGCAGCGACGAGGGCCGGATCGTGCCGGACGCGCCCTATCGGCTGCGGGTCGAGCTCGAGGACAAGCGGAGGACGATCGTGATTCCGAACCAGATCCTCGTCGACACGGTGGCGCCGAACGTCGTGGAGATGAAGCCGAACCTCTTCGAGTTCTCGCCGGACGGGGACCGCCGCGCCGACGTCGTGCGTATCGCCTATCGCGCCGACGGGCCGGCCGGGCCGCTCCTGTACGTGGGCGACCAGCTGGCGTTCGAGAAGCGGGCGCGTCGGGCGCGGAGCGAGGTTCGCTGGGGCGGCCGCATCGACGGGACGATCCTGCCTCCAGGTCCGTACCGCCTCACGCTGAGAGTCCGTGACCCCGCGGGCAACCTCTCGCCCGAGTCCGAGCGGGTCACGGTCGAGCTCCGCTACATCACTCTGTCGTCCGGCGTCTACCGGATCCGACGCAACGGCGTGCTCACCTTCGGGGTCGACACGGACGCCCTGGAGTGGGGCTGGCGGCTCCAGCGGCTGCGTGGTGGGAAGCTCCGCAGGGTCGTGCTCAAGGACGAGGGCGTCGGGCGCGACGCGATCGTCCGGCTCGAGCGAGGTGCCGTTCCGCCCGGCCGCTACCAGCTCCAGACGTACCTCGAGGGCGAGAACCCCGAGAACCTCCCGAGGTTCGACACCGCGCTCGTGATCGTGATGCGCCGCTAGCGGCAGGCGCCGCAGAGCCCGGACACCTCGAGGCGGTGGCCGGTGGTCACGAAGCCGTGCGCCTTCGAGGTCCGCTCGAGCCAGGGATCCAGCTCGCAGTTGGCGAGCTCGACGACACGGTGGCAGCTCGAGCAGACGAGGTGGTGATGGTGCCCCTGCCCGCACCGTCGGTAGCAGAGCTCGCCGGGGCGGTGCGAGAGCGCGTCGACCACGCCGGCCTCGGCCAGCAGGCCGAGCGTGCGGTAGACGGTCGCGAGGCCGAGCTTCTCGCCGCCCGAGCGAAGCCGGTCGTGAAGCTCCTGGGCGGTGACGTCGTCTTGCTCGCCCATCAGCTCGGCGAGCACCCGCACGCGCTGGCGGGTGGGGCGGACTCCTGCCTCGGCGAGGACGTCAATTGCGCTCTGTTGCGCCGTTTCGGCCACGTCGCTATGCTAGCAATCCTCGTGGTAACGAGAATCGTTCTCATCTTAGCCGCAACCGCGGCCGCCCTGCTCTCCGCGGGCTGCGGCGCCGACGCCTCCAGCGCGCCCGATGGCCGCACCGAGGTCGTCGTCGGCTTCTACCCCCTGGCGTTCGCCGCAGTCGAGATCGGCGGCGATCGCGTCGACGTGACGAACCTCACACCCCCCGGAGCGGAGCCGCACGATGTCGAGCTGTCCGTGCGGGACGTCGAAGAGGTGCGCGACGCCGACCTCGTCCTCTACCTCGGCCAGGGGTTCCAGCCCGCGCTCGAGGACGCCGCCCAAGGCAGCGACGCGGCGATCGACCTGCTCGAGGGCCTCGAGCTCCGCGAGGGCGAGGAAGGTGAGGATGCTCTCGACCCGCACGTCTGGCTCGACCCCGTCCGGTTCGCCCAGGTCGCGGAGCGGATCGGCACGGAGCTGGGAGGCGAGGCCCCTGCCCGGCAGCTCGCCTCTCAGCTGCGTGCGCTCGACGGGGAGTACCGTGCGGGTCTCGCGGACTGCGACCGCAACGAGCTCGTGACCGCGCACGACGCGTTCGGCTACCTCGGCGACCGCTACGGCCTCGAGGTGATCCCGATCACCGGCATCTCACCGGAGGTGGAGCCGAGCCCGCAGGATCTCGCCCACATCTCCGACCTCGTGAGCGAGCGGGGCGTCACGACCGTCTTCGTCGAGCCGCTTCTCTCCCCGGAGATCGGCGAGACGGTCGCGCGCGAGGCGGGCGCGGAGACCGCGGTCCTGAACCCGCTCGAAGGCCTGACCGAGGACGAGCTCGAGCGAGGCGAGAACTACTTCACCGTCATGCGTGCGAACCTGGATGTGCTACGGGAGGGGCTTGGATGCCGGTAGCAGTCGAGCTCGACCAGGTCGGCTTCTCCTACCGGCCCGGGCAACCGGTGCTCACCGACGTCGACCTGACCGTCGAGGAGGGCGAGTTCGTCGCCGTGGCCGGGCCGAACGGCGGTGGCAAGACGACGCTCGTCCGCCTGGCGCTCGGGCTCGCGCGGCCGTCATCGGGATCCGTCCGGCTCTTCGGCGAGCCCGCGCACCGTCTCTCCCGCCGGGAGACCCTCGGGTACGTCGCCCAGCGGGCGCAGGTGGGGACGGAGGGGCCGGTGACCGTGCGCGAGGTCGTTTCCTCGGGCCGCCTCGCGCAGGGCGGGCTCTTCGGCCCGCTGCGGCGGCGAGACCGAGCCATCGTGGACGAGGCAATCGCCGACGTCGGCCTCGGCGACCTCGCCGACGCGCGGCTTGGCCACCTCTCGGGCGGCCAGCAGCAGCGCGCGTTCATCGCCAAGGCGTTCGCCGGCGAGCCGTCGCTCCTCGTCCTCGACGAGCCCACCGCCGGCGTCGACGCCGAGTCGCAGGAGGCGCTCGCCCGACTGCTCGGCCGCCTGCATGCGGACCGCGGCGTCACGATGCTCTACGTCTCGCACGAGTTCGGCGCGGTCGAGGGCATCGTCGAGCGCCTCGTCCTCGTTCGCGGAGGGATTGTCTTCGACGGCCCGCCGCACGCCCTCCCGTCCGCCTGGCACGACCCCTCTCATGCCCATGCTCGAAAGTGAGTTCATGCGCCTGGCGTTCGCGACGGGGGCCGTCGTCGGCCTCCTCGCGCCGGCCGTGGGCTTCTTCCTCGTTCAGCGGAACATGAGCCTCGTGGGCGACGGCATCGGCCACACGGCGTTCGCCGGCGTCGCCGCCGGCTACCTGCTCGGCGTCTCGCCTGTGCTCACCGCACTCGTCGCCGCGGTCGCGGGCGCGGTCGGGATCGAATGGCTCCGCTCCCGGCACCGCGCTGCCGGCGACCAGGCGCTCGCGCTCCTCTTCTACACCGGGCTCGCGGCGGGGGTCGTGCTTGCCTCGTTCGCCGGCGCGCTCGACGTCGACCTCTTCTCGTTTCTCTTCGGCTCCATCCTCACGGTCACGCGCGGCGATCTCGTCCTGGTGGCCGTCCTCGGCTTTGCGGGCCTCGCTCTGATCGGGCTCCTCTACCGCGCGCTCGCCGCGGTGGTCATCGACGAGGAGGGCGCCAAGGTCGCCGGCGTGCCGGTCGCGGCCCTGAACGTCCTCGTCGCCGGGCTCGCGGGCGTGACCATCGGCCTCTCGATGCAGATCGTCGGGATCCTCCTGATCGCGGCGCTCATGGTGCTCCCGGTCATCGCAGCGGGCCGCGTCGCCTGGAGCATGAGCTCGTCGGTCCTGCTCGCGATGGGCATCGGGCTCGTCTCCGTCTTCGCGGGGCTGACGGTCGCCTACTACGCGGATCTCCCTCCGGGAGGGGCGATCGTCCTTCTCGCCGCCGCGGCGTTCGTGGTCACGAGCGCCCTCGAAGCCGTCCGCGCGCGGGCATGATCCACATGCTCACGCGTCGGATCGAGGTTTACCGGATCGTTACCTAGCCTCTCTGCGCGACTTGCTGGGGTCTGTTAGCCTCCCGCGCTTCGTGAGCGTGATGAGCCAGCATCCGCTCGAGGACGTGAAGCGCGATCTCGGGGAGCGCGACTTGTGGGAGCGCTCGCTCGCGCGCTCGCAGGAGCGCCGCTCGGGCACGCACACGAGGCGGAGCCTCGCTTCCATGGCGCTCTCTGACCTGGACGGGCCCGTGCGCGTGCAGCTCGACGACCGCGACCTTTCCGACCCGGAGCTGTGGGACTACTCAGCATCCATCGCGAACGGGAAGCGCATCGCCGCCCAGCCCGGCTTCCTGCCGCAGGCCCGCGTCGCGGGGGCGACGCTGGTCCTTGCCGCATGCGCTGCGGCCCTCCCGAACCCGAGCGGAAGCGCGACCCGGGCCAAGTCCTCGGGGGGTGCGACGCGGGTGCACGTCGAGCTGCTCAAGGTCGGGAGCCACGGCCCGGCCGTCGCGCGCGTCCAGCGCGCGCTCGGGATCCGGGCGGACGGAGTCTTCGGGCCGAAGACCAAGCGTGCGGTCCGCGCGTTCCAGAAGCGCCACGGCCTTCTCGCCGACGGCGTCGTCGGCCCGCGGACGCGCAAGGCGCTCTTCGCCTCGAAGCCCAAGCCGTCCGCGAAGGCCAAGCAGCCGCGTTACATCCATGCCTGGTGGGTCGTGCCCGTGCAGCGGAAGCTCGGCGTTCCGGCCGACGGGGCCTACGGGCCCGTCACCCGCAGGGCGGTGCGCGCGTTCCAGAAGCGGAAGGGCCTGATCGTCGACGGCGTCGTCGGGCCCCAGACCCTACGCGCGCTCGGCATCCGGCGCAGCGCTCCCGTTCGCAGCACCGGCGGCCGCCGGCAGGCTTCGACCGTCTCGACCCGCGGCGCCCGCGTGGCGAGCATGTCGAAGCGCTACCTCGGCATTCGCTATCGCTGGGCCGGGTCGTCGCCCTCGAGCGGCTTCGACTGCTCCGGCTTCACCATGTACATGTACCGCAAGGTCGGCATCGGGCTCCCGCACAACGCCGCCATGCAGTACCGCTACGGGCGTGCCGTCCCACGCAGCAGCCTCCGCCCCGGCGACCTCGTCTTCTTCAACGGCCTCGGGCACGTCGGGATCTACCTCCGGGGCAACAGATTCATCCATGCGTCGAGCTCGGGCGGCAACGTGAAGATCTCCAGCCTGAGCGGCACCTGGTACGGCGCCCGCTACGTCGGCGCGCGCCGGCTCTAGCGCTGCCCTTCGGGTAGTGCTCTTCACGAAGAGGAGGACACCGGCCAGCGCCATGGTGCCTGCGGTCGCGCGTGCGTACAGTGGCCTGAGTGACCGCTCCACCCTTCTTCACCGAGCCCTTCCGCCTCAGGACGTGGAAGGAGACCGCGTACTCCCTGATCAGCCTTCCGGCCGGAGTCATCTGGTTCTGCGTCCTCCTGACCCTTCTCGTGGTCAGCGTCAGCACGTTCTTCCTGCTCGGGATCCCGCTGCTCGTGGGGACGCTCATGCTCGCGGGCGTCGGCGCGCGAGTGGAACGGTTCCATTCCCGCTTCTTCCTCGCCCAGCCCATCCCTGATCGGCCGCAGCGGACCTACGACTGGTCCAAGTGGCGCGACTGGCTGAGGCCGCTGGTCGACCTCGGCGCCTGGCGCGAACTCCTCTATCTGCTGCTGCTCTTCCCCTTCGGGCTCGTGCTCTTCATCGTCGCGGTGGTCTGCTGGTCGGTCGCGATCAGCTTCGTCACCGCCCCGATCTGGTGGTTCGCCATCCCGGAGGACGATCGCGGGGACTTCCTCTGGCCGGGCAACACGTTCGACAATCCCTTCGAGTGGCTCCTGACGCTCGGCGGCGGCCTCCTGCTCCTCCTGCTGACGCCGTGGATCATCCGGGGCCTCCTCGCGGTGCACAAGGCGGTCATGCGCGGCCTGCTCGGCCCGACCCGCCGCGAGCTCGAGAAGGCGTCGGAGCGGCTCGCCGCGCAGCGCGACCTCGCAGTCTCGTCCGCAACGGGCGACCGCCGGCAGATCGAGCGCGACCTTCACGATGGCGCGCAGGCGCGGCTGGTCTCTCTGGCCGTCGACCTCGGCCGCGCCCGCAGGCGCCTCGAGGAAGGCGGGTCAACCGAGGAGGCCGCGGAGCTCGTCCGCACCGCGCACGAGGACGCCAAGCAGGCGCTCGTCGAGATCCGCGACCTCGCGCGCGGCATCCATCCCGCCGTTCTCACCGACCGCGGGCTGGACGCCGCGCTCTCCTCGCTCGCGGCCCGCTCGCCCGTGCCGGTCTCGCTCGCGACCGAGATCGGCGAGAGGCCGCCGGAGGCCGTCGAGGCCGCCGCCTACTTCGTCGTCTCCGAGGCGCTCGCGAACGTCGCGCGC
>Ga0193741_1000249_pt1 | contig 15227 bp, 15 predicted proteins | sample L2s2metaG_FD_143059 | JGI IMG/M metagenome (GOLD analysis project Ga0193741, IMG submission 143059) | Soil microbial communities from a riparian zone of the East river system, Colorado, United States - L2s2 | ecosystem: Environmental > Terrestrial > Soil > Riparian zone | place: USA: East River...
ATGGATACCGGCCGGCTGGACGCCGATCTACGCTGGCGCAGATGATCTTCACGCCGACAGAGCTGAACGGCGCCTTCCTGATCGACCTCGAGCGGCGGGAGGACAACCGCGGGTTCTTCGCGCGGGCGTGGTGTGCCCACGAGCTCGGCGAGCACGGGCTGAACGCGCGGCTCGTCCAGGCGAACCTCTCGTTCAACGACCACAAGGGCACGCTGCGCGGCATGCACTTCCAGAACGACCCTGCTGCCGAGGCGAAGGTGATCCGCTGCACGCGTGGCTCGATCTACGACGTGGTCATCGACCTCCGGCCGGACTCCCCCACCTTCAAGCGATGGATCGGCGCCGAGCTCACGGCCGACAATCGCCGCGCCTTCTACGTGCCGGAGGGGTTCGCCCACGGCTACCAGACGCTGGAGCCGAACACGGAGACGTACTACCTAGTGTCGGAGTACTACACGCCGGAGGCCGAGGGCGGCGTTCGGTGGAACGACCCGGCGTTCGGGATCGAGTGGCCCGACCCGGCGAATCCGATCCTGTCCGAGAAGGACGCGAACTGGCCGGACTTCACGGAGTAGGCGTGTGATCATCGTCGACCGCGCGCTCGACGAGCGCGCCAAGGCCGGGAACCCGATCCGGGTCGCGATGATCGGCGCCGGGTTCATGGGCCGCGGGATCGCACGGCAGATCCTGACCGCCGTCCCGGGGATGCGGCTCGTGGCGATCGCGAACCGGACCGTCGACAAAGCGCGCGAGGCGTACTCGGCGCTGGACGAGGAGCCGACCCTGGTGGACTCGGAAGCCGCGCTCTCGTCGGCGATCTCGGAGGGGCGCTACGCAGTCACGGAAGACCCGCTGCTCCTGGCGCGGCAACCGGAGATCGAGGCGATCGTCGAAGTGACGGGCGCAGTCGAGAACGGCGTCGAGCCCGTACTGACCGCGATCGACCACGGCAAGCACGCGATCCTCATGAACGCGGAGCTCGACGGAACCGTCGGGCCGATCCTGAAGACGCATGCGGATCGGGCCGGGGTCGTCTACACGAATGCCGACGGCGACCAGCCCGGCGTCCAGCTGAACCTCTTCCGCTTCGTGCAGGCAATCGGCGTCCGGCCGGTGCTGTGCGGGAACATCAAGGGGCTCCACGACCCGTACCGCAACCCGACGACGCAGGAGGGGTTCGCGAAGCAGTGGGGTCAGAACCCGAGGATGGTCACGTCGTTTGCCGACGGCACGAAGATCTCCTTCGAGCAGGCGATCGTGGCCAACGCGACCGGGATGCGGGTGGCGAAACGCGGCATGCACGGCCCGACCGTCGAGGCCGGAACGCACATCGACGTCGCGCGCGAGCTCTTCTCGGTCGAGGAGCTGGCCGACGGACCGGGCATCGTCGACTACGTCGTGGGCGCCGTTCCGAGCCCTGGCGTCTTTGCGCTTGGGACCCACGACGACCCCGTGCAGCAGCACTACCTCAACCTCTACAAGCTCGGCGAGGGGCCCCTCTACTCGTTCTACACGCCGTGGCACCTGTGCCATTTCGAGGTCCCGATCACCGTCGCGCGGGCCGTGCTCTTCTCCGACGCTGCAATCGCGCCGCTAGGCGGGCCGCTCGTCGACGTCGTCGCAGCGGCGAAGGTCGATCTGGAGCCCGGCCAGGAGCTCGACGCGCTCGGTGGCTACACGATGTACGGGCTCGCGGAGAACGCCGACGTCGCCGCTGCGGAGCGCCTCCTCCCGCTCGGACTCGCCCCGCGCTGCCGCCTGATCCGGCGCGTCGCAAAGGACGAGGTGCTCACCTATGACGACGTCGACGTCCCGGACGGCCGGCTTGTCGACCGCTTGCGCGCCGAGCAGAACGAGAAATTCGCGTCCGCCCCCGCCTGAACGATCTACCAGATGCGCCAGGGCGCCTCGCCGGAGGTCCACATCTCCTCGAGGACCATCTTGTCCCGCAGCGTGTCCATCGGGTGCCAGAAGCCCATGTGCTTGTACGCCTTCAGCCGTCCCTCTGCCGCCAGTCGGTTGAGCGGCTCGCCCTCGAGCATCGTCTGGTCGCCGTCGATGTAGTCGAAGATCGCCGGCTCGAGGACGAAGAAGCCGCCGTTCACCCAGCTGCCGTCCCCGAGCGGCTTCTCCAGGAAGTGCTCGACGTCGCTTCCACCGGGCTCCAGCGTGAGCATCCCGAACCGGCCGGGAGGCTGCACCGCCGCGACGGTCGCGGTGGCGCCGGACTCGCGATGGAACTCGACCTCGGCGGCGATGTCGATGTCGCTTACGCAGTCGCCGTAGGTGAGGCAGAACGTCTCGCCCGCGAGGAACTCGCGCAGTCGGGCGAGCCGGCCTCCCGTCAGCGTTCCGTCGCCTGTGTCCACGATCGTCACCGACCACGGCTCGGCGGCCGACGCATGTGGTGTCATCGAGTTGTTCCGGAGATCGACAGTGACGTCCGTCGTGTGCAGGTAGTAGTTCGCGAAGTACTCCTTGATGACGTAGCCCTTGTAACCGGCTGCGATCACGAAATCGGTGACGCCGTGCGCGGCGTACAGCTTCATGATGTGCCAGAGGATCGGCTTGTCGCCGATGTCGACCATGGGCTTCGGGCGAACGGCGCTCTCCTCGCTGATGCGAGTGCCGTAACCCCCGGCGAGAATCACGGCTTTCATGACCGGTAATCGTGCCGGAACGTCATGAGCGCGACCGTAACTGCCGCCATGATGCCGGCCGCGACGACGATCCACCCTCCCAGCTCGAGCGCCTCCTCGATCGTGACACGGACGACCTCAGGCGCATCCGTTCCGTCGTCGGCCAGGGGCCGGGTGACGACTCCGGTGAGCTCGACGGGGATCGAAGCGACGAGGGCGCCGAGCCCGAGACGAATCGTCCTCCCGGCCGGCGCCCAGGCTTCACCCGCGACAATCCATAGGAGCGCTGCGATCACGAGGAGCAGCGGGAGGTACAGAACGAGCCAGAGACGTACGGCCGCATAGTCCGGGAGGCCGAGAAGGTTTTCGCCGAGCCTGAGGGCAAGACGCTCGTGGATCTGGACCGCGTCGTCGAGCGAGAACAGCGTCCCGATGGCGACGATGAGCACGAACTCGTGGACCCGCCGTCTGAACGCCACGGCATGCAGGAGCGCCGCCAACGCAACCGCCAGGACTGCGGCGGAGCTGGCCCACGTGAAGGCGTTTCCCTCGAAGTCGGCGTCGAGCGCTTCGAACCGATCTTCGAAGACGAACTCGTTCGCCAGATGAGCGAGCGTCTGCGTAGTCACGGCGGCAACCGCAGCGATCGCACCCAACCGAAGGAGCCGCTCGCCGGTGCGGTCGGCCTTCTCGAGCTCGGGCGACCGATCCGCGGTCATTGCCGCGTACCGTAGTTCGCCAGGAAGACGAGCCCGGCCGACCGGTAACGTGGCCGGATGCGTGTGGGGCGCGTGGCGGCGGCGGTCTTCGCACTGGTCCTGGTTCTTGCCGTCGCCGGGATCGCGGTCCTCACGGTTCTTCCCGACCCCTGGCTGGGCCGGCTCGGTTACCAAGCGGCGGGCGAGCGCCTCGTAACGGGATTGCTCGTAACCGGCACGGCCGGGCGACCCGTGCTCTACGTCAGTTCGAGCGATCCGCGGATCGGCGCCGGCCCGGAGGGCCGGGTCACGGACGTCGACACGAACTCGGGGGTGATCTCCCGCCTCACGTGGAACGGCTCCGACTGGGAACGGCTGGACCTGGTTCGCGGCTTACCCCGGAGCAAAGAGAACCACGCTACGAACGGGCTCGCCCTCGATCCGAGGTCGAACACACTCTTCGTCGCTCAGGGTGCCAACACCAACGCCGGGGCGCCGTCCCACCACCTCGGCTTCCTTCCGGAGTACGCGCTGTCGGGTGCCATCCTCGCCGTCGACCTGCGCCGGATCGGCCGGCGAACGTACGACCTTCCGACGCTGGACGACGAGTCCCGCGACGGCGGTGACCCCTTCGGCGGGAACGACGGCCGCAACCAGGCACGGCTGGTGCCCGGAGGCCCGGTGACCATCTACGCGCCGGGGTACCGCAATGCGTACGACCTCGTCCTCACCCGGTCAGGACGGCTCTACACGAGCCAGAACGGCGGCGCGCGGGACTGGGGCGACGTCCCCGAGGACGAAGGCCCCTCCGGCGACTGCACCAACGCTGTCCACGAGCCGGGCCACTACGACGCCGACTCGCTCCACCTCGTCCGGCGCGCGGAGTACGCAGGTCACCCGAACCCGACGCGCGGCAATCGCGACAACAGGTTCAACGACGACCGCCAGTCGCCGGTCCTGAGCGCGAACCCGGTCGAGTGCGACTACCGTCCGCCGGACGAGCGCGGTGCGCTCACGCTGTTCCCCACGTCTACGAACGGGCTGGCCGAGTACACGGCGTCGATCTTCGGCGGTGCGATGCAGGGCGACCTGCTCGCCGCGAGCTTCGATACGAGTGTCTATCGCGTGCGGCTGAACGACACCGGCGACCGCGTCGTCGGAAAGCAGCCGCTGTTCCGCCTCGCAGCGCCGCTCGATGTCACCGCGCAAGGCGACGGCGACCCCTTCCCAGCGACGATCTGGGTGACTCAGCACGACGGGTTGACCGGCAGCGCCGTACCGAATCTGCTCGTCTTCGAGCCGCAAGACGCACCGCGCAGCGGCTGGGAGGCACTCGCCGGCAGCGGCGCTCCGCGGCAGGAGGTCAGCTTCGTGGAGGCCCGTGGTCGCCTCTACCTCGCGGGCGGGGGAACCGAGCACCAGGCATACGACCCGCGCAGCGACTCCTGGGACGCCGTTTCAGACCTTCCCCGCCGCCTGGATCACATCCAGGGAGTCGAGGTCCGCGGCAAGATCTACTACATCGGCGGCCTGGCCGGCTGGCCCCGCCCGCACGCCGACTCGGTCTACATCTACGACCCGGAGACCGAGACGTTCACGACCGGCGCCCGCATGCCGCGCGGTCGCGGGGCGGGTGGAGTGGCAGTGCACGAGGGCCGGATCTACTACGCCGGCGGGCTTCACGACGGCCGTGCGGTTCCGTGGTTGGACGTCTACGACCCGGAGACCGACTCATGGTCCCGTCTGCCGGACCTCCCTCGCCCGCGCGACCACTTCCATGCCGCGGTCGTCGACGGGAAGCTTCACGCGATCGGCGGGCGTGATACCGAACTCGGCCGTGAGATCGCCGAAACCGACGCGTACGACATCGAGGCGAGGGCCTGGCGCACGGGTCTAGCGCCAATTCCGACGCTTCGCGGCGGATTCGGCGCAGCCGTCGTCGGGTCCGAGATTCTCGTGCTGGGCGGCGAGGACGCCGACGGCGCACACGCGGAGGTCGAGGCTTACAACACGAGAACCAACAGGTGGCGGGCCCTCGAGCCCATGCCCACACGGCGCCACGGAATTCAGGCGGCGGTCTGTGGCGGCGCCGTGTATGTCGCCGCGGGGGGAACGACGCCGGGCGGCGAGAACCCGAGTGACGTCACCGAGGTGTATCTGCCGCCGGGCGCCCGCGGATGTGCCCCGCAACCAGCGACCGATGCGAACCGCACATCGACGCCGAAATTCCGCGAGGCGGCGTTGGAAGGGAGCTCCTCCTTCAACCCGACGGCGATTCAGGTCGGGCCGGACGCCCGGGTCTACGTCGCCCAGCAGAGCGGGCTGATCAAGGCCTACACCGTCGTGCGCCGAGGCGGACGCTACGCCGTGATCGAGACGGAGGAGATCGATGACATCAAGCGCATCCCGAACCACGACGACGACGGGAGCTCCGTGTCGGATCTCCCGTCGATCCTCGACGTCGTGACGGGAAAGCTCGGCCTCTGACCTCGACGGCGCTTGCCGGCTCACTCACGCGTTCGTAGCGCAGGGAAGAGGATCACATCCCGGATTGTGTCCCGGCCGGTCAGCACCATCGTCAGCCGGTCGATCCCGACGCCGAGGCCGCCCGTCGGAGGCATTCCGTAAGCCAATGCCTCCACGTAGTCCGGGTCACCCTGCTCGCCCCCGACCTCGGACGCCTGCTGCGCGAACCGCTCGGCTTGCTCGTCCGGGTCGTTCAGCTCGCTGAAGGCGTTGCCGAGCTCTGTGCCGCCGACGAAGAACTCAAACCGCTCTACGGTCGAGGGGTCGTCGTCGGTGGCCCGCGCGAAGGGGGACAGCTCGACCGGGTAGTCGTGAAGGATCGACGGCTCGATCAGGGCCGGCTCGACGAACGAGGTCAGAGCATGGTCGACGAGCTGCGCCCAGCTCCGGTCGGCCTTTGTGTCGACGCCGCGCTCTTCGAGTCGGGCGCGCAAATCGTCGGGGTCGCGGGTCCAGAGCCTGTGCTCCTCGAGGGCGTCGACGAGCGTCACGCGCCGCCAGGGCCGCGCGAGATCGACCTCGTGGCCTCGGTAGGTGACCTTCGTCGTGCCGTTGATGGTCTGTGCGAGGTGCTCGACGAGGCGCTCGATCCGATCCATCGTGTCGCGGTAGTCAGCGAATGCCTCATACCACTCGAGCATCGTGAACTCGGGGCCGTGCTTGTACGAGATGCCCTCGTTCCTGAAGTCCTTGCTCAGCTCGTAGACCTTGTCGAGGCCGCCGACGATCAGGCGCTTGAGATAAAGCTCGTCGGCGATCCGGAGGTAATAGTCCTGGTCGAGGTGGTTGTAGTGGGTGACGAACGGCTCGGCGAACCCGCCGCCATAGCGCGGCTGGAGGATCGGCGTCTCGACCTCGACGAAGCCCTTTGAGTCGAGCCAGCGTCGGGCCTCCGCGACGATCCGCGTTCGCATGAGCGCGAGCGAGCGCGATTCCTCGTTGATCAGGAGATCGAGGTAGCGCTGGCGGTAGCGCGTCTCGGTGTCCTGGACGCCGTGGAACGTGTCGGGCAGCGGCCTCTTGATCTTGGCCAGAAGCGTCAGCTCATCGACGGCGAGCGACGGCTCACCTCGGCGAGTCTTTGTCGGCCGGCCCTCCGCGCCGACGATGTCGCCGAGGTCGAGATCGATTGGCCCGGTTCGCTCCTGGGCACAGAGCAGCTGGATCCGTCCGGACCGATCGACGAGATCCAGGAAGACGAGCTTGCCCATGTCCCGCCTGGCCATGACCCGGCCGGCCACGCGCCTCGTCTCCTGAGCCTCCTGTCCGGCTTCGAGCGGCTCAGCCTCCTCGCGGACCGCCACGATCTCGACGCGGTCGGGAAACCGCTTCGGCAAACCGCTCATGGCGGCCGAGTCTACGGCTAGCCCCAGATCAGCCAGCCGACCAAGAGGCCGACGAGGAATGACCCTGCGGCGCCGGCGAACGCGATCGTCGGGATTCGCTCGCGGGGCTTGAAGGGCTCGCGGCCGTAGATGCTCGGCAGGCCGGCCGGGACGAAGGGTGGCGCGTCGATCCCGAGCTGACGAAACGCCGAAACCCAGACGTCCTCCGGTGGCGCTCCCAGGGCACGCATCGCGCCCAGGGCGACACCCTGGCCCTCGTGAAGGAGGGCGATGAGGAGGTGCTGCGTGCCAATCGCGTGGTGCCCCAGCGTCTGCGCGTCCTCGAGGGACAGCTCGAGGATCATCTTCAACCGAGGCGTGAGCGGCAGCTGGCCCGCGGGCGGCTCCGCGTCTCCTTGTCCGACGTGCTCGACAATCCAGCTGCGCGCCGCTTCGAGCTCGATGCCCTGCGCGCCGAGCGTCGTCGCTGCACGCCCGTCCTCGCGGATCAACCCGAGCAGAAGATGCTCGGTGCCGATATATCCGTGCTTCAGCCCGCGCGCCTCCTCCTGCGCGAGGACGACGACCTGCCGGGCGCTCGGGGTGAAGCGCTCGAACATTGCGGTGGAGTCTAAGAAGGATTGGCGGAGCGCTGCCTATCGCGGGGCTTCCGCGCGAGGTAGATCCGTTCCTCGCCGTCGAGCCGCTGGCGCTCGATCTCCCCGTTCGGGAGCTCGTCGGTGAACGGCTCGACGCTTACGTCGAAGCCGGCGGCCTTTAGACGTTCGGCGTAGTCGAGGCCGTACAGCCTGACGTGGTCGTGCTGCCAGAAGAGCCGGCGCCGCTCCTCCGGGTCCGTAGCGGACGGATCCTCGTGCGTCCGCTCGCTGGAGGCGTTCAGCGGCACTTGGAGCATGGCCCAGCCGCCCGGCACGAGAACGCGGTGGAGCTCCAGCAGTGCGCGCGCGTCGTCCGGGACGTGCTCCAGGACGTGATTGCAGATCACCGCGTCGAACGACCCGTCGTCGTACGCGATGTCGGTGACGTCGAGCCGCTCCATCGCAAGCGCCGAATCGATATCCCCGCTCACGTACTCGATGTTCGGGTCGTCGGCAAGACGCCGCTGGAAGGCGGGCTCCGGTGCCACGTGGAGCAGCCGAAGCTTCCCGTTCGCAGGCCGCAGAAGGTTCCGCTGTCGGAGGAACAGCCAGTCGACGCGGTGCCGCCCCAGGGACCCGCACCGCGGGCAGAGATCCTCGCGCCGCCCCGATTCCGTGACGTAGACGCGAAAGCGGCGGAACGTTCCCTCGCAGCAGGGGCAGAAGTACCGGCCGCCTCGATACGCCCAGGCCGTGGCGGCGTTGAACGCCTGCCGCACACGGCCGCGGTATCGCTGCGGCACGGCCTTCCGAAGAGCGCCCCGGACCGCGAGGCGAACGGACATCTCGTTTCGCCGGCTAGCCGCCCGGTCAGGCGGCCTTGATCTCGAGAATCTTGTACTTCAGGGCTTTGCCCTTGGGCGTGGAGACCTCGACGGTCTCGCCCTTCTTCTTCCCGAGGATCGCGCGCCCGACGGGCGACTCGTTCGAGAGCTTCTGCTCGAGCGGGTTCGCCTCCGCGGAGCCGACGATGTGGTACTCGACGGTCTCCTTGGCCGCGACGTCGCGCAACCGGACCTTCGAGCCGATGCTGACGACGTCCTTCGAGATCTCCTTCTTGTCGATCACGCGGGCCGCGAGCAGCCGCTCCTCGAGCTGCGCGATCCTGTGCTCGAGCATCGCCTGCTCGTTCTTGGCGTGGTCGTACTCGGCGTTCTCGCTGATGTCGCCGAACTCGCGCGCGATGCGGATCCGGTCGGCGACCTCTCTGCGCTTATCGGTCGAGAGATACTGGATCTCGTCCTTCAGTTTCTTGTAACCCTCGGGTGTGAGGATCACTTCCTTCACGTCAATGGCCTCCTTGACCCAAAAAAACGCGCGGCCCGAAGAAAGGCCGTCGCGGAAGGCGCGCATGGTAGCGACGCCGGAGGACGACGTCAACAGGCATTTCGCTACCTTTTCCCGCTCTGTGCAGGTAAATCTGCGAACACCCTGGAGAATCCACGACGTCGAGATCCCGACGCGCGTCGTCCTGGCCCCGATGGCGGGGGTGAGCGTGCAGGCATTTCGCCGCCAGGGGCGCCGGTACGGGGCCGGGCTCGTGTGCTCGGAGATGGTCAGCTGCGCCGGGCTCGAGCACCGCAACGAGCGCACGCTCGGCTATCTCCGGATCGCCTCCGACGAGCATCCGCTCGCGATCCAGATCTTCGGCGGCGACCCGACGACGATGGCCGAGGCGGCGCGCATGGTCGAGGCGGCGGGCGCCGACCTCGTCGACATCAACTTCGGCTGTCCAGTCAAGAAGGTGACGAAGACGGGCGCAGGCGCCACGTGCCTCGGCGAGCCCGATCGCGCCGCCGCGATCGTCCGTGCCGTGGCCGACGCGGTCGCGGTGCCGGTCTCCGTGAAGATGCGCCGCGGGCTCGAGAACGGCTCGCGCGCCTGCCTGGAACTCGGCCCGCGGCTCGTCGACGCCGGCGCGGCGACGCTGACGCTGCATCCGCGATCTGCGAAGCAGATGTACACCGGCGAGGCCGACCATTCGCTTACGGCCGAGCTCGTCGAGCTCGTGGACGTTCCGGTGATCGCGTCCGGCGACGTGACGTCGTGCGCCCGGGCACAGGCGGTGCTGGCCACGACCGGCGCAGCCGCCGTGATGGTCGGGCGAGCCGCGCAGGGCAACCCGTGGGCGATCCGGGAGATCGTCGGTGACTCGTACGCGGAGCCGACGCGAGAGGAGGTCGTCGCGGAGCTCGTCCTCTTCATGCGCGAGACCGTGCGGGAGCTCGGCGAGCGCAAGGCGACCGGCTTCCTGAAGAAGTTCTACGGCTGGTACCTCGGCCGGGGCCGGTTCCCCAGGCCGTTCAAGCAGGAGCTCGTCGAGCTGGAGACCTTCGCGGAGGTCGAGGAGCGGCTCTTCGCCGCCGCGCCGGGCGCGCACTTCGTCCTCGCGCGGCTCGAGCAGGAGCATCCACGCCTCGACGAGGTGGAGCTCGACCTGCCGATCTCGATCTACGGCGGCGGCTAAAAACCCGGAGATTCGACCGGACGCCTAGCGGGAACAACCCATCTCGACCTCACGAAAGGGGTGCACGAGATGGCAACGGAAACCAGGGACACACAGGACACGCGGGTCGACGAGAGGGCCGACACCGCGAGACCGGTCGAGACCCGCACCGATCACGAGACGAGCGCGGATCCGTACGCCGGGATCCACGCCGCGCGCGAGCGCTTCGGTGGGGTCGACATTCCCGCGAGCCTCGTGGGGATGCTGACGGCGCTCTCGACGGTGATCATCCTCGCCGGGCTGGTCGGCGCCGCCTTCGGCGTCGTCGGCTACCAGACCGGGCTGGAGGAGAACGCCGAGGACCTGTCGATCGGAAGCCTGATCGGCGGCGTGGCGATTCTCTTCGTCGCCTACCTCATCGGCGGCTGGGCGGCGGGCCGGATCGCACGGTACGACGGCGCTCGAAACGGCTTCGCAACCGGCGTCTGGACGCTGATCTTCGCCGCGATCCTCGCGGGCCTCGGCGCCTGGGCCGGCGCGGAGTACGACGTCTTCGAGAACGTCGACCTGCCTCAGTGGTTCGACAGCGACGCTCTCACGACGGCCGCCATCGCCAGCGGCATCGGCGCAATCGTGGCGATGTTCGTCGGCGGCATCATCGGCGGCTTCTGGGGCGAGCGGTACCACCGCCGCGCCGATGCCACGATCGCCGACACGCGGCGCTCCACCGTTCGCACCGATCATCGAACCGACGACGGGATCCCCCACGACGACGGCGATGTGCCCGCGCCTGCGGCACAAGATCGAACGCGGGACGAGCACCGGGTCTGAATCGGAGTAGGGGCGGCTTCGGCCGCCCCTACTGATTCCGTTCCCAGAGAATCCTGAGCCCCTCGAGCGTGAGGAAGGGATCGACCTTCTCGATCGTCCGCGCGTGGGGGACGATCAGATCCGCGAGGCCGCCGGTCGCAATCGCGGGTGCGTCGGCGCCGAGCTCGCCCCGGATCCGCGCCACGATCTCGTCCACCTGACCGGCGAATCCGTAGACGAGCCCGGACTGGAGCGCCGAGGCGGTCGTCTTGCCGATCACGGTCTCCGGCGTCGAGAAGTCGATGCGGAACAGGCGCGCGGCGCGCGAGAAGAGGGCGTCCATCGAGACCTCGATGCCGGGGGCCAGGACGCCGCCGACGTACTCCCCCTCCGGTGAGACGACGTCGAAGTTCGTCGAGGTTCCGAAGTCGACGACGATCGCCGGCGCGCCGTACCGCTCCAGCGCCGCGACGGCGTTCGCGATCCGGTCGGGCCCGACCTCGCGCGGGTCGTCGTAGCGGATCGGGATGCCGGTCCTCGCCCCAGGGCCCACCACGAGGACGGGCGCATGGGCCCAGCGCTCACCGAAGTCCTCGTAGGCCTGGACCAGCGGCGGCACCGTCGAGCTGAGGCAGATGCCGTCGACCGAGTCGAGGTCGAGCAGCCCCGAGAGGAGAACGCCGAGCTCGTCCCCCGTGCGGTCCCGCTCGGTGGCGACGCGCCAGTGCTCGCCGAGCTCGCCGTCCTGGAACAGCCCGAAGACCGTCTGCGTGTTCCCCGCGTCGACCGCTAGCAGCAAGCGCGAGGTCTATTCGTCGTCGCGCAGGGGCTCGCCTAGGCGTTCCGCGAGAGCCTCGGCGGTCAGCTTCGGCTCCTCGCCCTCGCCGCGCAGCTCCTCCACGGTCACGTCGCTCGAGGTGTAGACCTCGGCGCGCGGGATCATCCGAGTCGGGCGGTTCTTGTCCCAGACCCAGACGTCCTCCATGCGCAGGTGGAAGAACGGGTAGCTCGGCTGTGGGACGTAGCGCAGGTCGAGCGTGTTGCAGAGGTACGTCGCGTCCTGCGTGAGGACGCAGTACCTGAACAGGCCGAAAACGGCCGTGTACTCCTTCTTCAGCTGGAGCTCGAGCTCCGCCTCGAACTCGTCGAGCTCGTCGAGATGCGACATCCGGATCATTGTAGTGCGGCAAGAAGGGCCTGCACCGGGCCCTGTCCCGGCACCTCGAGGCCGGGATCGAGCTCGGCCAGGGGCTCCAGGACGAACATGCGCTCGGCCAAGCGCGGATGCGGGATCTGGAGCTCCGGCTCGTCGACGACACGGCTGTCGTACAGGAGGATGTCGAGATCGATCGTCCTCGGCCCGAGGCGCGGGCCGTGGCGCGTGCGGCCGAGATCGCGCTCGAGATCGAGCAGCACGCCCAGGAGCTCGAGCGGCTCGAACTCGGTCTGGAGGCGCGCGACGCCGTTCAGGAAGCGCGGCTGGTCCTCGTAGCCGACCGGATCGGTCTCCCGAAGGCGCGAGACGCGTTGCACGTCGATCCCGTCGTGCTCGTTCAGGCGGGCGAGCGCGAGCCGGATCGTCGCCTCGCGGTCGCCCAGATTCGCCCCCAGCCCGAGGTAGACGAGCGGCATACCGTCGCTATCGTGTCTGTTAATGCGCCGTCTTGTGGTCGTGCTGGCGTTGCTCTTCGTAGCTGCGCCGGGCCCGGCGCAGGCGGTCCCGGCTGCCCAGGTGCCGAGCGACCGCGAGGTTGCGGCGCTCGGTGACTTCGGCCACACGATGCTCGGGGTCCGCGCCGACGCGCGTGCCGAGCGGCTGCTGGCGGCGAACGGCGGCACGATCGTCGCGCCCGACCTCCACATCTGGCGCCTCCCGAGCGGCACGGCGCAGCGGCTGATTCCGCGGCTCCGGCGACAGGGGGCCCTGCGGTTTGCCGAGCCGGACCGGCCGGTCGCCCGCAACTCGCACCTTCCGGGCGCCGACCCGCTCGCGGCGCCTCCCATCGGCTGGCACCTCTACCGGATCGGAGCGGACAGGGCGGAGCCGCCGGGCCCCGGCGTGCCGCTGACGATCATCGACTCCGGGCTCGACATGAACCACATGGAGTTCCGCGCCCGCCCGAACACCACAGTTCTGAACGAGCAGCAGGTCGAGCTGACGAGCGACGAGTACCACGGCACGATCGTCGCCTCGACGGCTGCGGCGCCGGTCGACAACCTCGGTGCCGTCGGCGTCTACCCGCAGGCCGTGCTCCAGGCATACGACCTCTGGTTCCTCTCGGAGTCGCTGATCGTCCAGGGCGTCAGCCGCGCCACGGCGGCGAGGGCCGGTGTCATCAACCTGAGCCTCGGCGGCGACGAACCGTCTCGGGCGATGTACGAGGCGATCGTCAACGCGTTCGGCCGGGGCTCGATCGTAGTGGCCGCCGCCGGAAATGAGCGGCTGCGGGAGGATCCGCAGATCTACCCGGCCGGTTTTCCGCACGTCCTGACCGTCGGCTCGACGGATGCCAGGGACCGGCCGTCGCTCTTCTCCAGCACGAGCCCGGCGGTCGACCTCGCCGCGCCCGGCGAGCAGATCCCGTGGCAGCACCCGACCGACCCGGCTACGTACCAGACGGTCAACGGGACGAGCTTCTCGGCGCCGCAGGTGGCGGCGGCGACCGCGTGGGTCTGGACGGCCCGGCCGGGGATCGAGAAGACACAGCTCTTCGACCTGATGCGGCGCTCGACACGGGACGTGGCACCCGCCGGGTTCGACCGGCGAACCGGTTTCGGCATCCTCGACATTCCCACTGCCCTCAGCCGGGCGCTGCCGCCCGTTGACCCGATGGAGCCGAACGACGACGTCGATCACGTCAAGGCGCACGGGATCTTCCGGTCTGCGGCCCGCCCGCTGACCGCTCCGGTCCGGCGCCGCGCCTCGCTGACCGCGCGCCTTCATGCCAGTGAGGATCCCGACGACGTCTACCGCTTCTGGGTACCCGCGCGGCGCGAGGTGACCGCAGTCGTGCGGCCCACGGCCGATGTGTCGGTGGCGGCCTGGGCGACGGGCACGCGCAGCGTCTACGAGCGCGGCCGAGCGAGGGCGCGCGACCTGCTCGCGGGGAGTGCGCGCCACGGTGGTCGCACGGAGACCGTTCGGATCGTGAACGCAGGCAGCCGCGGTTTCTACGCGTACCTCGACGTGTTTCCCGCGAAGGGCGTGCGCTCGAGCCGGTACACGCTGCAGATCAGCTCTCGCGCACTGCGGTAGCGGCGGAGTACTCGACGGGCAGGCCTGCGGGCGCGATCCCGGGCTTGCGCACGCGGACCTGGACACGCCTAGCGGGAAACCTGGCGGCGAGCTCGTCGGCCACCGCGGCGGCCAGCTTCTCGATCAGCCGATACTCGCCTGCGTCCGACACCTCGCGGACGCACGCTGCGACAGCGCGGTAGTCCACCGTGGCCTCGAGGCGATCTTCCCGCGGCTCCTCGACGGTCAGCGCGATGTCGTAGAGGAACATCCGCCCGGTCTCGCGCTCGTCGTCGTCCACGCCGTGCCGGCCGAAGACCTCCAGGCCGACGAGCTCGACGATCACCCGGCGACCCCCCGCGCCGCGGTCAGCGCCTCCACGTGCTCCTTCACGTCGTGCACGCGGAGGATGGTCGCACCGCGCTCGTACGCGGTAACCGCCGCCGCAATGCTCGCCGAGAGGGGGCCGGTGGTGGCTTCGGGATCGCCGAGGATCTTTCCGAGCGAGCTCTTCCGTGAGAAGCCGACGACGACCGGCCGGCCGAGCGAAGCAATCTCGTCGAGCCGGCGGATCAGCTCGAAGTTGTGCTCGACGGTCTTCCCGAAGCCGATGCCCGGGTCGAGGCAGACGCGCTCCTCCGCGATCCCGGCCCCGACCGCGAACCGAAGGCGGTCCTCCAGAAACGCCTTCACCTCGGAGACGACGTCGTCGTAGCGGGGCTCTGTCTGCATCGTGCGCGGTTCCCCTTGCATGTGCATGAGACAGAGGTAGGCGCCGGAGTCGGCCACGACCTCGGCGAGGCCCGGATCTGCGCGGAGCGCCGTCACGTCGTTGACGAGCTCCGCGCCGAGCTCGAGCGCTCGGCGCGCGACCTCGGCTTTCGCCGTG
>Ga0193741_1000250_pt1 | contig 15201 bp, 10 predicted proteins | sample L2s2metaG_FD_143059 | JGI IMG/M metagenome (GOLD analysis project Ga0193741, IMG submission 143059) | Soil microbial communities from a riparian zone of the East river system, Colorado, United States - L2s2 | ecosystem: Environmental > Terrestrial > Soil > Riparian zone | place: USA: East River...
GGCGCTCAACTCCGAGATTTTGATCGCGACCTACGGGATCCTTCGCTTGAAACTCAACCCCGCATCCTACGAGTGGCAGTTCATCGACATGAACGGCAACATCCTCGATCCCGGCCTCCAAGTTTGTCATTAGACTAGAAGCTGCGAACGCAGCTTTGTCTCTTCCCGAAATACTCGAAAAATTCTGGGGCTATCGCTCCTTCCGTCCACTGCAGCAGGAAGCCATGGAGGCGGTGCTGTCCGGGCGTGACTCGCTGCTCGTACTGCCGACCGGCGGCGGCAAGTCGCTGTGCTTCCAGGCGCCCGCGATCGCCAGCGACGGCCTCGCCATTGTCGTCTCGCCGCTGATCTCGCTGATGCGCGATCAGGTCGAGACGCTCGTCGGCAACGGCGTCGCGGCGGCCTGTTACAACAGCTCGATGCCGTCGGAGCGGAAGAGCGAAGTCGCGCGCGGCGTGCGCGATGGGAATTATCGATTGCTCTACGTCGCGCCCGAACGCCTGGTGGGCGACGGCGGCGACGGCTTCCTCAACATGCTGTCGTCGCGGCCGATCAGCTTCATTGCCGTCGATGAAGCGCATTGCATCAGCCAGTGGGGACATGACTTCCGTCCGGAGTATCGCCAGCTCGCGCGGCTGCGCGATCGCTGGCCGGACATCGGGCTGCATGCTTACACCGCGACGGCAACCGCACGCGTGCGGAAGGACATCGTCTCGCAGCTGGGGCTGCGCAATGCGACCGAGCTGGTCGGATCGTTCGATCGTCCGAACCTGGTCTATCGCGTGCTTGCGCGATCGTCGCTGAAGGCGCAAATCCTCGACGTGCTCGAGCGCCATCGCGGCCAGGCCGGTATCATCTATTGCTCGTCGCGCAAGGAAGTGGACTCGACGGCGCAGTGGCTCCAGGACACCGGCTGGCGCGCGCGGCCGTATCACGCCGGCATGGCGGACGATGATCGGCATCGCAACCAGGATGCGTTCCTGAACGAAGAGATCGATCTGATCGTCGCGACCGTCGCCTTCGGCATGGGCATCGATCGATCGGACGTGCGCTTCGTGATCCACGCCGGCGCGCCGCAGTCGCTCGAGCACTATCAGCAGGAGTCGGGCCGCGCCGGCCGCGACGGGCTCGAAGCGGAGTGCGTGCTGATCGCGTCGGGCGCCGACTTCCTGAAGTGGCGCATGATGCTCGAAAAAAATGGCGAGCTGTCGGACGCGCGCCGCGCGCTCTTGCGCGACATCGAGCGCTACGCGGCCAGCGTCGGCTGCCGCCACAAGCGCCTGGTCAGCTATTTCGGCGAGACGTTCACGAAGGACGACTGCGGCGCGTGCGACTACTGCCTCGGCGAGCTCGAAAGCGTCGCCGAGCCGATCACCGTCGCGCGCAAGGTCCTGTCCTGCGTCGCCCGCGTTGGCCAGCGCTTCGGCGCGGCGCACGTCACCAACGTCCTGCGCGGCAGCGACAGCGAGCAGGTCCGCTCGCGCGGCCATCACGAGCTGTCGGTGTTCGGATTGATGAAGGACGCGACGATCGACGAGCTGCGCGGCTACATCGATCAGCTGCTCGCGCATGGGTTGTTGCAGCAGGGCGGCGACGAGTATCCGATCCTGCAGATCACCAGTGAGGGCCTGGCGCTGCTGAAGGACGCCGCCGCCGCGCCCGATCTCACGCTCGCGCGCCAGAAGCGTCCGGATCGCCGCCTGCCGAAGCGCGCCCGCGTCGAGACCGAGGGGTGGGAAGGCGTCGATCGCGAGCTGTTCGAAGAGCTACGCGTCTTGCGCCTGGAAATCGCGCGCCGCCGCCGCGTGCCGCCGTACGTCATCTTCCACGACACGACGCTCAGGGAGATCGCGCGGTCGAAGCCGAAGACGAAGGAAGAACTGCGGCATGTCTATGGGGTCGGAGACCGGAAAGCGGAAGACCTCGGCGATCTCGTGCTGGCCGTCGTGAAGAGCCCAAAGCCTTAGATCACCAACCTTTTGCTGGCCGATCCCGTCTCAGGCTATGTAGTATTGCGTCATAGGGCTATGAGACGACTGTCCATTACCGCCGTGTGCGTGCTGCAGGCCATTGCGGCCGGCTTTCAGTACGGCTTCGACATCATCGACCAGACGCAGTTGCCGAGCGGCACGATTTATCCCGCATTGGGGCGGCTCGAGCGGGACGGCTTCGTCAAGTCGGCCTGGGAGAACGAGCAGGACGCGCACGCGGACGGCCGGCCGGCGCGCCGCTATTACAAGCTGACGGCGCCGGGCGTGAAAGCGCTCGCCGATGCGGCGGCGTTCTATCGATCGCTGTTGCCGGCCGGGAAGCCGCGGGCGGCGCGCGGGTGATCATGCTGCGCTGGTGCGACCTCGTTCTCCGTGCGGCAGCGCCGATCGTGCCGTACGACATTCGCCGCGACTGGCTGCGCGAGTGGCGCGCCGAGTTTGCCTACACCGCCACCCGTTGCGCGCGAAACGGCCGCCGCATACCGCCGGTGTTGCTGGCGCGCGCCCTTGGCGCGATCGTTCATGCCGTCTGGCTTCGCTGGGATCGATGGAGAGTCGAAATGGTCATCCAGGACATCAAGCACGCGCTGCGATCGCTGACGCGCAAACCCAGCTTCACCGCCGTCGTCGTGCTGACGCTGGCGATCGGCATCGGCGGCACGACCGCGATCTTCGGCGCCGTCAATGCGGTGCTGCTCAGGCCGCTGCCGTATCCACAGCCCGATGAGCTCATGCGAGTCTACAAGACGGCGTTGAAGGAACCGGAGCGGATCGGCGGAGCGGTCTCGCCTCCGGATTTCACCGACTGGCGTCACGACAATTCCGCGTTCGCCGAGCTGGCCGCCTATGACAACGACTCCCTGGCACTGACCGGCAACGGCGCCGCTGAACAGATTCCCACGGGTAAAGTGACCGGAGGGTTCTTCAGCGTCATGGGCACGCTGCCGATGCTGGGCCGTGCCATTACCACTGCGGACGATCCGATGGGTTCGCGCGATGTCGTCGTCCTGAGCCACGCGCTCTGGGTTCGCCGCTTCGGCGCGAACCCGTCGATCATCGGCCAGCAACTCGTGATCGACGGCATTTCGCGCGAGGTCATCGGCGTCATGCCGGCCGGGTTCCAGTATCCGCTCCGATCCGAGATGTGGACGCCGCTGCGGTTCAGCGCGAGAGATCTTGAAACGCAACGGGGCGCCCAATACATCCAGGTGATCGGCCGGCTCAAGCCCGGCGTGACAATCGACCGGTCGCGGGAGGACATGCACGCGATCGGCGCGAGGCTGGCGCGGGACTTCCCCCGCACCAACCGCGAGTCCACCGCGTCGGTCCATCCGCTGCGCGAGTCGATGGTCAGGAACGTCCGCCAGTCGATGTTCGTGCTGCTCGGCGCGGTCGGACTCGTGCTCGTCATCGTCTGCGTGAACGTGGCGGGACTGGTGCTGATCAGGGCGCTCGGGCGCGGCCGCGAGCTCGCCGTGCGAGTCGCCATGGGCGCCGGCCGCGCCACGCTCGTGCGATCGCTGTTGATCGAGAGCCTGATACTGGGTCTTGCCGGCGGTGGCGCCGGCCTCGTGCTGGCGTATTGGGCCACGAGCGCGATCGCGTCGCTTGATCCATCGATCGGTGTGCCGTTGCTCAATCAGACGCGGCTGGACTTGGTGGTCGTCGGGTTTGCATTCGGTGTCGCGCTGCTGGCATCGGTGATCTTCGGCACGATGCCGGCGTGGCAGGCGAGCTCGGTCGGAGAGATCGTGACGCGCATTCGCGAAGAGGGCGGCAGCACGACCAGCGATCCGAAGCGGCAGCGCATGCGCAGCCTGTTGATTGTCGCGGAGACCATGCTCGCGGTGGTGCTCCTCGTCGGCGCTGGCCTGCTCGCGCGCAGCTTCGAGCGGTTGCTGTCCGTCGATCTTGGCTTCTCCGCCGATGCGGTGCAGACGTTCAATATCGCATTGCCCGATGCGCGCTACGTCCAACCGCTGCAGCGACAGGCCTTTGTCGAGACGCTGCTGGAGCGGGCCGCGGGCGTGCCCAACGTCGAGTCCGCCGGCGCCATCTTCGGACTGCCGCTATCGAGTTTTCAGTTTGGCATTTCGACCTCAACCCGCGACGGCGTCACCCTGTCGGACGATGAGCAGGACGCATTGACGCTGCAGGTCCGGCTCGTCACGCCTGACTATTTCAAGACCATGGGCATTCCGATCGTGAAGGGCAGGGGCTTCGTGGCAAGCGATCGCATCGGCTCGCAACCGGTCGCGATGCTGAACCAGACGGGCGCATCGCGCGTGTGGCCGGACCAGGATGCGCTGGGGCATCACCTGCAGATTGGCACACGGTTCGGCATGGGGGGAGAGCGCGCCGGCGGCACCGTCGTCGGCATCGTGGGCGACGTTCACGACTACGGTCCGGCGTCGCGTGTCGCGCCGACGTTGTACCTGTCGCATCACCAGTGGCCAGAAGGTGGTGTGAGCATCGTTGCGAAAGCGCGGAACGGCGATCCCGCATCGCTCGTGCAGCCGATGCGCGCACTGCTGCACGATCTCGATCCCGACGTGCCGATGTCAGCGGTGCAATCGATGGATCAGTTGTCGTCGGCTGCAGTCGCGCAGCCGCGGTTGTATCTCGTCCTGATCGCGTCGTTCGCGGGAACGGCGATGCTGCTCTCCGCGATCGGCCTCTACGGCGTGCTCGCCTATGCGGTGGGGCAGCGGACGCGCGAGATCGGCATTCGGCTCGCGCTCGGTGCGAAGCGCGGCGAGGTGCTGCGGATGGTGATGACGCAGGCGGGCAGGCTGGCCATCGCGGGCGTGGTCATCGGCCTCGGCGCGGCGGTCATCGCGAGCCGCGCGTTGCGATCGCAACTGTTCCAGATCGCGCCGACCGATACGCTCACCTATGCCGTGGTGGGCGCCGGCCTGCTGATCGTCGCGCTCGTCGCCAGCTGGATTCCGGCGCGCCGGGCATCACGAATTGATCCGATCACCGCGCTCCGTCATGATTGACGGATGGCCGACATTCTTGATGGTTTCGATTGGACCACTCCGTTCATCGCTGACGCGTGCGTTCAGCTTGCTCTTCCAGTCCGCGTTGGCTCTCACGGCCTGAAGTGCAATTTCCCTGGCAGTAAGGCGGCAGGGCCGGCGCGGCCGGCGCGTCATGCCGGCAGCACCGACGTGTTCCTCGAAGCGATCGCCGCCGCAGGCAAGGGCGACATGCTGGTGATCGACAATGGCGGCCGTAGCGACGAAGGCTGCATCGGCGATCTCGTCGTTGGCGAAGCGTTCATGAGCGGCATCGCCGCCACCATTTGCTGGGGCACTCACCGCGACACTGGCGCGATCCTCGCGATGGGCGCACGCGTGTGGAGTCTTGGCACGTGTCCAAACGGCCCGCTCGAGTTGCGACGCCGTGTGACGACCGCACTGACCGCGGCCAGCCTCGGCGGCCACGTCACTGTCACGCTGGAGGATTACGTCTTCGCCGACGATGACGGCGTGGTCGTGGTGGCGGCGGCCGATCTCGGACGCCTCGTCGAAGCCGCAAAGGACATCGCCACCCGCGAGGGCGCGCAGGCGGAGCGGCTGCTGAAAGGCGAGCTTCTCAGGACGCAGCTCGATCTGGATGGATACGTTGCGAAACGCAATTCGGATCCGAACCACACGTTCCGCGATCACCTCAAGACTTTTGGCGGAGCGATCGAAATCTGAGTAAGCGTTCCCGCTGCCTTTCCCGTCCAATCTGGGCGGGAGGCAGCGCATGTTCCAGGACCTTCGCTACGGTCTTCGCCTGATGATCCGGCGGCCGGGATTCGCGGCCGTGGCGGTCGCGACCCTCGCGCTCGGCATCGGCACCACCACCGCGATCTTCGCCGTCACCGATCACGTTCTTTTACGACCGGTGCCGTACGCGAATCCCGAGCGCCTCGCGGTGATCTGGGAAACCTCTCCGACGATCGCGCTGCCGGTGATGTACGCCTCGCCCCCCAATCTCTACGAATGGCAACAGCGATCGAAGACGTTCGGATCGATGGGCGGCTTCCAGTGGCGTGACGTGACGATGGGCGGTGCGGAGCCCGAGCGCATCCGCGCCGCGCGAGTCACCGCCGGTCTGTTGCCGACCCTCGGCGTGCAACCGCAGATGGGGCGCTGGTTCCTTCCCGAAGAGGATCGCGCCAACGGCCGAGCGGTGATGGTGATCAGCGACGCGTTGTGGCGCCGCCGCTTTCAACAGAATCGCAGCATCGTTGGCCACACGATCCCGATTGACGGCGTGCCGACCGAAATCATCGGCGTGATGCCGCCCGCGTTTGTGTGTCCTCCCGCCGTCGTCTTGCGTGGCACGCCGCCGGCGGAGCAGGCCGAGCTGTGGATTCCGCACGCGGTCAATCTCGAAGCGGGGCAACGTAACGCCCATTACCTCGCGATCATCGGCCGGCTGGCGCCCGGTTCGACGATCGAGTCCGCCGATCGTGAGATGAACGCGATCCAGGCGCAGATCGAGCGCGACTCTCCCGACTACCGCACCTGGCGCGCCTACGTCGTGCCGCTCGTCGATCAGGTGACGGCGAGCTCGCGGCGCGCGGTCGGACTGCTCGTGGCCGCGGTGGCGTTCGTGCTGCTGCTGGCGTGCGCGAACGTCGCGAACCTGCTGCTCGCGCGAGGGGTCGGCCGGCGTCGCGAGTTTGCAATCAGAACGGCGCTCGGCGCGGGTCGCGGCAGGCTCGCGGCGCAGGTGATCTTCGAATCGCTTGCCCTTGCGATCACCGGCGGCATCGCCGGTCTCGTCCTCGCGATCGCGCTCGTGCGCGTGATCGTGCTGCTCGGGCCGGCCTCGATGCCGGGCCTCAGGAGCGTCGAGGTCGACATGCGGACCGCGCTGTTTGCCATCGCCGCATCGATCGCCGCGGCGATCCTGGCCGGCGTGATTCCCGCGCTCGGCGTGATGCGGACGCGTCTCGCGAGCTGGCTCGCCGATCGATCCGGCGGCTCGGGCCCGGGCGCGATGCGCGCGCAACAAGCCCTGGCGATCGGTCAGATCGGACTCGCGGTGGCGCTGCTGGTGACCGCAGCGCTGCTCGTTGAGAGTTTCCGTCAACTGCGCGCCGTTGATCCTGGATTTCGTCCCGCACAAGTGACCACGGCAAAATTCACGCTGCCCGTATCGCGGTATCCCGATAATGCGGCGAAGACGCGATTCGTCGATCAGACTCTGGCGCGCCTGCGCGAACTGCCGGGTGTGTCGTCGGTTGGATTGACCGACGCGGTTCCCCTCGCCGACAATCGACAGGGCACCAGCTTTGTCCGACTCGATGCGCCCGCCGCCGATCCGACGGCATCGCAGAACGCCAACGTTGCGTGGGTGACCGAAGGCTACTTCGAGTCACTTGGCGTGCCGCTGATCGCCGGGCGCACATTCACTGCTGAAGACACGACGGGCCGCGATCGCGTCGTCGTGATCAATCGCCTGCTCGCACGGCAAGTGTTTGGCGACGAGGATCCGCTCGGCAGGATTGTTCGCGTCGGCGCTTCGACGCAGGCGCCATTCCAGGTGATTGGCGTCGTCGGCGACGAACGCCATGTCGGCGTCGACACGGAAGCGACGCCGTCAATGTTTCTGGCCTATCGGCAGGTGCCGAGCGTCCGGGACTTGTCGATCGTCGTGCGCAGTGCGGGGCTGCCCGCGCCGCCGGCATCGGCGTGGACGTCGTTACTGGGTCCACTCGCGGGTGTTGCCTCCGGCGCGATCGCCGGCGAGGCGGTCGCCGGCACGATCAGTACGACGATGCGCCGTCTCGATCCCGAGCTTGCGCTCTTTCAGATCAGGACGATGGGGCAGGTGATTGACGCGGCGGTGGCAACGCCGCGATCGATGGCGTGGCTGCTGTCGGTGTTCGCGCTCTCGGCGTTGATGCTCGCCGCGATTGGCGTCTTCGGCGTCATGAGCCACGCGGTCAGCCAGCGCACTCGCGAGATCGGCGTGCGCATGGCGATCGGCGCCAGCCCCTACCGCATGCTGGGCTCGATACTCGGCGAGGGACTGACCCAAGTCGGACTCGGATTGATCGCCGGCGTGGTGTTTAAGCTGGTGACGGCGCGATTGATGGCCGGCATGCTGTTCGGCGTGACCGCGCTCAGCGTGACGCCGTATCTCATCGTGGTCACGTTGCTCGCGGCGGTGTCGTTGATCGCGTGTTTCGTTCCGGCGCGGCGCGCGATGCGGGTCGATCCGGCGACGGCGCTTCGGGCCGATTGATGCGATCGGCTCTCGGCTTTCAGCGTTCAGCGCAAGAAGGGTTTTTCGCTGAGAGCCGATAGCTGAGAGCCGATGGCAGTACAATGCGGGTCCCACATGACCCGCCAGTACAGTCATATCGGCTCACGAACAATCGCGTATCTCGACTCGGCGCCGCGCAACAGCAGCCTTCGCGCGCTCGTGCTGCTGCACGCGTTTCCGATCGGCGCGAACCTGTGGGAGCCGCAGATGCGGAACATTCCCCAGGGCTGGCGCCTGATCACGCCGGACCTGCGCGGCTTCGGCGGCAGTACCGAGCTCGATTCTCCGAGCGCGCCGTCGATGACCGACTATGCCGACGACGTGGTCGATCTGTTGCAGGAGCTCAGCGTCAAGCAGGCGGTGATCGGCGGCTGCTCGATGGGCGGCTATGCGGCGTTGGCGTTGTATCAATCGGCGCCGCAGCTGTTCGAAGGTCTGGTGCTGGCCAACACGCGCGCCGGCGCGGACTCGCCGGAATCGCGCGCCAACCGCCGCAACATGCTGGCGGTCGTCGATCGCGAAGGCCCGTCTGGCGTGGCGCGCGACATGATGCCCAAGCTCCTCGGCAAGACGACGCACGAATCGAAGCCCGACGTGGAGGCGACGGTGCGGCGGCTGATCAAGCAGCAGTCGCCGATCGCGGTCCGCAGCGCGATCCATCGCATGATGCATCGCGCCGACTCGACGGCGCTGCTAGCTCAAGTGTCGGTGCCGACATTGGTGATCACGGGCGCGGAAGATGAGATGATTCCAGTGGAGGAGTCGCGGCGGATCGCCAGTGGGATCCGCGGCGCCAAGCTGGTAATCATTCCCGGCGCCGGGCATCTCGCCAATCTCGAGCAGCCCGAAGCATTCAATGCGGCGCTGAACGGGTTTCTTACCGCACTATAGCCATGAAAGTACCTGTTTCGATCCTGCTGTTCGCGCTCGCCGCGAACACGGCCATCTTTTCGGCCTCCCCGGCGCCTTCTGACGCGCAGCTTTCGGGGCCGACGCCCGCTGATGTCGATGCGCTGCATCGTCCGTACGACGAGATCCTCGACCTCTACGTCCGCGACGGTCTCGTTTACTACTACGCGCTCAGGCAGGAGCGCGCCAAGTTCGATCGTTACGTGGCGTCGCTCGGCGAGGTCACGCCGGACACGCTGAAGGGCTGGTCGCCGGATCGCCAGCTCTCGTTCTGGATCAACGCCTACAACGCGTTCGTGTTGCGCACCGTGATCGACGGCTATCCGATTCGCGGCAAGGCGCCCGACTACCCGCCGAACAGCATCCGGCAGATTCCCGGCGCGTTCGAGCGGCGGCAGTTCCGCGTTGCCGGGCGGATGCTGACCCTCGACTCGATCGAGAAGGACGTGATCGGCGAGTTCAACGACGCGCGCGCGTTGCTCGCCCTCGGCCGCGGCGCCGTCGGCAGCCCCCGCCTCAAGAGCGAGGCCTACACCGCCCCGCGTCTCGATGCGCAGCTGCAGACGATGACGAGCGAGCTGGTGATGAACCGCGACCTGGTGTTCGTCGATATCCCGAACGAGCGGCTGTCGGTGAATCCGATTTTTTCGTGGCGCGAGCCGATCTTCACGAAGTCGCTGGCGAATCACGCGCCCGCCGTTTACGCGATCCGCAGCCCGCTCGAGCGCAGCGTGCTCGCGTTGATCGATCCGGTGCTCGTGCCGAACGAATCGGAGTTCCTCCGGAAGAACACGTTTCGAATGGCGTTCCACGACTTCGACTGGAAACTGAACGACCTCACGGGACGGTAGATGGATCTAGGGTTAGCAGGCAAGGTCGCCATCGTGACCGGCAGCAGCCGGGGGTTGGGTCTTGGAGCGGCGCATGCGTTGATCGGCGAAGGCGCGCATGTGTTGATTTGCGCGCGTGGTGAGGAGGCGCTGAAGACGGCGGCGGCGGCATTGCAAAAGGCGGCCGCTTCGGGCGCACGAGTGGCGTATGCCGTCGGCGATCTCTCAACCGAGGCCGGCGCGAAGACCATCGTCGATGCGGCGGTGCGCGAGCTTGGCGGCATCGACGTCGTCGTCAACAACGTCGGCGTGGCGAAGGGCGCCGACCTCGAATCGACCACCGACGCGGACTGGCAGGAGGCATTCGATCAAACCCTGTTTCCCGCGGTCCGTGTCTCGCGGCTGGCCGTGCCACACATCCGCAAGCGCGGCGGCGGCGCGATCGTCGTCGTCTCATCGATCTTCGGCCGCGAATCAGGCGGCCGCATGACCTACAACGCGGTCAAGGCCGCGGAGATCAGCCTCACCAAATCGCTGGCGCAGCAACTGGCCAAGGACAAGATCCGCGTCGTTTCGGTGGCCCCAGGCTCGATCATGTTCGAAGGCGGATCGTGGTGGAAGCGTCAGCAGAGCGATCCGCAGGGCATCGCCGACTTCGTCAAGCGCGAGCTGCCGTTCGGACGATTCGGCACGCCGGAAGAAGTCGGCGCGGCGATCGCGTTTCTCGCCTCGCCGAAGGCCAGCTGGGTCAGCGGCACTACTGTGGTTGTGGACGGTTGTCAGTCGCGGATGTTTTAGGCCACAGAAGGCGCAGACTTGCGCCCAAACCAAATGTAGTAAACGGGCAGTCCCAGCAGCACGACACCGAATGTGATCGACGTCCACTTCGGATCCGTGATCAGCGCATTGACGACCAGGTAAATCGCCGCAGCAATGAAGACCGCGGGCACGAACGGATATCCCACCACCTTGTACGGCCGATTCAAGTTCGGTTGCGATTTGCGGAGCGTGTAGATCGCGGCGACGCTCAGCGCGTAGAACGGCCACATCGCGAGCACGAAGGTGTCGGTAAGCTGCTCGAAGGTCTGCGTCATCACCATGGCGACGCCGAGCACGCACGCCAGGCTGATCGCGATGTGCGGCGTCTGCCACTTCGGGTGGACGCGAGCGATCGGCTCGAACAGCAGCTTGTCGTCGGCCATCGCGAAGAAGATGCGCGGCGACGCGAGCATGCTGCCCATCAGCGATCCGAACGTCGAGATCATCACGATCACCGAGACGAACGAGACGCCGATCTGTCCGAACAGCGCGCCCATCGTATCGGCCGAGATCAGCCGGGATTTTGCGAGCACGCCGATTGGATTGATATAGAGATACGCCGCGTTGGCGGTGAGGTAGATCGCAATGATCAGCAGCGTGCCGATGATGATCGCGCGCGGCAGGTTGCGCTGCGGATCCTTGACCTCGCCGCTGGCAAACGTCAGATCGGCGAACCCGTCGTAGGCCCACATCACCGAGATCAACGCGAGACCGAAGACGCCCGGATCGACCGGTGCGCCCGTCGATGCGAAGTTCTCGAACGAGCCGCCGACGCTGCCGCCCATCGTGAACGATGCGAGCACCAGCAGCGCGAGCGCACCGAATTTTGCGATTGTCGAAATACCGGCGAACAGCGCGCCGAGCTGCACGCCGACGATGTTCGTGATGCTGGCGAAGATGATCGCGCCCGCCGCTAGGTAGTCCGCCCACGCGGGATGCGCGGCCGGATCGATGCCGACGACGCGGAGGAAGTACTCACCGAACACCGACGAGATGCCGCCAAGCGCGGCGGCGCGAATCAGGACGAGTTGCGCCCATCCATACAGGAACCCCGCGGGCCGGCCCCAACCCTCACGCAAGTAGACATACATGCCGCCGGTCTCGGGCATCGACGCGGAGAGCTCCGCGAAGGCCAGCGCGCCACACAGCACGATCACGCCGCCCAGCACCCACACGCCGAGCATCCACACCGGATCGGGCACGCGCGCCGCGATGCCTGCCGGCGTGCGGAAGATGCCGCCGCCGATGGTGATGCCAATGACGAGCCCGATCGAGCTCAAGAGGCCGAGCCTGCGGACGAGTGTGGCCATCGCGGTGGATACTATCCCGATAACCCCTGCTGTTGTTTGCCTTTAGGCCGAACGGCGGGGCTTTTGGTGAATTTTCGCTTTCGGTGATTGATCGTGTAGGATTTCACAGGATTACCCATGGCGCTTCCAGCACTACGACCGTCTGCGCCTGCCGTGCCTTCAGCGGCCAAGCAGGTCGCGCTGCAGTCGGCACTGCAGGTCCTCAACTCAGGCGAGGCGCTCGACAGGCCCGACACCCCAGACGAGGTCGTCACCGCGGTGCGGCGCCTGCCCGCGATTGAAGCGGCTTACGCGCCGTTCCCGGCGGAGATCGACGCGCGACTGCGCGCGGCCTTCGAATCGCGCGGCGTCACGCAGCTCTACACGCACCAGGCCGAAGCGTTCGCGCACGTCGCCAACGGGCGGCAGGTCGTCATCACCACGCCGACGGCATCGGGCAAGACGCTGTGCTACAACCTGCCGGTTCTCGATCGCATCCTGAAGAAGCCGTCGGCACGCGCGCTGTATCTGTTTCCGACCAAGGCGCTCGCGCAGGATCAGATGGCGGAGCTGCACGAGCTCGCAAAATCAATCGGTGAAGTGGGCGGCGAAGCCATCGGCGTGCACACCTACGACGGCGACACGCCGCAGGATGCGCGCCGCACCATTCGCACGCGCGCGCACATCGTCCTCAGCAATCCCGACATGGTGCACTCGGGAATCCTCCCGCACCATCCGCGATGGGCGAAGCTATTCGAGAACCTCGACTTCATCGTCATCGACGAGCTGCACGCGTATCGCGGCGTGTTCGGCAGTCACTTGACGAACGTGCTGCGCCGGCTGCAGCGCATCTGCCGGCACTACGGATCGAATCCGCAGTTCATCTGCTCGTCGGCGACGATCGCAAATCCCGCTGAACTGGCGGAGCGGCTCGCGGAAAAACCGTTCGAGCTCGTTCAGAAGAGCGGCGCGCCGAGGGGCGAGAAGTTTTTCGTCTTCGTCAACCCGCCGGTCGTGAATCGCGAGTTGGGCATCCGGCGCTCATACATCGCTGAGTCGCGTCGAGTCGCGGGCGAGTTCCTGCGCCGCAACCTGCAAGTGATCGTCTTCGCGCAGAGCCGCCTTTCCACGGAAATCCTGACGACATATCTCAAGGAGGATTTCGAGGATGTGCCCGGCATGCCGGAGCGCATTCGCGGCTATCGCGGCGGCTACCTGCCGCTGCGCCGCCGTGAGATCGAGAAGGGATTGCGCGCCGGCCAGGTGCGCGGCGTGATCTCGACCAACGCGCTCGAGCTCGGCATCGACATCGGCGCGCTCGATGTCTGCGTGATGGCGGGATACCCGGGCACGATCGCATCGACGTGGCAACGGGCCGGCCGCGCCGGCCGCCGCACCGGGCAATCAGCCGCGGTGATGGTGGCGTCGAGCTCGCCGATCGATCAGTTCGTGGCGCGGCATCCGTCGTTCTTCTTCGACGCTTCGCCCGAGCACGCGCTCGTCAATCCCGACAACCTGCACATCCTCGTCGATCACGTGAAGTGCGCGGCGTTCGAGCTGCCGTTCACGACCGAGGAGAGCTACGGGCAGGTGAACGTGCAGGACGTGCTTGGCGTACTGCAGGAATCCGGTCTCGTCCATCGCTCCGGCGGCGAGGATGCCGAAGGGCAGTGGCACTGGACGAGCGAGTCGTATCCGGCCAACGCCGTCAGCCTGCGATCGGTCTCGTCGGACAACTTCGTGATCACCGATCACACCAGCGGCCCGAAAGTGATCGGCGAGACCGATTTCACGAGCGCGCTCTCGACGCTGCATCCCAAGGCCATCTACATGGTCGAAGGGAAGATCTACCAGGTCGAGGAGCTCGACTTCGTCGGCCGCAAGGCGCACGTGCGCGAAGTGGATTGCGATTACTACACGACCGCGATCACCTACACCAAGGTCACGATCCTGGATCGCTTCGCCGAGGACGCGCCGAAGGTGGCGCTGCACGGCGAAGTGCACGTCGTGTCACGCGTCGTCGGGTTCAAGAAGATCCGCTTCCAGACCAACGAGAACGTCGGCTCGGGCGAGCTCGATCTGCCCGAGCAGCAGATGCACACGACCGCCTACTGGCTCGAGGTTCCGCTCTCGATCATGAACGCGCTGCCGTATGCGACGGACGATCGCCGCGATGGCGTGATCGGCCTGGCGTTCGCGATGAAGCAGGTCGCGCAGCTGCTGCTGATGTGTGACGCGCGCGACATCGGTCTCTCGGTCAACGCGGGGGAGACGGACGGCGACGATACGCCCAGGATTTTCTTGTACGACGCGTATCCCGGCGGTATTGGCTTCAGCGCGCCGTTGTGGGGGATGCAGCCCGAGCTGCTGTCGAAGACGAGCGCGCTCATTGCCGGCTGCGATTGCGACAGCGGCTGCCCGATGTGCGTTGGTCCGATTGGCGAAACGGGACCGCTCGCGAAGACGGTCGCGCTGCGTATACTCGAACATCTTCTCGCTTCATCCGGCAGGCAGGCGTTGCCGGAGCGCGCGGAAGAGGTTCCCTTCTAACTGTTTTTCTTAATAAGTGGCCACGCTCGACCGACTTCGCGACATCGTCAAGAATCACCGGCCCTCCGCGGTGCCCGTGGTGTCGCCTGAGGCTCGTTCGGAGGGCGATGGCTTCCTTGCCCGCCATAGCGCGGAGCGCGACGGCGGGAGCCCTCGCCGCGACAGCAGCGGCGATACCGTCAATGCCGCGATCACGCTCGGCGGCGCGGTCGTCGAACACTCCGATGGCGCGGTGATCGTCGTCGATCGCGAGTATCGCGCCGACTTGCTCCACGGCCGCACGCCGATTGGCGAGATCGTCTCGACGATTACCGAGGGTGACGACGCGATGCAGCTGATGGCCAAGGCGTGGCCGTCGGCGAGCGGCATCGGCGGACGATTGCTCTTTCTCGACCTCGAGACGACGGGCCTCTTCAGCGGCGCCGGCACCCAGGCATTCCTGATCGGCTGCGCGGCGATCGAAGGCACCTCGATTCGCGTCCGCCAGTTCCTGCTGCCGGGATTCGAGCACGAGCGCACGCTGTTGAACGAGATGCAGGC
>Ga0193741_1000251_pt1 | contig 15164 bp, 19 predicted proteins | sample L2s2metaG_FD_143059 | JGI IMG/M metagenome (GOLD analysis project Ga0193741, IMG submission 143059) | Soil microbial communities from a riparian zone of the East river system, Colorado, United States - L2s2 | ecosystem: Environmental > Terrestrial > Soil > Riparian zone | place: USA: East River...
TGAGCCTCATTTCTGAGGGTCCCTCTCCGTGCGTAGTGACCACACTGTGTCCATACGCGACGAAAGCGCCCACATGCGACACTGAACGTGTCGCACACAGGCGCCTTGTCGGGGGCTAGGTCGTAATTCTGGGCAAAGAGAAGGCCCCCGCTTTGTACACGGAGGCCGTATCTCTCGATCCCTTGACTCGTTCTGAAGTCAGGCGGAGTGCCGCTCTGAGACACTTACCTGCGTGACAGTCGGAGTTGTCGTGGTCCCCTCAGAGTCGGGTCCTCAACCTGTTACTAGCTGACTGGAACCCTTCCCAGGCCCGAGCCAAGGAAGCTAACGCCGCTGTGAGGCGGCGATGGAACCAGTCGCGTTCCCAGGAGAGTCACTTCGTCCTTAGAGCAGGGCACACAACGCGGGTTCATCCACTAGTGACGGGTGTCCCACTCAGATGCGGTGCTCAGCGCGGTACTCCACGGCCTTCAACACACGCTTTCGGTGGAGGCGGGTACGCGGGCGCTTGATGGAAGCGTCGTTGACGCCAGGGAAGAGGCACTTGTAGGTCTGCTGTGCCCCGCACTCGGGGCACGACACCAGCCTGATCTCTTCTCGGGTCATGCCCGTGAAGGGCATGACGCGGATGGCTTCTACGTCGGGAGAGAGGTGAGAAATACTGGTTCCATACGTCATCTGAAACCTGCTTTCCGACAGAGGCAGCCGCGTACTTCAGCCTTCGACTCCTAGATCGGAGTCTCAGTCTGACTCGGCCTGACGGCCGAGGCGTAGCGGCTGCCCTAACCCCCTTGAATGGTCCCTTCCCTTGGGCCACTCTCTACCCTATGTATTCTGCTGTCCCAGAAATGGGCACGAGGGTGGGACACCACCCGTGTAGTCAGTGATGGGATCGCTACGAGAGTTCATGCCGCAGAGCGACAACCCGACACTGTGGCGCAAGGATCACAAGACGGGGCGGGACGTCATGCCCGCGCTTCAGTCTGAGTTCCTTGACTGGCTCCTGACCTCCAAGGACGACCGAGAGCATAACACGATCCGCTCATGGGCAGCCGCTCATGGCGTCAGCGCCGCTACGCCAACAGAGTGGAAGAAGGATCGCCGCTTCCGTCGTGAGTGGGAGGACCGCGCCGCTGCCAAGAACATCAGTGTGGACCGCATCCAGAACGTGATCGACACACTGTATGAGGCAGCGGTGGGCGGTGACGTGCAGGCCGCGAAGATGTACCTGTCGCACGTGGAGAAGCTGGCACCACCTGTGGTGGTCCAGCGTGACCCTGACGTCCAGGACCTCTCCGACGAGGAACTGCGTGTTCTCGTGGCTGGGTTGGTGGCAGAGGACGTGGACGATGTCGCGAGTGCGTAACGAGCGAAGTGTCCTGGAGAAGGCCCGTAAGGAACTGTTGTGGCGTAAGTGTAAGGCAGACCAGCGCTACGCACTGACCAACTTCTGGTCGATCAAGGTCCCTGGCAGGGGCCGCATCCTGTTTGACCTGCGTGACTCCCAGGTCGAGGCCATCGACCACTGGAACGCGAATCGTTACAGCCTGACGCTGAAGGCTCGCCAGATTGGCTGGAGCACGAGCGTAGCGGCATACGCGTGGCACACTGCCTTCTTCACGCCCGACCGAGAAATTCTCTTCATTTCGAAGGGCGAGCGAGAGGCGGCCCTGCTGCTGGCCAAGGTGAAGTACGGTCTGGCCCATCTGCCTGCGTGGATGTGGGAGCGTGGCCCTACTCTGCTGACGGACTCCAAGACTCAGGTCGAGTTCTCCAACGGGTCGTCCATCACGTCGCTGCCTAGTGCCAGCGACCCTGCCAGGTCGTTCTCTGGCTACCTGATCGTGGTGGATGAGTGGGCCTTCCTGAACAACCCTGACGAGGCATGGGCTTCGATCGAGCCTACGGCCGATGTCGGTGGTCGCATCATCGGACTGTCTACCGCCAACGGTCATGGCAACTTCTTCCACACCCTGTGGGTCGAGGCTGAGACGGGCGTCAACTTCTTCAAGACGATGTTCCAGTCTTGGCGTGCAGGTGGACGTAACGATGACTGGTACGCAACCAAGAAGGCCAACCTGCCTAGCTGGCAGCTAGCCCAGGAATACCCTGACAACCCTGAGGAGGCGTTCCTGAAGTCAGGTAACCCCGTCTTCGACCTGGACCTTCTGTGGGAGATGGGCAAGAAGATCGCTACGCCCAAGGTGGGCATGTTGGTGGAGGCTGTAGTCTGATGCGTTGTTTCGTGCTCTATCGTGAAGAAGACGTGACTGGCGTCTCTGGCACGGGCGTAGTGGCCGAGGGAATCAAGTTCAGTGATGGTCACGCGGCTGTCCGCTGGTGCGTGGGTGACCACCGCTCCACGTCAGTGTGGGACTCGATGGAGGCCATGGAGGCTATCCACGGCCATGACGGACGCACAACCGTCCAGTGGGAGTATTGAGCGTGGGCAAGAGGCAGCGTCGCAAGGACGCCTTGGCCGAGCGAGCGGCCGTCTACTGGGAGCAGTTTGAGAGGATGCGGCCCATCAAGGTCTGCAACTGTTGCCTGCCCTACGAGCAGTGCTGCGGCGCACCGAAGGTGCCAACGAAGACGACGACGACCACCAATGCTGAAGCTGAGTGAGTCAACCGCCTGGCCCCCTCAGGGGCCACTCAACATGTGGCAGGAGCCGCTACGTGGGCACAGCTATGTCATTGGAGCGGACGTCGCTGAGGGTCTGGAGCACGGCGACTTCTCCTGCGGTCAGGTCCTCGATGTGGAGACAGGGCTACTGGTCGCCTCGTGGCACGACCATGCTGACCCTGACCTGTTCGGTGAGCAACTGGCCCAGCTTGGTCGCTTCTACAACACGGCCCTCATTGGTGTCGAGATCAACAACCATGGTCATGTCACGGTCACGGCGCTGCGCAAGATCGGCTATCCGCGCATCTTCAGGCGTCGTGTCGTCGGTCAGGTCACGGAGGGGTTCGCCCCTCAGTTCGGCTGGCACACCAACAAGGTGTCCAAGCCCAAGATGATCGAGGGACTCAACGCCGCTCTGCGTGATGGGACCATTGACATTCGGGACGAGTACACCCTGGCAGAACTGCGTACCTATATCCGTGAGTACACCCAGGCTGGAGCGGTCAGGATGCATGGCTCGCCACATGACGACCGTGTCATGTCTCTGGCCATCGCTGTCCAGATGTTGGACTTCACCCACGTGGAGCACGAGGAGGAGCGCAAGGACGATACCTGGACTCTGGACTGGTGGCTGCGTCAGGCTCAGTTGAACCCTGAGGACACTCCTGAGACGGTCAGGCCCATCGGTCAGCACAACGTGCGCCTCCACCTGGGACGTAGCTGAGCAAGGTGTAGATAGATCACCTACCCATAAGGTCTTCTCACATGGCGTACCGTGACAACACCAAGACGGGCGTGACCAAGTACATCGGTGCATGCAACGGCGTCAAGAGCGACGTTCTGCGTTCGATCGCTCGACCTGGCTCACGCAACAACAACAAGCCTGCGGGCGCTGACTCTGTGGCTTCAGCGAACGGCAAGACGCCGCGTCCTGGCTACAAGCAGAAGTCAGTTCCTGGCGGTGGAACGGGCAGCATTGCCCGTCCTGGCGGCAACCAGCACATCCGTGGCTGAGCACTGCCCACACAGTGTCAGTCCCAGGCATCCGTGCCTGAGTTGCAAGCTACGTGGTTGGCGTGATGGCTCTAGTTCCCTGGGGGTTGTGATCCCCGCTGGCTGGAAGGGTCCCTCTGTAAGGGAGCTAGAGCGCCGCCAGCACGAGGAAGCTGCGGCTAACGGCCTCACGATCGACCGCCCTTCCTCCTGAGTGAGCGTAGATGGCGCGTACCTCCAAGAAGAACCTGTTTGAGTTCTACCGCTCTGAGCTAGAGCGCGCCCGTGATTTCCGTCAGACCCAGGGTTATGACGACGCGTGGGAGCGCATGATCGACCTGTACAGGGGCAAGTGCCTCGCCAGCGCTCAGTCTCCTGAGGACCGTATCGTCGTTGGCATTGCCTTCGGAACGATCAACGTCATCTACCCATCGGTGTCGGTCAACTACCCCAAGATTCTCGTGATGCCTACGATGCCTCAGAACGAGGACACGGCAGTCATCACCGAGGCTGTGGTGAACTACAACTGGCGTCACCACGACTACCAGGACCAGTTCAGGCTGGCGGTCAAGGACTACCTGGTCATCGGCCATGGGTGGATCAAGACGACCTATCGCTACACAGAGCAGGTCGTTGAGGCGTCTCCCGAGGAGACGGAAGCCGACTACGCCGAGATGGTCACCCAGGCGGATGACTACGCTGCTGAGAACCCTGCCATGGCTCCTTACGTCGCTGACGACAAGGAGATCATGCAGTTGATCCCGACCCAGAAGACGGTCGTGGCCGAGGATCAGCCCGTGGTCGAGCGCGTGTCTCCGTTCGACGTGTTCGTTGACCCTGAGGCGACGAACATGGACGAGGTCCGTTGGATTTGCCAGCGCATCGTGCGTCCGCTGGAGGAGGTCCGCAAGGACAAGCGCTACAAGCAGAGTGTGCGTCTGAAGGTAGAGGGCGACGCCGCCGCTGAGCGTGTCATCGAGCAGCAGCGCAGCTTCTTCAAGCGAGGCAACCAGCACCCAGAGGACCAGCGTGTGACCATCTATGAGTGGTACGACACGACGTCCAACACGATCTCTGTGTGCGCTGAGGGTTCTGACGAGTTTCTCGTTGACCCTCAGCCCTGCCCATTCACTTTCGGTCACCCGTTCACCATGCTCAGGAACTACGACGTCCCTGACTACTTCTACCCCATCGGGGACCTGGAGAGCATTGAGCCTCTCGTCCTGGAGTTGAACAAGACTCGTAGCATCTCCATGGGCGTGCGTAAGAAGTTCGCTCGCAAGTACCTGTACCGCGAGGGTGCGTTCGACCAGCAGGGCCGTCAGTCCCTCGTGTCTGACGTGGACAACACGTTCGTGCCTGTGGCTGACGCCAACACGCCGTTCGGTGAGCTAATCGGTGTTGTGCCTCAGGTGCCTGTCCCACCTGAAATCTTTGAGCACAGCCAGCAGGTCGAGGATGACATCACCACGGTCAGTGGTGTGTCTGAGTATCAGCGCGGCCAGGTTCCTGAGACGCGTCGTACCGCCACCGAGGCTGCCATCATCTCTGACAACGTGAACGCCCGTAGCGCTGACAAGCTGGCGTCGATCGAGAAGGCCATCGCCAAGGTGGCTCGCAGGGTCGTCCAGCTTCAGCAGCAGTTCATGTCGCAGACGCAGGTGGCTCGTGTTGTGGGTCCTGACGCTGCCATCTTCTGGGTGCCTTACGACCACGAAGACATCGTGGGTGAGTTCGATTTCACGGTGGAGGCTGGCTCTACCCAGCCAATGAACGAGACGGTCCGTCGCCAGGAGGCGACCGCACTCATGCAGGCTCTGGGTCCATTCATGGGCACCATCGTGGACCCAGCCGCTGTCATTCAGCACGTCCTGAAGTACGGCTTCAACGTGCCTAACCCAGCGAAGTTCCTGATGCCTGGCATGGCCCAGCCACCCATGGGTCAGCAGCAGCCAGGAGCAGAAGGTCAGGGGGGCGTAGCAGGCCCTCAGGGCGCACCCATGGGCGGTGGCTTCATGGATAAGGAGACGGGCGAGATCGGCAATGCCACGCCCGAAGGAGCCATGGGAGGCTACTGATGGCGGTCAACGTATACCCCGACCCATGGAACCACTCTAACGCGTGGGAGATCAAGTCGGGCCGCGTGTTCCAGGGACTGAACCCTTACGACTCGGCCAGGACGGTGTTCGGCGGGATCGAGAACGAGGCCCGCATCTTCCCTGCCAGTTGGGCACTCAGTCCTCAGGCTCCCGCCGCTGGCTTCTCAAACGGGTTCAGCTATCTCATCCTGCCGCCCAACGTCACCACCGATCTCTACTTCACCATCGAGATCGAGGAGTGGTGGCTGAAGGACACGCTCGGCATCTACTTCGAGTGGGTGAACCTGCACAGCGCAGGCGGTGACGTCCGCTGGGACATGGAGTTCAGGGAGTGCCAGATCGGCGTCCACCGACTCCAGGACGCGTTTGTGACAGGTCCGAGGAGCAAGACGGTCCCTGGCGTGGCCGCAGGGTTCTCCACCACGACCGTTGCGTTCTCGATCGCTGACGGATTCCCCGCGCCTCTCAACCCTGGCCCAATCTCCAGCTTCTGGTCACTGCGGATCAGCCGTATGGGCGGGCAGGCCGCCGACACTCTGGAGGGTAACGTGGGGTTCATCTCCACGAACATGACTCGTAACCAGTGATCTTCTGGGACATACGTCTAAGAGTGAGTAGAGAGCAACCGTTCGGGGACTCCCTGTCATACCCTCTTCCTGTTGCTCCAGTGTGCAAGTCTTGAACCCACACAGGAGTTGTTAATGTCGATCTTTGATACACCCGCTCCACCCGCCGAGGGCAACAGCCCCGACGCAGGCGTAGCGGCGCCAGTAACCCCTACTCCTCCGATGCCAGATCAGGGTGCGGCAGTAACGCCCCCGCCTCCCGCCGAGAGCGGCGTGGTGGAGGGTCAGCCGACACCGCAGTACCTGGACACGGAGCAGTACAAGGACCATCTGGTCAAGGTCAAGATCGGCGGCGAGGACAAGGAACTGCCGTTTGGTGACGCACTGAACAGCGTCATGATGCAGCAGGACTACACCCGCAAGACACAGGAACTGGCTGAGGAGAGGCGCCGTCTACGCCAGGCTGATGCACTGGTAGCGGCGCTGGAGGCTAATCCAGCCGACACGCTGAAGCAGCTATCCGAGGCATACGATCTCGACCCTGTTCAGGGCTTCAACCGCATGGAGCGAGCACCTGAGGAGCAGGCACAGATCACCCGCCAGCGAGAGTTGGTGGCCCAGGAGCAGCAGATTCAGCGAATGCGAATCGACGCAGAACTGGCTCAGATCAAGGCGACGCAGCCTGATGTGGACGTAGCGGCACTTGCCGACTACGCCTACAACAAGCAGCTACCCCTGCCTATCGCTCATCAGTTGATGCAGTTTGAGCAGATGCAGGCGAAGCAGACGTCAGAGAGTCAGGCTCAGCAGAGGGCGCAGGCAGCCCAGGCTGCACAGGTGGTCCATGGTGGCGCTGGAACCCAGCGTGGAACTGTGAGCACCGCAGCGAAGCCTGTGACTTCGATTCGCGAGGCGTGGATGGCCGCTAAGAATGCCCACGCATAACCACCCCGAGCGAGAAGCTGAACGATGGCACTAGCCGACTACGACTCAATCGTCGCTACCACCCTGAAGAACTACCTGCCCAAGCTGGAGGACAACGTCTTCTCAGCCAGGCCACTCGTGTTCTTCCTGAAGCAGGCTGGACAGATTCGCCAGATCGGTGGCGGCAACAAGATCGTCCTGCCTCTGATCTACGCACAGAACAGCACGGCTGGCTCATACCAGGGCTACGACGTGATCGCAACCACGCCTCAGGATGGCATCTCTGCCGCTGAGTACGACTGGAAGCAGTACGCTGTTTCAGTCAGCATCAGCGGTATCGAGGAGGCCATGAACTCATCTGAGCAGGAGGTCATCGACCTGCTGGAGGCCAAGGTCATGCAGGCCGAGGAGACGGTCATGGAGCAGATGGACTCCATGTTCTTCGGCGATGGCACGGGCAACGGTGGCAAGAACTGGAACGGCCTGGCCAACCTGGTCAACCAGAACGCCACCACGGTCGGCAACATCGACCCTGCTGCGAACGCGTTCTGGCAGAGCAACATCAACACGACGGCCGAGGCTCTGACGATCGCCCGCATGGAGACGCTGTACAACACGGCTTCTGTGGGTAACGACAGGCCCAACGTCGTTCTGACCACGCAGGCCCTGTACGAGAAGTACAACGGCCTCCTCCAGCCACAGCTTCGCTACACGGACACCCGTACGGCCGATGCTGGCTTCGAGAACCTGGTCTTCCACGGTGCTCCCGTGACCTACGACACGTACTGCACGGCTGGCGTCATGTTCATGCTGAACAGCAAGTACCTGCGCCTGGTCGGTCACAAGGACGTGTGGTTCAAGCCAACGCCGTTCGTACGCCCTGAGAACCAGGACGCTCGCTACATGCAGATGCTGGTCTACGGCAACCTGACGATCAGCAACCGCAAGCGTCAGAGTGTTCTGACCAACAAGACGTGATGACCTGAGTTGGGGGTGGTCTTGTTTGCCGAAAGGCCCTGACCACCCTCGCTCGGAACAACCCCCAAGGACAAAGACATGGCTACTCAGGCACAGATCACGGCTTCCGTGAACAACAGCCCCGTCCACTGGATCGAGAGGGTTCTCGCCAACCCCGACCAGACGGTGACCACGCCTCCACAGGTGGCTGCTGCCGCTACGGTGGGCACGCTCATCACCGCCCTGGGCCAGATCGGCGTGATCGAGGTCATCTGATGGGTGCAGCAACCTTCTCCAAGACGCTTGGCGCGTTCGGTGCCTTTGACCGCGGCGAGTCCTTTGAGGACGTGTACAGGCAGTACCGCGTGTCGAAGGGGATGCTCACCCTCTCAGCCAGCTATGCGACGGGTGGTGACACCTTCGTCCCCGCTCTGGCAGGTCTGAGGGAAATCCGAAGGATGATCATTGATCCATCCGTCGGTCTGTACAGCAACGGTCTGAGCATCGACATGGTTTCCACCGACCCAGCCGCACCGAAGTTCGTGGCGTATGAGACGCTCAACACCGAGGTCGCCAACGCCACGAACCTGACCACGAGGCCATTCCCCGTTTGGCTTCTGGGCTACTGATGCCAACGACCCGCTCTGGTGTTCCCACGGGCACGGTCGTAGCAAGTTCATACGGATCAGGGATCGCCCCTGTGGGATCGAGCCTAGCGCTCATTCCTGCGGGGGCGACTCTCGTCCAGGCTGGGCCTGACGAGGAATGGGTGGAGCCTAAGCCCACCGACGAAAGGCATTGCCGCTACGTCGTAGACAACGTGCGATGCCGTAGCTGGGGCATGAAGGAAGACCCTGATGGCCTCTGCGTAGGCCACCGCAAGAAGGCAGACAATGGCGCTCACGCTTCAGCAGATGAGGGACTACCTCAGGACGCACCTCGACCTGGAGGTTGAGGACCTTCCTGACCAGTTGATCGACGCTTGGGCGCGTGAGGGTTCCAAGAGGGTCGAGCGCGCTGAGGCTCGCTGGCCCCACTTCGAGAAGTTCTATACGTTCACGTTTGACGTGAACGCCTCGGGACTCTACCCGTTCTCTGGCATCGGCGGCGATCTCGACCAGATCGCCAACATCGTCTATGGCTCGGGCAACTTCCCTCCGATCCACTGGATCGGCATTGACGCGTTCCAGGAAATGCTGGCAGCGCGTCCTTCGGCTACGGGTCGTCCTGAGTATTACTCGACGTGGAACGACAACGTCACCCTGTTCCCCACGCCTGACGTCAGCTATAACACGACCATTCGTGGCTATCGCAGTGCGGTGGACTGGGTTGCGGCTGGCGCTGGTGGAACCCCTGACCTGCCCGACGAGCTACACAACACGGTGATGACGTGGGCGCTGTCGAAGGCGTACGCTCAGCAGGAGGACCCTGAGATGGCGTCCTTCTATGAGCGCCAGTTCGCTGACGAACTGAACGAGATGCGTAGGCGGCTGGTCATCGCCCCTCAGCAGCAGCCTCTGGTCCTGAACTCAGGCCATCTGCGTGGTGAGAGCCTGCTGCGTCGCCCAAGGTTCGATTGGGAAGTTAGCTGATGGCTCGCGCTCGTATCGAACTGGAGGTCCAGCGCGACTTCACGGGCGGACTGAACCTGTCGGATGACATCTACAACCTGGACAAGAACGAGACGTTCGACCTCCAGAACGTAGACATCGACCGCCGTGGTGGCTTCGGTGTCCGCCGAGGTCGCTCTGTGTTCATCCAGACGCCCACGAATCGCCACATCACGGCAACGGGCGCGTCCAGGACGGGCAACGTGGTCACGGCCACGGGTCTGTCGCCAGTGAATGGCGATCCTGGCGGTCTGAAGGTCGGTCAGTCGATCACGGTCAATTTCGCTGACGACACCTATGACGGCACGTTCATCGTTACGGGCGCCGTGGGTGGCGCCTCGACCGCCACGTGGGCACAGGTGCTCGCCAACGACGCTTCGGCTGGCGCTGGGACGATCGTGGAGGGCTTCGACGCTCCCGACAGCGGCTACACGTTCGTAGACACGTCAAACGCCCGTCACATCCTGGCGTCCCGCGCTGGGTCAACGAAGCGTTGGGACGGTTCGGCTTGGCAGGACGTGATCGTGAACCCGTCATCGGGTCGCACGACGTTCGCTGAGATGAACAACAAGCTGTACATCCTCCCGCCCAACAGGACGGTTCCGAGGACGTGGACGGGCGCTGGTCTGGCTACGGCCCTGACCGATGTCATCGGCAACTACAACGACGACCTGACGACGCCTAACTTCGGCAACTTCCCTGCCTGTGTGGCAATGGCGGTTCACCATGAGGTCATGTGGGCTGCCAACGTCAACGAGTCAGGTCCAACGGCAAACCAGTCTCGCGTCCGCTGGTCACACATCGCCCAGCCCGAGGACTGGCGTACCAACGACTTCATCGACATCGACAAGGACGACGAGAACGGCGAGATCAGGGCTCTGGTCCCATTCGGAGACAGGCTCCTCGTGTTCAAGGACAAGGCCGTCTACGCCATCCATGGCTACCCACCTGCTGGCTTCAGTGTCCAGAACCTGACGAAGGAATTGGGTACCCGCTCACAGGCTGGCGTAGTGGCGACCGAGGACAAGGTCTACTTCTGGGACGTCGACAAGGGTCTGTGGGAGTACGACGGCAAGGGATTCAAGTGGGTGTTTGAGCCTCTGTTCCCGCTGATCGAGGACAACAGGCTGAACATGCCGTTCAGCTTCCAGACGCTCGTTGAGTTCTACAACGACCGAGTTTGGGTTTCTGTCCCTTGGCTGAGTGAGCCTTACGGCGTGACCTTCGTGGGTCTGGTCTATGCTCCAAACGTGGGCAAGAAGGGCGCTTGGACGCTGCACACCGAGACGGCATTCGGGTGGTGGGTCCACCGTGGCTCTGTGGGCGGGGACGTCCACCTCGTGGGTGGTGACAACCTGACCATCAATGGGCTGGTCCAGGGTTACGTGTTCGAACTGGACACCGAGGGTGTGTACACGGATGCCGTGAGTGGCACCGTGATCACCCAGGCGCCTATCGAGGCGTGGTACACGACTCGTTGGTTTGACGCTGGACACAGCGCCATGAAGAAGCGTTGGAAGCGCCCTGTTGTCGTCATGCGTGGAGGTCAGACTCAGAGGACCATCGTCCAGGTCCTGACGGACTACAACCCCGCCCGTGTGGCCAAGTCGTTCGACTTGATCACGACGCCCGATGAACTAGAGGGCGAGTGGGACGTAGACGATTGGGATGAGGTTGTCTGGGCCGCTACGCCAGGTCTGAGCGGTGATCGAGCAGTGATCCTGCGTGGCGCTCCTCTGGGTCCTGGCGTGGCCAAGGCTCTGCGTTTCAAGAACACGACCGCGGGCCAGGACTGGCGTATCCATGGCCTGACCATGAAGTGGATTCCAAGGACGATCAGGAACTGACATGGCAACCGCAGCCGTAACCAACACGTTCGCCGCTGGAACGCTGATCGAGTCAGCCGAGGCCAACACCAACTTCCAGGACCTCGTGTCGTTCCTGAACACGCAGGCCATTCACAAGGATGGTACGATCGCGTTCACGGGTACGCCAAGCGGCCCTGGGTCTGACCCTGTGTCGGACAACCAGTACGCCCGCAAGCTGTACGTGGACCGTGGCCCCAAGGTCGTGAGCGTCAAGTTCGCGACTTCCGCTATTCGGTCTACGGGTTCGGCAGTGTACGTTGACTGGCCTGCGGGTGAGGTCTTCTCGACGTTCCACACGAAGCGCATGGCGTCCACCCAGATTTGGGTCGGGTTCTGGGGCAGTGGCTGGAACAACGCTACGGTGCTGGCCGAGTTCGCCGTGAAGGTGGATGGCGCTGGCTCTGATCACGGCCTGACCAGGTTCTTCGCCAACACCAATCAGGTGGGTGAGCACGGCAGCTTTGGTGGCGCTGTGCTGATCCCTGGTCTGAGTGCGGCTTCTCACGAGTACACGCTGCGTGCCAGGGTCAGTGGCTCTGAGCACCGCTGCGACACGAACGACCTGTTCGTCATGACCATCATTGAGTGTAACTGATGAGGTTGGGTTGGCGTAACCCGCGTCCTAACGACTTCCAGGGTCCCGACCAGCGTCCCATCAAGGACACTCTGGGGTCGCTCCAGCAGTACATGATGTGGCCTCACTTTCGTGCCAGCATCGATGCGGTGGCGTTGAGTGGCGCGTTCATCAAGAGGGCCATTACCGCTGTGGATGATCCGTACAGCCTGATCCGTTCCAACGACGATATCCAGGTCCCTCAGGACTTTGATACGTGGATGTTCGTTGGTTCGTGTGGTGTTCTCGGCGACGCAGGTGGAGGTAACCGTGGCATCATCGGTTGGTTCTTGAATGGCACGGACGTGGCGCCCGCCTACGACTGCGAGTACAACTCTCCTGCTGGTGCGGCAGATTGGCGCGCCCAGGCTACGATTGTCCACCCAGTGAAGAAGGGTGACATCCTGGCTGTGGGCATCCTCTCCAGTGGTCCAGGCAACGTTGTCAGCGGTCTGGCCACGGGATTCTTCCTGCCCATGACCTGAGTCGAATGGGACGGACCTGGTGAAAGAGTGAATCATGAGCTTCTTCGTATCGACCATCACCCCCGAGCAGCAGCAGCAGTATGCCCAGGGCATGAGCAACGCCCGCACGAATCTGCTGGGTCAGCAGGCCAAGAACCAGTTCCAGCAGGGACAGCTTGGGCAGCGCTTCGGTGAGGATGTCTACGATTTCGAGGAGCAGGCCAACCGCGTTCGTGAGGACCTGCCTCGTCAGTTCGTTCAGGCTGGCACGTATCACTCTGGCATCTTCCGTGATGCCCTGAAGCGCTACGCTATCGACCGCCTGACGGGTCAGCGCAACCTCCAGCGTGGCTACCAGGACGCCGCCAACCAGGGCGTTATGAGTGGTCGCTCGGCTGAGGACGACTACACCAACACGATGGCGAACCTGTTCGGCAGTCAGTACGCAGCCCAGGCATCAATTGCCTCGGCCCTGAAGGGAATCCTCTGAGATGGCAACAGATGTTGGTGGCGGCGGCGGACGCAGGACGCCACAGAGGCCAGCCGCTGGCGGGGGCGCTTACCCCGCTCAGGGCTACAACTACAGCTATGGTACGCGAACGCCGTTTCAGCCCGAGACGTACACACGTCTGCCTGGCATCGGTCCAATCCCTACGGGTCCTCCTCCAGGTGGCGGTTCCAGCGGGCGTAGCGGCGGCAGTTCACGCGGCGGCGGTGGCGGTGGTGGCTACGGTGGTGGCTACGGCCCCAGCGCCTATGACGCTTGGCGTATCGCTGAGGAGCAGCGCAAGCAGGCTGAACTGGAGATGCGCAAGGCTGCCCTCACTCAGCAGCTAACGGGCGCACGTGACCAGGCTCGCCCCATGCTGGACCAGTACAACAACCAGTACCAGTCTGACATCAGCAACATCTTCTCCCAGAACCAGGGCCTCACCCAGGGCTACAGCAATCAGCTTGCCCAGTTGATGCAGCAGATGCAGGCTGGCACCCAGGGAACTCAGGCCATGCTTCAGCGTGACCTCGGGAACCAGGGTGCTGGTGGTCCTGAGATGCAGGCCATGAACGCCATGGCTGCCACGAACATGCAGGGCCAGCAGTTCCGTCAGCAGAACGCTGACGCCTACAACCAGCGTCTCGCTCAGATGATGGCGGCGGCACAGGCCGACGCTCAGACGCAGGGTGCTGGCATCAGGGCTTCTTCACAGGGCCAGCTAGAGAACAGCTACGCCAGCCTCCTGGCTCAGATCGGGATGATCGGACTACAGTGACATGAGCGGATACATGGCTTCTGATTACGATCCGTACATGCTGGCCGAGGCTGTCGGTCAGCAGTACAACCCGTATCAGGGCTACCCTCTGAAGCAGGTCAGCGACCAGATTTGGGATGTCTACGGACCTACCCCTGACTATCTGATCGCCCAGATGGCCTCTCAGATGAACCCCAACCCAGACCAGTTCAGCAACGACGTCTTCATGGGCGCTGATCCGCTGCTGCGCGGACCTCTGGCTGAGGCCCTGTCGAACTCCAAGGGCGACACGATCGGGGCCTACAACTACCTCCAGGACCCTGAGTTCGTCAAGAGGCTGACCAAGCAGGTGGGTCGCACCGAGTGGGACCAGCTAGCAGCGTCTGGTGACATCGGTTCTCTGGCTGCCATCACGGGCAAGGAGAAGGACAAGGCTGCCATCGGGTACTACCAGCGTGGGCTGGAGGAACTGCTGGCTCAGGGCGCTCCGTCCCGTAACCGTCAGTTGGGCAACCTGGACTCCATCCGTGAGCGTGAGGGCGGCATGGCCAAGCCTGGCACGGGCATGTACCCTGGCGATGAGATGGGCATGGGGGGCGGGCGTGACCCGATGGGTGACCTGGCGATTCCTGACCGTGTTGACATCACCGAGGCAGGTGCTGGCTCAAAGAGGGATCGCATGGAGTTCAGCCAGGGTCAGGCATACGCCAACATTGGTGGTCGAAGGTACGCCGTGCAGGGTGATCCTCTGGACCGACTGGCTCTCCAGCGTGTCGTGCTCGACCGCCAGTCTCGCACCCGTGAGGACGAGAAGACGCGCAAGTCGGACAAGAAGAAGAACGACAAGAAGGCCCAGGCTGGTCGTGGCTTCCTCGACATGCTGCGTAGCGGCACCCTTGTAAGCAACCCATTCGGCTGAGGTAGCTGATGCCACCTGCTGTGCGCTCTTGGCGGGACGTACCCGCGATCGACCCGAACCGCGGTATCCCGCTCAGGGGCTACGGTATGGGTTCTTGGCGCGCCGTGGTGCCTGCTGCTCCTACGACTCGCAGCGGTTCACGTTCTAGCTCAGGTGACGGTCGTGGCCAGCCCAACGACCTGGAGCGCACTGTAGCTGAGCGTGCTCTGGAGAAGAAGGACAAGTTCAACCCGTTCAACGCGGGTGGAAGGCTGCTGATGGGCGTCCTTGACGCCCTTG
>Ga0193741_1000252_pt1 | contig 15116 bp, 11 predicted proteins | sample L2s2metaG_FD_143059 | JGI IMG/M metagenome (GOLD analysis project Ga0193741, IMG submission 143059) | Soil microbial communities from a riparian zone of the East river system, Colorado, United States - L2s2 | ecosystem: Environmental > Terrestrial > Soil > Riparian zone | place: USA: East River...
GTCCTGCCCGAGGTTGTAGTTCACGCCGGTGCCTTCGAGGACGATCGACTTGACCGCCTCGATCTTGGCGCGCCCGCCGACCGCCCGCATCGCATCTTCGATGAATTGCTGCTCAGGCGGTTTGGGCGTGCAGCCGCTGAGAACGACGAACGTGGTGACGATGGCAAACAGGGATCGTGCGGTCATGGTGTGCACCCGGGAATTCGAAACGCGCCAATGCGAGACGAATAGCTGCTCGCGTCCTTCTTCACGTAATCGCCAACATACCAGATGGTGCAGTCGTCGCTGGGATCGACCGCGGTCTGGGCGTAATCCTGCCATCGCACGGTCGAGGTTTGCGCCGCCTCGCCTTGCACGAGAATCGCCTCGCCTGTCGTGAGCTGGCCAAGCGGATCGCCGGCGCGCCGTGCCGCAAAGCGCTGGCCCGCGAAGTTCGTCGCGTCGCCGTAGGAATAGCCGATGCCGATGTTGCCCGACTTGTCCATTGCTGGACTGGCCATCCACCTGAAGCCCGGCAGCGCGTAGGTGCCTTGTTGATACAGCTTCAGCGCACTCGTTCCATCAATTCGGAACTCATACCAACGCACGCCGCCGCCGTTCGCGGCGGTGTTGATCGAATGCACGCCGACGATCGACTGTTGATTGCCGATGCGGCGGTAGACCAGGCGCGCCATGATCTTGTCGCCTTGCGCATCGAGGCGCCGCTCGACGCCAGGCTGCGGCACGCAATTGGTGAGCTGTCCGTCGCAGAGATAGTGATACGGCGCGACCGAAATGCGTTCCGGACCTTCGAGCCGCGACTTCGACGCGTCGTTCCAGTTCGTGAAGATCTTCCACGTGAGAATCGCGTTGTCTTCGAACACCTTCTTCAGCTGGGTGCCGCCGGCCGCCATCATCACGTTCGGCGCGCCGCGCGGCGGCAGTTGCCTGCCGTCGAGATCGGCGTTGTTCAGGAAGTTGACGTCGTTGATCACGAAGCACTGCTCGCGCGCGGGACGACCCGCGAGCATCGCGCTGCGCTCGACGACGCACGCGTGCTTCTCGATCACCTCGTCGCCCGTGCTGCTCGGCACGTAGTAGCCATCGGGCCAGATCGCAGGACGCGGATAGTCGGGGAAGAGCGGACGAAGGAATTCATAGCGGTAATACGCGCCTAACGGGTCATCACTGACGCTCAGCGCGTAACAGATCGAGTACGGTCCCTTCGCCGCCGGTGCCTGAGGTGCCTGGGGTGCCTGGGGTGCCTGAGATGCCTGGGATGCCTGGGGTGCAGGTGCTGGCTTCGGCGGTTGATAGAGAATTGCCGAACCATTTGGCTGATTCGGCACGCCGATCGGACTCTCATATGCGGCCGCGCGCGCGGTCCAGACCGGCGGTTGATCCTGGCGCACCGCGGCGCGCGAGAAGATCGGCATGACGATCAGCCAGCGGTTCGCGAGTTGATCGTACCGAGCGACGGCGTCGCCGTTGTTGCGCGCTTCGCACGTGCCGCCGAAGCCGCGAAACACGTTGTTGGTGTTCACCGGGCCATACAGGACGCGTCCCGTATCCTGGTATCGGGAGCCCTTCTTCGTGAAGATCGCCATGCGCGAATTCACGATCTGGACGACGTGATCCGGACCGACGGCGAGCGAATTGTCGGACGGATTCCTCAGGGCCGCCGTGCCTTGCGGCCCCTCGAAGCCGGCGCCCAGGCCGTCGAACTGCGCGGCAATGGCGACCGTGCCGCGCGTGCCTTCGGACGTCTGTTCGACGTTTTGCCCTGCAAGAATCGCGGTGAAACCGAGGACGCCAAGCAATTGGACCAAACGAATCATGTCGGAAACCGTGACCCGGGAGCCGGGAACCGGGCAAGTATAAGGCCCCACGCTTCGTCCCGGTGTTTTGCGATTCTTTTGACAACTTTTGGGGACATTGCGCGACAATGGCGCGTCGCTTGGCGTCGGGTGGCCAGGCGGTGATCCAAACCCTTTTTGTTTTGTTCACCGGAGGAAGAGGCATGACCATTGTTCGCCGGATCTTTGTACTCGCGAGCCTGGCAATTCTGCTGGGCGCCCCCCTCGCACAGGCCCAAACAACCGGATCGATCACTGGCATCGTCAGTGACGCGAGCGGCGCAGTCCTGCCGGGCGCGACCATCACGCTGAGCGGCGAGCGTCTGATCGGCGGTCCGCAGACGCAGGTCAGCGACACGAGCGGCGCATACCGCTTCGATCGTCTCGCGCCTGGCAGCTACCAAGTGAAGTTCGAGCTGCAGGGCTTCCGCAATGTCGATAATCCGGACGTCCGCATCAGCGCGGCGTTCGTTGCCACCATCAACGCGAAGATGGAAGTCGGCTCGGTTTCGGAGACGATCACCGTCACCGGCGAATCGCCGACCGTCGACGTCCGCTCGAACCTGCAGCAGACGGTCATGAACCAGGAAATCCTGGAAGGCATCCCGACCGGCCGCGATCCATGGTCGCTCGCCAAGTTGATCCCCGGCGTGCAGGTCTCGACCTATGACGTCGGTGGCACGCAGTCGATGCAGCAGAGCAGCATGTCAGCCCACGGCTCGAGCACCAGCGACGTCAGCTTCAACATCGACGGCGCGACGGTGAACTGGCCGGGCGGCGGCGGCGGTTCGACGATGATTTATTACGACCAGGGCATGTTCGAAGAGGTCAACTACATGACGTCGGGGATCCCGGCGGAAATGCTGGCCGGCGGCGTGTCGATCAACATGGTCACCAAGGACGGCGGCAACCTGTGGAAGGGCAACGTCCGCTACAACTTCGCCAACGACGCGTTGCAGTCGGATAACTTCGCGGCGACGAAAGCGCTCGTGCCGACGTTCCGCGGCAACCCGACGGACAAAACGTATGACTTCAATATGTCCGGCGGCGGCGCGCTGAAGGCCAACAAGCTGTGGGTCAACGGCACGGTCCGCAAGTGGGTCGTGAACAAGTTCGTCAACGCGACCAACTCCGACGGCACCCAGGCGCTCGACGACAACGACCTGAAAAACTACTCGGGCAAACTCGTCTACGCGGTGACGTCGAACCAGAAACTGATCGGCAGCTATTTCTGGAACAACAAGATTCGCGGCCACCGCCGCGACAGCAACGACATCATCCCCGACATCGCGTCGCGAGTGCAGACCAATCCGGTGCAGACCACGCAGGCGAAGTACACGGGCATCCGCGGCGCACTGGTGTTCGAGTCGAACTTCAGCGTGATGGACGGTCAGACGAATTACCTCTATCAGCCGGACACCGATCCCTTGTCGGTCCGCATCATCGACACCGTGACGACCGAAGTCTTCAACGCACAGACGCAGGAACAGCATCAGCCGAACTCGCGTCATCAGTTCGACAACACGTTCACGTGGGGCAAGAGCGGACTTGGCGGCGAACATCTGTTCAAGGCCGGCCTGCAGTGGGGCCGGCTGTTCATCGGCGAGGATGCTTCGGTGTTGAACGATCACTGGCTGGTCTACAACAACCACGCGCCAGTGTCGGTCCGCATCTGGAACTCGCCCGCGTTTTCGAAGAACGTATCGCAGGTGACCGGCTTCTTCGTTCAGGACTCGTGGACGATGAATCGCCTGACGGTGAACGCCGGCGGACGCTGGGACAAGTACGTCGGCGACCTTCCTGAGCAGTCGGCGCCGGGAGGAACATTCTCCGCCCCGCGCACGGTTGCCGCAAGGGAAGTGATCAACCAGAGCATCGCGGTGTGGCGCGTTGGGGCGACCTATGACCTCACAGGCAGTGGGCGAACCGCAATCAAGGCGAGTGCGAGCCGCTACGGACTGCAGGTCGGCATCAATCGTGTACAGGACGTCAACCCGCTGGGGGTTGGCAGCGCCGACTGCCCGTGGACGGACCCGAACAGCAATCGCAAGTACGACGTGGGCGAGATCAACCTGGCGACGTGCCCCGCGTTCAGCGGCGGTTCGGTCACGGGTTATGACCCCAACGGCGTCGACTGGCCGTACTCGGACGAGATCACGGCCGGCGTCGAGACGCAGCTGCCGGGCGCGGTCCGCATCGGGGCGATGTTCTACTACCGCACCAACCGCAAGCAGATGGGCCAGGTGAACACGTCGCAGCCGGCGTCCGCGTACACCAAGCACACCGTCAACATTCCGAACGGACCCGGCGGCACGGTGCAGAACCCCAAGCCGACGACTGCCGAGGTCTACAACATCGATCCGGCGGTCAATTCACTGACCACCAACGTGCGCGACAACGTTGACTACCTCAACACCGAATACAAGGGCGTCGAGTTCACCGCCACTAAGCGCTTCTCGAGGAAGTGGCAGATGCAGATGGGCTTCACGCTCGGCAAGAACGAGGGCGGCGTGCAGCCTGGGGGCGCGGCCGGCCAGGATCTCAATGACCCGAACAACACGAGCTACCCGACCGGTATCATCGGCAACGACTCCGAGCAGGCGTTCCGCCTGTCGGGCAGCTATACCCTCCCGCTCGACATCAGCCTGTCGGGCTCGATGGTCGCCAACAACGGCTATCCGTATGTGTCGACCTATTCGCTGACCCGCGCCTTGGCCGCAGGGCAGGGCATCACGCTGACGCGTGCCAGCCAGGCGATTCAGCTCAGCCGGCGTGGCGACGAGCGGTATGAGAATGTCGTGCTGCTCGACGCGCGCCTGGCGAAGACCTTCCGCTTCGGCAGCCGCAGCATCAGCCCGCAGATCGACTTCTTCAATATCGGCAATGCCGATACGGTCGTCAACACGACGACGGCCGTGGGTGGGAGCTACTTGCTGCCGTCCGGTGGCGACCCGATCCTCTCGCCGCGCATTATCCGCGTCGGGTTTAGCTTGAACTTCTAGGCCGACAGGCGAACAGGCGAACAGGCCAACTGGCTAACATGCGGGCGCGATCCTTCGGGGTCGCGCCCGTTTTTTTGTACTTAGAGTTTGACGAGCTGCTTGCCGAAGTTCTTTCCCTTCAGCATTCCGAAGAACGCCTCCGGCGCGGCGTCGAGGCCGTTGGCGATCGTCTCGCGATATTTCAGTTTGCCCGTTGCCACCAGCGTTCCCAATTCGGTGAGCGCGGCGGGCCAGATGTCCATGTGCTCGCTGACGATGAAGCCTTCGATGCGCAGGCGAGACGTGAGCAGCACCGACGGGAACTTCATCGGGATCGGGTCGCCGTTATAGCCGCTGATCATCCCGCACAGCGCGATGCGCGCGTGATCGTTCATGCGCAGCAGGACGGCATCGAGCACCGGCCCGCCGACGTTTTCGAAATGGCCATCGATGCCGTCCGGCGTCGCCACCTTCAACGCGGCATAGAGCGACTTGCCGTCGGCGTGCGCCTTGTAATCGATGCACGCATCGAAGCCGAGCTCGTCGATCACGTAGCGGCACTTGTCCGGCCCGCCCGCGAATCCAACCGCGCGGCAGCCTTTCGCTTTTGCGAGTTGTCCGACGACGCTGCCGACCGCGCCGCTCGCGGCACTGACCGCGATGGTGTGTCCGGCTTTGGCTTCGCAGATCTTATTGAGGCCGTACCACGCGGTGACGCCGGGCATGCCGACCGGGCCGAGATACGCCGGCAGCGGGATGCGTGAGGTCTCGACCTTGCGGACGCCGCCGCTGACCACGCTGTATTCCTGCCAGCCGCCCATGCCGACGACGAGATCGCCGGGCTTGAAGGATGGATTGCGCGACTCGACGACCTCGCCGGCCGTGCCGCCGATCATCACGTCGTTGAGCGGCTGCGGCGGCGCGTAACTCTTCGCATCGTTCATCCGCCCGCGCATGTACGGATCGAGCGACAGGTAGTGATGGCGCACCAGCAGCTGGCCCTCGGCCAGCGGCGCGATCGGCGATTCAATCAGCTTGAAGTTGTCGCGCGTCGGCTCGCCGGTTGGGCGCGAGACCAGAAGAACCTGGCGGTTTGTCATCCGCTGATTCAAACACAAGCCGGGGGGCGCTCTCACAAAAAGAGAGAGCGCCCGCTCGGGTCACAGTGACTTCAAGTACTCGATCAGGTCGCGCTGCTGTTCCGCCGTCAGGCCGAGCTTCCGCACGCCGTTGTAATGCGTCACGACGTCGGCCAGCGTGGCGGCGCTGCCGTTGTGGAAATATGGCGCGTGCTGCCACAGGCCACGCAGCGGTGTCGTTCGGTACGCTTTGTTTGCCGTGCGCATCGCATAGGCCGCATCCATCCCGGTTTCGTCCGGCGCGTGCAGTTTCCCGTCATTGTTATCGGTGCCCGTTCCGCCAACGTGGCAGCTCGCGCACGTGCGATCGAACACCATCTGTCCGCGTTGTGCGCCGGCGGCGTCGAAGCTTCCCGCGGGAGGCGCGGGCGCCGGTAAGCTGTGCTGATAGGCGCGTAACGCGGGGAGCTTGGACGTGACCAGATCCGGCGAGTGCTTCACATCGATCCCCAGCCGCTTGTCAGAGAAATTCCCCTGACCGCCCATCTGGGTGACGGCGACATAGGCATTCCAATACGAGATCGGACCCTCCGCCGTGTAGGTTTCGTTCTTGATGTCGGCCAGGCCGTAGGCGGGCGGCAGGACCAGCGGCGTGTTCTTGCCATCCTGGTTGTAGCGGGGATCGTATTTGCCAGGTCCCCATGACGTGTAGACCGCCTTCTGCTCTGCGGTCAGCACCGGCGACAACGCGATGACCGCGCCCACATTCAGATCGCGATTGGGCCATCCGTCTTTCCGGCGGCCGATACCCGGCATGACGAAATTGTCCACCGTCGAATGACAGAGCGCGCACGTCACGCCCACGCGTGTCAGGTGATCGTTGGCGTCAACCGTCGCCTGGAGCCCGACGATCGCGTTCATCTTCAACAGCGCGATGGTCGTCGCAGGGCTCTTGAGATCGACCTTGTCGAGGAGCCCGGCCGGCAGGACGTCCGAGTCCACTTTGAGCCCGACCTTCAGCGCGGTCGTGGGATCCACGCTCTTCTCGATCACCTCATGCAGCCGCAGCTTGTCCGTCCAGACCACTTCGTCGCCGAAAGTGTCGAAGCGAAACACCCGCTGGCCCTCAGCGACGCTGGCGTCTGGATCCGCCGGCTTCGCTGGACTGTTCGCCACGGGGGCGCTCGCAGTGGATTCGTCGGCCTTCGTCGGTCCGCACCCCGCGAGTGCGACGGCCGCGATCACGATCGTTGTCAGTCTTCGTTCGATTGTCATGCTCGCATTACCTCTTTTTTCCCGCGGTTGAGCTCGCTGGAACCGACTCCGAGCTGATACGCACGATTCGCTCGGCAAAGTTGCAAATATCGCTCCCAGGCCCATCGCGGGACTTATGGCGAGGAAACTGCAGGGAGTTCCATATGGTCCTAGATTCCATGGTCTTAGATTCGGTCGCCACGTCGTTGCCAACCCCTCTTGCCGTGAAGGCCTTTGGCATTACCGACATCGGCAAAGTGCGTAAAGCGAACGAGGATCAGTTCCTGATCGCTGAGCTCAGCAAGCGGATGCGCGTGTGGCAGACCAGCTTGCCCGAACCGCAACTGCAGGTCGGCGAGGATCGAGCGCACCTGTTTCTCGTCGCCGACGGCATGGGCGGCCATCGGGCCGGCGAACGCGCCAGCGCCATCGCCGTGGCGGCGATCGAGCAATTCACGCTCAACACGTTCCGGTGGTTTTTTGCCGCCGATAGTCCAGGCGCGCAGAAAGTGCTGGCGCAGTTCCAGTCAGCCCTGAGCCAGGCGGACGCCAGGATCCTTGAAGAGGCGCGTGAGAATCCCGAGCTGCAGGGCATGGGCACGACGCTGACGATGGCGTTTCAGCTCGGCGCGCAGCTCTGCATCGTACACGTCGGTGACAGCCGCGCATATCTGTATCGAGCCGGCGAGTTGCACCAACTCACGCAGGACCACACTGTCGTTGCCGAACTGGTGCGCGCCGGCACCCTTCAGCCAGACCAGGTGGCCGTCCACCCTCTTCGCCACGTCATTACCAACGTCGTCGGCGGGCCGAAGCCCGGCGTCAAGGTCGAAGCCCGCGCGTTCGCAGTGCAAGCCGGCGATCGGTTGCTGCTGTGCTCGGACGGATTGACCGAGATGGTGAAGAACGACGCGATTGCCAGGACGCTCGACGTGGAGTCCGAGCCGGAGGCGGCGGCGAAAGCACTGCTGGTCCAGGCCAACGATGGCGGCGGCCGCGACAACATCAGCATCGTCATCGTGCGGTTCGATTCGGCTGCCGTCTCTTAGCGAATGACGACGCTCTCGAATCCCAGACCTTCGAGCACACCGGTCAAAGTGGCGCGGCCGTTTTCGGCGGCGGTCTTGAGGATGCCGCCCTCGATCGCTGCTTGCCGGACCTGGCGCTCGGCCTCGCGCCGCACTTCGGATTCCAGGTTCGGATCCGGTGATGTGAACAAACCCGTTTCGCGGCTGTAGACTTTCGTGCGCTCGTTGTCGATCCGGGCCGAAAACACTTCGGCCGGCGGCAACTCGAGCTCGATGCGGCGGCCCTTGATGTCGATCTTCGCGTCCTCGAGTTTGCCGAGGTCGATGCCGGCCGTCACTTCACCGAACACAATCAGCAGGATGCGCTCGCCGGCCAGCATGCGCGGCAGGTAGGCATTGTCCTGCGTCCCCGTCACGATCTTTTCCATGCTGTAGACGACGGTCTCGAGACGCTGCAGCCGCTGGATGCGTTGCACCACGGCCGGCCGGCTCAGGTCGATATGGAGGCCCGACTGAAAAAACAGCAGCCAACCGACGACGACCGCCAATGCCGTGGCGACGATGAGACCCAGGAGGAACGCGAGGATCGGGCGGGCCTTCATGCGAAGAGCCTGTCCAGCCCCCAGCCGAAGCGGTTGGAGATTTCCAGCGTGCCGACGATCGCGAACAGCACGAGGATCGCGATCAGCAGGAGATTGGTGATCCAGGAATTGCGCGGCACCGGCTCGGTCCATTTGACGCGATTGTTCAGATACAACAGCGTTGCCGCGACGAACGGCACGAACAGGCTGCTGACGATCGTGTAGATGATGACGATCTGAATCGGCTGGCCGGTGAACGCGAACAGGATCGGCACGATCGAGATGAAGGCGAGCGCCGCCCGATACGGTGTGCTCGTGACCCTGGTGACATCGCGCCGTTCTTCGATCGGCATCTTCTTTACGATGCCATAAAGATCGGCATAGAGATAGGGCACGCTCTGCCACACGCCGAGCAGCGACGCGAACACCGCGGCCCAGAATCCTACCGAGAACGCGATCCGTCCGAACGTCCCCAGCACGTTGCCGAGCGCCGACGCCATTCTCGGCACCGCTTCCGCGTCTTTGAGCGCCACGCCCTGCGTGAAAAACGCGTCGTTGGCGATCAACATGATCGAGCCGCCGAACACCGCCGTGAAGACGTAGGCGATCGCGATGTCGCCGCGGACGTACGACAGGAAGCCGGAGCCGCGCATCTGCTCTTCGCGCATCCAGTAGTTGTAGGACAGCATCGTGATCGAGCCGCCGACGCCGCCGATCAGCGACAGCACGTAGGTGCCGCTGCCGGCCGGGATGGTCGGCATCAACAGCCCCTGCAAGGCGGTGAGCGGCTGATGCAGCGTGAAGGCGGCGCAAATCAGAATGCTGAAGCCCATGATGCCGACCAACAGCTTCATCAGCTTCTCGAAGTTGTTGTACCCGCCGGCAAAGATCAACACGCCGCCGATCAGGCTGTGCGCGACGGCGCCCCACGATTGCTGGATGTAGCCGTTGGTGAGATTGGCCATACCGAGGCCGGTGGCGTTAGTGAGCGACGCGCTGACCGCGACGGTCCAGATCACGAGATAGACGCCGAAGTACCACTTGACCCACGCCGGCAGGTACTCGGCCCAGCCTTCAACGGCGGTCTTACCGGTCGCGAGCTGCCAGCGCGCGATGCCTTCCTGCAGCACGAACTTGAAGAACGCGCCCGCGGCAATTGCCCACAACAGCATGACGCCGTAGCGCGCGCCGCCGACGGTGGCGGACACGACGTCGCCGGATCCGATACCGGTGGCCGCGACGACCAGGCCCGGTCCGGCGAGCTTCCAGACGCTAACAGTTGGCTTGGTTTGATCCATGTGAGCACGATCAGGCGAACGGCTTGTCGATCGACGGGCTCGGCTGCGAAAAGTACTGCGCGCCTTTCTCCGTCACGTATAGACAGTCCTCGAGCCTGATGCCGAACTCGCCGTAGATCGCGATCATCGGTTCGTTGCTGAAGCACATGCCGGGCGCGAGCGGGGTCTTGTTGCCGCGCACGAAATTCGTCCACTCGTGGCCGTCGAGGCCGATGCCGTGGCCGGTGCGATGGGGAAGTCCCGGCACCTTGTAGTCGGGACCAAAGCCCGCGTCGGTGATCACCTTGCGCGCCGCGGCGTCGACCGCTTCACACGGCGTACCCGGCTTCACCACCGCGAATGCCGCGGCCTGCGCCTTCTTCTCGAGGTTCCAGATCTCCGTTTGTCGCGCGGAGGCGCGGCCGAAGACCGTGGTGCGGGTGATATCCGACTGGTAGCCGTCCACCGCGCAGCCGCCATCGACCTGGATGACATCGCCTTCCTTCAGCTTCTGCGGCTCGATGCTGCCGTGCGGGAATGCGGTGTAGGTCCCGAAGCTGACCGAGGCGCTGCCCGGCGCGCCGAGCAGGCGATGCGCGGTCGCGATGTTCGCGCGCAGCTCGTCCTGCGTCATGCCATCCTTGAACGTCTGGAAGGCATGACGCAACGCTTCGATCGTGATGTCGCTGGCTTTCTGCATCAACGCGAGCTCGCTCGCGTCCTTGATCATGCGGCACCCCGCGGTGATCACTTCGGCATCGACGAAATCGGCGGCCGGTGATTCCTTCTTCACGCCGTTGAAGATGAAGAACCGCAGCCGCTCTTCGACGCCGATGCGGCCGCTGGCGGCGCCGCGATCCTTGAGGATGCCGGCGATCTGCCGGTACGGGCTCTCGTCTTCCTGCCACACGCGCACTTCCGCGCTCTTCGACACCAGCTCGCGCGCGCGCTCCTCTTCGAATCCGGGCGCGACCCAGGCGAGCTCGCCCTTCTGCGGAATCACGCAGACGAACGGCCGTTCGCTGAGGCCCCAGCGCACGCCGGTGAAATAGAACATGCTCGATCCGCCTTCGAGAAAGATCGCGCTGATCTTGTTCGTGGCCATCAGCTGCTGCGCCCTCTGCACGCGCGCGGCCCGTTGTTCCCTGGTGATGGGCTTCACGCCGGCGGTCATCGACTTCAAGGCGCTGAGGGCGGGAGGCATGCCGCCGCCCGGTGCTGCGGGCACTTGGGCCTGCGCGGTTTCAGGAGCGGCATTACAAGCAGCGGCGCCGAGGCCGAGGCCTGCCGCGGCGCCGGTGTGGACAAAAGAGCGGCGGGTAATTTCCATGGCGTGTATCCTACACGCCCTGCCGCGATTCTAACGATGCTTAATGAACGTGCCGTTCTTCAGCTCGGCGTACGCCTGCTGCAGTTCGTCGCGCGAGTTCATCACGATCGGACCGTACCACGCGACCGGCTCTTCGAGCGGACGGCCGGACACCAGCAGGAACCGGATGCCCTCGTCGCCGGCGGTCACGATGATTTCATCACCACTGTCGAACAGCACGAGCGATCGATTGCCCAGCATCGACGGCGTCGGATCGTCGGAGACACCGACGAGCTCCGTCTGCACCGGCAGCGGATTCGACGAATCGCGGAACGTGCCCGATCCGGCAAACACATACGCGAACGCGTGACGTGATGCCTCGACGGGAATCCGCTTGGTCGTGTTGGGCGGAACGGAAATATCGAGATAACGAGGATCGGCGGCAACGCCCTCAACCGGCCCGCGCTTGCCCCAGAAATCTCCCACCACGATCCGCGCCCGCGTCCCATCGTCATCGACGACTTCGGGGATGTCCTTGGCGAGGATGTCCTGGTAACGCGGGTTGGTCATCTTCAACGCCTTCGGCAGGTTCGCCCACAACTGGAAGCCGTGCATGCGTCCGTGCGGATCGCCCTTCGGCATTTCCTGGTGCATGATGCCGCTGCCCGCGGTCATCCACTGCACGTCGCCGGCGCCGAGCGAGCCGCGATTGCCGAGGCTGTCGCCGTGATCGACCGTGCCGGCGAGGACGTAGGTGATGGTTTCGATGCCGCGATGCGGGTGCCACGGGAATCCGGCGAGGTAATCGTCCGGGCGCTCGTTGCGGAAGTCGTCGAACAGGAGGAACGGATCGAACTCGTTGGTTTCACCGAATCCGAATCCGCGATGCAGCTTGACGCCGGCACCTTCCATGGTGGGCGTGGATTCAATGACGCGCTTAATGGGACGCAATGACATTGGATTATCTCGGGAGTCTGGCGGTCCACTCGGACGGAATGTCGACGAATGAGCCGTCTAACTCTTTGATGGCGGGGCAGCCCAGGAGTTTCATCGTACGGACGACGTCGCCCCTGAGGATCTGGATGGCCCGGGTGACGCCGTCGTAGCCGCCCGCACCCAGTCCGTATGCGTAGGCGCGCCCGATCAGGACCGCTTTCGCGCCCAGGCACAGCGCCTTGACGATGTCGCTGCCGCGGCGGATGCCGCCGTCGAGCAGGATCTCGGTCTGGCCGTTGACGGCGGCATCCGCCGCGGGCAGCACGCGGATCGTCGCCGACACGCCATCGAGCTGCCGCGCGCCATGATTCGACACCACGATCGCGGCAGCGCCGTGATCGACCGCTTTCCGCGCGTCATCGGCGGTGTGCACGCCCTTCGCGACGATCGGTCCGCCCCACGCGTCGCGGATCCACTTGAAGTCTTCCCACGATGTCGCCGACGCTTCCAGCGCGGCGCCGACATCGGCGTAACCCATCGGGCCGTCGGCGAGGACGATGTTGGGGAAGTTCATCAGGCCGCCGTCGCCGAAGTAGGTATAGAGCCAGCGGGGCTTCGTCAGCATCTGGCCGAGATAGGGCACGGTCGAGAGGTTGCGCGCGAGGAGCTCCTTGACGCCGTTGCGCGAGTCGCGTTCGCGCATGCCGGCCACCGGCGTATCGATCGTGACGACCAGCGCCTTGTAGCCGCTCGCCTTGGCGCGGCCGATCGCCTTCAACGCGACATCGCGGCCGCCGACGAGATACAGCTGATACCAGGCGTTGCCCGACGTGGCCTGCTTGACGTCTTCCATCGTGCAGCCGGATAACGTCGAGAGCGTATAGATCGTGCCCGCATCACCGGCCGCGGCCGCCGCCAGTTCTTCGCCGCGCGGATAGAACATGCGGCTGCTGCCGACGGGCGCGAGGATGAACGGGACATCGATCTTCAGGCCGAGGACGGTCGTCGACAGATCGCACTTCGGCGTCGCGACGGCCGATCGCGGGCGGAACATCACATCCTCGAACGCGCGCATGTTCTCGCGCAGCGTCCACTCGCGCTCGGCGCCGCCATCGATGTAATCGAACACCATTCGCGGGAGGCGATTCCGCGCCATGCGGCGGAGATCTTCGATGATGACGGCGCGATCTACGGAAGATGGCATGTGGGCGAGATTCTATTACACGTAAAAATGCGGCCACCGATTAAACACCGATTTAACACCGATTACATTGAGGCGTTTAGCAAGCGTTGAGACCCGCGAGCGGCCTTCGGCCGCCGCGGTGTGGCGAGACGGCAGATCAAGAGAGCGGCGGTCGCGTTCAAGGCTCTCTTGATCTGCCGTCTTGCCACACCGCATGCGCCGGGCGAAGCCCGGCGTCGCGGGTCATCGCAATCGGTGATTAATCTGTGTTTAATCTGTGGCTTGTATTTAACTCGACTCGCTAAACGCGACAAGCGTCTGTTCGATCACGTTGACGGCTTTCCAGTACTCATCAAGTGGGAGATGCTCATTGGGCGTGTGATCGAGCGAGCTGTCACCAGGGCCATACGCAACGATCGGGCATTGCCACACTGGCCCGACGACGTTCATGTCGCTGGTGCCGGACTTCAGGACGAAGCCAAGCTTCTCCGACGCTTCAACCGTTCGAAGACCGGCAAGAAAACTTCTCACGAGCCGATTGTTGCGATCGCCGCGCCACGCCGGCTCCTGACCGCGAAACAACAGCTTGAATTGAGTGGTCCTGGCGAAACGCCCGGACAGGTTCCTCAAGTCATGCTTGAATTGCTCGGCGTCGAAGCCCACTGGCAGGCGCCACGCGAATTGTCCGTTGACGATGTCGTTCATCTCGTCGTCGGTGGTCGTAATAAAGCGGCGCAGGCTTGGACTGAGCTGATCGAAGACCTTGTCCTTGCCCTCATTGACCTTCGCCGCGTGTGCGGTCACGGAATTCCAGAACTCGACCACGATGGCCGCAACGCTCGCATCCGGCCCGGCGGTGTGGGCCATTGGTTGAGCGGCCATGAAGTCGAGCAGCAGGCGGCCTTTGTAGCCGAGCGTGACGCGATTCCAGTGGCTCGGCTCGCCGATGATGCACGCGGTTGGAATCGGCTCGTGCTTGCCGTCGAAGCGCGCTGCGATGTACCGCGCGCCCTTGCTCGTCGCGGCTTCTTCTTCAACCGCGCCAACCACCACGACCCGGATGTTGCCGGCCTTTGCCGCCGCCGATCCAAACCTCGCCGCGCCCGCGGCGAATGCCGCCAGCGGTCCTTTGGCATCGACGCTGCCGCGGCCAAAGAGCACATCGTTCTCGATCCGGACGGGAATGTTGCCGGGGACCGTGTCGATGTGGCCGAGCAACACGATCATGCGTGAGGCGGACGGATTGCCAAGCTCGCCAACCGCGTTGCCGGCCTCGTCCACGAACGCGCGATCGAAGCCGGAGCCGCGCATCTGCGCGGCCAGCCACGCCGATGCCACCGATTCCTGGCGCGACAGCGACGGGATCGCAACCAGCCCGTGGACCAGCTCGGTGGCCGTGGCTTGATCCATCAGGCCTTGAGCTCCTTGATCGCCTTGGCGATCGCCTGCACGCCGGTGTTGATCTCCTTCTCGGTGATCACCAGCGGCGGCAGCAAGCGGAGCACGGTCGGTCCCGCTGGCAGCGCGATGACCCCGTGATTCAGCATCAGGCTCTTCAGCACCGGCGCAACCTTCGTGCGCAGCTCCACCGCGATCATCAGGCCGAGGCCGCGGATCTCCCGCACCATCGCGACCCCTTCGAGTGCGCCGCGC
>Ga0193741_1000253_pt1 | contig 15107 bp, 17 predicted proteins | sample L2s2metaG_FD_143059 | JGI IMG/M metagenome (GOLD analysis project Ga0193741, IMG submission 143059) | Soil microbial communities from a riparian zone of the East river system, Colorado, United States - L2s2 | ecosystem: Environmental > Terrestrial > Soil > Riparian zone | place: USA: East River...
GCCTTCGGCAAACTGGACCCGGAAGTGGTCGAAGCGGTCGTAGCCGGAGTTGCTGCCGGGTGCCGTGAGAACGGTTGCGCGCTAATAGGCGGGGAAACGGCCGAAATGCCCGGACTTTATGAACCTCCTGATTACGACCTGGCAGGGTTCATCGTCGGATATGTGGAAGAAAGTCGCATACTCGGCCCGCAGCGCATTCGGCCGGATGATGTGTTGGTTGGTCTTCCAAGCTCGGGATTGCACACGAACGGATATTCGCTGGCCCGTAAGATCGTCTCCGAGAGATTGGGGCTGCGCATGGATCAGGCGTTCCCGAATGGTGGCGGGGCGGTAGCAGACATTTTACTCGCTGAGCATCGGTCTTATCTGCCGGCGCTCAAACCGGTGCTCGATCGGGTACACGCGTTGGCCCACATCACGGGCGGCGGACTGCCCGGGAATCTCGATCGGGCGCTGCCACCGACCCTGGACGCCGTCGTAAACACGTCGAGCTGGAAGATTCCAAATGTATTCAGGGTCTTGATGGAGGCTGGGGCGGTAGAACCCGCTGAGATGTACCGAACGTTCAATATGGGTGTAGGAATGGTCGTCACCTGTGGGCCGTCCGACGCGAGCGCGGTATTGTCGGCGGCCGCCAGGGCCGGAGTGGAGGGCTGGATCCTCGGCTCGCTCAAGCCAGGCACTGGGGCAGTCATACTTTCTTGAGGAACTAATCGATGAAAGCTCGTGTGTTCTTTTCGTTCGCGGCAATTGCGTTGGCGGCGACGTCTGCCGGTGCTCAGGGTATCGACACCCAGCGCTGCCCGCCGGGCACCGTTAGCGGGCCCCTAAACACTCCCGATCAGGCGCGCGCGACGCAGGATGCCTGTCAGAAGGCGATCGACCTCTTCCAGTACATGGCGCCGCAGCTCGGGACTGCCATCACCGGTGGAAACGCGACACTCGGACAAGGCGGCAGCCTCGGCGGTCTCGGGCATTTTTCAATTGGTCTGAGAATCAACGCGGTCCAGGGTAGCCTTCCGCAGATTCAGGACGTTACGCCGGCGGTGAACGGCGCGCAGAGCACGGAATTCGAGACCAGCACCCAGATCATTCCGATGCCTACAGCCGATCTGGCGATCGGAATCTTCAAGGGTCTGCCGCTCGCGATCACCAATGTCGGCGGCATCGACCTCCTCATCAGCGCCGCGTATCTCCCCGAGTTCGATGGGGACGGTGTGAGCGTCAAGGTCCCGGACGGCTCGCTCAAGATTGGTTACGGCGCGCGCGTCGGACTCCTGCAGGAGTCGCTGTTGACACCCGGCATCTCGGTGAGCTACCTGCAGCGTGATCTGCCAACCGCCAACATCGCGGGGGCCAACGGCAATGACTCGCTCTACGTCAACAACCTCAGCCTGAAAACGAAGGCGTGGCGCGTGGTCGCGAGCAAGAGCCTGTTGTTCATCGGCCTCGCTGCCGGTGCCGGCCAGGACACGTACGAATCATCGACGGACATTGGCGCTCATATCGGCGCACGAACGGTCCCACCAGTTCCTGCGTCCGATGCCGGTCCGATAGCGATCTCGCAGAAGATCACCCGGACCAACGTGTTCGCGAATTTGTCGATGAACCTTCTGCTTTTGAAGCTTACCGGTGAAATTGGACAGGTATCCGGTGGCACCATCAACACTTTCAATACCTTCAGTGGCAAGCAAGCAGCCGATTCCAGAATCTACGGATCGGTCGGAGCTCGATTCGGGTTCTAACGACCCGCGCGACGCAGAGTATATGCGTCGCGCGCTCGCCCTCGCCCAGCAAGGCTGGGGTCAAACAGCGCCGAACCCCATGGTCGGCGCTGTTGTCGTTCGCGACGGTACCATCGTCGGCGAAGGGTACCACGCGCGCTTCGGCGAAACCCACGCCGAGGTAATGGCACTCAAGGCAGCCGGCGATCGTGCCCGCGGTGCGACGATGTACGTCACGCTGGAGCCGTGCAACCACTTCGGCAAAACCCCTCCGTGCACCGAAGCGATTCTGCAGGCCCGTGTTCAGCGCGTCGTGATCGCGGCCGCGGATCCGACTGCCCTCGCTGGGGGCGGGGCCAGGCACCTCGCGGACTATGGAGTTCAGGTCGATTTTTCGGTGGAAGAGCGAGCGGCGCGTGAGCTCAACGCTCCCTTCTTCTTCTCCGCCGTCAATTCGGAGCGCCCGTGGGTCACGCTCAAGCTCGCCCTCTCCAGCGACGGCGGGATGAACGACCCTTCCGGCGAACGCCGGTGGATTAGCAACGAATCTTCGCGCAACGAAGTGCAGAGGCTTCGCGCGAACGTCGACGCGATAGCCGTCGGTCTTGGCACCGTCCGCGCGGACGATCCGCAGCTTACAGCGAGGGGTGGGGTACGCCCAAGGGTTGCGCCGATGCGGGTGGTGTTCGACAGGAACGCCGAAACGCCACTCGATGCGACCCTCGTCCGCACCGCGAAAGCGACTCCGACGATGATATTCGCCCACCATCCGCCGGTCTCCCGGCTGGCCGCCCTCCACAACGCGGGCGTGGATGTCTTCGAGGCCGAAGATCTCCCGGCGGCCCTCGAGGCGCTGCGTGGGTTCGACGTGCACCATCTGATGGTAGAGGGTGGGGCGCACGTCGCCCGCGAGTTCATGCGCCAGGACCTGGTGGACCGACTGGTTATCTTTCAGTCACCCGTTACACTCGACGGCGAAGCGCTCCGCCCGTTTGACGGGACACCAGAGTCGTTTCGCGAGATGCTTGCGCGGAAGCCCATAGTGCGGCGGGCCGAGTTTGGCGAGGATGTGATGACCGAATATGCGTTGCGCGAGGTCTGAATGTTCACGGGGTTGATCGAGCAGGTTGGCGAAGTTGAGAGCGTACGGCAGACCGACGCCGGGCGCGAGCTTCGCATTCGCGCTCCGTTCACTGACCTTACAAGCGGCGAGAGCATCGCGGTCAACGGCGCCTGCCTTACTGTCCGCGAGCTCGGCAAGAACTGGTTCGACACGGCCGCCGTACTGACGACGCTGGAGCGCACCACGATCGGTGAGTGGAAGAAGGGCACCCGGGTGAACCTGGAGCGGGCCATGCGCCCCGGCGACAGGCTTGGCGGGCACATCGTGCAAGGCCACGTCGATTGCGTCGGCATCGTGGCGGCCCGGTCTCATGCTGGCGATGCTCTGTTGATCGACGTCTCTGTGCCCGCATCGATCGAACCGTTGCTGGTATCCCACGGGTCTGTCACCGTGGATGGCGTGAGCCTCACCGTCAACGAGCTCAAGCCAGGCGGATTGCAGATTTCATTGATCGACTACACTTTGCGTCACACTACACTGGGCGAATTGAAAGAGGGAAGCAGGGTGCACATCGAAGCCGACGTCATCGCCAAGCACGTGCGCCGGTTGCTCGAGCCCTACCTGCGCGAGGCATCGGCGCTAACTTCCCTCACCGATTTTTCGCTGGAGCACTAGACAACATGGCGTTCGGAACGGTCGAGCAGGCGATTGCCGATATCAAGGCCGGAAAGTTGATCATCGTGGCGGATGACGAGGATCGCGAGAATGAGGGTGATCTCATTTGCGCGGCGGAGCTCGTCACGCCCGAAATGATCAATTTCATGATCCGGAAAGCGGGTGGATGGATATGCCTCGCCCTCACGGGAGACCGCGCCGACCAGCTCGAGCTGGCCCAACAGACCGAAGACAACACCGACGAGTACCGGACCGCTTTCACAATCAGCATCGATGCCGACGAGAAGTTTGGCATAACCACCGGAGTGAGCGCTCAGGATCGGGCCAAGACAATCCGTGTTGCGGTTGATCCGAAGACCGTACCCGGCGACTTGCGTCGCCCGGGTCACGTGCCGCCGCTGAGAGCCCGAGACGGTGGTGTGCTGCAGCGGGTCGGACACACGGAAGCAGCTGTCGACCTGACCCGTCTCGCCGGCCTGACGCCGGCAGGCGTGATCTGCGAGATCCTCAGCGAAGACGGCTCCAGCGCCCGCAGGCCGGAGCTCGATCGGTTCGCGCAGGAACACGGACTGACGTTCATCACCGTCGCTCAGCTCGTCGCATACAGGCTTCAGACCGAGCGTCTTGTGCACAGGGTTGCGGAAGCTCGCCTTCCCATGGAGAGCGGAACCTGGCGCGTCGTCGGTTACCGCAACGACGTGGACAAGCACGAGCACATCGCGCTCGTCTTCGGTGATGTCGGTCCGGATGCCAGTGTTCTCGTGCGCATGCACTCCAAGTGCCTCACGGGCGACGTCTTCCACTCGCTCCGCTGCGACTGCGGCTGGCAGCTCGAGACCGCGATGAAGATGATCGCGAAAGAGGGGAAGGGCGTGATCGTGTACCTCGATCAGGAAGGCCGGGGAATCGGCCTTCTCAACAAGCTCAAGGCGTACGAGCTGCAGGATCAGGGAAGCGACACGGTGGAAGCGAACGAGCGGCTCGGCTTCAAGCCCGATCTCCGCAACTATGGCATCGGCGCGCAGATCCTCCTCGACCTTGGGCTCAAGACGATCCGTCCGATCACCAACAATCCACGCAAGCTGGTCGGGCTCGAAGGTTACGGCCTCACCATCGATGAGCGCGTGCCGATCATCTCGATCGCGCACGACGAGAACTCAAGCTACCTCGAAGCCAAGCGCGCGAAGCTCGGTCACCTTTTCGCGTCGTAAATGGCAGAGTTTGCGGGATTGCCCAGCGGCGTCGGGCGGCGCGTTGCCGTGCTCGCCAGCCGCTTCAATGAGCCAATCGTAAAGAAGCTTGTCGACGGCGCGCTTCAGGCGCTTCTCAAGTACGGCGTTCTGTTCGAGGACATCGACGTCGTCTGGGTTCCCGGAGCCTGGGAGCTCCCCCTTGCCGCTCGCTGGCTCCTCGAGACGGAGCGCTACCACGGAATCGTTGCTGTTGGCGCGGTAATTCGCGGAGAGACCGCGCACTTCGACTACATCGCTGCCGAGACTTCCAGAGGTCTTGCCGACGCAAGTGCGGAGTCGGAGACCCCTATCGGATTCGGCGTTCTCACCTGCGACACCGATGAGCAGGCGGAAGCCCGTGCTGGTGGCGCCCACGGGAACAAAGGTTGGGATGCTGCGGTGGCGATGCTCGAAATGGTCGACCTGGTCGATCGCCTGAATCCGGAAGATGAGGATTGAGACGCGGGCGCGCGCCCGGGCGCTCCAGGCGCTCTACGCGTGCGAGATGCGGGGCGGAAAGAATCTCGACCGAGTAGCGACGCAGGTGTGGGATGACCTTGCCGTCGCTCCAGAAGAGCGCCGCCTCGCAGGCCTTCTGGTGCGCGAAGTAGTCAGTGGCGGAACGGAGCTCGACCTGCGCCTCGCCGATCTCACCACCAACTGGCGCCTCGAGCGGCTGGGCGCGATCGAAAGATCGGTGCTGCGTCTCGGGGCGGCCGAGCTCATGAAAGGTGAGACTCCGCCGCGCGTTGCGATCCAGGAAGCGGTCCGCCTCGCCGAGCGATTCGGCACGTCCGCCAGCGCCAAGTTCGTCAACGGTGTGCTCGATGCTTTCGCGCGACAGGCCGGCATGATCTAGTGCGGATACTCGTCCTCAACTGGCAGGATCATGAAAATCCGCAGGCGGGCGGCGCCGAGCTTCACCTCAGGGAGATTTTCAGTCGCATCGTCGCCCGGGGCCACAGCGTCGATCTTTTGTGCAGCTCGTGGGAGAATGCGACGCAGAGAGCAAAGCTCGATGGCATCGACGTTCATAGGGTGGGGACTCGCCATACCTATCCGTTTCTCGCCCGCGGATACTACACAGCCCAGCTCGCGCAGAATGACTACGATGTGGTCATCGAGGACCTGAACAAGGTTCCTCTCTACACACCGTTGTGGGGAGTGAGGAAGCTGGTCGCCCTCGTACACCACCTCTTCGGCGCGACGGTCTTTCGGGAGGCCCCGCTCCCGATAGCGGCTGCCGTTTGGCTCTCTGAGCGACCACTGAGCGCGATCTACCGCGGTGTGCCGTTCCAGGCAGTCAGCGTCAGTACGGCCGATGATCTTGTTACGCGCGGGATTCCCCGCGGCCACATCCGCGTCATCTACAACGGCGTTGATTCGGCGGCCCTGACACCCAATCCCGCCGAGCGGTCGCCGACTCCTCTCTTCGTCTATCTCGGGCGACTCAAGAGGTACAAGAGGGTCGACGTAGTCATCCGCGCGTTCGCGGGATTGAACGTACCCGACGCGAAGCTGGAGATCGCTGGCACGGGTGACTATCGCGCCGGACTCGAAGGGCTGGTAAAATCTCTTCACCTGTCGGACAGGGTGAAGTTTCTAGGTTTCATTCCAGAGGACGACAAAATTCACCTCCTGCGCCGCGCCTGGGCCTCCACGTTGGCATCACCAAAGGAAGGGTGGGGAATCAGCAATCTCGAAGCTGCAGCGTGTGCGACTCCGGTCATTGCCGCCAACTCTCCGGGGATTCGCGAGTCCGTGATCGATGGCGAGACCGGGTTCCTCGTTCCGCAGAACGATCCGGAAGCGATGACGGCGGCGATGCGGGGCATCGTGGAGTCTCCCGCGCTGGTTTCGTCGCTCGGTGCGGCGGGCCGCCGTTACGCGGAGACGTTCACCTGGGACCGGGCAGCGAACGACACGCTGGCGCACCTCGAGCACGTGGTTGCCCGATGATTGCCAGCGAACAGCTAGTGGATCGACGATGCCGCTGCCAAAAGTAACTGTCGCGACTCTCCTCGAGCGCTTGCAGGCGTCGCTGCAGCTCGAGGAGATTGAACCCGGGGTCGGCCACGATCGCACCGTAGGCAATCCGGAGGTGTCGAGCCCGGGGTTGGTGCTCGCGGGTTACGTGAAGCGGTTCTCAGCGGGCCGACTTCAGGTGCTGGGCGAAACCGATCACGTATCTCTCATCGCTTCCGCCCGCCGATCGAAAGCGAATTCTGGAGCTGTTCTTCTCCTTCCCGATACCCGCTGTTTTCGTCACCAAGGGACAGCGGCTGCCCCACGGCCTCAAGGAGATCGCCAGCGCGGCCGGCATTCCGCTCATTCGAACCAAGCTCAAGACCGCGGAGTTCTACCGCCGCATCAAGCCCGTGCTCGAGATGGAGTTCGCGCCGACGGTGACCCTGCACGGCTCGCTCGCGGACGTCTTCGGTGTTGGGCTGTTCTTCACCGGCAAGAGCGGGATCGGCAAGTCGGAGTGTGTATTGGATCTCGTCGAGCGGGGCCACCGGCTCGTCGCGGACGATCTCGTCATCGCGAGCAAGCGTGGCAACGATGTGCTGATCGCGCGCGGGCACGAGATGCAGCGGCACTACATGGAGATCCGCGGCGTCGGGCTCATCGATATTCCGGCTATATTTGGTATCCGGGCCGTCCGCCAGCAGAAGCGCATCGAGGTCGTGGTTCAGCTCGAGGAATGGGACCAGCACGCGGTCGTCGAACGTACCGGACTCGACGTGCAGACCACCACCATACTCGATGTCGAGCTGCCGAAGATCACAGTGTACCTCAACCCGGGCAAGAACATCACAGTGATCGCCGAAGTCATCGCGCTGAATCATCTGCTGCGCTATTCGGGGATCAACGCCGCCGAAGCGTTCAACGAACGACTCATTCGCCGCATGAAAAACGCGGCGCCGGCGAGCAATATTCGAGAGTATCTCCAGGAAGATCATGAGTGAGACCGAAGGCGCCGGAAAACCGAAGGCGATAGTCGTTGGTCACGGGCAGTTCTCCGCCGGACTGGTGTCCGCGGTCGGCCAGATCTGCGGATTGGCCGACAAGCTGGTGGTACTGTCCAACGTGGGGCAGACTCCGCAGGACATCGAGGCCACGCTGCGCGATCAGCTCGCGCGCACCGGAGCGCGCGTAATCTTCACCGATCTTCCCGGAGGCAGCGCCACGATAGCGGCGCGCCGGATCGCCAGGGAGAACCCGGACATTGTGCTCGTCAGCGGTGTGAACCTGGCCACGCTCCTGGATTTTGTATTCAGCTCCGCCGACACGCCGGAGGAGGCAGCAAGGGCCGCGGCTGAGCGGGGGAAAGCGTCCCTTATCGTCATTGAGCGGGGCTGATGGGGATCCAGCTCTACCGCATCGACGACCGGCTGATTCATGGACAGGTCGTCGTCGGCTGGGGCCAGCCGCACAACATTCGCTTTCTCGTTCTCGTCGATGACCTGGTCGCATCCAGCGACTGGGAAAAGGAATTGTACCGCATGGCAGTTCCGCCCGAGATGGAGATCTACTTTGCCGACGTGGATGCAGCGATTCGGGATCACGCGCGCTACGCCAGCGATCCGCGTCCGGGAATCCTGATAACCGGCGACATCGCGAGCATGCTACGCTTGGTGAGGGGCGTGAAGGCGATCGGCAGCGTAAACCTGGGAGGGATCCACCACCGCGCCGGACGCGCCGAGAAGGTGCGCTACGTTTTTCTGACTCCGGACGAGGAGGATCAGCTGCGCGCGCTCGAGGCGTCGGGTGTCGAAGTCACCGCCCAGGACGTTCCTTCGGCGCGCGCGCGTCCCCTCACCGAAGTGCTCGAGGGGGACTTCAAGTGAATTTGGCCGAGGCGCTCCCTATCGCGCTGCTCGGTGCGGTGCTCGGCCTCGACGTGGTCAGCTTTCCGCAGGCGATGGTCTCGCGACCGATCGTCGCCGCGACACTCGCGGGCGCATTCATCGGTCATCCTCCGGCAGGTCTTCTCATTGGTGTCGTGCTGGAGCTGATCGCGCTCGATACCCTGCCGTTTGGTGCGTCGCGCTATCCGGAGTGGGGATCCGCCGGTGTCGTCGGCGGGGCCCTCTTCGCGGCGCAGCCGCCGGGGATGCCGGGAGCTTTGCCGGCCTCGCTATTGGCAGCGTTGCTCACCGCGAGCATCAGTGGCTGGAGCATGGTGGTCCTGCGACGGACCATCGCCACGAGGTTGGAGAGAACCCGCGATTTCATCGAGGCTGGATCGCGCGATGCGCTCCTCGGGCTCCACCTGTCGGGCATGACCATGGATCTCTTGCGGGGCGCTCTCGTGACCACCCTAGGCATGATCGTTTTCAGCCCGCTCGTGCGCGCAATCGTCGCGATCTGGGGCAGCGAGTCCGCGCCGTCGCGTGCAGTAGTAGTCGTCATCGCGGCCATCGTGGCCGGCGGTGCGCTATGGAAGGTCTTTCACTCCGTACGCGGGGTGCTCTGGTTCTTTTTGGGCGGATTGGTCGTGTCCACGCTATTGCTGGCGGTATCATGACGGCCGCGAGCTCCCAGTCTCTCCTTCCGCTGCGCGTCAAGGTGGCGATGTACTGCCGGCTGCTCGCGATGCAGGGTTCGTGGAATTACGAAACCCTGAATGGGACCGGGATCGGCTTTGCGATTGAGCCCGCGCTCAGATATCTGCCGGGAGGAATTGACGGACCTGCCTATCGCGCAGCGCTGGCGCGCGAATCGCGCTATTTCAACGCGCACCCGTATCTGGCGGGAGTCGCCGTCGGCGCGCTTACGCGCGCCGAGCTCGACGGAGTCGATCCGGCGAGAATCGAGCGATTCCGGACAGCGCTTGCCGGTCCGCTCGGCAGCGTGGGAGACCGCCTCGTCTGGGCGAGCTGGCTTCCGTTCTGTTCACTCGTCGCCCTATGCGTTTATGGCGGCGGGGGCTCGCCGCTTGGAGTGGTCGGTACATTTCTCCTGTTGTACAACGTCGGACACTTTCTGCTCAGAGCATGGGGACTTCGGATTGGCCTGTCGCGCGGTCTCAACGTCGCATCGGCGCTTGGTGCGCCCTTCCTGAGGCAGGGGCCACAGTACATCGGGAGCGCGGCCGCGCTCGTGGCCGGCCTGGCGCTTCCGCTCGCGCTTCAGCGGGTTGTCGGCCCGGGCCGGGTGCTCGCTGGGGGCATCATTGTCGCGGCGTTGCTCGGAGTTCTCCTGCTCGCGCGTCTGCGCGAGCGCGCGCAGGGATGGCGCATCGCTCTTGGGGTGCTCGCGGTTTTCGTTCTCTACTCGGTCCTGACCTGATGCCTGAGCGCGAAGCAAAGATCGTCAACAAGCTGGGGATACATGCTCGCCCCGCCGCCGAGATCGTGAAGACGGCCGGGAAGTTCAAGAGCAACATCGTCATCGTGCGCGATGATCTCGAGGTGAACGCCAAGAGCATCATGGGAGTGATGATGCTCGCCGCGGAGTTCGGCTCGACCATTATTCTGCGCGCGATCGGTGAGGACGCGGATTCCGCGCTCGATGCGCTGGCGGCCTGCATCGCCAACAAGTTCGGAGAGAGCTGATGCCCAACGGGATCGCAGGCATGCCTGCCTCACCGGGGATCGTGGACGGGCCGGTCCACCTCCTCCGCTGGGAAGTCCCGGATGTTCGGCATCGCATCATCCCCGACGAAGCGATTCCGGCGGAAGTGAAGCGCTTCCACGCCGCCCTCGAGCAGGCGAGAGCGAAGCTGCGGCAGGTCCGCGCCCGCGCCGAGAAGCACGCCGGTCCGGAGGAAGCGGCGATTTTCGATGTCCAGCTGTCGATACTCGAGGACGGCGAGCTGCTGCGCCAGGTCGAGGAGCTGATCCACCAGAACCTGGCGGCCGAGAAAGGATTCGACCTGGTGCTGTTCGAGTGGCGCCAGCAGTTTGCCGGACACGCGCGTTCGCTCGTGCGAGAGAAAGTCGGAGACCTGATCGACGTGCACATTCGGGTGCTGTCGATTCTGCTGGGCCTGCCGGACCACGACCCTGTGGATGTCCCCAAGGGTTCGAACAAGATCCTCGTCACCCACGATCTGACGCCGAGCCTGACCGTACAGCTCGATCGCGAGGCGATCATCGGCATCGCCACCGATGCCGGGACCCGCACGTCCCACGTCGCGATTCTCGCCCGATCATTGGGATTGCCGGCCGTCGTCGGACTTCGCGACGCGACGCAACGCCTCAACGGCAACGAGCACGTGATCCTCGATGGCAGCTCCGGCGTACTGATCATAAATCCGACGCCGGCCCAGTTGACCGCCTATCGGGAGCAGCGCACCCGGGAAGCCGCCGAGCTGGAGGAGCTTCAGACACTCGCGACCGCCGATTCCATCACGCTCGATGGCCATTGGGTGACCTTGCGAGCAAACGTCGATCTCCCGGAGGAAGCGGAAGCGGCGGCGCATAGCGGAGCCGAGGGAGTCGGGCTCATGCGAACCGAGTTTCTCGTCGTCGGCCGGGCGACGATGCCCGACGAAGAAGAGCAATACCTCGCCTACAAACACGTCGTCGAGGCGTTCGGTGGGCGGCCAGTCGTAATTCGCACCTTCGATGTCGGCGGCGACAAGCTGCCTATTGGCGGCTATCCGACCGACGCGAATCCATTCCTGGGCTGGCGCGCGATCAGGATGTGCCTCGACGAGCCCGAACTGTTCAAGACCCAGCTGCGGGCGCTGCTGCGCGCGGCCATGCACGGCGACGTCAGGATCATGTTCCCGCTCATAATCACCCTCGACGAAGTAAAGCAGGCCAAGCACCTCCTGAAAGAGTCGGCGGCGGAGCTTGATGCGAGAGGCGTCCCGTACCGGCACGATATTCCGCTTGGAGTGATGGTCGAGACGCCGGCCGCCGCCCTGTCCATCCACACCCTGGTCGATGATGTCTCGTTTTTCAGCATCGGGACCAACGATCTCGTTCAATACACGCTGGCGGTGGATCGCGGGAGCGCCAACCTGGCCGCGCGCTTCACCCCACTCCATCCCGCGGTACTGATGCTCATCAAGCGGATCGTGGATGTCGCCGTCGCCAATCAAATGGAGGTGGCAGTGTGCGGTGAGATGGCCTCCCAGCCTCTCATGGCATTTGCCCTTATCGGACTAGGGGTGCGCTCCCTGAGCGTCGCGGGTAGGGCGGTGCCGCTGGTGAAGCGGATTGTGAGGGGAGTGAGCGTCAGTGTCGCGGCGGAAGCCGCGAATGCGGCACTCGAATCGCGGACGGCGCGCGAGGCCGAAGGCGAGCTGCGCCGGCGACTGATGTCGGCGTTCGGGGACGCTCCATTCTTGCGCGATGGGTTGCCCGGATTCATCGACGGAAATATCTTCGAAGGCTACGGTGGGCTGAAAGCTTCCTCGGCGCACGAATAGTACGGCGTGCGACCGTTGCCACCCTTCATCCTCACATTCCCCAGAGGAATTTCGTGCTCGATCGACATCTGTTCACATCTGAGTCAGTAACCGAGGGCCATCCCGACAAGGTCGCGGACGCAATCTCGGACGCCATTCTCGACGCAATACTGAAAGACGATCCCATGGCGCGAGTCGCCTGCGAGACTCTCGTCACCACTGGACTCGCCTGCGTAGCCGGCGAGATCACCACCAAGACATACGTCAACGTTCCGGAGATCGTGCGCTCCACGATCGACCGGATCGGATACAACGATGCGGGCATGGGGTTCGACTCCAAGACCTGCGCCGTCATCAGCACGATCGACAAGCAATCGCCCGACATTGCCCAGGGTGTGGACACCGGCGGCGCCGGCGACCAGGGGATGATGTTCGGCTACGCGAGCGACGAGACGGAGGAGTTGATGCCGATGCCGATCCAGCTCGCGCACCGTCTCACCGAACGGCTCGCCGCATTTCGACGCTCAAAAGATGGAAGCTGGGTCCGCCCGGACGGAAAGGCACAGGTCACCGTCCTCTACGAGGATTCAATTCCGATCGGAGTCGAGACGGTCGTCGTGTCGACCCAGCACTCCGAGGACATCTCCACCAAGAAGCTTCGCGAGGCAATCATCGCCGAAGTCATCGAGCCTGTCATCCCGAAGGAGCTGCGCGACAAGACGATCAAGTTCCACATCAATCCGACGGGCCGCTTCGTGATCGGAGGTCCGCAAGGTGATGCGGGGCTTACTGGCCGCAAGATCATCGTCGACACCTATGGCGGCATGGGCCGTCACGGCGGCGGGGCGTTCAGCGGCAAGGATCCGTCGAAGGTGGATCGCTCGGCCTGCTACGCCGCGCGTTGGGTCGCCAAGAACATCGTCGGGGCCAAGCTCGCGCGCCGCTGTGAGGTTCAGGTGGCGTACGCGATCGGCGTTGCCGAACCGGTCTCGGTCAACGTCGATACCTTCGGAACCAATACGGTTCCCGAGACCGCGATACTTCAGGCGGTGCGCAAGGTCTTCAACCTCACGCCCAAAGGAATCATCGAGGCGCTCGACCTCAGAAAGCCCATTTACAGCCCGACTTCCTCTTACGGGCATTTCGGGCGCGCTCCGAAGAAGAACGGAAAGGGAACGCTGTTCACCTGGGAACGGCTCGACAGGGTGGCGGATCTGCGGAAGGCCGTGGACGGTCGTTAATTTGATTTAATGCAACTCGTCGAAGTCGAAGTGATGCGGCTCGGGCTGGACCGCTCGACCAACTCCTATGTGGTGATCCTCCAGGAGAAGGGCGGGGCGCGACTGCTCCCGATCTGGATCGGGCAGCCCGAGGCCGAGTCGATCGTGATCGAGATGAACAAGCTCAAGCGCGAGCGGCCGCTCACCCACGACCTCTGCAAGAATCTCATCATCGGAATGGGCGGCACGCTTCGGCGCGTCAACATCACCAAGGTGGAGAACCGCACGTTCTACGCGGAGCTGCACATTTCCCGCAGCTCCGGGGCCGTGCACATCGACGCGAGGCCGTCAGACAGCATCGCCATCGCGCTCAGATTCGAGGCGCCAATTTTTGCCCAGGAGAGCCTCCTCACGGCTTTGCTCCTGGAGGAAGGCCAGTCAGCTCCGGAGATACTGGCGGAGCCGTCCGACGAGATGTCGGCGGAGCAGCTGAAGGAATACCTGGAGAACATGCGGCCGGAAGATTTTGGGAAGTTCAATATGTAAGCTGGCGGTCCTGCTGTTTCTGCAGGCCGCTCTTCCCAGTCTCCCCCAGGAAGTTTCCGGACGCATCATCCGTCCGGGCGTGCGCAGAATGGATCCGGTGAGCGGTGCGTGGGTCGTTCTGCATCGCGTTGGGCCGGATGGCGCCGGGCCGCTCGACTCGCTTCAATCAGATGCGCGCGGTCGGTTCTCGTTCAACTACAATCGCACCGGTAGCGCGGAGGCGGTCTACTTCGTCTCGGCGATGTACGAAGGCATCGCCTACTTCACGCCGCCACTCCCCGAAGGCAAGGTGAGCGGGGAAAAGGGGGAGATCACGGTCTTCGACACTACCTCTGGACACGTCCCCATCACCCTGCAGGGACACCACGTCGTCGTATCTGCGGTCGACGCCAACGCGCGGCGCACGGTAGTAGAGGTGTACGACCTTTCCAACGACAGCTCCGTGACGCGCGTCGCCACCGGTGACAAGCCCGAGCACGCGACCTTCAGGGCGCGGGTGACTCCTGAGGCAACCGAGTTCCGGGTTACCGAGGGCGACGTTTCCGCGGGCGCGGTTACTTACGCCAACGGCGTAGTGAGCGTGTTCGCCCCGATTGCGCCTGGCTTCAAACAACTGTCGTTCACATACTCGCTTCCCGCCAGGGCATTCCCGTTGAAGCTCGCGCTGGAAAAGCCAACGGGCGTTTATGAGATCCTGATCGAAGAGAAAGCAGGGACTGTGACCGGTCCGCGCATCAAGGAAGTCGAGCCGGTGACGGTCGACGCGCGCGACTTCCGCCGATTCCTGGCGTCAGACATGCCCGGGAATTCCACGGCGGTGATAGATCTTCCCGCGCCTGCATCCACCGGAGCAATCGACGCGCGCTTTCTCGTCGCGATTACACTCGTGCTCGGTGGAGCGATGGTGGTCGCGCTTGCGCGGGCGCTTCGACGTAGATAGCTTCGCCAGACAATTGATCGCGGACGGGAGCCACGGAAACCGGTGTGAAGCCGGTGCGGCCCCGCCACTGTAAACGGGCACCAACGCAGACTGGTAGCACCACTGACCTCGAGGAGCGGGTCGGGAAGGTGAGTCCAAGCGGCCCGAAGCCAGGAGACGACTTTCGTCCGCGCCACTTTCGCAGAACCTCGGGGGAGGTGCTGGTGGCGGTCAGGCGTCATTTGACGCGTGCTCGTTGCGGGCATTCCTCTGGGAGGAGTGTCCGTTTTGATTTTCAGCCGCCGGTCATCCCGTTTCTTCTTCGCATGCGCTCTGGCCCTCGTCGCGTGTGAGAAGCCGCG
>Ga0193741_1000254_pt1 | contig 15095 bp, 14 predicted proteins | sample L2s2metaG_FD_143059 | JGI IMG/M metagenome (GOLD analysis project Ga0193741, IMG submission 143059) | Soil microbial communities from a riparian zone of the East river system, Colorado, United States - L2s2 | ecosystem: Environmental > Terrestrial > Soil > Riparian zone | place: USA: East River...
TCGGAGTTGCCGTTCTTCCGGCCATCGCCTTGCTGTTGATCGGGCGCAGCGCGGAACAGCGCGCGACGACGCGCGAATTGCATGCACAACTCCTGAACCTGGCCCGCCTGACAGGGCAGGCGTATGCCCAGCGTATCGAGGTCGCGCGGCAGCTCCTCATCGCGCTCGCCAGCCATCCGGACATCCGCGGCACCGACCTCGAGGCCTGCACCCGGCGCGTGCGCTCGCTCACCGCGCAATACGAGGGCATCTACGCGACCATCGGCCGCGCGACGGCCGCCGACGGCGTCGTCGATTGCCTGGCGCTCGACGGTGCCCCGACCGGGATGTCGATTGCCGATCGCGATTATTTTCAACGCGCGAAGTCGACCGGGACGTTCGTGGCGGGCGATTTCATGCGCGGCAAGATTCGCCGCCAGCCCACGTTGGCATTCGCGCTGCCGTTGCGCGACGCGGCCGGGGGGATCACGCACGTGATCTTCGTCAACGCCGATCTCACGGTCCTCAGCCGCACGCTCGAGGCCGAGTCGCGGATCGAAGGCACCACGCTCTCGCTGCTCGATCGCAACGGCGCGCTGATCGCGCGATCGGCCGACGCGGATCGGTTTTTCGGCGTGACGGCGAGCGCCGACCAGCTGCAGATGATGCGCGACCAGGGCGAGATGGTGACCACGTTCTCCGGGCCGGATGGTGTGCGGCGCGTGTTTGCGATCGCCGCGATTCGCGATCGCACGAACGCGATTGCCGCGTTCGCCACGGTCGGTATTCCCGAGAACAACATCGCCGCTCTGCTCGATCCGGCGGCCCGTCGCGAGTGGCTCACCATCGCGTTGTTGGCGCTCGGGCTGTTTCTGGTCGCCTGGGGCGGATCGGAGCTGCTGATTCGGCGTCCGATCGCCAAGCTGGTCACCGCCACCCAGGGTCTCGCCGCCGGCGAGCTCGGGGTTCGCGCGGCGCCCGTCGGCGGCGCCCACGAACTGCAGGTGCTTGCCGCGGCGCTGAACCAGATGGCCGGCAAGCTCCAGGAGCGCGAGCTGCATCTCCGCGAAGGGCAGCGGCTCGAAGCGGTCGGCCAGCTCGCGGGAGGCATCGCACACGACTTCAACAACCTCCTCACAATCATCATCGGCTACGCCGACGTACTGAAAGACGGCATCGCCCCCGGCAGCGAGGAGGCCGGCCAGCTCGGTGAGCTGCGCGCCGCGAGTGAGCGCGCCGCGCAGCTGACGCAGCAACTCCTCGCATTCAGCCGCCGCCAGGTGCTGGTGCCGACGCCGTTGCAGCTGAACGAAGTGGTCGGCGACATGGTGTCGTTGCTGCGCCGCACGACCGGCGGCGACGTCGTGATGAACATCGAGCTCGATCCGTTCGTCGGTCTTGTCTACGCCGACCGCGTGCAAATGGAGCAGGTGATTCTGAACCTGGTGATCAACGCACGGGACGCGATGCCCGGGGGCGGCACTCTGGCGATTGCCACACGCGCGGTTCCCGACTCGAAGGCGCCCCTCGTCGAGCTGTCGATGTCGGACACCGGAATCGGCATGGATGCCACGACCCGCGCGCTGATTTTCGAGCCCTTCTTCACGACCAAAGGGGTGCGCGGCACGGGGCTCGGTCTCGCGACCGTCTATGGCATCGTCAAGCAATCGGGCGGCGACATCAGTTGCGACAGCGAAGTGGGCAAGGGCACGACATTCCGCGTGCGGCTGCCGCAGCATGCCGGGCATGTCGATGCCGCCGATCCGTCACGACCGGCGCCGCCAATCGGCGGCTCGGAGACCATCGTGCTCGTCGAGGATGATGACAAGGTCCGCGCGCTGATCGAAATGGTCCTGCAGCGTCGCGGCTATCAGGTCCGCGGCACGGCGAATCCGCGAGAAGCGCTCGAGTGGTTCGCCGCCGGCTTGCGGCCCGACCTGCTGGTCACGGACGTGCGCATGGCGGAAATGAACGGCACGGTCTTCGCTCGCGCCGCGAAAACCCACCATCCGGATCTCAAGATCATCCTGATGTCCGGAGATGCCGCGCCCACGCTTGCCGCGCAGGAACAAATCGAGGGTGCGACGTTCGAGCAGAAGCCCGTGTCGTCGCACGCGTTGCTACGCGCCGTTCGCGCGCGGCTCGATGAGGCGCCGGCGACCGCTAATTGATCGTGGTCTTGAGCGCCTTGCCGGCGCTGAAGCGAACCGTCTTGCGGCGTGGAATCCGGATGGCGCCCCCGGTCAGCGGGTTCCGCCCCTTGCGGGCCTTGCGGATGGCGGTCTTAAAGGTGCCGAAGCCGACGAGGGTGACGGCATCACCTTTCTTGAGCGACTGTGTGATGGTCGCGAGCGTCGTCGCCACCATTTTCGATGCGAGGGACTTGCTGACGCCGGTTTCCTTGACGATGCGTGCGATCAGCTGCTGCCGATTCATTCTGTGCTGTCTGTGTCTTCTGTGGCTTACGCGGCGGCTTTGACGGTCAGCGACTCGATCGCCTTGTCGAGCGTCGCGTCCTTCGCCGCAGGCGGCTGGCCGAAATCGAGGTCGGGTTGTTCGACGGCCACGTCGGGGATGATGCCCTTCTCGTGGATCGCGACGCTGGTCGGCGTCAGGTAGATCAGATGCGTCAGCATCAGGCCGCTGCCGTCGGGGAGGCGCACCAGCTTCTGCCGCGCCGCGCGGCCGAGCGTGCGCTCGCCGATCAACTGCGCGCGCTTATTGCCGCCGAGCGCGGCGGCGAAGACTTCCGCGCCGTTCGACGTGCCGTTGTCGGTGAGAATCACGGTCGCGATCGTGATCGCGCCGTCGCCGGCCACTGCCGACACCGCTTCCTTTTCCTTGCCGCGATCCTGGCGATACACCAGCACGCCGTTCTTGACGAACAGGCGGGCCGCGGCGAGTCCGGCGTCGATGTCGCCAAAGGCGGTGCCGCGCACGTCGATGATCACGTGCTTCGCGCCGGCCTTGGTCACCGAGGTGATCTCGCTCTTGATCTGATCGGCCGTGCTCTTCGAGAACTCGGCGATGCGCAGGTAGCCCACGCCCGGCGCGGCGATCCGCGACTTGACCGCGACCGCGGGCAGCTCTTCGCGCGCGAGATCCATTTCATGCGGCTCGGCGGCGTTGCCGCGCAGCACCGTGAGATGGACCTTGGTGCCCGGCTTGCCGCGCAGCAGCCGCTGGCCTTCGTACACCGTGGTGTCGCGCGTCGACTGGCCGTCGATGGCGCGGATGTAGTCGCCGGGCATCAGGCCCGCCTTCGCCGCGGGCGAGCCGTCGCGCGCGCCGATCACGCGGAGGTAGTACTGGCGCGTGAGCTCGAGACCGGTCTCGGCCCCGCCGCCGAGATCGCCCTTGTCGAGCACTTTGACCTGGTTGACGTCGAGATACGCGCTGTCCGGATCGAGGCCGTCGGCGAGCCCGTGCATCGCGCCGTGCATCACCTTGTCGACGTTCACCTCTTCGACGTAGTTGTTGAGGATCAGCGAGACGACATCTTCGAAGATGCGCAGGTACTGATAGCTGTCTTCACGCGCCATCGCCTTGCTCATGAATCCGCCGACGACGGCGAACGCAATGACAGGCATGGACACGGCGAGGACGAGAACGCGCCCGCGAATCTTCATTTTCTACTCCTCAACCATTGTAGCGGGTCAACCGGGCGGCCGTCGATGCGGACCTCGAAATACAAGGCGGCTCCGCCGGATGGCGCGAGCCCCACGTGGCCGAGCGTCGTGCCGCGGCTGACGTTCGTCCCCGCTTTCACGGACGCATCCAGCAGGTGGCCATACAGGGTGAACGCCGAATTGCCGTGATCGATGATCACCAGCGTCCCGAATCCGCTGAATGGCGCCGCATACGCGACGGTGCCTTCATGCACGGCGGTCGCGGCCGTCCCCTCGGCCGCCGACACCTCTATGCCATTTCGGACGATCGACGTCCCGAAACGGCCTGACGGCTGGCGTCCGAAGCGCGCGCTCAACTCGCCGCTGATCGGCCACGGCAGATCGCCCTTGAAGGGACGAATCGGCAGCGCGACCACCGAGGATCCGGCTTCTGCTGTCGCCAGTGTGTCTTCGAGCTGCAGCTGCGCGTGCTGGAGCTCGCCGACATACTGCGCGGCGAGATCGCGCTCTCGATCGAGATCCTCGATCATCTTGTTGCGCGCCGCCACCGCGGCGACCACTGCGGCGCGCGCCTTGGCGGCGTCCTTTTGCAGCGCTTCGACCATGTCGTACTTCTGATCGAGATCGTTGAGGGCATCACGCTCGGCGGCCAGGATGCGGCGATGCGTGTCGAGGCGCACGCGATCCATTTCGGCGACGGCGGCCACGCCGCGCGCCATGCGCCCGAGCGCGCGCACATCGTTGGAGGCGAGGAGCAGCTGCACGTAGCCGGCGCGGCCGTGCTTCGAGAGCTCGACGAGCCGTTCCCTGATGCCGGGTGTTTCCGCGATGCGCGTCGCTTCGAGTGCCGTGAGCCGTCTCTCGGCGCGATCGCGATCGGCGGTGACGCGCGCCAGCTCCGTATCGGTCCTGACGAGTTCCGCCTGCTTGATCTCGCGATCGATCTCGAGCCGCCGCAGCTCGCCGAACACGGTGCGTGCCTGCGCGGCGAGCTTGTCGGACTCCGCCTGCAGCGCCTTGATTCGCGCGGTAATGCGATCGGATTGCGATTTCGCGTCAGGCGGTCCCTGTGCGGCCAGGGCGGCGCCGAGCGCGAGGAGAAGAACGAATACCTTCAATGCGCCGATTATACTGACCGAGTGCGGGTGTTGGGCATCGACTATGGAAAGCGCCGCATTGGCCTGGCGCTGAGCGATGCCACCGCGACGCTCGCGTCCCCGTGGCGCCTCGTGCAGCGCCCGCCGTCCGACGCCGAAACCCTTCGCCTCATGATCAAGGAAATCGCCGCGCTCGTCGGGGAAGACGATGGCCTCGAAGCCGTGGTGATCGGGTGGCCCCGGCGCCTCGACGGCTCGGCGACCGATCAAACGAAATTCGTCGAAGCGTTCGCGCGCGCCATCGAGGCGCAGGTGACCGTGCCCGTCGTGCTGCAGGACGAGCGGCTGTCGAGCCACGAAGCGGAATCGCGGCTCGCCGTGCGCGAGTCGGATTGGCGGAAGCGCAAGGCCAAGCTCGACGCCGCCGCGGCGGCGATCATTCTGCAGGACTACCTGGACGGACGACGGCGAGAGACACAGGATGAAGTGGATTAAGCGGCTGTTTCTCTTCGTCGTGCTCGTCGCCGTGATCGCGGGCGCCGGCGGCTTCTGGCTCTATCGGCAGGTCGTCGAGCCGTATCGCGGCTACGACGGCGCCGAGGTATTCGTCGACATTCCGAGCGGCTCGGGACCGGCGCGCATCGGCGACAAACTCGTCGACGCCGGCGTCGTCCGCGATCCGACGATCTTCCGCGTCGCACTGTTCGTCAGCGGGCGGGCGCGCGCGCTCAAGGCGGGCGAGTATCGCTTCACCGCGCCGATGCACGCGCTCGATGTGATCGACAAGATCGCGCGCGGCGACGTCTACAAGCGCCTGCTGACCTTTCGCGAAGGCCTGACGATCGCCGAGATGGCGCAGGTGTTCGAAGAGAAGGGGTTTGGCAAAGCCGCCGAGTTTCAGAAGGCGGCCGCGAGCGTGACGTTGATCGCCGATCTCGATCCGGCCGCTCGCGATCTCGAAGGCTACCTGTTTCCGGAAACCTATTCGCTGCCGCGCGACACGCCGGCCAGTGTGGTCGTCGAACAGATGGTGGCGGGCTTCAAGAACGCGCTGACACCGGAGATGCGTAGCGCCGCCGAAACCGACGGCTTGAGCGTGCGTCAGCTCGTCACGCTCGCGTCGCTCGTTGAAAAGGAAACCGGCGCCGGCGACGAGCGGGCGCTGGTCGCGGCGGTGTATCGCAACCGCCTGAGAATCCGGATGCCGATGCAGGCGGATCCCACCGTGATCTATGCGCTGCAGAAGGCCGGCCAGTACAACGGCAATCTCACGCGGGAACACTTGCGCGAGCTGGATTCGCCGTACAACACCTACAAGTACGCGGGCCTGCCGCCCGGACCGATCGCCGCGCCCGGACGGGCGTCGCTGCAGGCCGCGGCGAAACCCGCCGACGTCGACTATCTCTACTTCGTGAGCAAGAACGACGGCACGCACGTCTTCGCGTCAACGCTCGACGAGCACAATCGCAACGTGTTTACCTGGCAGGTGGAGTACTTCAGAAAGCAGCGTCGGGAACCGGGAACCGGGAGCCGGGAACCGGCAAAGCGTTAACGCTCATTCCATTTGAGCTTCTGACGAAGCACTTCGAAGTAGCTGCGCGTCGTCGATCGAATGAGCCGCAGCGGGCGATCGGATTTGGCGATCGTGATCTCGTCGCCTTCGTGCAGGCCGAAGCCGGTCTGGCCGTCGACGGTCACATAGACTTCGTCGCCGGCATTCGAGCTCGTCGATCGGACGCGGACTTCGCGCTCGGTGGGAATGACGATCGGGCGATTGGTCAGCGTATGCGGCGCGATCGGCGTCAGCACCAGCGCGTCCATCGAGGGATGGACGATGGGCCCGCCGGCCGCCAGGTTGTAGGCGGTGGATCCGGTCGGCGTCGCGACGATCAAGCCATCCGCCTTCACCGCGGTCACGAACTGATCGCCGACCGACACCGATAGCTCGATCATCCGCGACAGCGCCGTGCGCGTGAACACGACGTCGTTGAGCGCCATGTGCGACAGCGGCTCCTGTCCCTTCCGCGAGGCTGTCGCGCGCAGCATCATCCGTAGGTCGTGCGTGGCCTGGCCGTTGATCGCCGCCTCGAGCGCGCTGAAGATCTCCGGCCGCGTGATCTCGGTCAGGAATCCGAGCGATCCGAAGTTCACCGCAAGGATGGGAATGTCGCGGCCGCTTTCAGCGATCGCCTTCGCCATCGCGAGCAGCGTGCCGTCGCCGCCAAGCACCACGACGAGATCGACCTGCGCCGGCAGCTCCGTGCGATCGGCGACCTTGACCTCGGCGCCGTCGCTCAGCATCGCGGCCTCGGTGGTCCAGACCGCATCGACGCCGCGCTGACGCAGCCAGTGCGAAAGCTGCTCGAGCGTCGCGCGCGCTTCGATCAGCTTCGGTTTGACGGCGATGCCTATCCGCATCTGAGGTGCATCAGAAACTCGATGTTGCCATGGGCGCCGGTAATCGGCGAATCGATCAGCCCGAGGCGCCCCAATCCTACTTCAGCGGCCGCGGCGGTGACGTCGGCGATGACGCGCGCGTGCACATCGGGATCCGTGACCAGGCCGCCCTTGCCGACATCCTTGCGGCCGGCTTCGAATTGCGGCTTCACCAGCGCGACGATCTCCGTCGGCCTCGCGGCGAGGGCCGGAAGCACAGGGAAGATGTGCCGCAGCGAGATGAACGAGACGTCGATGCTGATCCGCGTGATCGCCGCGCCGGCGTCCGGCAAGTCACCCGGCTTCAGGTGCCGCGCGTTGGTGTTTTCGATCACCGTGACGCGCGGATCGCTGCGCACTTTCCAGTGCAGCTGGCTGTGTCCAACGTCGAGCGCGATGACGTGGCGCGCGCCGCGTTGCAGCCACACGTCCGTAAATCCACCGGTCGACGCGCCGACATCCAGCACGACGCGATCAGTGGCGTCGATGCCGAACGCCTCGAGGGCGGCCGCGAGCTTGATCCCGCCGCGCCCGACCCACGGATGATCGGGACCGATGACCCTGATGTCGGCATCGATCGGCACCAAGGTCCCGGCTTTCGCCGCGCCGTGCCCGTCGACGTCGATCTGTCCGGCGAGAATCAACGCGCGCGCCTTCTCGCGAGACTCGACGAGTCCCTTCTCGACGAGGAGCGTATCGAGCCGCTGCTTACGTTTTGCGCTCAATTACCCAACTCGCAATGTCCGCGAGACGTGAGTCCAGGAGACCGGCTCGCTCGAGCGCCGCACGGGCGTTGGTGTGACATTCCGCCGCGAGCTCTCGCGATCGATCGAGTCCGAAAAACCCCGGATACGTCGGCTTGCCGGCCGCGCGATCCTTGCCCGCGGTCTTGCCGAGCGAGGCCGCCGATCCTTCCTCGTCGAGGATGTCGTCGACGATCTGGAACGCGAGACCGATCTCGGTGCCGTACTGATCGAGGGTGGCGAAGAGCGAGTCGGTCGCGCCGCCCATCACGGCGCCGGCGGCCACCGACGCGCGAATCAGCGCGCCGGTTTTTCGCGCGTGCATGTCGCGCAAACCCTCCGGCGTTAATTCAGCGGAGGGTTTGCCCCCCGTGGCCTTGGCGAAGGGGGGCTTTATCGCATCCACATCAATCGCTTGCCCCCCGACCATGCCCGACGCCCCGGCCGCCTCCGCGATGATCGACATCACCTTCAGCTTCCGCATCATCAGCGTCGGGTGATGGCCCTGCGGCTCGCGCGCGAGGAGGCGGAAGGCTTCGGCCTGCAAGCCATCGCCCGCGAGAATCGCCATCCCCTCGCCGTGCACGACGTGGGACGTCGGCCGCCCGCGCCGCAGGCCATCGTCATCCATCGACGGCAGATCGTCGTGGATCAGCGAATAACTGTGGATCATTTCGATCGCGCAGGCCGCCGGCAGCGCGGCATCGCGCGCCGCGACCTCGGATGCGCCGATCGCCTGCGCGACGCCTTCCGCGCTCGCCATCACCAGCAGTGGTCGCAGGCGCTTGCCGCCGCCGAGCAGGCTGTAGCGCATCGCCTCGGCGAGGACCGGTGGAACAGCGGGGGAGGTGGAAAGAAACCCGGCGAGCGCGGTCTCGACCTGTTTGCGACGCTCGTCTGAATACGCCTCGAACGTCATTCGTCTTCGTCGTCTGGCAGGCGAAGCGAGGCCGGCGCCGGTTTCAGCTCGCCGCGCTCGTTGACGATCTCGATGCGGCGCTCCGCTTCCTCGAGCCGCGAATGACAGAACCGCGAGAGCTGCACGCCGCGCTCGTAGAGCTCGAGCGATTTCTCGAGCGCCAGATCGCCTTCTTCGAGCTTCTTGACGATGCCCTCGAGTTCGGCGATCGCCGCCTCGAAGTCCTTAATGGTTGGATCCGATTTGCTATCAGCCATCAGCTGTCGGCTTTCGTGACCGTCGCGTCAAAACGACCGCGTTCGAGCGTCACGCTGACCCCGTCTCCCGGTTGCAAGGTTGAGGCGTCACGAATGATACGCGTTCGCGACGCGTCCCATGTTACCGAATAGCCGCGGCCGAGGACGGCAAGCGGGCTGAGGCCGTCGATGCGTGCGGCCAGCGCGCCGAGCCGGGCCTGCGCCGCGCTCATCCGCCGTCGCACCGCCGCTTTCAGCTGTCCATCGCGCGACACCAGCCGCGTGCGAATCGCGGCGAGCCGGTGACGCGGATCGAACTGATCGAGCGATCGCCGCAGTAATTCGTGTCTGCGGCCGCGCCTCGCGACGCCCTGGCTGATCCTCTGCCGCAATGCCGACGCCAGCTCAGAAACATGGCGGCCGCGGACCGCCAATCGTCCTTCGAAGCCCGCGAAACCCGGACGCGCTTCGAGCACATGCAGGCGCGTCTCCATGCGCCGCAGGCGATGATGAATCGCCGCGTCGAGCCGCTCGCCGATGCGATCGATGTGGGCGAAGAACTCGTCCTTCCGCCGCACCACGAGTTCGGCGGCCGCCGACGGCGTCGGCGCGCGCAGGTCGGCGACGAAATCGCAGATCGTGAAGTCCGTTTCGTGACCGACGCCGGAGATCACCGGCACCGGCGAGGCGACGATCGCGCGCGCCAGCACTTCCTCGTTGAACGCCCACAAGTCTTCGAGCGATCCGCCGCCGCGCGCGACGATGATCACGTCCACGGCCTCGATGCGCGCGACCTTGCGAATCGCGTGGGCGACTTCCCGCCCGGCGCCTTCGCCCTGGACGCGCGTCGGGGAAATCACGAGGTGGGCGTTCGGATAGCGGCGGCGCAGCACGCGAATGATGTCGCGAAGCGCCGCGCCATCGATCGAGGTGACGAGGCCGATGCGGCGGGGCAGGGCAGGCAGCGCGCGCTTGCGGCCCTGATCGAAGAGACCCTCGGCGGCGAGCTTCTTCTTCAGCTGCTCGAACGCCTGCTGCAGCGAGCCGAGGCCTTTCGGCTCCAGGTGCTCGCAGAGGATCTGATACTCGCCCTTCGGATCGTAGACGCTGACCTTCCCGCGCGCCACGACCTTCAGCCCGTCTTCGGGCTTGAACTTCAGGTAGCGCACCGCCGACCGGAACATCACGGCCTTGATCTGCGACGCGTTGTCCTTCAGCGTGAAATACATGTGCCCCGTATTCCACACGCGCGCATTCGAAATCTCGCCTTCGACCCACACGTTGGTCAGCGCGTTCTCGAGCAGATCGCGAATCGTCGCGTTGAGCTCGCTGACAGTGAGAATCGTGCGAGTTGGCGGCGTCTTCAGCACCTCAGGCACCCCAGGCACCTCGGGCACCTTAGGCACCTTGGGCTCGTCGAATGGAAGCCGGCTCATGTGCGCGCCGCGACGACCGTCTCCGTGATCTCTTTCAGTTGATCTTCAGTCAGCGAAATGCGTTCGATCGCGGTCGCCTTGCCCGTCGTGTGATCGACGGTGATCAGCACGCCGTGCATCCTGGGATCGCCGCTGGCGGTTTCGAATCGCGCCGGCAATCCGGAGACGAAGCGGCCGATGATCGTCTCTTTCTCGATGCCAATCACGCCGTCGTGCGGTCCGGTCATGCCGACGTCGGTCAGGCACGCGGTGCCCCCCGGGAGGATGCGTTCGTCAGCGGTCTGCACGTGCGTGTGCGTGCCGATCACCGCCGTCACCATGCCGTCGAGATAATAGGAGAGCGCGATCTTCTCCGACGTCGTCTCGGCGTGCATGTCGACGAAGATCACCTGCGCGCCGTCGCCGCGCACCCGCGCGATCTCGCGCTCGGCGCCGCGGAACGGATCGTCGATGGCGTGGAGGAACACGCGGCCCATCACGTTGATCACGCCGACCTTGACGCCGTTCTTCGCCGTGACGACGCAGGAGCCGGCGCCGGGCGTGCCCTCTGGATAATTGGCGGGCCGCAGCAGGCGCGGCTCGTTGCCGATGAACTCGAGCGTCTCGCGCTTGTCCCAGACGTGGTTGCCGGTGGTGATGACGTCGACGCCCGAGGACAGGATCTCGAGCATGTTCTCGCGCGTGATGCCCGCGCCGCCCGCCGCATTCTCGCCGTTGGCGATCACCAGGTCGGCGTCATGCCGCGACGCCAGCGCGCGCACGTGGCGCCGGATCAGATCGCGGCCCGGGCGGCCGACGATGTCGCCGAGAAACAGCAGCTTCATCCGCGTGAGGGAGTATCGACCGGAATGATCAGTCCGGCGCCGCGCCGGTCGGTGATGCGCGGCAGCACGACCCGCAGTTCGCCGTTGGCGAGACGGGCCCGCGCCTGCGCCCCGTCGATGGCGGCGTTGATTTTCACCGCGCGCGCGAAGCGCCCGAAATCGCGCTCGACGAGGTGGAAGCTGGCGGGCCCCCGCTTCGTGAGGTCGGGCCGCTCCTTCTCGCCGACGATCAGCACCACGCCGGCCTTGAACAGAATGCGGATCGCATCCGCGGCGACGCCGGGCAGGTCGAGCACGATCTCCACGGTCTTTTCCGTCTCGAAGACGTCGACGACGGGCATGCACTCGCCCGCCACGACGTGCCGCCGATCCGGCCGCCGCTTGGCAAGGTCATCGAGTAGCCGATGGACGTCCTGGGCGAGATCCGCCGGTTGGTCCATCGATCCCGAAGAAAACGCGGCCATCCAGCCATTCTAATCAGGGATCAGGGATCGGGGATCAGGGATCAGGGATTCCTCCCGATTTGAAAGATCGCCGTAAGGCTCAGTTTCTGTAACCACTTAGGCTGCACTGGCGTCATATGAGTGTATATCACTAAGATAAGATGATTTAAAAACACTCATGGGATATACTTGAAGCCGTTCCGCCTTCGCGCTCAGCGCTTCGGCGGGACACGCCTTTGGAGGGCTGCAGAAAAATGAGCAAGGGAAGAGTCATCGGAATCGACCTGGGCACCACCAACTCGGTTGTCTCGGTCATGGAAAACGGCCAGCCGGCCGTCATCGTCAACCAGGAGGGCGCGCGCACGACTCCGTCCGTCGTCGGGTTTGGCAAGGACGGGGAGCGGCTCGTCGGCCAGGTCGCGAAGCGGCAGGCGGTGACCAATCCGGAAAACACCGTGTTCTCGGTGAAGCGATTCATGGGCCGCAAGGTCAACGAGGTCACGGAAGAGACCAAGCGCGTGCCGTACACGGTTGCCGCGGGCACCAACAACGAAGCGCGCATCTCGGTGCGCGGCAAGCAGTACTCGCCGCCCGAGATCTCCGCGATGGTCCTGCAGAAGCTGAAGCAGGCCGCGGAAGACTATCTCGGTGAAAAGGTCAGCGACGCGGTGATCACGGTGCCGGCGTACTTCAACGACGCCCAGCGCCAGGCCACCAAGGACGCCGGCCAGATCGCCGGCCTCAACGTGTTGCGCATCGTCAACGAGCCGACCGCGGCGGCGCTCGCCTACGGCCTCGACCAGAAGAAGGACGAGACCATCGCGGTGTTCGACCTCGGCGGCGGCACGTTCGACATCTCCGTGCTCGAAGTGGGTGAAGGCGTGGTCGAAGTGAAGTCGACCAACGGCGACACGCACCTCGGCGGCGACGACTTCGATCAGATGGTCGTCGACTGGATGATCGCGGAGTTCAAGAAGAGCGACGGCATCGACCTCGGCAAGGACCGCATGGCGCTCCAGCGCCTGAAGGAAGCGGGCGAGAAGGCGAAGATCGAGCTGTCGTCGGTGATGGAGACCGAGATCAACCTGCCGTTCGTCACGGCGGACGCCTCGGGCCCCAAGCACATGTCGATGAAGCTGACGCGCGCGAAGCTCGAGTCGCTGGTCGAGCCGCTCGTGCAGCGCACCATCGCGCCGCTCAAGCAGGCGCTCGCGGACGCGGGCCTCACGCCGGCGGACGTCGATGAAGTCGTGCTCGTCGGCGGATCGACGCGCATGCCCCGCGTGCAGGAGGTCGTGAAGGAATACTTCGCGAAGGAGCCGCACAAGGGCGTCAACCCTGATGAAGTCGTCGCGATCGGCGCGGCGGTGCAGGGTGGCGTGCTGTCGGGTGAAGTGAAGGACGTGCTGTTGCTGGACGTCACCCCGTTGTCGCTCGGCATCGAAACGCTGGGTGGCGTGACGACGGTGCTGATCCCGCGCAACACCACCATCCCGACGAAGAAGAGCGAGATCTTCTCGACGGCGACCGACAGCCAGACCAGCGTGGAAGTCCACGTGTTGCAGGGTGAGCGCTCATTGGCGAAGGACAACCGGACGATGGGACGGTTCCATCTGTCGGGGATCCCGCCGGCGCAGCGCGGCTTGCCGCAAATCGAAGTGACCTTCGACATCGACGCCAATGGCATCGTCAACGTCAAGGCGACGGACAAGGCCACCGGCAAGGAACAGAAGATCACCATCACCGGCGCGAGTGGACTCGCGAAGGACGACGTCAACCGGATGGTGAAGGAAGCGGAGGCGAACGCCGCCGAGGACGCGCGCCAGCGTGAGGAAATCGAAGCGCGCAACAAGGCGGATGCCGAAGCCTATCAGGCGGCGCAGGCCGCCAAGCAGGCGCAGGACGCGCCGGCGCAGGAGAACCCGGCCGACGCCGCGAAAGACGGCGAGGTCGTGGACGCGGAGTTTGCGGAAGCCAAGTAAGGTCGAAGTAGCGGCGTAGATACGCCGTACAAGAGACTGGCCCGGTGGGGTATACCCGCCGGGCCTTTTTTATTTGTTATTCGTTATTTGTTATTTCTCTAGCGGAGGTCGACGACGACTTTGAAGTCGGGAAGGTTCCACTGGACGAGGTTCTGCTTGACCTCTTCCATCGCGACGCGTTCCGCCTTCACGGCCTTGGAGACCGGGATGGCTTCATCGGCCTGATCGAGACGGGGACGGGCGCCGCGGCGAAGCTGCTTCGCGCGAAGGGCCGACACGTCGACGAAGAGAAAACGGCTCTCGATGGGCGCCGCCTTCGGGTGAATGATCGGCGCGTCGTCTGCGCCGGCGTCGCCGGCTCCCTGGTCCACCTGCGGAATTTCAACGTCTGACATAGCCTTCCAGCATACTCCGACTCCCGGCCAGCTTCAACGACGGAACCTTTTTCCACGGGGACCGTCTCGTGTCTTTAAGATGCTGGAACTCTTTGCGTTGGCTGGGCTTTTCATCGCCGGCCTGGCGGTGTTCGCGGTCATGGGCGTCGTGTTCCTGGTGTTCAAAGTCGTGTTTTGGGCCGTATTGCTGCCCTTCCGACTCCTGTTCCTGCCTTTCCGCCTGCTCTTTCTACCGTTCCGGCTCCTCTCCAAGTTGCTCTGGGTGCCGATTGGCCTGACGATGGGCGCGTTCAGCCTGGCGGCGGGCGCCGCGATCGTGCCGATTCTCCTGGTGGTGGGTGCCGTGGTGGCCGTCTTAGGCGCCATCGCTGCGATCCTGGCGCTGGTGGTCCCGGCGATTCCCTTCATCCTGCTCGGTCTGATGATTTGGGCGATCGTGCGCAAGCGTCCGGCCGCCGCCTAATACTCACCACGAAGATCACGAAGTCGGCGAAATCCACGAAGCCACTTGATTAAAGGCCTTCGTGTGCTTCGTGGTAAGTATTCCCGCGATGGAAACTCCACTAACGCCGCTCGACTTCATGCGACGCGCCCGAAAGTTGTATGGCGCGCGGGAAGCGGTTGTTGACGGCAACCAGCGTTGGTCGTACGAAGAATTCGGGCAGCGGTGCGACCGGTGGTCATCGGCATTGCAACGTCTTGGCGTCACGCAGGGCGATCGCGTCGCCTACATCGCGCCGAACACGCACGCACAACTCGAGTCCTTCTACGCCGTCCCGCAGATCGGCGCCGTGCTGGTGCCGATGAATTTCCGTTTGGTCGCCGACGACTTCCGGTACCTGATTCAGCACAGCGGCGCGAAGGTGGTGTGCGCCGGGGCGGATCACATCGCGGCGGTTGATTCGATTCGTGACGACCTCAAAGGCGTCGAGCATTTCGTTGCGCTCGACGGCCCGACGTCCGCGGGAGCGCGGAC
>Ga0193741_1000255_pt1 | contig 15085 bp, 19 predicted proteins | sample L2s2metaG_FD_143059 | JGI IMG/M metagenome (GOLD analysis project Ga0193741, IMG submission 143059) | Soil microbial communities from a riparian zone of the East river system, Colorado, United States - L2s2 | ecosystem: Environmental > Terrestrial > Soil > Riparian zone | place: USA: East River...
GGATTCCAGCCAACGGCGCTACCCCGTGGTCGCGATCTGGAGGAGGTTTCCGCACGTGTCGTCGAAGACGGCCGTGGTGACCGAACCCATCTCGACGGGCTCCTGCGTGAACCGAACGCCCAGTGCCCGGAGCCGTTCGAATTCGGCGTTCACATCATCGACCGCCAACGACGTGAACGGAATGCCGTCGCTCACCAGGGCCTGTTTGAACGGCCTCACGGCAGGGTGGTCGCTCGGCTCAAGAAGGAGCTCGGTACTACCTGGGTCTTCTGGCGACACGACCGTCAGCCAACGCGCTTCCCACAGCGGGATGTCGGCCTTCTTCACAACCCGAGGATCTCGGTGTAGAACCCCAGCGCCTTCTCCTGGTCATCCACATAGATGCTCGTCACATAGATCTTCATCCTGCTCACCCTCATTCGTTGAGCCGCCATCGGTCGATGATGCTCTTCAACGGTTCCGTGTCGATGAAATGGAACTTGTACCTGCCCTCCTTCCTCGTCCTCACAATCCCCGCCGACTCCAGCACGCCAAGATGCTGAGAGATCGCCTGTCGCGACGAGCCCAACCCGTGCTTCACCGTCAATCGAGAGCAGATCTCGAATAGCGTTTGCCCGTCTCGCTCGGTCAGCTCATCGATGATCCCCCTCCTCGTCGGGTCGGCGAGCGCCCGAAAGACATCGACCATGTTCCATACCATAGGCAAGTGGCCGCTTGCCTGTCAAAGTCGGAGGCAGAAGGCCGCCGACAGCAACGCCACCATGACGATCGCCATCCGCGCACCGCGACCTGCGCGCGAGAACGGCTCGGTCGCGCTGGGCGGTCGCGACGACGGCGGTGGGAGGATCTCGTCGTGCGAAGGATCAAGGTGGCGGAGCGCAGAGCCCGGCTGGCCTGTCGTCACCGCTTGGCGCATGGCCATCGGGCGGGTGATGTCGTGGAGGCGGCCAGGAGCATGGTCTGCCTGCACGGGTCCGATCCCGGGACGGTCTATCTGTCTGCCTGGGTGCGCATGGACGGCATGACGGTCGCCGATCTGGAGCGTGCGTTGTACGTCGACCGGTCGCTGGTCAAGCATCTGGCGATGCGCCGTACCCTGTTCGTCTTCCCGCGGGAAACCATGGGTCTCGCGCAGGCAGGGGCCAGCAGCCGCGTGGCGCGCAGCGAGCGGCGAACGTTAATTCGCGACGTCGAGGCGGCCGGGCTACACAGGGACGGTGAGCGCTGGCTGTCCGAGGCTGGGGAGCAAGTGCTGGCGGCGCTGTCCGAGGGGCGCGAGGCCACATCGTCGGAACTCCGCGCCGAGATTCCGTTGCTGGGCGGCTCGATCGCCTATGGGGATGGGAAGTCCTGGGGTGGCCAGGCGCCGGTCGGACCCCGCGTATTGACCACGCTGTCCGCAGCGGGGCAGGTCGTGCGAGCGTCGAACGACGGCGGGTGGAACACATCTCGGCCGTACTGGGCCTCCATGAAGTCCTGGCTGGGGGAGGAGATCGCAGCTCATTCCGAAGCCGAGGGCGTGGCGGGACTGGTCGAGCAATGGCTGCGCGCCTTTGGCCCCGGTACAGCGGTGGATGTCAAGTGGTGGCTCGGGTCGACCATCGCGGCCGTTCGCCGGGCGCTGGCCGATCTTGACGCGGTGGAGGTCGATCTCGACGGACAGAGTGGATACCTGCTGCGCGACGACCTCGAGGCGACCGATCCGGTCGAGCCGTGGGCCGCGCTTCTGCCGCCGCTGGATCCGACCACGATGGGCTGGTTCGAGCGGGACTGGTACCTCGGCCCGTACAAGTCGCAATTGTTCGACACCAGCGGTAACGCCGGACCCACGGTGTGGTGGGACGGGCGAATCGTGGGTGGTTGGCGCCAGAGCGAAACGGGCGAGGTCGTCCTGCAGATGCTCGAAGACGTCGGCGCCGAAGGCCTGCGCGCCGCCGAGTACGAGGCGGCGCGCCTGACAGAGTGGTTCGGTGGCACCCGGGTGCTGCAGAGGTTCCCCTCGCCGCTGTCGAAGGTTGTTGCAGGCACGGGCCAATGATGCGCGCTGATAGCTCAGCTCATGGGCTGGTCCCGCTGCCATCCCGGCGATCATCGTTGCCTCGCTGTCGATCCTGTTGATCCGCTCATCGCGGCGGTCCAGGAGGCCGGCGACCGTCTCGCTGAACGGCTCAGCACCAGTAAGGCCGCCAGAAGTGGCAGCGCCCAACGCTGCTTCGTGGGCTTGTGGGTGGTTGGGTCATTCGCCGACATCGAAGATCTCCTCGATGGATGAGTCGAAATACCGTGCCCGTGCGGGATCTCTGCTATCGAAGCCCTGGGAATCGGCCCGACCAGCGGTCTACGATCCGCTCCAGGCTCCAGGACGTTGTCGGCTCGTCGCCTTTGTACGCTGACCTGCATGGCTGTCTCATCGCTGATGGTGCCGGTGGGCACACCTGCACCCGACTTCATGCTGGGCGACACCACCGGCAGCACGCTGCGCCGCGACGACCTCGCCGATGCGCCCGCGCTGCTGGTCGCGTTCCTGTGCAACCACTGCCCGTACGTTCGACACATCGAATCCGAGCTAGGCCGGCTGCTCTCTGGGTACGCGAGCCTGGCCGTCGTGGGCATCTGCACCAACGACTCGGAGGCCTACCCGGACGATCGACCTGAGCGCCTTGCCGAGCAGGCGCGGCGTGCGTCCTGGACATTCCCGTACCTGCTCGACAACGACCAGACAGTCGGCCGGGCCTATGCCGCGGCCTGTACGCCGGACTTCTTCCTCTACGACGCACAGCGTCGGCTGGCCTACCGCGGCGCGTTCGATGAGTCCACGCCGGGCAACGGCAAGCCGGTCACTGGAGCACTCCTCGGCGCCGCAATCTCCCAGGTGCTGGCCGGTGAGCCGGTGCCAGAACCACATCGGCCGAGCATGGGCTGCTCCATCAAGTGGAGGTCGTGACGTCGGTGCGGGTCGCCGTGTGCGACAGCGCTGAGTATCCCTCCTGATCGCGTGGAGGCGTGGGCCTGGTTCCGATGACGACGGTGGCGTTCAGCTCGTCGGAGTTGGCCACCTGCGGGTTCAGTCCGTTGCGGGCAAACGCCTCGACGGTCTGGGGTGCCTGGCGTTCGCTCGTCTCGACCAGCAGGTGCCCGCCCGGTGCCAGCCACAGCGCCGCCGCAGCGGACACCCGCCGCAGGACCTTGAGTCCGTCCATCCCACCGTCGAGCGCCACCCGCGGCTCGTGTGTGCGGGCCTCCGGGGGGAGCAGCCCGACCGCCTCGGTGGGTACGTAGGGCGCGTTGGCGACCAGGACGTCGACGCGGCCGCGCAGCGTCGCGGGCAGGGGCTGGTAGAGGTCACCTTCGTACACCTGACCACCGGCGGCGGCGACGTTGCGGCGGGCGCACCGCACCGCGGCGGGGTCGACGTCGACGGCGTACAACTCGACCCGGTCCAGGGCCGCTGCGAGCGCGGCGCCCACCGCGCCCGAGCCGCAGCACAGGTCGACGACGACGGCTCGAGGCCGGGCGACGGCGGCGGCCTGGCGGACAAGGAACTCGGTGCGGCGGCGGGGTACGAAGACCCCGGGGTCCACGGCTATCCGCAGGCCGCAGAACTCCGCCCAGCCGAGGACGTGTTCGAGGGGCAGGCCGGCGGCTCGCCGATCCACCATGGCGGCCAGGTCGGCCGGCGTGCGTGCCGCGGACATGAGCAACCGAGCCTCGTCCTCGGCGAAGACGCACCCGGCGTCCCGAAGCCTGGTGACGATGACCGATCGACGGAGAGGTGACGCGGAAGCCGACATGGGAGCCCTTCGCGATGCCGATGGGGCTCACTGCTTAGACGGCAACACTATCTGAGCCCGAACGACGGATCCGCCAGGCGATGTGCCTGCCCCGTACGACCCCTTCGCTGGCCGGCGGCGGGGCCGCCCGATGGTCTACTCGCCGGTGCTGGCCTACTCCCCGCTCTCATACTTGAACGAAATGCTGACCTTCGTGCGGTAGGTGATACCGCCGTCCTCGGCCAGATGGATGTCCTGTGCCACGACCTCGGCGACCCTGAGATCGCGGATCGTCTGGCTCGCCGTCTTTACGGCGACTGACGCGGCGTCCTCCCAGGACTCCGCACTGGTGCCGATGACCTCGGTCACCCGGTAAACGCTCATCCGACCCTCCTCGCCCGACCCCGCACGCTTGTTGTCTGGACAGTCCTACTGGAGTGACGCGCCCGGCCACAAGGACCAGGGCCAAACCGGGCGCCGCTGATGTGTCGAGGCTCAGCCGATGATCTCGTGGATGTCGGCACAGAAGTCGCGGCCCTGCACCTCGGGCTGGCGGCCTCATCGGATAGTGACGGCCAGCCTGGCCCCGAGCGCGACGAAAGAGCCGGCGAAGACGCGCCGCATCCAGGTCATCACGCGAGGGCGAGAGACGATGTGGTTCCTCACCGCGGCGGCGAACACCCCGTATGCGCCGAACACGACGAACGTGAACAACATGAAGACGGCACTCAGTCCGAGCATCCGTACGAAGGCGTTGGGGTCGCTGGCGCTGACGAACTGTGGCAGGAAGGCGAAGAAGAAGATCGTCAGCTTGGGGTTGAGGATGTTGATCAGGATGCCAGAGAGAATGACCTTGGACGCCGATCGCGGTGCGGTGTCTCCCTCAACTGCCAGTGCACCTTTCTCCTTCAGCGTCGCCCACGCCAGGTAGAGCAGGTACGCCACACCCAGGTACTTCAGAGTCTGAAACGCAAGCGCACTCGTGTGTAGGAGTGCCGCGAGGCCAGTGATTGCCGCGATCATGTGCGGGACGATTCCAAGCGTGCAACCGACCGCGGCGATGACGCTTGCGCGACCTCCACGCGAGAGGCCCGCGGCCAGTGTGTAGATCACTCCGGTGCCAGGCGTCGCGACGATGATCAGCGTGGTCACCAGGAACTCGACGGTCACGTGGGCCCTCCGGGTGGGGACTCTGCGACGGCGAAAGAAACAGCCGTCCCCTCCTGGAAGCGTAGGCGCACGGTGAGACACCCGAGGGCTACGAGGTCGTCTCAGTTCCCTCCGAGTCCGGTGCCCGCGCTAGGGCTGCCGAGTGACTGCGGGAAGCTGAACCAGTCGTCCGGGTCGTATTTACGCTTCACCCGGACCAGCAACACTGGGGTCCTCGCGACCGGATCTCGGCAGCACCGATGCGGCGCCACACTCGACATCGACGCGCGCTGCCGACACCGTGAGCAGCAAGTCCGTGACGAACTGACGTTCCAGATGATGGAGGTACCCGGATGGGACATGCACGGTCCGACCGGCTGAGGCCGAGCGATGAGTTTCGCCGTGCCCCGAGCGCGGACGGATGATCCTCAACTTCGACGTGGCCGACGCCCGTGCCGTGGCCGCACGGATGGACGACATGGGCGTGACGTGGTTGGCCGAACTCGAGGACCGCGGCGGCAGCCTGTTCGCGACTGCACGTGACCCCGACGGCAACTACGTCCAGATCATCCAGCTCAGCGAACAGGACCGGGCGGCCATGGGGAGCAGTTAGGAGGCGGTCGCATCCGGCGCCTGCACTGGATTGGCGGCGCTAACCTAGCATCCAGGTCATGGACCTCGAGACTGCTGCCCGTCGCTGGGCGGAGACGTGGACCTTGGCATGGCCCGACCACGACGTGGACGCGATCGCGGCTCTCTACGCCGAGGATGCCGAGTACCGCGCATTGGCCTTTCGCGCGCCGGACCTCGGTGTCTCCGGCGTTCGCCACTACCTGCGGGAGAACTTCGCGGTGGAAGAGCACGTCGAGTGCTGGTTCGGCATGCCGGTTGCGATGGGCGACCGTGCCGCGGTCGAGTGGTGGGCGACGTGGGTCGAGAATGGCCGGCGACTCACCATGGCCGGCACCACGATGCTCCGATTCGGGGCCGACGGTCAGGTGGTCGACCATCGCGATTACTGGAACGAGCTCGAGCGCCGCGAGCCGCCGTACGAAGGCTGGTGAGGACCGCACGGGGCCCGCAGTTGGAATCAGTTAGTCTCCGGATTGGACGCGGGCGGGTGGTACGAGCCTCCTGCAGGGCCGGGCTCGCCGAAGGTGGGGGTATGAACTGGACCGTCCTGGCGGAGTTGCACAACATGGAATGGTCGACGCAGAGAGCGAAGCTGTGACTTCGGAGACAGAGGCGGAGGCCCCGACCGCGAAACCGATGTCCACGTCGATCGACTGGGTCGACATCCTGGCGACGATCGTGATGGCCTTCGCTGCGCTGACCACGGCGTGGTCCGCCTTTCAGAGCGATCAGTGGGGTGACACCATGTCGTTCTCGTTGAGCGAGGCGGCAGCGGCGCGCACCGAATCGACGCGACACTTCACACGAGGCGGCCAACTGTCGGAGGTCGATGTATCGACCTTCATCGCATGGTTGGAGGCCGCTCAGGACGAGCTCGCAGGCGGAGAGATCGACGTGACCGACGGGTATGTGCCCGACCCGGACACCTCCTCCGGATTCCTCTATGAGCGGTTTCGTCCAGAGTTCCGCGTCGCGATGGACGCGTGGCTTGCCACCAGGCCACTGATCAACCCCGAAGCCCCGCCCACTCCCTTCGCCATGGACGAGTACCAGGTCGCCGAGGAATCCGAGGCGAACCGACTTCAGCAGCTCGCCGATGAGAAGGCGAGACAGGCGCATGCTGCCGATGACAACGACGACAAGTACGTGCTGAGCACGATTCTCTTTGCCGGGGTCTTCCTCTTTGCCGGTCTCAGCACCAAGATGAGAAGCCGCATGGGCCAGAACCTGATGCTTGGCTTTTCGATCGTGCTGCTCGTTTCTGGTTTCGTGTATCTCCTGAGCGTCCCGATCCAAGTGTAATCTCCATTGTCCAACGACGTGTTCCCTCGCTGAACGCGTCATCCTTGGCCGGTGGCAAGTCGGCCATGGGGTCGGACGGCGACATCACCGCGGTGTCGGGCGCCCTGGTGCTGTTCCTCGTCGCGCTGGGCGGGAAGACGCGTGGCTCGCCCAGCCGGAACCCGCCATTTCACCCACTGTGGATGATGGGGCGAGTCCGTCGACCTGTTGTCATGAAGTCCTACCGATTCCAGAAGGTGCGATCTGTTCGCTCCCCCGATCGCCTCGGAGGTCCGCGTGTCCGAGAACGTCAGCCGTACTGTCCTGCCGATCCCCCTCGTCACGGCCGAAGAGCGCTACCGCATCGCCGTCGCACGCAATTAGGGCGCACGTCGATTACAGTCCACCCAGAGCAGGGAGACGACATGGCCACCGGACGCTCGCGACTGATCAGCGACGACCTGATCAAGGTGCTGGAGCTTGTGAAGGGCTCGGACAGCATCGAGCTGAAGCTGACATTGCCCGAGCTCTCCTACCGTTCGGCCGCGGCCGCGCTCGGCGCGGACCCGCTCGAGGCACAGATCCGCCAGGTGTTCTTCTTCGACACGCCCGACCTGGCGCTCAACCGGGCGGGCGTGGTCGCGCGGGCGCGGCGGGTCCAGGGACGCGGGGACGACTCCGTGATCAAGCTCCGCCCCGTCGTACCGTCCGAGCTTCCCAGCGACCTCCGCGGCTCGCCGAACCTCGTCGTCGAGGTGGACGTGATGCCCGGCGGCTACGTGTGCTCCGCGTCGTTGAAGGGCCAGCTCCCGAAGCCGGCCGTCCGTGCCGCGGCGCTGGGCGAGAAGCCGCTGCAAAAGCTCTTCTCGAAGGAGCAGCGGGCCTTCTTCGCCGCGCACGCCCCTGACGGCGTGACGATCGACGACTTGTCGGTCCTCGGTCCGATCTTCGTGCTCAAGCTGAAGATCAGGCCGGAGGCGTACTCCCGTCGCCTGGTCGCCGAGATGTGGATATACCCGGACGGCGCACGCGTCGTCGAGCTCTCCACGAAGTGCCTGCCGGGCGAGGGGATCACCGTCGGCCTCGAGGTCCGGCAGTTCCTCGAGAGCAAGGGCATCGACCTCAGCGGGGAACAGCAGACCAAGACCAAGACGGCCCTGGAGTTCTTCTCGTCGGAGCTGCAAGCCCAGCGCACATGAACCGGTCGGACGTATCAACGGTGCTTGCCGGTATCTCCACTGTTACGTGGACCACTTCGTCGACGTCGTGACCGTCGAGCAGGGTCCGACGCTGGTGTACGGGATGTTCAAGCGTCAGGGCAAACTGACGATCCAGGATGAGCAGGACATCCTTGCGCCCGTCGAGCGGATGAAGGAACGGCAATGGGCCCCGCCGATCTGAACGACGACCTGCTACTCGAAGCGATCTGGAAGGTTCGCGACGAGACCGACGAGACTCGGCGTCTGGACGCCGCCCGGGCGATCGCCCGCTTTGACCTCCGGGGGCGAGTTCAGGACGTTCAGCGCCTCGCTGACCGGGAACCGTCGGGGCAGGTCCGCTTCTGGCTGTCCGTCGCGCTGGCCAAGGCAGGAGGCTGGCGGCTTCTGGTGTGGGAGGACTGGGACCAGATCGATCTCGGCGACCCGGTCTCGCTGTTTGCCGACATTCGGGCGTGTGGTCCGTTCCCGATGGCCATGATCGAAGCCATCCAGGAAGCGGCCAGCAGGTCGTGGGTTCTCGCCGCGTTCCTTCCCAGTCGCGGTGCCACCATTCCTGCAGGGGGCGCATACTCATCGGCTGGAACCGCAGCCACACCGGATGACGAGTCCGAGCTCCCGGACGTCGACGCCGGTGCGGTCGTTAACGAACCGTCGGCGCCTGCACTCACACCGCCGACGCGTGAGGCGTACCCGCGCGTCGATGCGCCGGACGTCGTCGTTGTGGACGACCCGTTCGACGTCACGGTCGGCATCTCAGCGCGGCGCGACCGGACGCTCGTCGGCACAGGTGCCTTCGAGGTTCCGGAGGGCGACCTACGGCTCGACGTGATGTTGACTTATGACCCGCAGTCCCTGCGCCTCGACGGCGAGTCCCGGCTGTCGCTCTCGGTGACGCGCGATGATCCGTACCCGTCGGCGACCGTGCGGTTCACCGCCCTCGACGGCGACGACCTCGGGACCGAACGTCGCATCGGCGTGCACTACCTGCGCGACGGCGTTGTCGTCGGGATCGCGTGGCGGGTCGTCGTGGCGGTCCTGACACCGGACGAGGTGGCGAGCGCGCCGAAGCCACAGACCCGCGAGCGCGAGTTGCTCGACCTGACGTCGCTGATTGCCGAGGATGCTCCTGACATCGTGCTCGCCGTATTCCGGGCCGACTCGACGGCGCCGGGCCGCTACGTATGGGCCGCCTACCCGTCGGCGTCCGGTGTCGCGGTCCCCGACACCGAGCGGGCCAGGAACCTCGGCGACCCCCGAAGCTTCACGACCGACATCGGGCGTGAGGTCGCCATGTCCAACGATCGCTATGCGCTGTTCGCATTCCTCGTCGGAACGGGTCGCACGATCGGCGACGCGGTGCCGCCGGCCATGCGGGAGGCCATCCGAGAGACCGCGCAGCAGCCGGATCGTGCGGAGGCTGCCTCGGTGCTGTTGTTCACCGAGGAGCCGTACGTGCCCTGGGAGCTGGCGTCGTTCACCCCGCCGCTTGCGACGTCGTTCGGTGGCATGTCGCCATTCCTCGGCGCGCACGTGGCGCTCGGCCGCTGGCCCCTCACCGACACCCGGCCGAAGCCGGCCCCACGGCGGAGCGTCGAGGTGGTCGACCGCGCAGTACTCACCGCGAAATACGTCGGGGTAACGGGCTGGCCGCAACTGCCGTTCGCCGAGGCCGAGGCCGCCGCACTAGCGGAGCGCTACCCGCGGACCGAGGTGGTCGCACCCGTGTTCCGCGACGTGCTCAAATGCCTCGGTGGCGAGCCCGCCGCCGACGTGTTGCACGTCGCGCTGCACGGGCGGTTCGACCCGCAGGGTGTCGACCAGGGCTTGGTGCTGCTCGCGCCCAAGCCCAATGGCGCCTTGGGGCCGCAGTACCTCAAGCCGCAACACGTCGACTCCGTCGCGATGCCGCGGCCGACCTTCCTCTTTCTCAACGCCTGCCAGGTCGGGCAGGGGCAGGTCGCCCTCGGTGACTACGCGGGTCTGGCCGCGGCCTTCCTCAGAGCAGGGGCCTCCGGCGTGGTAGCGGCGCTGTGGAACGTCGAGGACGAGGTCGCCAGCCGGGTCGCCGAGGAGTTCTATACCGCCGTGTACAGCGGCGAAAACACGCCGTCGGTGGCCGAAGCGCTCCGGAGGATCCGCGCGATCTATACGGCCGACAACGTCGATGCGGGGACGGGCGCCAGTGCCACGTTCGTCGCCTATCAACTGTTCGGCCATCCGCGGTTACGGCTGATACCAGGACAGGGAGACGACCATGGCTGAGCTACTCGACCCAACAGGCGTCGCAGTCTCGATCGGCGGCGTCACACTGCGCACGCCGGGACTCGCCGGAACCGCGGAGGTTCATCACGCCGGCGGCTCGGGAATGCGAGCGGCCGAGGACGCGACGGTGGAGTTCCTCGACTCGCTCGAACGAGCAGGTGTCGAGGAGCAGCTGACGGTCGAGATCAAGGATCTCTGGGAGACCGACCAGGACACCGGCAGCAGGGCTGCGGGTGGCGACACTGACATCGAAGCCGAGGTGCCAGGGCCGGGGACCGGTCTGGGGCAGTTCCTGCTCTACACGGCCGAGGACGGGACGGTGAGCTGGCACCTACCGGTTGACGTGCCCCGGGACCCGGCCGCACTGGCGTCCCGCGGCGGCGACAGCCGCGTCTACCGGGTGCCGCGTTCCGTGGCCCCGATGGTCCAGACCGACGAATCCGGACACCGCGGCCTTATAGGCATGGTCGGCTCCAGACTCCTCAAGGTGCTCGTCTTCCCTGTCGTAGATCCCGTGCTGCGACCGTTCGAGCCCGCGACCTATCGGCAGGCAGCCGGTGGCCCTCTGCCGGACTGGTCCACCCTGACCGCTGGACCGGCGCTGTTGTTCCTCCACGGCACCATGAGTCAGTCCCATACCGGATTCCGGCGGATGCCCGAGACGCTCGTCGCCGAGCTTCATCGCCGCTACGAGGGCCGGGTTCTCGCTCTTGACCACTTCACTGTCTCGGTCGACCCGACGGAGAACGTGCGCTGGCTGGCGAAGCAGCTTCCCGAGGGTCTCGGCATGACGGTCGACGTGATCGCGCACTCCCGTGGTGGCCTCGTCGGTCGGGTCATGGCCGAGCGCGGTCCCGAACTCGGCCTCGGCGGCGTCGTCGACGTACGCACGCTGGTCATGGTGGGTACGCCGAACGCGGGCACCGTTCTGGCCGACCCCGAGCACCTGGGCACATTGCTCGACCGGGTGACGAACCTCATCCAGCTGGTGCCGGACAATCCGGTCACTGACACAGTCGACGTCGTCCTCACCGTCCTGAAACAGCTCGCCGTGGGCGCGTTCGGAGGGCTCGACGGGCTGATCTCCATGGATCCGAACGGCAGCTATCTTCGGGAGTTCCTCAACCAGCCGACCACGACGGCGAGCACCTACCGAGCCGTCGCCTCGAACTTCGAGCCGGCGCAGGGCTCTCCGCTCGCCCGCACGGCTCGCAACGTGATCGTGGATGTCGTGTTCGGCAACAGCGAGAACGACCTGATCGTGCCGACCGAGGGCGTCTACCACGTCTCGGGACTCGACGGTTTCGCCCCGGCCGACCCGTTGGTGTTCCCCGCGGCCGCAGCCGTCGACCACAGCAGCTTCTGGGTCCAGGAGGCCTTCGCCCAGAAGGTTCTCGAGTGGTTGCCCCCCCGAGGTTGATTCCGCCTTGGTCGCCGGGCCGCTCTTGCCTTCGGTCCGGACGTGTGGGAGGTCGTGAAGGTTCTGCGTGAGATCGACGAGCGCGGACCGGCCGCAGTCGCCGCAGCAGCCGAGGTTCTCGCCCTGCCAGAGGCGAAGGTGTCCGAGGCGGCCGAGGCGGCTTGGCACGCCGAGCGGCGTCTCCTCGCGTGAGCGGCCACGGCCCGCGGTCGAAGTCCGAGGTTGCGTGGCCATGACCGATGACGAGTTGCTCGCCTACGCCGCCGGGCAGGGCCGCCGCATCGTCACCGAGAACATCAAGGACTTCCGGCGGCTGCTGTTGCGGGCCGACGAGTCGGGCCAGTCCACGGCCACGCTCCTGTTCACCAGCAGTCGCACGTTTCCACGGACCCGGCGCAACCCCGGACCGCTCATCGATGCGCTTGACGCGTGGCTGGCTGCGTCCGGCGTAGCCGACCGGCCTGCCGAGGACTGGCTCGGTCACGCGTGACGTTGTGCTTTCCACGCCTTGACGGCGGGTTCCGGCCCGGCCACGGTCGTCTGTAGGTTGGCCGGTTCTGGGAGGCGGTCGCATGTCCGAGCGAACCGTCACTCTCGACGTCCCAGCCGGCGCGATACACGGTGATCTGACCGTCCCCGAGCGTGCCCGCGGTGTTGTGCTGTTCGCACACGGCAGCGGCAGCAGTCGGCACAGCCCGCGCAACCGCAGCGTCGCGCACGAACTCCAGCAGCGCAGCCTGGCCACCATGCTGGCCGACCTGCTCACCGAGGCCGAGGAGAGCGTCGACGCTGACACGGGACGCCTGCGCTTCGACATCGGCCTGCTCGCCGATCGGCTCCTGGTCGCGACGCGGTGGCTGGGCCAGGAGCCGTCGACGGCGAACCTTCCGCTGGGCTACTTCGGTGCCAGCACCGGCGCGGCGGCGGCACTGGTGGCCGCGGCGATGATGAACGACCACGTATCGGCCGTCGTGTCCCGCGGTGGTCGCCCGGATCTGGCGGGGACCGCATTGGCCGACGTGCAGGCTCCAACCCTGCTGATTGTCGGCGGTCGGGACGACGTCGTCCTCCGGCTCAACGAGGCCGCGCTTGGCGAGTTGCGCGGTGTTCGCAACCTGGCGATCATTGACGGAGCGACGCATCTGTTCGAAGAACCCGGAGCACTCGACCAGGTCGCCCGCCTGGCGGGTGACTGGTTCGTCACCCACCTCTAGGCAGCGCCGGTCAGGTTTCGCTCCATCGGCTGGGCTGCGGCCAGGCGGGCGAGCGCGAGGGCGGCGATCAACAGGCCGAAGTCACGCAGGGCGACGTCGTAGAAGTCACCGAGGATGAGCAGGTTGACGATGATCCCGGCGAGCCAGGCGGCGACGAGGTAGCCACCCCACAGCGGGCGGATGGCGACGACCAGCCCGGCGATGATCTCGATGACGCCGACCGCGTACATGAACTGCTGGGGGGTGCCCGGGGTGATGTCGGCGACGAACGGGGCGAGGTACTGCGGCCAGTCGGTCATCAGGTTGAAGAACTTGTCCAGGCCGAACAGGATCGGGGCCACGGTGAATCCGGTCCGGAGCAGTGCGAACGCCTGCCGGGACGGGTCAGCGCTCAACATCGATCCGGTCGCGTGGGCGCGTGGCGTGTTGGTGGTCATGGTGTCTTCCTTCCTACGGGCCGCCGGGGTTGCGGCAAGATGATCAGTGTTCGACGAGGTGGACGAGATCGACGAGCGGCGTGTCGGAGTCCGCGAGTTGCGCGGCGTCGACCGGGGTTCCGGAGCGGATGAGCTCCTCGATGCGGTCGATGACGTCCCGGACATTGACATTCATGCCGGCCAGCACGCGGCGGTCGCGCAGCCAGAACGCGACGAACTCGCGCCGAGCGGTGTCGCCGCGAACGACGATCTGGTCGTAGTCGCCGGTTTCGGCGAAGCCGGTGTACTCCATGCCCAGGTCGTACTGGTCGGTGTAGAAGTAGGGCGTGCGGTCGTACGTGGCCTGGCCGCCGAGCATTCCGGTGGCAGCCACGGCGGGCTGGTGAAGCGCATTGGCCCAGTGCTCCACGCGGAGGCGCCGGCCGAGCCGCGGGTGGAAGGCATTGGCGACGTCGCCGGCCGCATAGATGTCCGGATCGCTGGTGCGCAGGTGCTCGTCGACGAGGATGCCGTTGTCCACGTCGAGCCCAGCAGCTTCGGCCAGCCCGGTAACAGGGGTGATGCCGACGCCCGCGATGACGGCGTCAGCCGGCAGCCTGGTGCCGTCGGCCAGCACCACGGCGCTGGCCTTTCCGTCGTGACCGGCGATCTCTGCGACGGTGACACCGAGGCGCAGGTCGACGCCGTGGTCGCGGTGGAGGTCGGCGAACACCTGCGCCATCTCGGCGCCGAGTACCCGCAGCAGAGGCAGCTCGGACCTCTCCAGCACGGTGACGTCGGCACCGGCCGCGCGAGCGGCAGCCGCGGTCTCCAGCCCGATCCAGCCGGCGCCTACGACCACCAGGCGGGAACCTTCGTGCAGCGTCTGCCTGATCCGGTCGCTGTCGGCCAGGCGCCGCAGATAGAGCACGCCGTCGAGGTTGCCGCCGGGAACCGGAAGTGGACGAGGCGTGGAGCCGGTCGCGATCAACAGCTTCGCGTAGCCGAGAGTCTCGCCGTCGTCCAGCACGACCCGGTACGAACCGGGCTGGACGGCGGTCACGGTGGTTCCCAGTCTCAGCTCGACGTCGTGCTCGTCGTACCAGGACGGCGGGTGGACATAGACCGTGTCCCGATCGGCCTTGCCGGTCAGGTAGTCCTTGGACAGCGGTGGGCGCTCGTAAGGGCGCTCGGTCTCGTCGCCGACCAGGACGATTGCCCCGTCGTGTCCCTGATCGCGCAGCGCCTCGGCGGTCTTTGCGCCGGCGAGGCTGGCGCCGACGATGACAAATGGTGCCGTGGTGGGCATAGGTGCTCACCCTTCCCGGGTAGTGGATGCATGGTGGGCCGTGGCCCGGAACCGGTCGAGCTTGTCTTCGAGCTGACCGCTGAGCCGGTCCCAACTGGCCTGGAATGCGGCCACCCCGTCGTCCTCGAGTTTCTGGATGACCTCGGGGTAGTGGATGCCGAGTCCCGCCAGGGCGCTCAGCACTTCGTGTGCCTGCGGAGCACGACCGTGAACGGTGTCACCGGTGATTCGGCCAAGGTCGGCGACCGCGCGCAGCGTCGCCTCCGGCATCGTTGCGATGGTGTCGGCGGTGACCAGTCCGGTGACATAGCGGGTGTCGTCGTAGGCCGGGTCCTTGACCCCGGTGCTGGCCCACAGCAGCCGCTGCGGCCGAGCGCCGGCGGCGGCCAGCGCCACCCAACGGTCGGATGC
>Ga0193741_1000256_pt1 | contig 15075 bp, 15 predicted proteins | sample L2s2metaG_FD_143059 | JGI IMG/M metagenome (GOLD analysis project Ga0193741, IMG submission 143059) | Soil microbial communities from a riparian zone of the East river system, Colorado, United States - L2s2 | ecosystem: Environmental > Terrestrial > Soil > Riparian zone | place: USA: East River...
GGCATGGACGACGACATTGTTTACGGCGAATCTGCCGCCCGATTTCCTGCGCGGGGGCGACAGCGTTCCCGTCGATATGCGCGCGTGGGCCTTTGCCTTCGTCCTGACGGCGATGACGGTCACCGTGTTTTGCCTGGCGCCGTATGTCGGCACCCGCCGGATCGATCTCGTGAACGCGCTGCGCTCCGGCTCTCGCGCCGGCCGCTCGGGCAGGGAAGGGCGCGCCACCAGTGTTCTGCTGATCGCGCAAATTGCGCTCACCGTCATCCTGATGACTGGTGCGGGCATTTTCCTCAAGAGCTTTGCGGCCTTGACGCACGCGCCGCTCGGTTTCGATCCCGTTGATGCCGTCTCGGTGCGCGCGACGCTGAGCGGAACGCGATACACCACCGATGTCGCCGTGCGCGCGTTTGCCGAAGACGTTCGCGGACGGCTGAACGGCACCGCGGGTGTCATCGACACGGCGATTGCCACGAGCTCGCCGCTTGGCAGCGGGCCCTTGATGTATTTCACACGCACCGATCGGCCGAAGCCGGCTGCGGGCGAGGAGACGCGGTCCATCTATCGCGCCGTCAGCCCTGAATACTTCCGGACGCTCAAGATCCGCATCGTGCGCGGGCGTGGATTCGGTGATGGCGACGTGGCCGGCGCGGCTCGCGTCGCGATCATCAACGAGGTCGCGGCCCGGCAACTGTTTGGCGGCGAGGATCCGATTGGCCGTGAGATCGAGCTGCTCGATAGTCCACGAGCGAATCGATGGACGCGGCGCCCCGGCATCGCGCAGATCGTCGGGGTGGCGTCGAACGTCAAGGAGGTCGGCGTGCACGAAATCGACTTTGCCGACATCTACTTGCCGTATGCCCAGGCGCCGTCCCCGTCCATCGAGTTCGTGTTGCGGACGGCCGTCCCGCTGAACACATTGAGGGAGCCGGTCCAAAAGGCGATCGCCGGAGCGGATCCGGCGATCCCTGTCACGAGCATGTCGACGTTCACGGATCGCGTGGCGACCGATCTTAGAGGCGGCCGTTTCAACGCGCTATTGGTCGCGACCTTTGCCAGCCTCGCCATCTTGCTGGCGATCGTCGGCATCCACGCTGCGATGACCTATGCCGTGGCCGGTCGGACTCGCGAATTCGGCGTGCGATTGGCGCTCGGCGCAGAACCGGCGACGTTGATTCGGTCGACGCTCGCGCAGTCAGGGCGGATCGGCCTGATCGGTGGAGCGCTCGGCATCGCCGGCGCGCTCTCGATCGCGCGGCTGATTGGCGATGCGTGGTATCTCGTGCCGGGCAAGCACAACGGATTGCTGTACGAGGTGAGCACGACCGATCCGGCGGTGCTGATCGCGTCTTTCGCTGGCGTGATCGTGGTGGCGATCGCCGCCGCGACGATGCCGGCGCGAAGGGTTGGCGCGGTTGATCCGGTGAACGCGCTGCGAAGCGAGTAGCGGAATTATTTCGGCGCCGCGGCGGCCTTCAAGACGCGGCGAATCGCCCACACCACGCTATCGGGATCGCGGAATTGAATGAAGTGATCGCTTGTTCCGACGAGCGTCATGAATCCGTTCGTCGAGGTGCGCGCCATGCGTCCGAAGTGATCGACGCGTTGCGCGACCATCGCGTTTACGAAACTCTCGAAGTTGCCTGGGAATGTTTCCCGGCCCAGTGGAGCGACCATGCGGCCGGCGAGCAGGATGCCGATCGGCACATCCGGAACTTTGAGCCCGCGGAATACCGAGAAGCCGTCCTTTTGATCCTGCAGCATCATGCGAATCTCAGCCTGGATGCCTGGCAGCGCCGCTGACTGGGCTTGTTGCTGGGTCTTGCGCTCCCACGCGGGGCCATCTGGCGCACCTGCCTTGGTCCACACGTCACTCATGTCGACGGCTGCGTCAGTGGGATCGACGAGCACCAGGCCCGCGACTTCATTCGGGTACGTCGCCGCATAGAACTGGATCAAGGGACCGCCACGTAGGGTGGCGGTGCATTGAGTTGCCCGAGCAATGCATGCAGCCGGCGCGCGATGATGGCCGCTGTTGGAGTGTCCTCGCTCACCTTCGATCGGCCGAGTCCCGGACGGTCATAGGTGATAGTGCGGGTGTCCTTGGCGATCTCGTCCTGCACGCGAATCCACGAGACGAGCGGCGTGCCAAGGCCGTTCTCGAACACGACCGTCGGCGTGTTTGGCACAGCGGAGCCGGCCTGCCTGACATGAAGTTCGATGCCCTCAACAGCGACGAAGGCGAACGGCCCCTGGGCCAGTGTCATCGCCGACATCATTCCGGCGAACACGACGAGCGCACCCAAACGCAGACGCGTGTGTGTCATGGGCTCACTTTGAAATACTGCGACGTCTCGACCGTTGCGGTTGGTATCTTAACCGGCCGGGAGTTCGACAGCAGCGTCCATGCCGCCGTCGCGGTGGCCGCGGTGATCACGAAGCCGATCACCGTGAATCCGTAGGCCCATCCCACGCGCGACCACGGCCACGTCCTGGGATCGCGCCAGTTCCTCGCGAACGAATCGATCAACAGCCGGAGGAAATCATCGGTGATCGGCTTGGGTGCGACCGCGTCCCAGAGCTCCCACAGGAGCCACAGCGCCGCGATGATCATGACCAGCCCACAGAGAGCGCTGAACGCTGCATTCATCGCGCCGGTCCGATAGACGATCCGCTCGCAAGGCCGCACCGACGGCGGCGATGCGTAGCAGCCTGAGATATCTTCGGCGGTGATGATGCGATCCGGCGCTGTCGTGATCATGGCGCCGCCCGCCCACAGCAGCGCGCACACCATGGTGCCCATCCAGAATTCCCACACCGCGAGCCGGAGCCAGTCCATGACCGACTTCGGCGGGATCGTCAGCGCCCGAACCCGCCACGGCGTGATGGGCTCGAAATGACGAGGTTTAGTCGCTGGCTCGCCGTTCATCGCTCCGCGGGCCATCGCTTCTTCCTTGTCGCGATCGAGCGCGCGATCTGCGCGTCACGATCCTCGATGGTGATGACCTTATTGGCGCCGCGATCGCCCCACGGCGGCGGCAGGCCCTCGCCGACGCGAATCGTGATCACCGGAAACGGCGGCGCCTGGTCCGGCCACGCCGTCTCGCAGTCGGTGACCACGATCAAGAGATCGATCGGTCCACGCTTCTTATGAACGAACCACTCCAGTCCTTTCGAAAGATCGGTGCCGCCGCCTCCGTAGATTTGCAGTTGCGAGGCGTTGAACACCTTCTTGACACCGTGAACGGCGGCATCGCAGCACGCTACCACGACCTCGCTGGCGTATCCGAGCTGTCGGGTCAGTGCCGCGAGTTCCGTGACCGCTCTCGAGAGCTGCTCGTTCTGCATCGAGCTCGAGGTATCGATCAGGAATCCGGGCCGCGGCCGCGGTTGATAGTACGAGGGCATGATGAACTCGCCGTAACACGCCTGGCGCCGATGCGGCCGGCGATAGGTGCGATCGTAGCGGCCGAGCGTGCTCTCGCGCAGTGCGGTGCGGACCGTGCGGCGGATGATCGCCAGGTAGTCGACCTTGGGCGTCATCATGCCGTGCGCCCAGCGCTGCCAGCCGAGCGGCACTTCACCGGCGAAGGAGGTGTCCATGATCCGCTGCGCGACATCGCGCCGCACCATTTCGGCCTTCACCGGATCGACGCCCGGGGTGCCTCCCGAGGTTTCTTCGTCCGGCGGCAGCTCCCACGGCCGCCGATCGCCATGCGCGCCCGATCCGCAGTCGCATTCCGCCTCCGATTGTTGAGCGCGCTTGGTGAGCTTCTGATAATAGATCTCCGCGGTCTCGCCGGTGGGGAAGCCGTACTTGCCCGGCTGCGGCGGATCATGTGGCAGGGGCAGGCCTTCGGCAATGAGATCGTCGTTGATCTCGCAGTCCGCCGCGGTGTTCCACAGTCGCGCGTTCCGCACGGCCGCTGATTGCTTGCGCGATTCGTGATCGCGCAGCAAGTGGCTGACCTCGTGAATGAGCAGCGCGGCGTTCTCTTCGACCGAGTGCGTCGCCAGCCACGATTCGTTGTAATAGAGGCGCCAGTACGCATCGACCGCCATGCTGGCGATCAGATCGGTCTTGACCGGGATCAGGTTGAAGAGCGCCGGCGCAAAGTAGGCGCGTTGATACGAAGCGCGCAGGCGCGCCGTCTGCAGATCGCGCGTGTAGCCGTCCGCTTTACGGTCGGCGGCACGAATCAGGCCCGCGATCTGTTTCAGCATGCGTCACTCGCGAGGCAGCAGGTTGGCGGCCTGCATCAGATCGTAGAAGGGGCGGCACTCCGGCGGCAGTTTGAGTGCGCCATCAGGACGATTGCGTTTGTCGCAGAGCGTGCGCGCCGCCGCGGTGGGAATGTCGGAGTTCTTGGCGCCGGCGACGCCGAGCGCGATCATCGCCGATTCCCAACGCGGCAGCGTCTTGTGGTTCAGGACCGCGCCGACGAGCGAGTAGCAGATCGCGTACGCGCGATCGGTACGGTCCGGCAACACGAGACTGCGCGGGTCTTTCAGGATGTCTTCGGGATCCGGAAGATTCAACTGCTCTGAATACTCGAGGAACGGCAGCGCCTGATCGCCGATGAGACCCGCCAGCGCCGCGCCTTGCAACAATCGATTGCCCGGCGACACCGCTTCGATCGCCGCGAGAAATCGCGAGGCCATATACCACGTCCGGCCCGATGGCCACGGACCGCTGCGGCGCACGGGATCATCCGGCGGCGCCAGCCACGCATCGCGGCCGGCCGATTTCACGTACGCGGCGATCAAGGCACGCTTGTGATGATGATGCTTGCGCAGGAAGTCTGGCGGGACGACGGGCAAGTCGGTGGGCGAGGGGAAATCGCTCACCATCATGTCGCACCACGTGTCGTGATCCATTGGAAACTCGCCGTGCCACAACCGGTTCGCCATCGGCGCCTGGAGGTCCTGGCCGCCGGCGGCCCATTCGACGGCGTTGCTCGCGCAGAGATACACCACGCCGCCTTTGCCCGGTTCATAGTCCGGCAACTGCAGCTCGCCGCACACGTTCTCCGTCAGGAGCCGCAGCATCGCCGCCTGCGTGGTCGGCGGCACAGTCGTCAATTCGTCGAGAAAGACGATGACCATGTGACCGTCTTCGGCGAGCCGGCGCGCGTCACGCGCCCACGCCATCGGCAGCAGGCGGACGCCGTCAGGCGTCGAGACGGGGAAACCGCCGAAATCCTGCGGCTCGCGGATCGATCCGATGAGGATGACGACCTTGCACTTGATGCCGGCGCGGGTGAATCCGGCCTCGAGGCTCTTGGTGAATTCCGTCTTGCCGACCCCCGGAAACCCGGTCATATGCATCGGAATCCGCGCCTGCAGGCCGATCGCGACTAGCTCGACAAAGGACTTAAACGTCATGAGTGGGGGGAAACCCAGGTTCCCCCGGGATTAGACACCGCAATTAAAGTTTCTACCGGTTCATAAAGCTGCATATTTTGGCTCGCCTGCCGCTATCATGTGCCCTCCGCCACGAGCCGAAATATGGGCGTAGTCCCAGTTAATGAGGTGAACCCATGTCCGCAGGTGTGAATCCGGTCCCGGGCAAGAATCCGTACGCTCCTCCGCGCGCCCGAGTTCGTGATGTGGCCGCGCCCAAAGCCGAACTGATCCTCGCCGAGCGCTCCGCGCGCTTGGGAGCCGCGATCGTCGATGGCCTGATTTTCGCGGCGATGGTCTACATCCCGTTGATCATCGGCACCGTCCTCAGCTCCGAGCCGGACGGCATGTTCATGATGATCGGCCTCGTCCTCACCCTTGTGGGCTTCATCGCGTGGCTCTATCTCACGCTCAAGCAGATGAGCGCGACGGGCCAGTCGCTCGCCAAGAAGTACTTCAACATCAAGGTCGTCGTCTCAGACGGCTCGCAGGCGTCGCTGAGCAGGCTGATCTGGAGGCGCAACATCCTGAACGGGCTGCTTGGCATCATCCCGCTCTACGGGATCGTCGAGATTCTGTTCATCTTCGGTGAGAGCCGCCAGTGCCTGCACGACAAATTGGCGGATACGCTCGTCGTCGAGGCATAGGAGGCGTTCGACGTGTCCGAAGGGCTGGACACGGTTGTCGCGGTCGAAACGCCTGAGGGCATCGTCCTCGAGCTGCGTCCAGCCGGCCTCGTCGTGCGCTTCTACGCGTTTTTGATCGACTGGGTGATCAGGCTGGCGGTGCTCTACGGCGTCGCCATGGTCACCGTGTTCATGGGGGGGATCGGCATCGCGTTGTGGCTGATCCTCGCCTTCGCGTGTGAGTGGCTCTATCCGATCGTGTTCGAGTTGCGCGCCTCCGGCGCGACGCCCGGGAAGCGCGCGTGCAACCTCAAGGTGGTCATGGACAACGGACTGCCCGTGACGCCGGCGGCCTCGATCACGCGCAACCTGCTCCGGGTCGCCGACTTCCTGCCGTTTGCGTTTGGTTTTGCCATTGTCAGCATGCTGATGCGGCGTGACTACAAGCGCCTCGGCGACATCGCGGCGGCCACGTTGGTCGTCCACCATCAAAAGCCAGGCCCCCAACCAGTCCTTGCCGATGTGCCGCCGCTGACGCCGGCGATGACGCTGACACCCCGCACGCAGGCGGCGCTGATCGCCCTTGCGGCGAGGGCGCCGCGGCTCACCGAAGAGCGGCTCGACGAACTGGCCGCGATCGCGGCCGCGGCGTCGGGCGACGCCAGCCGCTCCGGCTCGCGCGTCACGATGCGCGTGCTCGGTGTCGCGCAGTGGGCGCTGGGCAAACGCGCGTGACCCCCCTCCAATTCGAAGAACTCTACGCACCAGATTGGGTGGAACTCGAGCTGACGCTCGAGCGCCATGCTGCGGCGCCGTCGGCGCGCTCGATCTCCGGCGCGCGGTTCACGGCGCTGTATCGCCAGACCTGCGGACATCTCGCGATCGCGCGCTCGCGTGCCTACCCGACGCACCTCGTCGATCGGCTCGAACACATCACCGCCCAATGCCATCAACTGATCTATCAGCAGCGTGAGGTCGGTATTGCCTGGCTGGCAAGAATCATCGCGCACGATTTTCCTGTCGCGGTGCGCGCGCACGGCGGCTACGTGATCACCGCGACGCTGCTGTTCCTGGTGCCGACGCTCGTGATGGGAGCGCTGGTCTATGCCAAGCCTGAATTGATCCTGTCGGTGGTCAGCGCGGAGACGGCTTCGGAGTTCGACGAGATGTACTCGTCGTCCGCGACGTCGATTGGCCGGCTTCGCTCGGTCGATACCGACTGGATGATGTTCGGCCACTACATCCGCAACAACATCAGCGTCGCCTTTCAGTGCTTCGCCGGCGGGCTGTTTGGCGGACTGGGCTCGATATTCTTTCTCGCCTTCAACGGCGCGTTCGGCGGCGCGATCGCCGGCTACCTCACCGGGCGCGGATTGGGATCGACGTTCTATTCGTTCATCGTCACGCACGCCGCCTTCGAGCTGACGGCGATCGTCCTGGCCGGCGCCGCCGGGCTGCGCATCGGTCATTCGCTGTTGGCCCCGGGCCGGCAGACTCGCGTGCAGTCACTGATCGCCGCATCGCGGCAGGCGGTGGTCCTGCTCTACGGGGTCTTCGCGATGTTGGTGGTGGCTGCGGTCATCGAGGCATTCTGGTCATCGGCCGCCTGGCTTCCGGCATCGGTGAAGTACGGCGTCGCCGCAGTGTGCTGGATCGCCGTGCTCGCATATTTCACACTCCAGGGCCGCCGTGCTCGTTGATACCCTCGCGGTGCGGCTGAGGCCGCGCACGCCGAACGAAGCCATCGATCTCGGCGTGCGGCTCTGTCAGAGTGCCGCGCCGGCGGTGTGGCGATGCTACCTGGTCGCCGCCGTGCCGGTGATCGCGCTCGCGCTGGCATCGACCGAGCTGATCGGCTGGTGGGCCACGTTCGTGGTGTGGTGGATGAAGCCGTGGCTCGATCGCACCATCCTGTTCGTGCTGGCGCGCGCCGCGTTCGGTCAGCCGACCACCGTCGGCGATCTGTGGCGCTCGCAGTGGCGCGTGTGGTGGCGGCCGTTCCTGTTCACGGTGACCGTGCGGCGCCTGTCACTGTGGCGCTCACTCACCGAACCGGTTTACCTGCTGGAAGATGGGCCGGCCATCGGCTCCGGTCCTCGCATCTCGCAGATCCGCAATCGAGTGGTGGGCTCGGCGTTCATGATGACGCAGGCCTTCGCCATGGCGGAGATCGCCGTCTACATTGCGTTGTTCTCGTTGTTCTTCTGGTTTGCGCCGGCCGGCGTGAGCGTCGACTTGGCGTCGATGTTCGCCGACGACGTGCCGATGGTCATGGGGATCGCCAGCTTCACGGCGAATGTCATTGCCGTGTTACTCATCGAACCGTTTTACGTCGCCGCTGGTTTTGCGATGTACTTGAACCGTCGTGCCGAGCTCGAGGCATGGGACATCGAGCAGGAGTTCAGGCGTGCGTTCCCGCAGTAGATCCCACCTGTTCGGCGGTGCGCTGGTGCTCCTCCTGCTGACCGCGTCAGTGTCGGCGCAGGAGCCAGGCGCCACGGCGCCGATCTCACAGGAAGACATCGATGTCGCGGTCGCCATGGTGAAACGCGATCCGAATCTCGGCGCCGAGCGCACGATGACGATGCTGCGCTGGCGCGAGTCCGGGCAGCCATCGAAGGGGGATTCCTCGTCGCTGTGGTTCGCCGGTTTCGTCGGCTGGCTCATGCAGTCGGCGCGATACCTGATGTGGGCGGGGGTCGTGTTTCTCGTCAGCTGGCTTGGCGTGTACCTGTGGCGCGCGTTTCGTGACCGTCCCGCTGGGGCCGACGCCACGGACACATTCGTGCCGCCGACGCACGTTCGCAATCTCGACATTCGCCCCGAGAGCCTGCCACCCAATATCGGCGCCGCCGCCCGCAAGTTGTGGGATCGCGGCGAGCAGCGGGCCGCGCTGTCGCTGCTGTATCGCGGCCTGCTGTCGCGATTGACGCACGTGCATCGCGTGCCGATTAAGGACTCCAGCACCGAGGGCGATTGCCTTGTGTTGCTCGCCGACTGCGTGCCGCCGAAGACGAACGAGTACTCCGCACAGTTGGTCGATGCCTGGCGGGGCTTCGTCTACGGAGGCTCCGAAGCGTCGGCGCCGGTCATTCACGCATTATGTGATGGCTTCTCCGGCGCGCTCGACCGCGCCGTCGCGCGCAGAATCGAAGGCGGCGCCGAATGACGCAATCACGCATCGTCGGCGCGCTGAGCATCATCTCGATCGTATTGCTCGTGCTGTTCATTCGGGCCAACACCTACTGGGAAGACATTCCGATTCCCACGCCCCCGAAAGGCGAGGCGATCACCAACCCCTTCTACGCGGCGCAGAAATTCGCGGAGGAGCTCGGGGCCACGACGCGGCGCGATCGTTCTCTGATGGTGCCGTCGCCGCAATCCGTGATCGTGATGTCGGCGTGGCATTGGGATCTGAGCCCGCAGCGGCAAGCCGCGCTGAGGCGATGGGTCGAGTCCGGCGGCCGGTTGGTGGTCGATCGCGCGATCTCCGGCGATCTGAGCGAGTTCAAGTCGTGGTCGGGACTGGAATGGGACTACAACGAAGCAGTTGCCGACGCGTACTACGAGGAACACGACGAAGATGAGTATGAGGAATGCGCACCGGTCGAGGAAGTCGCGCCACAGCAGGGACCGTCGTACTCGGTCTGCGGCCTCGATTTTTCATTCGTGAAGACAGAGAGGCCGATGCAGTGGGCGCTTCGCGACGCGGCGGGTCACCAGGCGCTTCGCGTCGCCGTGGGTGAGGGCAGCGTCACGGTGCTCAATGTCGAGCCGTTCACGCATCGAGCGCTGTTCGATGGCGACCACGCCGCGCTGTTCGTCGCCGCCACCGAACTGAAGCGCGGTGACGAGGTGGTGTTCGTCACCGAAGATGACTATCCGCCTCTCCTGACGTTGCTCTGGAACTCCGGCGCTCCAGCCGTGGCGCTGTCGCTGGTGGTGATTGCGTTCGCGCTGTGGCGAGGCGCGGTCCGTTTTGGCCCGACGCTCGCGGCGCCTGAGCCGCGGCGCCGTTCGATGGCCGAACAGATTCGGGGCAGCGGCTACTTCGCGCTGAAGTACGGCGAAGGCGCTCCGCTTCATGCCGCCGCGGTTCGCGCGCTGACCGAAGTGGCGCATCGCCGCATCCCGGCCTACCCTCGGCTCTCGCGCCCGCAGAAGGCCGCGGCGCTTGGCAAGGCGACGGGCATGAGCGGCGAGGCGCTGATGTCGGCGATCGACGCTGTCAGCAAACGCCGCGCGAAGGAACTACCGAACACCCTGGCACTCCTCGAGAGTGCGCGACGTCAACTTCTCACTCCCGGCGCATAACAGCCGGCCTGGACCCCACAGTGATGCAGACCGATCCCAACGACGTTCCCAAGGCCAAAGTCCTCCTCGGCGATCTGCGCACGGCCATCGGCCACGCGATGGTCGGCCAGTCCGAGGTGGTCGAACAAGTGCTGATCGCGCTCGTCGCCTCCGGCCACGTGCTCATCGAGGGCGTGCCCGGCCTGGGCAAGACGCTGCTGGTGCGGGCGCTGTCGCAATCGCTGTCGCTGGCGTTTGCGCGCGTGCAGTTCACGCCCGACATGATGCCCTCCGACATCACCGGCCACGCGATGCTCGATCCGTCATCGCGCGAGTTGCGCATTGTCCGCGGACCGGTGTTCACGCAGATCCTGCTGGCCGACGAGATCAATCGCGCGCCCGCCAAGACGCAGAGCGCGCTGCTCGAAGTGATGCAAGAGTATCAGGTCACGCTCGAGGGCCAGGCGCATCTGCTGCCGAAGCCCTTCATGGTGCTGGCCACGCAGAACCCGGTCGAGACCGAGGGCACCTATCCGCTGCCGGAAGCGCAGCTCGATCGTTTCCTGTTCAAGATTGAGATCGGATATCCATCGGCGGCCGAAGAAGCCAGCATCGTGTCACGTGTCACGAGCAATCAAGCCGGGGACGAGCTACCGCTCGACAACGTGAAGCCGGTGCTTGATTCAAACGGGGTGTCATCGCTGCAGGCGATGGCCGCGACGCAGCGTGTCGACGAAAAGGTCGTCGATTACGCCGTCAAGATCGCGCGGGCGACGCGCGCGTTTCCAGGACTCGCGATCGGCGCGGGTTCGAGAGGCGCCCTGGCGCTCGTCCGCGGCGCTCGCGCCGCGGCGCTGCTCGATGGCCGCAATTACGCGACGCCTGATGACGTGAAACGCGTCGCCCTGCCGGCGCTGCGCCATCGCATCGCGCTGGCGCCAGATGCGATGCTCGAGGGACGCACGGCGAACGACATCCTGGCCGCGGTGATCGCCGCCACGCCCGCACCGCGCGCGTAGACACTCATGGGCTTGCGCGCGATTCCCAGCCGGTTGTCGATTGCGATCGTCGCCGCCCTCGTGGTGGCGGCGATGGCGGCGCTGATCGCCGGCGTGTCGATCGATATCGTGACGCAGGCGGCTGCCGTTCTGGCCGCCGTGATGTTCCTCGTGATGCTGATGGACTTCGTGACCACGAAGCGCGCCTGGCGCGAATCGACACCGGGAATGAAGAGGGGCTTGCCCGCGGCCTTTGCCGTCGGCGTGCAGAAGCCGGTGACGCTGTCGATTACGGTGACGGGCGCGCGGAGGTGGTACTGCTCGCTGTACGATCACGCCCCCGGGAGCCTGACCACGGAAGGCCTGCCGCTGCAACTGACCCTTGGTGGGGGCACAGTAACAGATGCGACGTATCTCGTCCTGCCGACCGTTCGCGGCAACGTGCAATTCGCTCCGGCAGATGTGCGCTTGCGTTCGCGCCTGGGATTGTGGGAAATCTTCGAGCGCCTGGGCGACGTCGAAGCGCGCCGGGTCTTTCCAGATTTCGCGCAGGTCGCGCGATACGCGTGGCTCGCCGGCGACAGGCGCCTGCAGGAGATCGGCATCAAGACCTACCAGCAGCGCGGCGAAGGCACCGACTTCAAGCAGTTGAAGGAGTATCACACCGGTGATCCGGTGCGTCACATCGACTGGCGGGCGACGCTGCGCCAGTCGAAGCCGATCATTCGCGAATTCCAGGACGAGCGCGATCAGTGCGTGATGCTGCTCGTCGACTGTGGCCGCCGCATGCGCGCGCACGATACCGACAGCAAGATTGGCACCACGCACTTCGATCAGGTCATGAACGCCGTGATGCTCCTCAGTTACGTCGCCTTGCAGCGAGGTGACGCGGTTGGCGCGATGACGTTCGGGACGCCGCCGGGTGAGGAGCGCTCGGTTCCCGCCAAGAAGGGCAAGCACGCCCTGCATGGAATGATGGCGGAGCTGTTCGGCGTCCAACCGACGCTGAACTACTCGGATTACGTGCTCGCGGCGCAACAGTTGTTGCGGAAACAGCGCCGACGTGCCCTGGTGATCGTCATCACCAACTTCAGGGACGAGGATGCGTCGGAGCTCGGTCACGCGCTGAGGCTGCTGCGATCGCGCCATCTCGTGCTGGTCGCGAGCCTGCGCGAGCGAATCGTCGGCGAGTTGATGATGCAGCCGCTCGTGACCAACGAGTCGGCAGTGGAAATCGCCAGTGCCCAGCTCTACGAACAGGCGCGCCGCGACGCGTTCAACAGGCTGGCCGATCGTGATGGCCTGCTCGTCGACGCGGAGCCCGATCAGCTCGGCATCGCGCTGGTGAATCGCTATCACGCCGTGAAGCGCGCCGGGAAAATCTAGAAAAGCGCTTAGTGCGTGGCGGCGTAGATGACGTAGTTGACGCCGAGCTTGTAGGCCTCGTTCGAGGTGTCGAAGGGGAACATCCCCTGGCCCGACCATTCCCAATACTCCGGCACGTCGTTGTCGAAATTGGCGATCACCATCAATCGGCGCGATGGATCGTTGTCCTCGAAAATGCCGTAGTAGCTGGGCTTCAAGCCGTACATCGGATGCAGGATGGCGTCGATGTCCTTGATGCGGAAGAACGAGTCGAAGATCGGATGCGTCTTCTCGAGCTTGACGAGTCGTCCTTGCGGCAGCACGCGGCGCATCTGTGATTCGAACACGCTCCACTGCTCGGGACCGTCGAAGTCTTCGAAGATCGCGAACCCGCCCTTGAGCAGATACGCCCGGAACGACTCGGCCTCGCGATCGGTGAGGTTCCAGAACCCAGGCTCCCACATCAGCGCGATCGGATAGTTGAAGAGCGCCGGATCGTCGAGACTGATGATCAGGTCGGCGTCCGTGCGAATGTCGGCGAAGGTGATGTCCTTGATGATCAGCGAGAGGTGCTGTTCGGCGCGCGGATAGTCGTGATTCCACGCCGAGCTGAAGCCGCCGCGGCGGGAACCTCCGAGATCGGATCCCCATCGCAGGCGAGCCAGCGTGATTTGTGAAGTGGTCTGTTGCGGGTCTGCTGAACGGGCAATGCCTGTAATGCCGCCGGCAAGAGCGGTGACGAGGACCGCGGCGATAACCCACCGCCCGTGCATGGGTCGATGATACTCCTCTACTGGATCGGAAGTATGTCTGGCAGCGCGATCTTCCTGGTCCAGTAGTCCGCGGCCTGCCACGGCGCCGGCGAGCCGAACGCGTAGCTGCCGAGAATCAACACCGGCGTTCCCGCCGATTGCAGCTGGCCCTTCGCGTCGAGCGTCCAGCTGTCGCCCCACTTGTAGATCCATTCCGCGTCGCGAGCGAGCAGTCGCACGCAGGCATGCGATTGGGGCACGCCCGGCAGGTCGAATTCATGGAAGGCAAGACCGCGCGTGTTGTGAAAATTGAAGTACCAGTTGAGGCGCCATTCGCCGCTCAGCGTGCTGGTGCGCGTCCGCGCGCGCCAGTTCAAATGATAGAAACCGCTCGGTGTCGGCTTGGCCTGGCGTCCGGAGCTGACCGGTCCCCAATGCACCTGCTGTCCGTACTCATACGCCGCGAATGCCTGTGACGGCTGATCGACGACAAGTAATCTGGCCGCCGACTTTGCGGCTGGATATGTCGATGGGAACGGGCTGTGATCGATCTCGGCGCGCCACGAAGACGGGACGATCAATTGATTCAGCCGCAACAGATGCTTCACGTCCGCGCGATTCAGCTTTTCGAGCAGCGCGATCTCCGGCCCGCCGAATCGCGACGTGAGATCGCGATTTGCCTCCGTCAGTTTTTCGATGCGGTAGTCAATCGTGTCGGTTTGATCGACGATCGGCAAGGCATCGGCGTCGCGTGATGCAGCGATGAGAAAGACGAACGCGGCAGCGAGGGAGCGGGAGAGACGCACCATGGGGCCCGGTAGAGCAAGGGTCGCGCCAAGGGCGAAGCCGCGAAATCCGGCCTGACTTGAATGGCCCCTCTTGCGCCTGCGTAATTTCGACGCCCGGCGCCATGCAACGTCTACATGCTCTATGCTTTGCGCGTGACTCGCACACTTCGTCTCGGTGCCGGAATCGGATTCGCGGCGATCGCGCTGGCCATCGGCGGCTTGGCGCCGGTCACCGTTCGTGCGCAAAACGCGCGCCCCAATATCGTGCTGATGTTCCCCGACAACCTGGGATGGGGCGAGGTCGGCGTGTATGGCAGCGTGCGGGGCGACCTGACCCCGCGGCTCGACAAGCTCGCCTCCGAAGGCATTCGCCTCAACAACTTCAATGTCGAATTCTCCTGCACGGTCTCTCGCGCGGCGCTGATGACCGGCCGCTACGCGATCCGCACCGGCGCGACGCAGCCGGGCGGCATCACGCTGTGGGAGATCACGATGGCCGAGGCGTTCAAGTCGATCGGTTACGCAACGGGGCTCTTCGGCAAGTGGCACCTGGGCGGCGATCGGCCGGAGGGACGCCGCGAGCCGTCGCAGCAGGGCTTCGATGAGTTCTACGGGATCCCGCGCACCAGCAATGAGGCGCAGACGACCATCGCGCAGGGACAGAAGACGCCCGACACCTCGTTCATCTGGGAGGGCGCGGTGGGGCAGCCGACGCGGAGCGTCAAGCCCTTCAACCTGGAAACGCGCCGCACGATCGATCGCGAGTCGGCCGATCGCACCGTGGCGTTCATGGAGAAACACGCCAGGACGCGGACGCCGTTCTTCGTCTATTACCCGATCACGCAGATCC
>Ga0193741_1000257_pt1 | contig 15073 bp, 11 predicted proteins | sample L2s2metaG_FD_143059 | JGI IMG/M metagenome (GOLD analysis project Ga0193741, IMG submission 143059) | Soil microbial communities from a riparian zone of the East river system, Colorado, United States - L2s2 | ecosystem: Environmental > Terrestrial > Soil > Riparian zone | place: USA: East River...
TTCCATTATCAGTAAAACTAATTTTTCTTGGGGTATCTATGTTGGTAGCGGCAGGACCTTTTGACTTTATTTGGCATTCAGCCTTCGGTTTAGATGGACTCCTAAGCCCACCCCACTCCATACTCATAGTTGGAATGGCTCTCTGTAGCATTGGAGCTTTATTGGGAATAGTAACTTCAAATTGGATGTCAATTCATGATAATAAGAGGATAAACAAGGATAATGTTTTAAACACGATTGTTGAAGGTGGACCAAACAACTCCGAGTCACTGGATTCTTACACCAAAGGGAAAAATTATGTTTATAGAAATCCCATCAAGTCCAATGGCCCACTTCTGATAGTCGTAGGCATTTTGCCGGTGTGGCTTACGATATCTGGTCTTATACACATGGCTTCATTACCTTTTTCCGACACTCCTTTTTTCAACTTCAACCCTAATCCAGTTTTGGCTGTCTTGATTTCAACCATTTTCTTTCCGTTTCTAATATCTCTAATGCTATTTTCTACCTTTAGACTTGTTGAGGTTCATAATGAAGGGCTAAACCGTATGCCGGGTTCGGATTCGCCTTGGAAAAAACGAAGAGGTACAGGCTTTGGAATACTGTCTCTTACTGGAGCAGCATTTATCGTTGTCAATATAGCGACCTCGATAATCCCCAATGAGCACTTGGTACCCACCCTTCCTTTCTATGTTCTAAATATCCTACCCATCATTGCAGCTGATATATTATTAACCATGGTATCTTCAAACAAGTGCAACCACGACCGCTATACCAATAGAGTGTGTTGGATAAGATACCTTGCAGGGGGGATACTTGGTCTAGTGTTTTTCACCTTTTATTTTCCATTAATCACTTATACATACAATGAGGTTTTGCCAAATAGCCAACCTGTTTGGCCAAGTCTCACTAGTACAATATATTTCAAGATGGTCAATGATATTGGTGTATTTCTTATTCCTCCAGGTATCCTAATGGGCATCTTAGGGGTGGTAGTAGCTTCCAAGATTTTCACCTTCAAAAATGAACGACAGATGATCAAATCAAAGCCAGTTTGACTAGCTTCATAAGGTTCTCTAAGATGTCCAAAATTGCACAAGCACTGACGTGTTTCTCGATCAAGACGGAAATTATTTCACTTTGTGGTTCCCAGTTTCAGATTTTGCTTATATATTATTTATAAAATAATTGTAGTGGAGGCCTCAGCAAACTCCATGGAAATCATGAGCAGAATGAATGTGTATAAATTGTCGTCAATATAACATTAACTGTTCTTTTTTAGGATCATCATTAATTCCTAAATGCATAGTAGTGAACCCAAAATTCCCTACTAGGTTTGTATCAAGTGCCTGACAAATTTGAGGTATAGAGATTGCGGTATCGACAATTGGACCCAATATGTGAGGACTTATCATGACGCCCCCCTTGTTAGTCAAGACATCGATCAATGAAATAACTAAAACAAGCAGACCAATAACAGTTATTATGATTATGATTCTGTATCGAAGGCTACCTACTTTATTTATCCACTTTGTTCTCCATTTAGTTGGGATATCGTGTTTAGTGCTATCGGACTCTATTCTCCTTCTTTGCCGGGCTTTGACAGAATTAAGTATTGGAGTTTTCTTGACGATGGATGAATCATGAGCTGACTTCTGAACTTCATATAAAATTGCGTCTCTTCCACTAGCAACTTTGTCTTCAAAGATGGAAAGAGCCTCAGTATAGTCATACTTTTCTTCAGTTAGAGTCTTACCAAATACATTTTTCCATTCAATAAGCCATGTTTTTCTGGGTCCACTTGAATTTCCTTCAGAGGTAATGGATCTATCCTCATTCTCGTCTTTGTCCTTATTTTCAGACAACAAATAAAACACTAGTCCTGTAGTTAATAGTAGAAACCTCTAGGTTCTCATTTTACTTCTCTGACGCCTTCGTCCCGTCAGCCATTGAATCTCTCTAGTTCCATCTTCGCAGATTTCAAAAAAACTCCATGATCGTCAAACCCCCTTTACAATATGCTTTGGTATCTTGTATCGTATGCGTGCCCCTTCAGTTGACACCAAGACCTGCGTGTAATCTATAGCATCTACATTTCCCACCAGAAACCCATTATTGACTGTAATAGCTTTATGAATTAAAGATTCCCAATCTTCCACAGAATTTCTGGACATTGCCATTCGTAATTGTTGTTTTCTAGGTGATAAGAGTTTCTATAATGTATATTTAATACTCTTTCAGTCGTCACCGCTGCACTGATGAATTGATCAAATTGCGAGTTGAACTATAGAAATAAATTTGAAGATTGTATACGTGTAAATAATGATAACGTTACAATTGGAGTCGGTCTTGCCTGGCATCAATTAAGGACCATCTAGAAAGAGAAGTTATTAGCATGATGGCCGAAGACACGAATACTTATCTTGTGGATAAATAAAATTGTCAGAGATTACGCCGTCCTTTTTATATGCGAATGGACTATCTTAGCCTTAGCCTATCAGATTATAAACCCCTGTTGTCAGTAGTTAGTATCAGTTAAGGAGTTAGAGAACGTCTTGGACATATTTCAACCCTCAATTTATGTCGCGGTATTTCCATATTTGTTTATCGCAAGCTTTCCTCTCTTCGGGATTGTTTTGGTAAGCAGATGGCTCTTCCACGACAGATGTAAAAAGCGTAAATTTAGTTAGCATCACGCAGCCTAGGTTAGAAATGAACTCTTAATTTGTTATCTACTAAATGAGCTAATGGATTCATGAAGTAGTTTGATTTTATTTTGGAAGCCCCAAGATAAATCCCCAAAGCGGAAGAGAATCGATTCTTTTGTGATAATTTTAGTTCTAAGGAACAAGGCTCATTGAAATCAGTGTCCTCCATGATCTCTGTTCAAATACATGAGGATCATGTCCCTTCACATTTACCTTCTTTGAAGCTCTCTTAGTGAGGTAAAGTCCTAATCCCCCCAATACAGACCACAACTTTTTGTCGGGGTTTGAAATGTACGAATTCAAACCCCATTTCGCGGCCCGGAAGAAACGGGGATGGTGTTCCAAAAAATATTCTAAAAGTAGGTTTTTGGAGCAAGAGAGGATGTAGTGCGCGTGTTCAAATACCTCCCCCTTAGTAGCATAATCGGCCCTAGCGATCCTAAATTCGCCGTGCTTCATACCATGAATAATTGTGTCTAGATTATTTTCAGTTTCAATTGTATTTATGCATCTACCTATGGTCGATTTAATATGTGAGTCACTACCTGCTATTGTTGCCAGCCTATTTTCCTTGGCAAACCCGTCAGCAGCGATATTAGAAAAATGGTCAAGATTATTGCTATTAAATGATTCAGTCATATCACACAGAAGAGCATTTTCGCGTATACCATTCGAAACTGCAAAAGGATGAGCCGCACATGAAATCGCATTCTGTCTTTTTATTTCATCCAGTGTCTCCTCAAGAGTCATCCCAGACTTTATTTCTTCGTTAATCCCGTACGCGATTACATGACCTTGGTTATTTATCGTAACTTCTTCAGCAGGATAGACCTGTATATCCTTAAACTTGTGATGATTCTGTTGGTATTCGACCATTTGAGGGTAGCCATCAAGAGTATTATGATTAGTAACGAAAAGTACATCAATTCCGTTCCTCGATGCCGCGTCCAACTGCTCTTCTATACTCACACCGCAATCAAATGGTAATCGTGACGAGATGCTGCGATAATTTGAAAAATTGTTATGACAGTGCAATTCAGCCCGCAGAATATTAGTCGTTGCTAAACACCAGTTTTGTTCCTACGCATTCTTATAAATAACTCAATATATAGTAATTGCTGCTGGGAAAATAGAGATTTTTTAGGCAAATCCCAGAAACTGTCCTATTATAAGCCTCATTAGTCTTTAATAAGCCCCCAATGCATATGGGATGAGATTAAATTGACTCAAACCTTATATCACCAACTAGAAATATTCAATCCTTAAGTTAAGTTTAGTAATTGAGGTAAGAACCTAATATTTTTGATCGACCGAATCTAGACAATAACTAACAAAGGCTAAAGAATAAAATTGGCCCCATATTTTTATATCTCCGCAATTTCCGAATAATACATTATAATGAAGCATTCTGATCTCCGAATGGAAGAATTGAGGACGAGAAATGTCTTCATTATCGCGTTTTATACTTCCGCTTTCATAATGCTGTCAATTTGTTCCTTTGCACTATACGTAAGCGCAGGAGAATACTTGAAGACCGGCAGCATAGTTATCGGCGAAGTATTGGTCAAAACAGAATTTCCGAATCAAGGATCTCCCAGCCTAGTTACATATCTTATGATAACATCAATTTTTTCATGGTACTGTGTGACTAAACTTGCAGGTGAGAAAGTAAACACTATTTCAGGACCGGTAAAATCATTATTTCAATTAATTGTTATAGCGATCGCAGTGATTGCTTTATATGAATTCGTTTACAATTTCGTCCTATGGAATTCATTTTTTACCGAAGAAGCTGTTAGCGGTGAGTTCCAGTCAGAAGGTGTTAGTGTGGCATATCCAAACCCCGAGACACCCTGGAATCTAGAATTTGCGACCAAGATGACCCTGGCTGCGTTTCTCATTTCTGCACACGCGTTCTTTCTGATATCAAAGACAAAGAAACAGAAGTAATGTCTTAGGAAATATTCAAGGAAAGTATGAGTAATGGAATAGAAGTATCGTAAATCTTTACGCTGAAGGAATAAATCTCGCAGTATGCAATGCAATGGTGAAGGTCTTGCTCTAAACCTGCAAAATAATCTCAACGTTCACCATTAAATGTCATTCATTTTTTTCTTGAACGATTGGGGAAAGATGTCACATTCGCAGTCACTATTCAATTTAACTAGTCTTCCGCATTTAGGACAGATCGTAAGTCTAATGGTACTGGTTTGCTCCCCCTCTCCCATGTAGGATAAAATGCTGGACATAATATTATATATGCAACCACCTATATAAAATTATTATAATTAGCCGTCAAACACTATATAAATTACGAAAAATCAAAGAATAATGTTTTTTCCGGCAAGATGAACCTTGCTATCTTCAATATATTGATTTTCGCAGTCAATCAATTTGAGACCTATTATTTGTGTCAACACCCTTCAAAGCCTGTTTTTCTTATCTTTGCCTTCATTCTAAGAGAAGGTTGGTCTTCATGGTTTTGGAAAACATGATCAATATATTTTTCGTAGCTATGGAATTCTGAATCACAAGCAGGACATACAACGCGATAGCTTTTCAACGTATACTACGGTATTAACTATCACTATTCAAAAAGTTTTTTTCCATCTAGATCTATTTACATATTTAGAGTATGGAGATCAATGTGGGAAGAAATCCCGTTATCAACATCAGAAAAAAATGAGGACAACATTTTCAAGTATAATATGACATCATATTATCCTATTCGAAAAATGGAGACATCAAGATGATATTCAGGATTATCCTAAAAAACCCTAACAATACCATCCTTACGCACTTGGCTTGAGGATTTTCAAACATAGATTCAATGTGAATTCACATGAGGATTTTCAAACATAGATTCAAAGTGAATACGCATATAGCCAAGGTATGGGAATTTTATACCCACATTGAGCACCTTAGTATAATCACCCCCAAAGAGGTAAATCTAAAGGTGCTTAATTCCACTGACAAAAAATTTACTCAAGGCACCCAGTTTTGGATTGAGGGAAGAATCCTTCTTTATACCAGCAAATGGCATTCCATCATAAAATCGATAACACCATACGAATACGTAGATGAGATGCTCTCTGGTCCATTCAAAAAATGGGTACATATACATAAGTTTCACGATGTTGAACTAAACCAAACAGAAGTAGTTGACGAGGTAGAGTTTGAACTGCCATACGGAACACTAGGTAGAATATTAGATGGGTTCGCTATTGACAAACTTGAGAAAGTATTTAATCATAGAAAAAAAACTACTATCGAAAGGTTAGAGAATGACTAGAGAGATTTGCTCAGTGTTTGCTGCTCTTCAGTGGCGATAGTATCACATTCTTCATCACTGCTCTTGATCATGTATGGCCTCCACGTCCTCATGCTGATTCCAATGTTACTGAGATAAATTGTATCAAAAAAGTCAACGTTCGTATGGATCTCAATCTTTTGATTGGTTATGGAAGTTACTATCCCAAAACCGACTATATTAGACGCTTTTCCTAAAGCGACAAACATGTTAAACACGCGAGCTAGCGGTAATTTCTTGGTCCAATATTTATTCACTAAATTAAGGTGATCACCTGAGGCAATGAATGTTTTGTAATACATTAGTCCTTTAAAGACAACTTTGATTTTTCCTAGGTTAATACTCCTTATCTTTCCAGGTTTTCCAAAGTCCGATATATACCTTTGAAACCGATTAAGTCTTCGCTGTACTCTTTCTTTCTTCAATTTGATAATTGGGTTGGTCAAAAAGGGAGACTTTGCATACAGTAGACAAGGGGCATTCCTTGATTGTTTCCTAGCTTTAATGAGCATGCAAAGGTCTGAAGTATGCTCACCAAGACAGATTATTATGTCTGGGTGAACTTTATTCGCAATCGCTATTTTGCCAAGTAAGCCGCTGCCCGTAACATACCCGTCAGTATTTATCACAACTAGGTTGACTTCTGAGCGATCCTCTTTTCCAGTATTTATCTTGTTCAACAATCTCCTTACCGATCTTGCTATTAGTATGTCGTATCCTTTGGGGTTGATATCTCCCACAAATGCAAAATATTGGGTGGTAAGTTCCCTGAGATCTAGGATTTGTTTCTTGACGATTCCACAACCTATAACACTTGGAGGAGCTAGGTCACCCTGTCCAATATCAGCATCTATCACAGCTGGTCTCAACCCCACTCTGATTGCTTGGTTTATGATATAGGTTGAAAGACTTGTCTTACCCGAGTCAGTTGGTCCGGTGATTAAAATAGACTTGGGATGGGAAACCATGCCATGAAATATTGTGTAGCTAACTTCCTCCCATATTTTGGTCCCCTTGTCTTGATCGTCGCTGGTCCAAAAATCCTCTATATCATCTGCTTTTCGTCGCGGGATTGAAAGCGCTACGTCACAGCTTGATCTGGTTTCAATCGGCCAGACCCTTCCGTCGCCTAAAAATATTTTGCTATTGGATATGTCCTTCCCAAGAATGCTTGCCTCTCCCCTTGCGATGACCTCCACTGGTCCCCTTGCAAGAAGGACCATATCTGAAGTGATATTACAAGCAACCATGATTGAAGTTCATATATTAAGGGCTATATTGGTATCATGCTATGGGTTTTTAGTATACCCTTCGACACCATTTCGCTTGGATAAATTACACAATGAAAATAATCCAACTACGATCTATGATAATATTGAGATAACTAAGGTGCTGTTCTCATAGTACAAACTAGATTATAATGGTTCAAAAATTTTGATATAATGCCAACATAGGATCACTTGCGGGCACAATGATTTACAAGAATCCACTTATTTTTGGGCTTTGCTTTTGCCAACCTCCTGAAGTACCTCTTGCACATAATCTTTAAGATCCTTTTCGTCAAGAGAAGATTCTACTCCTGTGCGTTCTTTCAATTCTTTTTCCTCTCCCTCGACAATATACTTCAATTTATTAACTCTTCTCCATAATTCTGCCTCTCTGTGTGCGATCCCCATACTTCTCAGCATGTTCATCTCATTAGTAGCTAATTTCAGCATCAAGCGGCGTAGGTTGGAGTCTTGGGATACAGAAACTGCTGAAGCATAAAGACCTACCAGTATCAAAAAGGATGACAAACCATAAAATGACATCGTAGCTAGGCCATAAGGTGGATATAGGCTATTTGCCAAACTGCTCTGCCCCGCACTAAAGAACAACAAAAATCCAAATCCGCATATCAGCAGATAATCCTTAATAGCCAAATCGTCTTGGAAATGTTTAGCGGCTGCGACGAACCCTACATAAAATAGAATCCCTCCTGCTGTCGAATTTAATGTGACATAGAGGTGCCAGTAAAACTCTTCAGCCTCGCTATGGGGTTCATATATATGAAAATCATCCATATATGTGCCGATAAAATAAACTAGAGGTAAACTTATCAAAATCCAGTATTTGGTTCTACCCATCTTTTGAGAATAGTGATACAAAAGGAACGCGGTTGCGACCCATTTAGACACAAATGATACTATGTCTGAGTAATGGTAAATCTTGCCTAGTGTGATCAGTATTGAACCCGGTTCAGCTTCAGTTAACTCTGTGCTTGAATATGGATATATATATGTCGGCTTCTCTATGAAACGAAGGAAACTTCCTGTTAAGAAGACACATGAAGTAATTACGATGACAGCAAATGATAGTCCGTAGAGTAAAACCGCAATTGAACTCCTATTTGATTTATACCATAAAAAAAAAATCTGAGCAAATATAGCCATCAAACCAATATTCAAACCATAACTAACCGCCGTAACTAAAGCCAGACTCGCACTGGGATAATGCCAAAATAAGACTATGTCAGCTACGACAAACAAGAAAACTGCTATTAACAGATATTGAATGATCTCTGTTATCCGAAAGGAAATACTGAGTACCTTCACTTTGCTTCTAATCTCCACGCTTCTGTGTTTAACAAACCCTAGAATGTAATATTGACCTACAATTGCTATTGCAGCTAGAGTAATAAATAGAGCAATACTCCAACTTGAGGTAATGTTTACTGAATTCCGAACTTGAATATTTTGATTGATAAAAGTATCTACTATCATGACAGCAAGGACAACAAAAATAACAATCGAAATTTTCTTGCTACTTTTGCAAATTATACTAGTAGCGAGCGGATTTCGAAATCGACTATTTAGAGAAGTAGATCTTACCATTCAAACTCCGAAAATAAAAAGGGACTTGCAATAGTGCGGTCAATCAATAATTATCTTTTTATCATCTTTTTCTAGCTAGACCATCTGTGATGATTAAAAACACTCAGTGCCACAACCAGATATGTTGCCGCTTCCAGTAACGTTTGAATCTGTCATATTTCCAGCACCCGCAGTCATGTTCTCTTGAGCCGTAGTAGTCGCATTGGTTCCCATCGTTGTTTGTGCCGAGGCTAAATCAATCAATTCGGTGCCGATCGGTCCCACAATTGAGAGTGAGATTCCCATAACAAGGCCCAGACATGTAAGCACTATATTCCTATTCATTCTACAATACAGAACCTACACTGCTATATAAGAAAATAGCTACATTTTTGGCTAGAATGGTAGTTACTTTTGCAAAATCTGGCCAAACAGAGCTATTTTGACTTAGAAAACGATATTCAAGATCTCCTTTTGAAGAACTTCGGAGAATTCTGAAATTCCCAAATTGATTTGAAGCCTTTTGGAATAGTAGGACATCTTGTATGAACGTTCATTGAGATCTCCCACCTGAGGTGTCCTATAATGGGGTCTAATATAATGGTGATTGTCTAAAATTAGACCAATCTTAATACGTGCACGTAAGGACGCATAACTTCATGAAAAGTATGCCAGAAAAGTTCGTGCGCAATGTTAACTAAACTACATTCATTAAGTGTAATTGTTCCATCGATTTAATTTTAGGTATTATCTCTATTTGAGTTAAGATAGTACTTCATATCTGTTTTGGGGCATCGGTAATTGCAGTAATTCGAAATAAGCTTTGTATCAGTCTCCGAACATTGTCCATTATCGTTGATAATTTGTAACTACCATTTACATGCTTTTGATTGAAGTGTTGCAGGAAATCGTATTTGATAGATTCAAAAAGCTCATGATCAGTTATGAAATAGCCGCTGAGTTCATTTCCATATACGCTGGAGACAAAACTCTGGGAATATTCCCAACACTTTGAACACAGGTAAGCGCTATTTCTGAAACCAAGTGCCTCCCCGACTATACACTTCTTTCCCTGCTTTATGTCAAGGGATGGGCTTAGCGAAACGCCGGTTGCTAATGCAAGACTCCATTGGGGGCATAACTCCTCAAACGAAATGATTGCCCTTGGCGATGATCTTTTCCTATGGTCAGTTATCCCTGTACTGACGCTCTTATCTTGACTCTTTGCATCAATCTGACGGAATTCTTTATGGTTCATCGTTTTTCCTGTCGTTCTTAACCATCCAACAAAATCCAAGAATATAAATTTTCCAGCGAATATTCTGCATGATTGTCAATGAGGTTTTACAAGAATATTAATAATTTATAGCATTTTTTATATTAAAAATTCTGCGAAAATCATCTTTTCTATCTGTAAGAATACACCAAGATAGTACCGAAATGAACAACCAATTCTAACCAAAGTCCGATATCAATTCTGTTAATACAACTGATTGTGGATTGTTATTCATAGTCTGCGATCAATCTCAATATTCATTGTGCAATGTCTCAACCCTTATTGGATTATTTTTTGTTATGACAAAAAGGTACGATAAAGCATCCGCAGCGAACTAGAGGTGTCACCAAAGGTTGGAATCTGGTTTCCGACGTTGGTGGAGAAGCTGAATTTCAGCTTGGTGCCAAATCAGTTAAAGACATTAGAAGGGGGGACGCGTTATGAAAATAGGAAGTAATTGGCTTTCAAAAATTTTGTCCAAATAAATTGCCACACCAGATTAAGAAAACTAAGCTAACAGAAAGTCATAATGGATCTTTAGCAGCAGTAAATACTGGTAGAACCAATTGAATCAGACAGATCTTTAATCGTATTCCAATAGGATATTTTGGCTATGGGCCCTAAATGTTCTGAAGGATTATAAATAATCATATTTCAAATGGGACTCAAGAAGCCTTGGATAGAGTTTCAACTATAATCCTCCTATGGATGTTGATCTCTATAAATCCCCGTGATTGTATAATCATATGATGAACAAAGAAACAAGGTCTGCTTTGGAATTCCACGAGGCAACTAAACATTCAGAAATTAGCCTAATGACTCAAAGGCACTACCTGGACTTCGCAAATCGCCCTATACCTTTCAAAATATATATTTCCGATTTTCCGGTGTACACTCTTCCTTCAAATTTTCCACATCCGATTCTTGATGCTATTACGTCAATCAGCTCTACAACTCCAAAAAAGTTAGATACTAGAGACAATGGTGTCACTTATCCGTATTCTAGTGAAGAACTAGGCATCGGAGACCTAGCCGAGATATTGTTCTTCTCAGCTGGCATTACTAGGGCAATCCGAACCAATTCTGGAACCTATTATATGCGAGCTGCGTCGGCAACTGGTGCACTTTATCCTATTGAACTGTACGTGGTCTGCTCAAATTTAGCTCCCGATTTAGAGGCAGGAGTTTACCACTTTAATCCAGCAGAATTTAGTCTTACACAAATAAGAAAGGGTGACTACAGACATTATCTGGCCGCGGCCATGGCAGAACCAGCTAAGACATTAACCTCGCCGGTCAACCTAATATTTACCTCTCTTGCATGGCGTAATGCCTGGAAGTATCAAGCACGATCTTATCGCCATTGGTTCTGGGATTCAGGAGTAATTGTTGCCAATTTTCTTGCTACTACACTAGCTATTGGTCTTGAAACTGATCTAAACATGGGATTCGTAGATGAAAAGGTAGATCGTCTATTGTGTCTTGAATCACATAAAGAGGCTACAATTGCAATTGGAAACGTGAGTGGTAAGAGAGAAGACCAACATCCTCCTGAAGATCTATCACATCAGAAAAAGAAAAAGGAAACTATGGGAAAGGAATTTCAAGAAGCCTCCATTCCTAAGATCCGTCCATTGTCTGGGAGCGAAACTAGTTATCCTGAAATTTGGACCTTACATGAAGCATCATCTCTGTTTAGCGAGGGGGAGAGCAGGGAATGGGTTAATGGTATCAAATCTGATGGGAAACTATCCAAAGCCCAAATAAATTTTAATTATGAGTCGTCTGAAAATTCGGGAGTACTTAATAGACTAACTATGTCGCCACTACAACATGACAAGCTGCCTAATAATATTCCAAGTCTAGCCGAGGTTGTACTTAAGAGGGGTTCGACCCGAAGATTTGCAAATGCATCTATCCCCTTTTCAATCCTCGCAACCATACTTACTAGTTCAACCCGGGGTATACCGCTCGATTTTTTTAGAGAAGAGGATACTTCGTTGATTGATATATATCTGATATGTAACGATGTAGAAGGCGTACCGGCGGGAGGGTACTTTTTCAATCGTAAACTGAACACTCTCGATCTACTTAAATTGAAAGTTTCGAGAGAAATGTCCGGATATCTCTGCTTGGGTCAATCCCTTTTCAGTCAGGCAAGTGCCGTACTATTCCTCATGACTAATTTACAAAAAGTGCTTGAGGCGCTCGGCAATAGAGGCTATAGAGCGTCCCAGTTCGAAGCGGGAATCATCGCAGGAAAGATATACCTGGCTGCTTACGCTCAAGGGGTAGGCGCTTCTGGCTCAACCTTTTTTGATGATGCAGTAACAGAATTCTTTTCTCCTCACGCTAAGGATAAAAATACAATGATTGTAGTAGGTATAGGAAAGCCCGCATATAAGGCGCGATCAGGAAAAATCCTTCCAGTTAGGTTAACTAGAGAAGAGCAATTAAAAGGCAGACTGTGAATCTATCGGGGTGTTTGATAAAATAGAGTAACTAGTGAATTCTATTTACACATAAGGAACACTTTCTAAAGTCATAGAAAGGCTTGCTACAAATCTTTTGATCGCTTTCATTACAAACATATGTCATACCACAACTTCCCACATTGGTGATAACATGACTGAATATCGCAACTACTATTATTAGGAGCACGGATATTGTTCAAAGAATAAGTGACGTCTTCCAATATTTCAAAGTGACCATCCCTGCCATTATAGGGTACGGGTAAAGTTATAGGGGCAAATATTGTATTAGAAGGGTTTATAAAATAATTATCTAATAATAGCAAGCTGGTAGGAGATAGTTAACATGAGTCGCGAAGCAGAAACTGCTTGTGCGTTATGTTCTGCGTGGACGGGCAGCATATGGCTACAACTCTGACAAATGCTGCTAGGACGCTTTAGGCGAAGCCAGTCAAACTAATATATTTTTACACCCATTTGAAGGTAGTAAAAAAATGAAATACACGAACCATCTAAAATCGAAAGAAGTTTAAATTTATCTCCACTGGCTTCAAAGAAGGATTATGTTATTATCATCTGGTACTTATGCTCTGATCCTAATTTTTTTACTTCAACGATAACCCATATCTCCAATCATTTTTATCCATGTCACTTATGAACGAAATCAATATTTTTTCAAGAGCTCTTATTGCCGCCTCTCCTTTTTGGGTAGTTGCTTTCTTTGCAGCACCTGTCGCACCAGTATCCGTTAACTCATTGAACTTCCAATATATTCTGATTTTGTCACTTGGCAATTTTGGAATTACCTCTTTTGGTGCAAACTCCATATTTACCAAATCTGGTCTTACGGCTAACATTGTAGATGTTTCAGCTTCTCCGCCATGACCAAGACCACGCCATACCTCAAATATCCCATGCGTAATCTCTCCTATTGAAACCCACCATGCCTCGAGACAAGCAATCACCGTATCTGGATGTCTATCCTTGCAAGTTCTTGCTGCGGATTCAATTGGCGCTATATTTCCGTCATGTCCATTAATTACCAGTATTCTCATTATGCCGTTTCTGATAACGCTTTCAATGAGATCTTGTATAACCAATTCAAGAGTGCGGGGATCTAGACTCATTGTCATTTGAAATTCGTTATGATGTAGACTGACCCCATATGGAATAGCCGGAAGAATAATGATATTTTTTTTCTCCGATTTTATAGCTATTCTTTTTGCCAGCTCCATAGGAAAAATAAAATCAGAACCAAACGGCATATGATCCCCATGGTTTTCACATGCACCAAGGGCAATTACTGCTACAGATTTTTTATTAATATTTTTTCTAACTTGTACAGCATTCATTTCCTCAAGTAAGTGATTCGACCTGAACGCACTGTCCTTCACATCGCTGTAATCTTTTTTCATGACGCTAGTTGGGGGGAACTTATGAATTGTAGATGATTCTCATAATACTATATCTAGTATTTGTGAAACAGAAATGATCGATGGTCATTTTTACGATCTTTTATACTGCGTTAAATGGCAAAACTAGAAAGTTACCATCTTTTCGTTTTACAGACCAAAGTTTGAAAACATGGACTATTTTAATTCCTTCTGCAGAAATATTTTTCATCTAAATAGCAGACCGGTATTAAGAATAAAAGGTTGCAATTGCGCTCGGGCTCGATTCAAATATTCATGTGTATGAATATTGGATGAATAGATCTCTCTGGATGTGATTGTAATCAATTATATTCTAGTGATTAGATGCGGTATCGATAGCGAATCGGATAAGGTTAAGATGCCTATTCCTTATGAAACCTTTGAAAGTTTCTCCTAGGGCATAATGAGTGGACTGGGCGGGATTTGAACCCGCGACCTTTCGATTGCGAATCGAACGTTCATACCATACTGAACTACCAGCCCATTTTTTCTTATAAGAATGTGTTAAAGAGAGACAGCTCACTCACTACTATATGTAACTGCATTTCAAATCTATAGGATTAGTGAATCTAATAACCGAGGGATTCAGATTTGGCCCACATAGACACCTTCATGGATAGTTAGGTCTGAAGAATCCGTTCACGATCTATAACGAAATGGCCCTAGTCTGCATCGTAGCCCTCAAAAATTTCTACCTCTAGGAAAATAAAGACGTACGTCTACCATATTCCATAGGAAGGGTAAAGACTTTTCCCTATTACGACGGGTTAGACAATCAGGGTGAAATCTCTAATTCTGGCTCAACTATTGTGTCAGTCGTGTCAGAATAGGACTGATTATCCTCTTGACTCTTGCCTGTGTATTTCCTGTACTCTGAATCTACCTGTATTGCTGCTTCAATAATCTTACTCTTTATAGATTTAGATGAATTCAGAAACATCTTAGTATCCTTTGGCAAACAATGTCCACCAATTCCTTCTCTTGGTTCAAGAACATTTACATTCCATTTTGTATTTAGTGAAT
>Ga0193741_1000258_pt1 | contig 15040 bp, 23 predicted proteins | sample L2s2metaG_FD_143059 | JGI IMG/M metagenome (GOLD analysis project Ga0193741, IMG submission 143059) | Soil microbial communities from a riparian zone of the East river system, Colorado, United States - L2s2 | ecosystem: Environmental > Terrestrial > Soil > Riparian zone | place: USA: East River...
AAATAAGGAAATTAAAAAAAAGAAAATCATTAAAAATCCCAAAACACCTAATCTTCAACCGAACAACTTTTTCACTACATCACCTGACAATATTCCTTAGGAGAAACCTCGATATTGGCTTTTATTTGGTCTGATAATCAATTATCCTTTTCATCTAACTTATTATTACTCTCACTCATTTCATTAGATAGTTTAATGGTTGAACCTTTGCTGTTATTCATTTCACCAACTTCCTCACAAATTTTCACAGTAACAGTACCTCCTAATGCTGCTGTACCAGCCGAAGCAAGTCCTCATAATAAAGATAATCCTCCAGTCGCTCCCGCTGCCGTCATACCTCCCACAACAGCACCACCAGGAACTCCCACCACAGCTGCAAGTCTTGTCTCATTATCTTTTATTTGTTTAGAATAATTTATTCCGTAAACACACATATTAGCAAAATGCTCGCAGTTTCTATTTCGTAAATTGTAGCAATCCTCTCGAAATCTAGTTTCAACTGCCCAAGCAATTTGTTCTGCTATCCTTCGTGGATTTTTAAAGGGTATAACTGGATGATATCTAACTATCTTTTTAACTGAATCTTCCAAAAATCCTTCCCAACTAGTAAGACGAACTCCATTTCTGTCACGAGAAAAATGACAAATTCTTTTACCGTTGTCTACATCACCTAAATAAATACCTACATGATAATACCTTATTCCACTAAGCGTTTCAACTAATTTAACCTGAACTATATCCAAAGGCTTAAAATGCCTATCTAAATCAGAAGGAGTAGTCCCTGAATAAAGTTGAATTGGTGAAAGATAAGAAACTGGTCCAAAAGCCTCAGCCAAGACATTATTAGAAGTTCCTACCTCATTTTTCATAACATAAGGACTAGTAATCAAACTACTGAAACTTTCATAACTATTAGCGTAAGGATGAACTTCTAACATTGGAGTATCATATCAACCATCATTTTGCAATTCTCCTTTTAACTCTCGAGCCTTATCCCTAGCACTTGATAAATAACTATAACTATCTTTATACCTTATGGCTGAAAGAGTTTCAGATATCGATTTATTTCATTGTTTAGGTTCATAAACCACTATTCAAACATTATAAGAATAAGAACCTGAAATCACATATCCACAATTACCATTAAATGAAGTTTCAAAGGTTTCAATTTCTTGAATATCACTAATGCTTTTGTATTCCCGCAATTTATCTAAACATTTTTCATGATAAGAGCAGTAATCCTCTCATGAATAATCAGCACTATCATAGCAGGAAACTGCTTTACAAGTTGTCATAATAGAATGTTTTAAGAGTTTGCCACCTTGTCTGCCTGACATATTACTAAATTTTATGAAAAAAGCCTATTATTTAGAAAATTTTTCATGGGTTTTTTTATTCTTTGAATAAGTAAGAGAAATTTGCTAAGCATTTAGGGTTTTTTCTTTGGACTTCTTGTCAATCTCTAAATGAAAAGATATCTGTAATTTCTCTAAATAACTAGCCAAATCATCTAATTTAAGTAAGTTTATCCGACAATAAAGAACATCATCCAATTTTTTTAAAGAAATGCCTAATTCATAAGCCAAATTTTTTAAAGAAACTTCATTTATTCTTTTATACCTTGCTATATTTTGACAAATCTCATATTTAATTTTCTCCAACTTACTAGCATTCTCCGGCAAAGCGTAATTCCCCCCCTCGTAATTTGGATCTGATAATCTTTTAAAAATTTCCTCTTGGGTTTCTTTTCTAATATTTACCATTTCTTTTTAATGCGATAACAGTTAACAACTATAAAAGAATTTTGGTTTTCGATTTGTCAAACTAACTTATATTTTTTTTCTAAATGGAGTATCTTTTCCAAAACAAAATAATCAGTAGTTAGTTTATCCGGTTGAAAATCCTTTTTATCAACAAATAACTTCAATAGTTCCAAAATCAATTCATCAGTAATATCAGGATGCTTTTCTTTGTAATGCTGACTAATCTCCACTTGTCGAAAAGAATAACCATTGGTCTCTAAAGATAGAGAATAAGTTTTCTTTTCTTTTTCTGACATATTAACTTATTTTTTCCCCTCTTTCTTTAACAATTCTATCTCAACACTCAACTCTAAATTCTTACTAATTCGCTAAGTGCTTTTATATTAGTTCTTTACAAAAACATATTTCACTTAGACAATTGATAACTTTATCACACAACACAATACAAGTCTAAAAAACCAATCAACTACTATTTCTTTACTCATCTGCCGTCATCTCTCTTAGCAACAACATCAGCCTCAGTTAATTCAAATTCAACTACAAAATCTCCATTCCTAGAAATATCTTTTTGATAGTAAGTAATTATATCGTTACTATCAACCTTGCTAATTCGCTTATAAAAAGCTCTAATAACCTTATCATGAACAGTGAAATTAATTCAATGGTTAGGACAATCAGTATCTAAAATAAATTTTCTTTCTCCGTGAGAATCAATAAAAGCCTGTTGTTCAGGAATTTCGGAAGCAGATTTATCTTTTAACTTTCAAAGGCGATTATTAAAACAGTCATACTTGAATTTCATGCTTATCTTCTTAAATACTATTAGTTTGTGTTATGTTAAAAAATTTTTTAACTCTGAAATAACGCTATTCATCGTTATTCTATAAATCTCATCTTTAAATTTCTTTAATTTTTCTGCTTTTTCGATGATTGTTCCAACCGCTTTTTCTTGGTTTTCGAATTGTTTTTCTAAGTTCATTATGTATCCTGGCAATTTAATGTTTGTTCAATCCTCAATTTTCTTAAGTTTTTGTTCCTTATCAGTTTCATTGTCAATTTTCAGAAAATTGTATCTATTAATTAACAGTTCCCGCACAACTTTTACTACTAGAAATAAATTACTATCACCATCACCAACATAAATCTTTTTCCGTGGATCAATTGTCTCGGCTAATTTAATAATTTTGTCACTGGCACAAGTTGCCACAATAAAACCAAATTCTGCTCCGTGGGTTTGCATATCTCTTTCTAACTTATTAATTCAATTGTTATCTCACTTCTCGGTATTTTTAGTCTCGTAAATAATTCTACCAACAACCTTTTTCGGTTCAGTCTCCGTCAAAACTTCTTGTAAAAAATCGGCTCTTTTTCCACTTCCAATTTGACCTCTACTGATGTCTTTTACATTATCCCGACCATCAAAAACTTTAACTAATTCTTCAAAAAATCACTTTTCAAAGTCTTCACCTTTTTTTTGGCTATCCTTGTTTTTACTAATTACTAAATCACGGTTTCTTTCTTTTAATTCTTCATTTTCTTTTTGACAATTATTAACTTTTTCTTTTAATTCTTTAACCCGAGCTAATTCTTCGACTCTGTCCGAAGAATAAACCCCCGACAATTTGATATTTAATTCTTCAACAGTTTTTTTTAATGCTTGAACTTCTGGTTGAGCTTGTTTTTCTAGCAAATCATTCTGTTTTATTACTTCTACCAGTTCTTTCTTTAATTCTTTAACCCGAGCTAATTCTTCGACTCTGTCCGAAGAATAAACCCCCGACAATTTGATATTTAATTCTTCAACAGTTTTTTTTAGATTATCTTTTTCGAGTGAATACTTATTTTTAATTTCTTCAATCTTTTTGGCTAATTCCAAGATAGATTTTTTCTCTTGCTCTTGGAACTGGTTTTGTAGTTTTTCAATTAGCTTAACCTGTTTCTCACTTTCAAACTTTAACTTTAAAAAACCAGCAAATTCTTCATACTTTTTAGTTTGTTCTATTTCTTCTAGACACTGATTTCTATATAAAATCCTCTGAGAATAAACTTCGTTTTCTACCAATTTTCTTACTTTTTCACTGATAAGTTGAAAATTTCTCTCTCCCTTATTAAAATGTTCCTCATTGATTTCCCTATGACAATGAGGACAATCGAAAGCAAGCTGAAATTTTGCTAATACCTTAACAACTTCCTCTTGAGAAGCAAGTTTTTTTTCCTCTGTTATGTTCATATAAATTACTTAAAATTAAATTTTTCTTTTTGTTAAAGACCCTGATTTTTTTCTATTTAATGTTTTCTTGAATTTCAGTACAGTTTTCACAAACACATTCAGTGTGGCAAAGAACAATAAAAACCAAAGAATTATTAAACGAAAACAGAGTAGTTTTCATTTTTTCCATATATTGATTTACTAATCGTATACAATATTAGAATCAGCTTTCTGCCAGTTTGTTGACCCGGTTTATATTATATACAATTATATTTTATGTAGTTTCGTTTAAGAGTTCAGCAATAATTCTTTTACAATTTTACTAACTAATTTAACTCTCTAAAATAAAAACTCCCCAAAACCCTTTCCATTATTTCTGTCCTCGAATTCAATGGTAAAGTATTGTAAAAAGTCATTAGTTCCTCCGTTAATCTAAAAGAGATTTCTTTCTTAGGATTGTTTAATTCTCGTTGGTAAGTTAAAGGCATACCACATTGATAAGCATGGAGAGCTGAACGAAAGAAATAACTGACACTAGGATATTCATAATTACCAGCTAAATGCTGACTAGCTAAGGTGTTTTTTATCTTATCAAGTAAAAAAGTATCGCAACGAAAATATATCTTAGTCTGAATTTGGGTAAATTTGACTTTAAAAGCTGGTTTGGTTAAAGGCAAATTATTATTTTTCTTGGGACTTCTAGTTAGTTTTCTCATAGTTAGTTAATATTTCTTTGAATAATTCCTTAATTTCAGTTGGCAAACTTTTCCGAGCAAAGAAGTTATTTTTACTGCCATTCAGTAGAGTTCCATAGAGAGCAGGGCGGTTAGTTAAAGGATTAGTAATTCGTCCTTGTTTTTCTTCCGCAATTACTTCTTTTAACTCTTTTAGACCCTCCCTTTGCTCTTTGGTGTTCTGCCAGTGATTAGGAATAAAAATTATCTTGGCTTGTCAGTCGGGTTTTAAACTGGTAAATCAGGTAGTAGTAGTTTGTAAATCAGCATAGTGCGGACGAAAAGGAACTAAGATTAAGTCGGCTTGGGCTAATCAAGAGAGAGCTGAGCCTGAACTACCAGCCGTGTCAATGATTTGATAATTAGCAGGGTTAGCGGAAACTTGACGACCTTCTAATTTACAGTTATTAGCTCAAGTTTGGGAAGTTTGAATGGGGTCAGTGTCAATTAATTGGACTTTTTGCTTTAAGTGATTAAGATATTCAACTAATAAGCAGGCAATAGTAGATTTACCAGTGCCTCCTTTTTCGTTGGTAATGGCTATTTTTATCATATATTATATTTTGTGTGGTATGGTGTTTTAGGTTATGGTGTTGTATATAGTTATTTTAGGGCGGTAATATTCGGCTTAGGAATTGGTGTTTATAACCATTGACCAGGAGAATATTTGCGGTGCTTCCGATGTTTAAATTATCAAACGCCTGTTCTCTTTGGTAATCATTTATGAGAAAATAGCCTGATTTCTGCTGGTTATCTTGGTAAAAAACTTTTCAAATATCTTTTAAACAGGTTTTTCACTTCCCTGATATACTGACCTCTACAATACTCCTTTTCTGATTTCCTATATTCTCCACCTGCTTTTTTGCGGAATACTCCCTAATCATTGGCGTTTTTCTATTCCTTAGTTTCTGAATAATAGTTTCATTCAAACTCAAATAAACACCATTCAATAACTCTTCTACTTTTTCCTCAATATCCCCAGCCAGTAATCTTCTGTTAAATATTCCTGCTGTGCCATATTTTTTAACCAATTTCCTCCCTCATTCGGTAATAATTAATTGCCTGTTTTTATCACCCCCCACCGGTAAAGCCACTAAATCACCTTGACTTAACAAATCACCAATTTTCTCCCCTGTGTCTTGGTGATAAATTTTCCCACCTTTCATTAACCCAATCAACCAGTAAGGAATTGGCACTAAACAATTGCCTGGTGTTCCAGTAGTTCAGTAATAAGGAATTTGGTATTTATTAATCAAACTTTTTCACTTTTTCCCACCAACTGCCAATGCTTTTCTTAATCACTCTTGCTTAATCTTATAATTTCCCTCCTTGTCTTTCTTGTTGGGGTCTAAATCTAATAAAGGAACATCCACTTTTCCTAACACTATTTCATGGGTAAAAGCCAAAGCAGCTAAACTTCTATTTTTTGGTTCTCAGTAATCCGGAGAGTTCCAACCCATTCCTTCTCAGGTTGGTTTTGGTCTTCCATTCTCTTTATAACCCGGAACTAGTTTAGCAGGATTATCTCATTGGCTAAGTATCTCCGTTTTCAACTTAATATCTTGTCATTTCTTTCTGAATTGGTAAGATCGATTAGCAAGCAAGTTATCTAACTCCTCTTTTTCTCTCCAAACCAAATGTGAGAATAAATAATCTTTTTGTTTTTCTAAATAATAAGGTGTGGTGGGTCTGTTCTTTAAAAAAAACAAGTTCTTATTATCTATTCTTAAAGCTATGTAGGAAAATCTACACCCACCACTTAAAGTATCTCCAATTAACTCCTCTAACGAAGTTAAAAGGTAGTTTTCTTGCTTTAAAAATCTTACTCAATGACGAGTTTTAAAGTTGAGTTTGTGCCGGTCTTTTTTTCTTTCTTTTGAGTGAAAAAAATTGAGGTAATTCTCCTTTTGTTTTTCGTTTTTTTCTTTTTTTAAGCTTTCTAAGTATTCAGTATGGGGAACTGATACTTGAACGACAAGGTTCAACATAATTATTAGTTCAATTCCAACCCTCAGATAGTTCGAGAACCTTGTCGGGAACTAAACTAACTGAGTCAGCAAATTAACCGATTGGAATTCAACTGACAATCTATATATAATATTATTTTTTAATTCCTATGGTGTGCTTAAATAACTCTTCTGATAATTCTAACCAATATTTCCTTTCTGTTTCGTCTTTGACATAATCAGTCTTTTCAGCATCGCAAATAGTATCTAAATAATAGGCTAAATAGGTGCCTAATTTAAATATTTCTTGGTCATTGCTACTGTCTGATATTCTTTTGCTGTATCTAATAATTCGTCTTAAAGTTTTAGAAGTAGAATGCTCTTGTAAAAGTAAAGAAATTTTCCCAATATCTATCTTGGCTATTACTTGTTTAATTTGTGCTGTTTTGTTTTCGTTCATATTCTATTTTCAAAACTTTATTAATTCCTGATATTCAAGTGAAGTTTCAATAATTTTTACCATTTCTTCAACTAATTTCTTATGTAAATCGCCGTGTTCCTCCTCTTTGGGATAAAAATCGGTCAGTATCGCATGAATTATCTCATGAGTTAACACCTGAATTAAAGCCTTAAAATCAAAGTGTTTTTCAAAGCGGGTTTTTTCCTCGTAATAATGCCTTAGTCCTAATTGACGATAAAGAAATAATTCGTTTAAGTAAATGGTGCTGGTGAGAACTGGAAAGTTATCGCCTAAAACTAATAAAGGCTCTCGGTTATGAAACCCTTGTCTGATTTCAGTCCGTTTTGTTTCTTCATTGAAATAAAACTCTTCTAAATAATAACCACCAAATCTAATAGTTGGTTCATGTTTTAGTTTTCCGTATTCTCAACCTTTTAACTTCCGAAAACGGTAATAAAAAGTAGTGATTAAGTAAGCAAATAAGCGTTCTCCTATTTGGTTTTTCCTTTTTGTGTCCGACATACTTGCTCTATTTTTCCCGTTTTTGGGTTGGCTACTAAATAAAGGCTATGAGTGATTACTTGGAAATTCTTGCTATTATCTATTACTGAATTGGTTTGTTTTCTAGTCTTAACTACCATATATCTAATTTTACTTTCCCATTTCTCGCCTTTCCCTTTCTAAACTATGTGTCTTTTCCTGTAAATTTAGCTTGGGCAAACTAAAAATAAACCGCAAAGCATAGATTTCACGGCACAATTTTCAGCATCGATTTTTGCCTTTTCTAAGTCAACATTACCACCTACTGCTCAAAAGTTAAAGAAGAGTTTATTATCGGGGTTTTCTGTATCTGCTATCTCTACTTTTTTCAAGTATTTGATAATATGTTCTTTGTCAACCTTTTCGTGGATAAACGGTTGACTTGTATCATTGCTTAATGTAAGGGTTAATTTCTGTTTTTCTAATAAAGGATTTAATAGTTTTAAGATTTCTGAATGGTTATAATCACTAGGTTCCTTTACTTCATTTTGAATATGGAGGAGTTTAGCATAAATGTTTGTTGTCATAATTTAATTTTACCCAACTAACTCCTAAATAATCCCTTACAACTCTCCCCACAAAAATAAACATAATTAAAACTGCCATATAACTCTATTCCTGCTTCATTCTTTACCGGTAATTTATGACTGATTAAGTTTTCTAAATTTCCTGGTTCCTGACATACTTTACAACGAGTTCATAAACTAGTCGGGTCAGTCAATAACTTTCTTTTCCTAGTCTTTGGGGTTTCTTCGGTTAGTTCTTTGGTTTCTATTTCCTGATTATTCATATTCTTATGTTATAAGTTACTGCTCTTTTACTGCTCCTTTATTTCACTCAATTTAATTATTTGCTTATAAGTTCCTTTACAATTCCCTATAAAAAAAAACTAGCAAAAAAAATTTTTCAACCAACCTTATTCATACTTACTCAAACACTTCCGACAAACCCCACTCTCACCCTCTAATTCTTTAACTCACTTATTACATTCCGGACACTGTTCTTTCTCACTAATCCCACTTTGCTGGTCGTAGTCATCCAGCCCTTTTTTTAATTTTTGTTTAATCTCCTTTTGAGTTTCTTTTTGAGTTTCGCAAGCATAACAAGGACATTTAACTTTGCCTCTTTCTTCATGGAATTTAGCCAGTTCAATTTCTTTTAAATATTCTTGGCTTTGTCTCTCTAATTTTTCCTCCTCGTCTATATAACCATTCTCTACCCTTGCTTTTTCATAGCCTCAGTATTTAATTAATCGCTGTTGTTGTTCCTCACTTAAACTATTCCATGATTTACCTTTTTTATTTTCCTTTTTGGTAGTTTCTCAATAATCCCTTATTAAATTACCTGCCGCCTGTTCTAATTTCATAATGGCTACTATATCGTTAATATCCTCCGCACAATCATTCAGAGTCCAATTGAAGTCAGCCCATAATTTTTGCTTATCTTTATTTAGTTCGGTATATTCTTGTTTTTTGGCTTGGTATCTTTGGGCGGAGTATGCTTTTCTATCTCTTTTTTTAGATAGTTTACTATCTAATTTTAAGTCTTTATTTTGGTTATTTAGGGGGTTATTTTCATTTATAAGGGCTTTTGCTTGTCCTTTTGCCATATTATACATTTTTATTTTATACCATTCTATACCACTTTTGCTATACAATACAATACGGACTTAATAATTACTCAGCACCTTATCTTTTTAAGTTCTTTACTTATCAACCCACCAAAACTTAAATCAAAAACTCCTCTTCCTTATTTACGTAGAGACTAATTACCTTATTACCTCGTTCATTCTCTATATACTCAATCTCGACCTCCTTAATGTTTTCTCTATTATTTGTTAAGTCCTGTCAGCCTTCTTTTAACTTATTCTGAAAACAGAAACAGGCTTGATTATTCTCGTTATCCTTAATTATAAAAAAGGTTTCTCCACTGATGGTTTGTCGTTCATCAATTAAGATATTTTTCAGATTAATAGTTGGCATATGTTTTTATTTTTTTACTCTCTGTCAATCTCTCTAAAACTAACTATTCTTTTTAATTCACCTATCATCCCTTTTCATAACAATATCTTTTTCAGTCAGTTCAAACTCGAATAACTCTTTGATTTCACTCGGTAAACCTTTCCGAGCAAAGAAGTTATTTTTACTGCCATTTAACAGAGTTCCATAGAGAGCAGGCCGATTAGTTAAAGGATTGGTGATTTGTCCTTGTTTTTCTTCCTCGATAACTTCTTTTAAATGGTCTAAACCTTGGCGTTGTTCTTTGGTATTTTGTCAATGATTAGGAATAAAAGTTATCTTAGCTTGTCAGTCGGGTTTTAAACTAGTAAATCAGGTAATAGTAGTTTGTAAGTCGGCATAGTGCGGACGAAAAGGAACTAAGATTAAGTCGGCTTGGGCTAGTCAGGAAAGAGCAGAGCCAGAACTGCCAGCCATGTCAATGATTTGATAATTAGCAGGATTAGCGGAAACTTGCCGACCTTCTTGCTTACAGTTATTAGCTCAGGTTTGGGAAGTTTGAATTGGATCCGTATCAATTAATTGAACTTTTTTATTAAGATTATTCAGATATTCCACTAATAAGCAAGCAATAGTAGACTTACCGGTGCCTCCTTTTTCGTTGGTGATAGCGATTTTTATCATATATTATATTTTGTGTTGTATTGTATGTTTAGTTATTGTATTGTGTTTTTAGCAGAGACGGCTTAAAAAAGGGTGTTTGTAGCCCTGAATTAGGTAAATATTTCTGGTGCTTCCAATCTCTAAATCATTAAAAGCCTGTTTTCTTTGGTAATCATTCACTAAAAAATAGCCTGTTTTCTGTTGGCTACCTTGGTAAAAAATCTTTCAAATATCTTTTAAACAGGTTTTTCATTTTCCCGACACTTTGACTTCAATTTGCCTTAATCTCCCTGTGCTTTTTGCTGGTCTGTTAGTTAAGCATTCTTTGGTTATTAGTTTGCTTGGCTTTTTCTGAATAGCACCTTTACTTAAACTCAAATAAACACCATTCAAAAACTCCTCCACTTTTTCTTCAATATCCCCAGCAAGAAAACTTTTGTTAAATATTCCTGTTGTGCCATGTTTTTTAACTAATTTTCTCCCTCATTCGGTAATTACCAACTGCCTATTTTTATCTGAACCAACTGGCAAAGCCACTAAATCACCCTGACCTAATAAATCGGCTACTTCCATCCCGGTGTCTTGGTGATAAATTTTCTTGCCTTTCATTTCCCCAATCAACCAGTAAGGAATTGGCACTAAACAATTGCCGGGAGTTCCTGTGGTTCAGTAGTAAGGAATTTGGTGCTTGTTAATCAACCTTTTTCATTTCTTCCCTCCTACTACTAACGCTTTCCTTAATCACTCTTGCTTAATCTTATAATTGCCGTCCTTATCTTTCTTATTCGGGTCTAAATCTAACAAAGGAACATCAACTTTTCCTAACACTATTTCATGCGTAAAAGCCAAAGCGGACAAACTTCTATTTTTCGGTTCTCAGTAATTAGGAGAATTCCAACCCATTCCTGCCCCAGTTGGTTTTGGTCTTCCATTCTCTTTATAACCAGCCACTAGTTTAGCAGGACTATCCCACTTACTCAATATTTCAGTTTTCAACTTAATATCCTCCCATTTCTTTCTGAATTGCCTGGGCTTGTCTTTTAAAGTCTTTTCCAATTCCTCTTTTTCCCTCCAAATTAAATGTGAGAATAAATAATCTTTTTGTTTTTCCAAATAATAAGGTTCGGTGGGTCTGTTCTTTAAAAAAAACAAGTTCTTATTATCTATTCTTAAAGCTATGTAGGAAAATCTACACCCACCACTTAAAGTATCTCCAATTATCTCCTCTAACGAAGTTAAAAGGTAGTTTTCTCGTCTTAAAAATCTTACTCAATGACGAGTTTTGAAGTCTAGTTTATGCCGGTCTTTTTTTCTATTTTTTGGATGAAAAAAAGCAAGGTAAGTCTCCTTATTTCTTTCGTCTTTTTTTATTTGGAAGTATTCAGTTTGGTTAACTGGTACTTGAATGCTCGGAAGATTCATGTTTGATTATTAACTCAACCCCAACCCTCAGTTAGCTTCCAGAACCTTCCGAGTAACAAAAACTAACTGATCAAGAACTAGGGTTCAATTAACAATCTATATATTTATTTTTATTCTTTATATCCTATGGTATTCTCAAATAACTCTCTTGCAATATCTAATCAATGCTTCTTTTCTGCTTCATTTTTAACATATTTGCTTACATTAACAATAGTATCTAAATTGTAGGCTAACCTAACTGCTAATTTAAATATCTCTTGGTCGTTGCTACTATTTAATGCTTTTTTCTTATGACTATTAATCTGTTTTAAAGTTTTTGACTTAGGATATTCTTGTAAATAAACAGCAATCTTATCCAAGTCTATCTTGGCTATTATTTGCTTTATCTGTGCTGTTTTATTCTCATTCATAATTTCTTAGTTTTTACTTAATTTTTTTCACTAATCTTTCTAATTCTTTTACTTCCGATAAAGTTCATAAGTATTCTTCAATCTCATGAGTTAGTTTTTTGTGGTCTTCATCATGTAGTTTAGCCCATTTTAGGTTAAAGTCTCCTAGTAAACAGTGGGCTAATTCATGAGCCATCGTGTTAATCAAATCAGAGAACTCAAAAGCCGGATAAGTCTTTAATCCAGCTAAGCAATAAGTATAATTGACATTGAGATAAATGGTTTTGCTAACAAACTCAATATTTCCAATTTTCTCAATAAACAGTCTAGTTCAGCCTTTCCCATTGTAATTTATATCTCAACCACCAAACCGAATATAAGAACTAGCGAATGAATGAACTTTACCATAAAGACCCGATTGGGTTAGTCTTATTCTTTGCTGTTGATAAGTTGAATTAATTAAGTGTTCTAGGAAAATGTGAAAAGAACCATGCATATTTACTTACGCTTTTCATTTTTCCAGCCTTGCCGAGTTCTTTCTATGTCTTCATGACTACAAATAACTTCTACTGCTGTTAATTGCTCTTTTTCTCCGATTTTTCTTTCCTCGTTTAATCTTTTTTTCAAACTTTTTACTAGGCTGTCCCAGTTCTTTTCTTTGCTTTTGCTCTTTACTACCATAATATCTAATTTTACCTAAATAACCCCTTACAATTCTCACTACAAAAATAAACATACTCAAAAGCACCATATAACTCTATTCCTGCCAAGTGCTTTATCGGAATTCTATGCCTAATTAAATTCTCTAAATTCCCTGCTTCTTTGCATACTTTACATTTCGCCCATAAACTAACCGAGTCAGTCAAGAGTTTTCTTTTTCTAGTTTTTGGAGTTTCGGGGGTTAAGTTTTCTCCTATATTATTCATAAATTCGGTTAAGGTAAATGTGAATTAGGATATTTAATTTTTATCAAAACTTCCTAATCACTCAATCTCTTACTCCCATTGCTTTTTAGTAAAGGTATGCTTATCCTGACAAGGCAAGCAAGTGTTTAAAACTTGTTGAGTTTCTTTATTAGTTAACACTCAATTTCCCTCTCCTCGTTTAAACTCCTTTTTACAATGATTACATTCATTTTGTCAACTTTTTTTCTCCAAAGAATACTTATTCTGACACGAGATACAGAAATTCATAGTTGTTTTTCCTTCTTTTTGGAGATTTCAGTATTCTTGGTCTTTACTAAATGATTTTTGACATTCAACACACTTATCTAATGGCGGCGTTCATTGGTTTGACATATAATTTATTTTATCAATAACCCCTCTTCCCATACTCCTTAAACAAATACTTCTTCCTCCTTGGCATCTCCTCCACTAATTTCCCTAGACACTTCCCACACAACACTTTCCATTCGCTTTCTATTCCTCAAAATTTCGGATCATTCCTATTCCTCACCACTCTATGATGCCCTGCACTATCAATCATTTTCTCACACCTTTCACACTCAGTTCACCCACTTCCGTCAGAATTAAGATATTTCACCCTTATTTTCTCAGTTCCTAAACAATGACAAATAATAACTCTCTGCCGATAGTCATTAAGAACTAGTTGGGCAGAACTAATTAATAAGTCATCTTTCTCTAATTCCTCCAATACTTCCTGATAACAAGCACAGCAGTATTTTTTGGCTTCATCTAATACTCCGCAACTTCTTTTCTGTTGACAATCAAAACAATAATAACTCTTGAATAGTGCTTTTTGCTTATTGCTTTCCTTTAAGTTTCAAGTCATATTAAGGTTGCTATACTTTTACTAATGAACTAATTAATTACTTGTCTTTTCCCTTTGCCTTTCTCTTACTAATCAACCATTTAAAAAAAGTAGCAAAAAAATTGTTTTCGGTCTTTGCCAGTCTTTTTTGAAGTTCCTTTATTACCCCTTTTCCTTTAACCTTTTCTTTTGCTAAACCTTTAATTCTTTTAGTTTCCTATAATTACTATTAAATATTAAAAAACAAGCAAAATATAAGGTATTTTATAGGTTTTGCCCTCCCGTATTGCGTAATAGATAATTTTCTTTGGCTCTTTCTTACAAAGTAAGGATATCATTTTTGCTATACAATACAATACAGACTTAATAACTATCCTAAATATTAATAACATTATCAAAAATATTCAAAAACCACACCCCTTACATTAACCATTTCAGTTCTTAATCAAAAAATACAAGCAAATGAAAAAATAGAGAATGCTAATGATAAGAAATGCTATTCCCATTAGACTAGTTCTCTGTTCTTCTTTCAAAATAGTAAAGTATTGAATGAAACAAAAGACACAATAGGGAAAAGAGTTAAAATTCTGGCAAAAGTTTTACTCATTATTTTTCTTTTTTCTTATAATCTTTTTTAACAATAATCTACAAAAAATCTACCCTAAACCCTGATAATAATAACTCCCCAAAGCTCGTTCCATTACTTCCGCCCTCGAACCTAACGGCAAAGCATTATAAAAAGTCATTAGTTCCTCAGTAAGACGAAAAGATACTTCCTTTCTTAGATTATTAAGTTCACGCTGGTAAGTTAAAGGCATTCCTTCCTGATAAGAATGAAGAGCCGAACGAAAAAAACAACTGAGATGAGGAAATTGATAATTACCGGCTAAATGCTGACTAGTTAAGGTGTTTTTTATCTTATCTATTAAAAAAATATCACAGCGAAAAGATACTTTAGTCTGAATTCCGGTAAATTTAACTTTAAAAGATTGCTGAACTAAATTATTATTTTTCTTAAAACTTCTAGTGGGCTTTCTCATAATTAATTAAGATTTCTTTAAATAACTCTTTGATTTCACTCGGTAAACCTTTCCGAGCAAAGAAGTTATTTTTACTGCCATTTAACAGAGTTCCATAGAGAGCAGGCCGATTAGTTAAAGGATTGGTGATTTGTCCTTGTTTTTCT
>Ga0193741_1000259_pt1 | contig 15028 bp, 13 predicted proteins | sample L2s2metaG_FD_143059 | JGI IMG/M metagenome (GOLD analysis project Ga0193741, IMG submission 143059) | Soil microbial communities from a riparian zone of the East river system, Colorado, United States - L2s2 | ecosystem: Environmental > Terrestrial > Soil > Riparian zone | place: USA: East River...
GAATCGCTGCGGCGAAGAGGAAGGGCGTGATCGGCGCGGTGTAGTGGAACCGGATGGACGTCTGGTTGCCGACCGACGAGAGGAGATTGGCGATCAGCTCGGGCACTACCGCGATCAGTGCCAGCGGTGCGAGAAGGAACAGCGCCGCCAACGGCACGCCGAGCTCGACGAGGTAGAGCAGGTCCCGTCGCTCGGTCAAGGCGTCTGCGATTGCCAGCGGGTCGGTGACCGCGGTCTTGACGATTCCCGCCGGAGACCCGCCCACTGCGTCGTAGCGGCCGTAGAACGCCGGCTCCGCACCCTCGCGGAAGTGCGGCATGACCGTGCCGAGCCAGAGCGCGGTCGTGGCTGTGCCGACCACCGCGATCACCGTTCCGGCGAGACGCCGCCCCTTGGCGATCGCGTACCAGACTCCTAGCGCGGCAACGACGAGCGGGATCTCCTCCTTGGTCATCGCCGCGAGGACCCCGAAGGGCACGAAAGCCCACAGGCGATCCTCGTCCAGGTACCAGAAGGCGAACGCGAGCAGCGGACAAGCGAGCGCGACCGGATGGAACTCGTCCAGCGCGAGCCACTGAACGGCGGGATACACGAGGTATGCAAGCCCGCAGAGGACACCAGCCCACTCCGAGCCGAGGTGCTTGCAGCCGAGCCAGAAGATCGGCAGCGCCCCGAGCGCGATCGCGGCGGCCTGGGCGACGAGGAGCATGGTCGGGCTCGGCCAGACGAGCCACAGCGGCGCAAATAACGCAAGGAACGGATCCACGTGGGCTCCCAGCCGCGAGATCTGGTCGCCACCGAGCTCGGTCACGTCGAGCGGACGCCCTTCCACGGTCGACCAGACCGCCTGCGTCATGTTCCCGAGGTCGAACCGTCCGGTCTCGAAGGCGCGGTGCTCGAGCGCCGCAAGGGCACCGAAGCCGACGGCGTAGACGGCCATGGCCGTCCAGAGCACGCCTCGCGGGCTACGGACGAGTTGCCAGCAGGAGGTAGCCCAGCGCGCCGCGCTCGATGCCGACGAAGAGCCTGTCGACCTGGAGGAGCGCTCCGAGGGCGGCGACGAGAGGCCGGTGCCGGCCGCCGAGCCGGGCGGGCCCGTGCCGGTCGAGGTACCGCTCATAGACGTGGCGATGGTAGAGGCGCGAGAACGGGAAGCCCCAGCCGAGGCACCGGTGGACCGTGAGACCCGCGCTCGTGCAGGCCTCGATCAGCGCCGGGCGCGTGTAGCGGCGGACGTGCCCGGCCCACTCGTCACTCGTGCCGTAGAGCGACGGGTTCGCCGGGACCGAGACGGCGAGAACGCCGCCCGGACGGAGAACACGTGCGAGCTCCGTGAGCGCGCCGCGATCGTCGTCGATGTGCTCGAGCACCTCGCCCAACACGGCTCCGTCGAAGCTCTCGTCATCGAACGGGAGGTTCGTGATGCTGGCGTCCGCCACAGGTCCCGACAGCCGCCCGCGCAGGAGCTCGACCGCCGCATGGGAGACGTCCGTGCTCGTGACCTCGTAGCCGAGCCGCTCCAACCGAATCGACATCGTCCCCTGTCCCGCGCCGGCGTCGAGGACCTCGGGCCCCGGAGAGACGGAGAGGAACAGGTCGAGGAGCAGTCGCTCGCGCAGTTCGTGCCTGGGGCCGACGAACTCCGGTGCGGTGCCCCACTCGTGGGCGGTCATGCGGCCCGCTCGAGGATGCTGCGCCAGCGCCGGCCGAGAACGTCCTCGCTCGCCCGTTCGCGGAAGGCGCCGTGCCCCCCGGCGCCGAGCCGACGCGCGAGCTCTGGCTCGCCTGCCAGCCGTCGTAGGGCGGTCGCCAGCGCCTGCGGGTCTCCAGGTGGAACCAGAAGCGCGCTCTCGCCGTCCACCACGAGCTCTCGGGCGGCGGGCGTGTCCGCCGTCACGAGCGGCGTTCCGCAGGCGAGCGCCTGGAAGGCCTTGTTCGGGATCACGCGCTGGGCCTTCGCCGAGGTGCCGAAGATGCCGAGCGCGCACGAGGCGCGGTGCAGCTCCTCCGCCAGGCGCTCGTACTCGACCCAGGGCACCCAGTCGACGTTCGACGGGCGGCCGGCGAGCAGCGCGTCGAGCTGGCCGCTCCCGACGACGCGAAGCCGCAGCTCGGGAGTGAGTCGTGCCGCCTCGAGGATCGTCTCCAGGCCGTGCAGCGGGATCAACTTGCCTACGAACAGCGCGGTGAACGTGCCTTCTAGGCTCCACCCCGGCCGGAAGATGCGCTCCTCTGCCCCGACGAAGCAGACCTCGACCCGGTCGCGTGGGAGCCCGGCCAGCCCGGCGAGGAACTCGGCGTGCGCGTCCGTGTCCGCGACGACGAGATCGGCACTCCGCAGTGCCCTCCTGTCGACCGCGCGGAGGGCCCGTGCGGCGAGCGAGCCGCGCCGAAACCTCTCCCGGTCCTCGACCAGCGTGTCCGCGAGCGATACGAGCGGGTTGAAGACGACGGGGGCTCCGCGGGCCGAGCGCCGCGCGGCGAGCAGGTCGAGGTGGCCCGGATAGCCGACGATGACGGCGTCGGCTCTCGGCCCGCGACGTGCAAGAAGTCGCAGCTCGGCGAGGAGGAGCCGCGCGACGGCCCCAGGCCCGAGCGACCACTTCTCCTCCCGGCCCTCCCAGACGGGCTCGTGCCGCTCGATCACGTCCACACCTGCGCCGCGCAGCGCCGAGATCACCTGCGCGTTGCGCGGGTAGCGGCGCTCGTAGGTGCCGAAGTAGAGGACACGCACGCGGAGTTACCGCGCGACGGGCTCGTGCCGCACGGGCTCGAGGATCTCGTCCACGTGCAGGTCGTCCGGCGCCCCCGTCCGCTCCTCGTGGTGGCTCGTGATCAGCTCCGAGAGCAGGCCGAGCGAGAAGAACTGGAAGCCGACGACGACGAGAAGCACGCCGAGCGTCAGCAGCGGCCGGTGGCCGATGGCTGCGCCGGTCAGCTTGAGGATCGTGAGGTAGACGAGCACGGCGCCGCCGATCGCCGCGAAGACGAGCCCCAGCCCGCCGAAGAGATGCAGCGGCCGGTGCCGGTACCGACCCATGAAGGACACGGTCAGGAAATCGAGGAACCCGCGCATGTAGCGCTCGACGCCGTACCGGGAGCGCCCGTGCTTTCGCGGCCGGTGGTTGACCGGCAGCTCGGCGACGCGGAAGCCGCGATCGTGTGCGAGCACCGGCAGGAAGCGGTGCAGCTCGCCGTAGATCCGGAGCGAGCGGACGACTTCCGCCCGGTAGGCCTTGAGCCCGCAGTTCATGTCGTGGAGCTTCAGGCCCGACGAACGGCCGACCACCGAGTTGAAGATCTTCGAGACGAGCCGCCTCGACCACGGATCGCGACGCTGCGCCTTCCAGCCGGAGACCAGGTCGAAGCCCTCGTCGAGCTTTGCGAGCAGGCGCGGGATCTCCGCCGGGTCGTCCTGGAGGTCGGCGTCGATCGTCACGACCACGGATCCCTCCGCGTGGCGAAAGCCGGCAGCCAGTGCAGCGGATTTGCCGAAGTTGCGGCGGAGCCGGACGACCCTGACGTTCGGCGCGCGGCCGTGGAGGCGGGTCAGCGCCGCGAACGAGCCGTCGGTGGAGCCGTCGTCGACGAACACGGCCTCCCAGGGGCGTTCGAGCGGGTCGAGGGCGCTGGCGAGCTCGTCGTAGAGCAGCTCGACGCTTCGATCCTCGTCGTGGACGGGGACGACGACCGAGATCACGGCAGTAGCCTAGAGCCTCCAACGCACTGAGTCCTGTGCCGCCGGGGCACGCTGGGCGGCGCGACGCAGCGTCCTCAGTCGCATCGGTATCGCTTGGATATCGACGCTCCCTGCGTCCTTGCCTCGCACCACCCATCGCACCCCGGCAACGAGGCCACAGTACGTTAGAGACTCAATGCGCGAGGTGACAGCGCTCTTGTCAATGGAGGAGGCGCAGCGCCTCATTCTCGAGCGGGTTCGCCCGCTGGAGGCCGAGCCGGTCGTACTCGATTCGGCCGCCGGGCGCGTGCTCGCCGAGCCGGCCAGGTCCCGGGTGGACCTGCCGCCGTTCGACAGCTCCGCGATGGACGGCTTCGCCGTGCGGTCCGGCGACACGCCCGGCCGGTTGCCCGTCAGCGAGCGGATCCCCGCGGGCAAGCCGGCCGAAAGGCCGCTCGAGCCCGGCGAGGCGATGGGGATAGCGACCGGCGGGACGATCCCCGTAGGCGCCGACGCAGTCATCCAGCTCGAGGCTGTTGCCGACCACGGCAACTCAATCGAGGTCGCGGACGCAGTACCGGCGGGAGCGAATGTTCGCTCGCGAGGCGGGGACCTCCGCCTCGGTGACGTGGTCGTCGACTCCGGCCAGCTCCTCGGGCCGGCGCAGATCGGCGCGCTTGCCGCCGCCGGGGTTTCCGAGGTGTCGTGCTTCCGGCGGCCGAAGGCTGCAGTGCTCGCGACCGGCACGGAGCTCCGGCGGCCGGGCGAGACGCTCGAGCCCGGACAGATCTACGAGGCGAACACCGCACTGCTCGCGGCGCAGCTGCGAGCGGCCGGAGCCGAAGTGGAGCTGATCGGGGCGGTCGAGGACGACGAGGCCGCGCACCGCGCTGCGCTGGAAGCGGGGCTGCGCGGCGACGTGCTCGTCACGTCGGGCGGCGTCTCGGTCGGGCCGCACGATCTCGTCCGCTCGGTCGGCGCGGTCCTTGGAGTCGAGGAGGTGTTCTGGGGCGTGGCCGTGAAACCCGGAAAGCCTCTCTGGTTCGGCGTCCGCGACCGGACGCTCGTGTTCGGCCTTCCTGGGAACCCGGTCTCTGCACTCGTCGGCTTCGAGCTCTTCGTGCGGCCGGCGTTGCTCGCGTTGCAGGGCGTCACGGACCCGCTCCCCCGCTTCGACCCGGGGCGGCTCGCGCACGCCGTGCGGCCGAACCCCGCGCGGACGGAGCTGATGCGGGCTCGCACCGCCATCACCGGCTCGTCGGTCGAGCTCGACGTCCTGACGGGACAGGACTCGCACATGATCGCGCGGGCTGCTGGTGCGGACGCGCTCGTGCTCGTCCCGCCCGGGACCGACGAGCTGCCCGCCGGCGCGGCGGTCAGCTACCTACGGCTCGCTTGAGCTCCGTGGGCTTCCGGCCGAGGGCCAGGCCGAGCAGGCGGCCGACGAGCTGTCGGAGCGGCCCGCGGGGCGGGCGCTCACGGGCGTCCGGGTACGGCGAGCGTCCCGATGCGATCGCGGCGAGCTGCCCGGCGGCTGCGAACCAGCCGAGGGCGATCACGATCGCCGGCAGCGGCACGTAACCGATCGCGACGAGCTCGAGCACATACCACGGCGCGTCGAGCCCGAGCTCGAAGCGCCACGCGAACGACCCGACCAGGATCGCCGGCCCGAGGAAGCCCAGGCCGAGCACGCCCGCGCGCACCCATGGAGCGCTGTGGCGTACCTGCGGCAGCCACAGCCACGCGTGGAGCGACGGGAGCAGGAAGATCAGGGCGAATGCGTTCGTGGCGAGGGTCAGCAGGGCCAGCACGGCGAGGACGAGCAGGGCGGTCGTCTGGCCGGCGAGCTCCTCCTCCGTCGAGACCGGCCTCAGCGGGAGCAGCCGCTCGCGGCCCACGAGCCAGCTCGCGAAGACGACGACCCCAAAGATCGTCAGCGTGACGGCGGGCCAGTCGCCTGCCGGGCTCGTACCGGGTGGTGGAGGAAGCTCGACCTGCGGCCAGGCGCCGACCACTGCGAGGAAGCCGAACACCAGGCCGACCCACAACCAGAAGGCCAGGCGCGTCCTGTAGCTCCGCAGCGCGGGCGCGAGCGGGATCCGCCGCCGTCTGCAGCGGGCGAAGAGGTCGACGGCAGCGAGCAGGAAGGGCAGGAGTGCCGTGATCAGGACGAGCTGCACGGCCCAGCCCTGGACGGTCCGCGCGCCCAGGTAGAGGTATGTCGACGTGTCACGGGCGAGAGCCACCCCCTCGTCGAGCGAGCCGAGGAGAGCCTCGGCTGCCCGGCCGATCTGTCCGATGCGCCTGTCGTTCAGCCTGTCGAGCGTGTCCGTCTCGGGCCTCGGCGGGCGCAGCCCCGCGGTCGTCAGGCTGAGCGCCGGAATGGCCGCGCCGATGAGCGGGGCCTGCTCGTAGAAGCTGAACGGGAACGCCAGGTCGATCAGCTGGCCCGCCGCGCTCGTTCGCCTCGGTTCCCGGCCCGTGCGCTGGATGATGCGTGCAGCCGCGGTCTCGACCAGCTTCGCGTCCGGCGAACGGGGCCGATCCGCTGCGAGCTCGATGCGCACTCTGTCGTCTCCCCCGATCGCGACCAGGTTCACGGCCGCCGAGATCCGCCTCCGGTACGGCGAGGTCTCGAGGAAGCGCACGGCGCCCAGACCGCCGTAGGCGCCGCCGTCGGACGAGACGAGCACGATGGTGTGTGTCGGGCCGGCCGGGGCGCGCTCCTGTCCGGCCGCCGGCGCCGCACGGAGGCCATAGCCGCGGGCAAGCTCCAGGAGGACACCGGTGCCGGAGGCATTGTCGTTCGCTCCCTGACCGGTGGCGCCGAGGTTGTCGCGGTGCGCCATGACGACGAGCACGTCTGGCGAGCGCCCCGGCGAGACCGCGATCACGTTCTCGAGCCCGACCTGCCCCTCGCCCGGCACATCCGCCTGGAAGCGGTCGCGTTGCACGCGGAAACCGAAGGACGCGAGGCGCTCGGCGACCCAGTCCGCCGCATCCGTCGCGGTCGGCGATCCCGGCGTCCGGTCCGGGAACTGCGTCGCGAGCTCACGAGCGGACTGCGTCGCACCGACTTCGTCGAACGCCGCCGGGAACGTCGGCGGAGGCAGGCTCTCCGGGCGCGTGATCGTGAACGCCGTGATCAGCAGCGGGATGGCGACCAGCAGAGCCGTACCCCGGTAGGCACGCGCATTGACGGGCCGCTCGAGGGAGCCGTGCCGCGGCCGCCTCCGCGAGGTTGGGGGCCGGAAAGGCGGCATGCCGAGGCTATAGTAAGGAGGGCCCCGGCTCCGCGCTCCCCGGCGGCGATGCGCCCGTGCCCGACTCCTCGACAATTCTCCTCGTAGACGACGAGGACTCCGTTCAGAAGCTCCTCTCGTACCCCCTCGAACGCGACGGATACCGCGTGCTCGCGGCCAAGGACGGCGAGGAGGCGCTCGAGAAGTTCTCGTCGGAGCCGGTCGACCTCGTCGTGCTCGACCTGATGCTGCCCAAGCTCGACGGACTCGAGGTCTGCAAGCGGCTCCGCGCGCAGAGCGCCGTGCCGATCATCATGCTCACGGCCCGGGACGACGAGCTCGACAAGGTGCTCGGCCTGGAGCTCGGCGCCGACGACTACATCACCAAGCCTTTCTCGATCCGCGAGTTCCGGAGCCGCGTGCGGGCGTTGCTGCGCCGCGCGTCGCTGCCCGCGCAACAGGACCGGCGCGACGGCGAGGTGATCGAGGCGGAGGGACTGCTCGTCGATCCCGCCCGGCGGACTGTCGAGGTTCGAGGTGACGCCGTGCAGCTGACCTACGTGGAGTTCGAGCTCTTGCGCACGCTCGCGTCCAACCCGGGGCGGGTCTTCAGCCGCCGACAGCTGCTCGAGGCGCTCTGGGGCGATTCGGCCTACCGCGAGCCGCGCACGATCGACGTCCACGTCCGCCACCTGCGCGAGAAGCTCGAGCAGGACGCGAGCGAGCCGGAGTTCATCCTCACCGTGCGCGGCGCGGGTTACCGGTTCAGAGACAGCTGATGCGTTTCCGGACCGTCGGCCTCAAGCTCAGCCTTGCGCTCGTTGCGCTCGTCGCCGGCGCCCTGGCGATCGTCTATTTCGCGGTTGTGCCCGGTCTGGAGAACCGGCTCGTCGAAAACCGGCTCTCGCAGCTCCACCGGGCCTCGGACGCGATCGTGGGCGACCTTTCGCAGGAGGACACATTCCAGTGGAGGGACACAGTCGTCACGGAAGCACAGCGCCGTGGCTTGCGGATCACGATCTACGAGGTGTTCAGCGAGTCGCCGCCGATCTACCTCAACCCCGTCGTCGAGTCGCGGCCGCTGGGAGAGTCCTCGGGCGACCCGATCGCACACCGGGCGGTGGAGACCGGCCGGACGCGCGACGGAGTCGTGGCGCGAGGCGACTCACAGTTCGCCGAGGTTGCCGTGCCCTTCGGTGGAGCGTTCGTGCTGCTCGTAGCCGCCCCCATCGACGACACGCTGGAGATCGTCTCCTTCGTTCGTGAGCGTCTCCTTGCCGCCGGTTTGATCGCCCTGCTTGCTGCAGCCCTCGTCGGGTTCTTCCTCGCGCGCGTTTTCGCGCGGCGTGTGCACCGCCTGGAGCGCGCAGCGGAGCGGATCGCAGGCGGGCGCTTCGACGAGCCGGTGGTGGATTCGAGCGCCGACGAGCTCGGGGAGCTGGCCCGGGCCTTCGACCGCATGCGCGAGCAGCTGGCGACTCTGGAACGCGCCCGGCGCGAGTTCATTGCGAACGCGTCGCACGAGCTGCGGACGCCGATCTTCGCCCTTGGCGGCCACGTCGAGCTGCTGACCGACGAGGACATGGACGAGCAGACCAGGCGTGAGTTCCTCACCGAGATGCGGCTTCAGGTCGAGCGTCTCACGAAGCTCGCGACCGACCTTCTCGACCTGTCACGACTCGACGCGGGCCGTTTGCACGTGGAAATGGTGCCGGTGGACCTCGCGGAGATCGCGGTGTCCTTGACATCCGAGTTCGGCGGCGTAGGCCGCGGCCGGGATCACCGGCTCGATGCCGACGGCGAGGCGGGCGCGTTTGCGCTCGCCGACGAGGAGCGCGTGCGCCAGATCGGCCGGATCCTCGTGGAGAATGCGATCCTGCACACACCGCCTGGCACGGAGATTCGGCTCACCACCGCCGGCACCGAAGAGGGGGTCGAGCTTCGAGTCGAGGACACGGGCCCGGGCGTTCCGCCCGACGACCAGCAACACGTCTTCGAGCGCTTCTACCGAGCCGGCGGAGGTGTGACGTCGGGCTCCGGCCTCGGTCTCGCGATCGCGCGGGAGCTGGCGGGCGTGATGGGCGGCGAGATCGTGCTCGATTCCCGTCCCAGCCGCACCGTTTTCACGTTGAAACTGCCGAGAAGCCACGTGCCGGTCGAGGAGCCCGAGCACGCCCTCGTCCGCTAGCGGCCCGCGAGGGGCCGTTTTCACGTGCAAACGGGGTAGCCAGGCGGAACCGCGTGGCTACAGTGAGAATCGTGCGCCCGTCCGCCCTCGCAGCCATCGCGATCGTCGCCGCCACGGTCGGCGGACTGACCGCTGTCGTGGCCGCAGACCGCACAGGCCTGCTCGATGGCGCAACCGAGACCGTCTTCGTGTCCGGCTCCGGAGCGGCGCTCCCCGTGGAGCGGGAGCTTGCAAGCCCCGGCCGCGCGGCGAAGCCGCTGGTCGGCAACACGTTCGACCCCGCCACGATCTACCGGTCGCGTAGCGGCGGCGTCGTCACGATCTACGCCTACTTCGACGAGCAGCCGGCCTCCGAGCATGCCGCCCAGGGCTCCGGATTCGTCGTCTCGCGGGAGGGCTACGTCCTCACGAGCGCCCACGTCGTGACGACGGCGGGCCCCGAGGAAGAGGGCGAGCCGGAGGTTGCGGGCCGCGTGTACGTGGGCTTTCGCGACGGCGACCGTGTCGAGGCGGCCGTGGTCGGTTGGGACCTCTTCGACGACGTGGCCGTGCTGAAAGTCGATCCCGACGCGCACGAGCTCGACCCGGTGCCGCTCGGGGATTCCAGCCGTGTCGTCGTCGGTGAGCCCGTCGCTGCGCTCGGGAGCCCCTTCGGCAACGAGAGCTCGCTCTCGGTCGGTGTCGTGTCGGCGACGCGGCGCTCGATCGGCTCGCTGACGTCCGACTACAACGTCGGCGACGCGATCCAGACGGATGCGCCAATCACGCATGGCAACTCGGGCGGGCCGCTGTTCGACGCGCGCGGCCGTGTGGTCGGGATCAACGCGCAGATCCGGAGCGACTCGGGCCAGTCCGAGGGCGTCGGTTTCGCGATCCCGATCAACGCGGCCAAGCGCTCATTCCGCCAGCTCGTCCGGAACGGCCGGGTCGCCTACGCCTACGTCGGTGTCGAAGCAGAGGATCTGACGCCGACGATCGCCAAGCGCTTCGGATATTCGGTTCAGCGCGGAGCGGTGATCGCGACCGTCCGCCCGGAGAGCCCCGCCGAGGAGGCCGGCTTGCGGGGTGGCAGCGAGCGGCGGCAGCTGAACGGGCTCCCCGTCCGAGTCGGGGGCGACGTCGTGGTCAAGATCGGCGACCGTGAGGTCCAGAGCGCGGACGATCTCGTCCGCGTCGTCAGCGAGCGTCTTGCGCCCGGGCAGGTCGTCCGGTTCACGATCCTGCGCGACGGACGGAGGATGGTCGTTCCCGTTCAGCTCGGCGAGCGCCCGCGGCGGCCCCAGGTCGAGGACTAGGTCGTGTTTGGGTTTGCTCACACGTTGGAATAGTGGAAACGACCGGGATCCCTTCCCGCGAACCTGGTAGAACCTCCCGAATTCATGGCAAATCCACCAGCCTCTGGCGCGAACGGCGGTGCTCCCACCGTCCGTCTGACCATTCCGGCCAAGGCCGAGTACATCACCCTCGTACGCCTCGCGCTGAGCGGGATCTCCCAATCGCGTGAGCTTTCGGACGAGGCGCTCGGCGACCTGAAGCTCGCCGTCACCGAGGCTTGCTCGAACTCGATCCGGCACGCCTATACGGACGGCCGCGAAGGCTCGGTCGAGGTCGTCTACGAGCTCCATCCCGACCGGCTCGTCGTCGAGGTGTGCGACGACGGCCCGGGATTCTCGGTGCCCGAGCCGGCGGTGATCGGCGAGCACGGGCTCAACGAAGGCGGTCTCGGAATCGCGATCATCCGCGAGCTCGCGGATGAGCTCGAGCTCGGATCGGGAGATGGCGGGCAGGGATCTCGGCTCAGGTTCGTAAAGTTCATCCAGGCATAGCCCGCACCCGCGCAAGACTCCAACCCCGGCACTGCTCGGACGTCTGAAGATGCTCCCGATCGTCAACGTCGGCACGAAACTCCTCTCCGACTACGCGACCATCAGCGGCCGTGGCCTGATGGCGGAGATCCAGCGGCTTGCCGGGCCGCTCGAGGGCAAGCGCGTCTGCCATCTCTCGGCGACGGCCTTCGGCGGCGGCGTCGCGGAGATCAACTACACGCTGATCCCCTTGATGAAGAGCGCCGGGCTCGAGACGGACTGGCGCATCATCAAGGGCCAGGACGACTTCTTCGACGTCACGAAGAAGATCCACAACGCGCTTCAGGGCAACCCGCAAGGGCTGGCCGACGAGGAGGTACGGATCTTCCAGCGCTACAACGCGCTGAACGCAGACGAGTTCGACGACTCCGACTACGACATCGTCGTCGTCCACGACCCCCAGCCGGCAGCGATGATCGACCACTTCCCCGACTCCGATGCGCAGTGGATCTGGCGCTGCCATATCGACCTCTCCACGCCGAACGAGAGCGTTCTCGACGTGCTGCTCCCTTCTCTGGCGCGGTACGACGCCACGATCTTCCACATGCCCCAGTACGTCCCGCAGTCGGGCGACCTTCCGGAGGCGTTCATCTGGCCGCCGGCGATCGACCCGCTGGCCCCGAAGAACATCGCGCTCTCGGCCGAGGATGCCGCCTACATCGTCGATCAGTTCGGTATCGACGTGCAGCGACCGCTGCTCACCCAGGTCTCACGATTCGATCCCTGGAAGGACCCGCTCGGCGTGATCGACGCCTTCCGGATCGTGCGTGAGACGCACCCGGGGCTGCAGCTCGGCCTGGTCGGCTCGATGGCCCACGACGACCCCGAGGGCTGGGACTTCTACAACCAGACCGTCGAGCACGCGGCAGGCGACCCGGACATCTTCATCCTCTCGAACCTGAACAACATCGGCTCGGTGGAGGTGAACGCCTTCCAGGTGTACTCGGCGGCGGTGCTGCAGAAGTCGATCCGGGAGGGTTTCGGCCTGACGGTCACGGAGGGCTTGTGGAAGGCGCGGCCGACGGTCGCGGGACGGGTCGGGGGGATTCCGGGCCAGATCCAGGACGGAGAGACCGGCTGGCTCGTGGACTCGGTCGAAGAGTGCGCGGCCGCGTGCCTCGAGATCCTTGCGGAGCCCGAGCAGGCAAGGAGCCGTGGAATCCGGGGCAAGGAGTACGTCCGGCAGCACTTCCTGACGCCGCGGCTCCTGCGTGACTGGCTTGCCCTGTTCAACCGGCTCAATGGCAACGACACGGGGGAAACCCAGCTGGTGACGATCTCGGCCGAAGCCGCCTGAAGACCGGGGGGTCGCGGAAAACCGCTGGGGTAGGGTGCCTGCGATGGGCGCTCGACGGAAGTTGATCGTCGTCTCGAACCGCGGCCCCGTGAGCTTCGATCGCGACGCTGACGGCGGGCGCGTCGCCAGGCGCGGCGGCGGCGGCCTCGTGACCGCGCTCCGCAGCCTGGTCGCAATGCACGACGTCACCTGGATCGCGAGTGCGATGACGGACGAGGACCGTGTTGTTGCCGCCGAGGCCGGTGGCGACGCTATCGACGAAACCGCCCGCGACGGCTCGCCGTACCGGCTGAACCTCGTCGCGCACGAGCCCACCGCCTACGACTGGTTCTACAACGTCGTCGCCAACCCGACGCTCTGGTTCCTCCAGCACTACCTCTGGAACTTCGCGCAGGCGCCGAACGTCGATCGAGGCCTGCACCACGCGTGGGAAGAGGGGTACGTTACGGTCAACGCCAGCTTCGCAGAGGCCGTCGTGGCCGAGCTCGAGGCGGAGCCCGGCTCACCGGTCTTTTTCCACGACTATCACCTGTACCTAGCTCCGAGGTTCGTGCGGAGTCGGATGCCCGAGGCTGCGCTCTCGCACTTCGTGCACATCCCGTGGCCGGAGCCCGACTACTGGCGCGTCTTGCCCGAGGCGATCCGGCGCGCGGTCCACGACGGGCTCCTGGCGAACGACGTCGTCGGCTTTCACACCGATCACTGGCGGCGCAACTTCCTCCGCTCCTGCGCCGACATCCTCGGCGCGGAGTGCGACTTCCTGGACGGCGCCGCCGAGTACGACGACCGCACGATCCACGCGACCAGCCGTCCGATCTCCGTCGACCCGGCGGAGTTCGACGAGCTCGCAGGCAGCGACGAGGTTCGCGGGCGCGAGGACGAGCTCGCCGCGTCGAGACCGGAGCACCTCGTCCTCCGGGTCGACCGGACCGACCCGTCGAAGAACGTCGTCCGCGGCTTCCGGGCGTTCGAGCGGTTTCTGACCGACCATCCCGAGTACCACGGGAGGGTGGCGATGCTCGCCCTCCTCGACCCGAGCCGTCAGGAGATTCCCGAGTACGCCGAGTATCTCGGCGCGATCCAGCGAACGGCCCGCGTCGTCAACGATCGCTTCCAGGGCGAGGGCTGGACGCCGATCGACCTTCGGATCGCGGACGACTTCCCGGGGGCCGTGGCCGCGTACAAGCAGTACGACGTGCTCCTCGTCAATGCGATCTTCGACGGTCTGAACCTGGTTGCGAAGGAGGCGCCGCTCGTCAACGAGCGGGACGGCGTCCTGGTCTTGTCCGAGAACGCCGGCGCCCACGAGGAGCTGCACGAGTGGGCTGTGTCGGTCAATCCCTTCGACATCGCGGGGCAGGCGGACGCGATCCACGCGGCGCTCGAGATGCCGGCCGAGGAGCGATCCGCTCGAAGCCGGGCGATCCGGGAGCACATCCGCGCTCACGACCTTGCCGAGTGGGTCGAAGGCCAGCTCGCAGATCTCGACGCGTTCGCGGCGCCGGCGTCCGCGCGTCCGTGAGCAAGTTCTCCCACATCGACGAGTCGGGCGGGGTCCAGATGGTGGATGTCGGCGCCAAGCCACACTCACGGCGGCGCGCGCGCGCCCGGGCGCTCGTCGAGATGAGACCCGAGACGGCGGTGCGGTTGGCCGAGCTGCCGAAGGGCGACGCGCTGACCACCGCGCAGGTAGCGGGAGTCATGGCCGCGAAGCGGACGAGCGACCTGGTCCCGCTGTGTCATCCCCTGCCGCTCACCGCGATCGACGTCCATGTTGCCATCGTAGAGAACGGCGCGGACGTCACCGCCACGGTCGAGACGATCGCGCAGACCGGAGTCGAGATGGAAGCGCTCGTCGCGGCCTCCGTCGCGGCGCTGACGATCTACGACATGGCGAAGGCGGTGGACGACTCCATGGTCGTCCGCGAGGTGCGCCTGCTGGAAAAGACCAAGGAGGAGGTTTGAGAGCGGCCGTCCTGACCGTCTCGGACGGCGTCGCGCGGGGCGAGCGGGCGGATGAGAGCGGCGCCGTGCTCGAGGAGCTTCTGAAAGTTGAGGGGCACGAGGTGCTCCGGCGCGTCGTTCCGGACGACCGGAGCGAGATCGCCGAGGCGATCGAGGCACTCACCGACGAGGCCGAGCTCGTGCTCACGACGGGGGGAACGGGAGTCGCGCCGCGCGACGTCACCCCGGAGGCGACAGCGTCGGTGGTCGAGCGTCAGATTCCGGGCATGTCCGAAGCGATCCGGGCCGATGCGGTCGCGCGGACGCCTCACGGCATGCTCTCGCGCGGGATCGCAGGAGTCCGGGGCGGCGCGCTCGTCGTGAATCTGCCCGGCTCCCCGGGAGGCTGCCGCGACGGGTTCGCGGTCGTCCGCGAGGCGCTCCCGCACGCCGTGCGGCTGGTCGCGGGCGAGCAGGGCGGCCACCGGCAGACGTGAGCGACGGCCGCCGGCTTTGGGGAGGAGTCGGCGCGGTTTCGGCACGGTTGCGTGACCCACGCGTGCGCCGCCCACGGATACGATCGCCTCGGGGAGGAGGTTGGGGGTTCCTGGGTAGCGAGACCAACGAGGTGGGCGCGGGATGATCAGCGCGAGCGGGCTCGGCCGGCGGTTCGGTGAACGGCGTGTCCTCTCCGGGGTCGACCTCAGCCTCGAGCGGGGCGGGTTCCTCCTCGTCACGGGCCCGAACGGGTCGGGCAAGACGACTCTCCTGCGACTCCTCGCCGGGTTGCTGGCTCCCACGGAAGGCGCGCTC
>Ga0193741_1000260_pt1 | contig 14999 bp, 14 predicted proteins | sample L2s2metaG_FD_143059 | JGI IMG/M metagenome (GOLD analysis project Ga0193741, IMG submission 143059) | Soil microbial communities from a riparian zone of the East river system, Colorado, United States - L2s2 | ecosystem: Environmental > Terrestrial > Soil > Riparian zone | place: USA: East River...
GTCTCGGCGGATCGGTGCTCGTCAACATCGCCTTGAACGTCGCGCTGGTGCGGACGCTCGGCTATCGCGGCCTCGCGCTCGGCACCTCGATCACCGCAATCATCAACGCGAGCGTGCAGCTGTTCCTGTTGCGGCGGGAGATTCACGGACTCGAAGGCTCGCGGATCGCGGCGTCGTTCCTGAAGGTGATGGTCGCGTCGGCGGTGATGGGCGGCGTCACGTGGAGCGTGCACGAGGTGATGATCGGCATGCTGCCGGGCGAATCGCTGATGCGACAGATCGTTCGCCTCCTCGTCACGATTACTCTTTCCCTCGCTGCGCTCGCGGGGGTTGCGCAGGTGTTGCGCATTCAGGAATTCGGCGAGGCGCGCGATCTCATTCTTGGCCGGTTGAAAAGGATGGTCGGTTGAAAGAACGCGGCTGGTGGGGACTCCACACGTCGATCTGGAAAATCGCCTCCACGCACGTGGTGGTCGACGCCTACAACAACATGTACGCGCCGATGCTGCCGCTGCTGATCCCGCACCTCGGCTTGTCGCTGTCTTTGGCCGGCATCCTGGCGATGTGCTTCCAGATGGCCAACTCGGTGTCGCAGCTCGCGTTCGGCGCGCTCGCCGATCGCTGGCGGCCGCGCGTGCTCGTCATCGCGGGACCGCTCGTCGCGGTGATCATCATGAGCATGATCGGCCTCGCCGTATCGCCGCTGACATTGGGTGTGATTCTGGTGCTCGGCGGCCTTGGCGGCGCGGCGTTTCATCCGCCGGCCGCGGCGCTGGTCTACAAGCTCTCCGATCACCGCAGCAAAGGCCTGGCGATGTCGACGCATCTCTCGGGCGGCTCGCTCGGCTTTGCCACGGCGCCGGTGTTATTCGCACCGTTCATCGCCTACATGGGATTGAAGTGGTCGCCGGTCGTGATGATCCCCGGGCTGCTCGCGCTGTCGTGGACGCTGCGACAGGTGCCGGCGATGGAATCGCCGCACGCACACGAGCGATCGACATGGCGCACGCTGCGGCCTGCCGCCGCTCCGCTCCTGCTGCTCTATTTCACGATCGTCCTGCGCACGGCGACGACTTACGGCTTCATGACCTTTACGCCGACGCTGCTGACGCTGCAGGGCTGGACGATCGGCGAGGCGAGCACAGCCGTGTCCCTCTATTTGTTCTCGAGCGGCGTCGGCGGCTTCTTCGGCGGCCCGCTCGCCGACCGCGTCGGCGCGAGGCGCGTGATTTTCTGGACGCTGATCACGTCGGTCCCGTTCATGGCGATCGCGCCGCACCTGTCACCGCTCGGCTACACGGCGATGCTGGCGATCGGCGGCCTGCTCCTGCAGTCGACGCTGCCAATCAGCGTGACGTTCGCGCAAAGCTTCGTCAAAGGCGGCGCTGCGACGGTTTCGTCGCTGATGATGGGATTTGCCTGGGGCATGGGCAGCCTGACCGTGCCGTTAATCGGCATGGGCGCCGATCGCTACGGGATTCAGGAAACGCTGGCCGTCGTGGCGTTCATCCCACTAATCGCAGCCGTCCTGGCCTGGCTGTTACCCGAACGAGGCGCGCACCACGTCGAGCCCGAAGTGGATGCGCTGCCCTGACCCCTGACCCCTGATCCCTGATCCCTGATCCCTGATCTCGTATTACGATCTCCCCGTGGCACGGTATCCCTCCGGCGTCGGTTACTCGTTCGGCCCAGGCGGCATCACGCCCGCCGTCAAGATCCTGATCATCACGAACGTCGTGCTGTTCGCGTTGAACGTGATCGTCGGCGAAGCCATGACGATCCGCCTCGGCCTGACGCCGCAAGCGGTGTTCGAGCAGTTCGCCCTGTGGCAGCCGCTGACTTACATGTTCCTCCACAGCACAGGGGGCTTCGGCCACATCCTGTTCAACATGCTGGCGCTGTGGATGATCGGGACCGACCTCGAGCGCACCTGGGGCACGCGCTTCTTCGTCAAGTACTACTTCGTGACCGGCATCGGGGCCGGGGCCGCGAGCCTGCTGCTGTCAGTCTTCTCAGAGACTATTTACTACACGCCGATGGTTGGTGCGTCAGGCGCGATCTACGGGCTGCTGCTCGCATTCGCCATGTACTTTCCACACCGGACATTGATCCTGTTCATCTTCCCGGTGCCGGCCCGCATCGCCGTGACGATCCTCGGCGCGATCGCATTTCTGTCGTCGATGGGCGGTCCTGGCGGCGGCGTCGCCCACTCGGCTCACCTTGCCGGGCTCATCGTCGGTTACCTGTATTTGAAATCGCTGCGCGTGCGGCCGCTGGACGAACTCAAGTACCGCTACCTGAAATGGAAGATGGGGCGGGCCCGCAGCAAGTTCGACGTCTACTCAGGCGGCCGCACTCCGGACGATGAGTGGAAGAGCGATTGGAAGAAGCACATTCATTGAAGTTGCCAGTTGCCAGTTTCCAGTTGCCAGTTTGGGACCTAATACCTTCGCGCAGCCTTGAAACCTGCTAGCGGCGCGATGATGTTGGCGGGAAAGGTTTCGAGGGCGTCGTTGTACTTCGCGACCTGTCTGTTGTAAACGTTCTTGACCGCTTCGTTTGTTTGATCAGTTTCGAGCCGCTTCCAGGCAAGCCGGACTTCCTCCCGCATGCTCGACAGCCGTCGGGCTATTGCCAATCCCCATGCCGCGACCACGGCGATGACGCCGATTGTGAAAAGAACGCTCACAAGCTAACTGGCAACTGGTAACTGGCAACTGGAAACTTCCGTCAGCCCTTGTTCGTCGGTTTGTCGTGGAAGTAGTTGTCGGAGCCGTCGAGCCAGTCGTGGCGGATCGGGCTGAAGATGTCCATCTCGAACGTGTCGTCGATCGCCTCGGCCTGGTGCGGCACCCACGACGGGATGTGCAGCACTTCGCCTTCGCGCACGGTGATCTCTTCACCGTTGATCAGGAAGCGCAGGCCGCCCTGCAGCACGTAGGTCATCTGCTCGCTTTCGTGCGAATGCATCGGCACGATCGCGCCGCGCTTCAAATAGATCTGCGTCACCATCTCGCGTTCGCCGGTGATGATCTTGCGCGAGATCATTTCGGTGACTTTTTCGAGCGCAATTTCGTCCCAACGATAGAGTCGTACCGGTCGTGAAGTCATCGCTTTTTCCGTATGGTTTGGCGCGGATTATAGCATCCAGCCGAATGGTATAATTTTGCCCAGATGAAGGCTTCGACGCTCGCATCCAGGCCCGACGCTGGCGCGGCAACCGCCACCGGCTCGAGCGCACGTTGGGAAGGCCTCACGGGGGACGATTTGCTGCGGGCGTATCGCACGATGCTCCTGTCGCGGCGCCTCGACGACAAAGAAATACAACTCAAGAACCAGAGCCTGATCTTCTTCCAGATCAGCGGCGCCGGGCACGAAGCGGTGTTGACCGCGGCCGGCATGCACCTGCGGCCGGGCTACGACTGGTTCTATCCCTACTATCGCGATCGCGCGTTGTGCCTGACGCTCGGCATGACGTCGCACGAGATGCTCCTCGCCGCCGTCGGCGCGAAGGACGATCCGAATTCGGGCGGCCGCCAGATGCCGTCGCACTGGGGACACAAGAAACTCAACATCCCGTCGCAGGGCAGCCCGACCGGCACGCAGTGCCTTCACGCGGTCGGCGCCGGCGAAGCCGGCATGATCTACGAGCGCGTCACCGCGATCGACGATCGCGGCGAGCGGTTCCATTCCGACGAGATCACCTATCTGTCGATCGGCGAGGGCGCGACCAGCGAGGGCGAGTTCTGGGAATCGCTGAACACCGCGTGCACGCGCCCGGTGCCGGTGCTGTACCTCGTCGAAGACAACGGCTACGCGATCTCGGTCCCGGTGGAAGTGCAGACACCCGGCGGCGACATCTCGCGCCTCGTCGAATCGTTCCCGAACCTGAAGGTGATGCGCTGCGACGGCACCGACTTCATCGAGAGCTATCGCACGCTCGGCGAAGCCGCGGCCTACGTGCGGCGCGAGCGCAAGCCGGCGTTCGTGCATGCGAAGGTGATTCGCCCCTACTCGCACTCGCTCTCGGATGACGAGCGCCTCTACAAGACGCCTGACGAACGCAAGTCCGAAGCGCTGCGCGATCCGCTGACGAAGATGCGTGCCTTCCTGCTGAAAGAGGCGATCGCGACCGAGGCGGATCTCGACGCCGTGCTTCAGTCGGTCGATCGCGAGGTCGCGGAATCGACGGAGCTTGCGCTCAAAGCACCCAAGCCGTCGGTCGATTCGGCCGCGTCGTTCGTGTTCTCACCGACGGTCGATCCCACCTCGACCAGGTTCCTCACCACCGCCCAGCCCGAAGGCAAGCCCGACACGATGGTCGGCGCGATCAATCGCACGCTCAAGGACGAAATGGCGAAGAACCCGCGCATCGTCGTCTTCGGCGAGGACGTGGCGGATGCCAGCAAGGCCTCGGCGCTGCCGCACGTGCCCGGCAAGGGCGGCGTGTTCAAGGTCACGCATGGTTTGCAGAAAGCCTACGGCGCCGATCGCGTGTTCAATTCGCCGCTCGCCGAAGCCAACATCGTCGGCCGCGCCGTCGGCATGGCAACGCGCGGGCTGAAGCCGGTCGTCGAGATCCAGTTCTTCGACTACATCTGGCCGGCGATGATGCAGCTCAAGGACGAGATGTCGATGCTGCGCTATCGATCGGGCAACAACTGGTCGTGCCCGCTGGTCGTGCGCGTGCCGATCGGCGGCTACCTGCGCGGCGGCGCGCCGTACCACAGTCAGTCCGGCGTCAGCATTTTCGCGCACTGCCCCGGCGTGCGCATCGCGTTCCCGAGCAACGCCATCGACGCCGCCGGCCTGCTGCGCACCGCCATTCGCTGCGACGACCCGGTGCTGTATCTCGAGCACAAGCACCTCTATCGCCAGACTTACAACAAGGGCATCTATCCCGGCGCCGACTACATGATTCCGTTCGGCAAGGGCTCGCTGCGCCGTGACGGTAGCGACATGGTGGTGCTGACGTGGGGCGCCCTGGTGCAGCGATCGCTGCTCGCCGCCCAGCAGGCGGAGAAAGACGGTATCAGCGTCGCGGTGTTCGACCTGCGGACGATCATTCCGTACGACTGGGAAGGCATCGCCAATCTCGTGAAGAGCACGAACAAGGCGATCGTCGCCCACGAGGACACGCTGACGTGCGGTTTCGGCGCCGAGATCGCCGCGCGCATCGGCGACGAGCTGTTCGAATTCCTCGATGCGCCGGTCAAGCGCGTCGCCGCGCTCGATTGCCCGGTCGCGTATTGCCCCGATCTCGAAGAGAAGATCCTTCCGCAATCTTCAGACGTGCTCGCCGCTATTAAGAAGCTCGCTGCGTATTAAGGCAGAAGGCTAAAGGCAGAAGGCAGAAGTGAAATACGCTGCTCTGCTTTTTGCCTTTTGCCTTTTGCCTTTTGCCTTTCAAACGCCTTCTGCCTTTCAGCCAACTCCAGGGCGTATTGAGGTCCTCAAGTCCGTAGGCGCCCTCGCGCCGCATGTTGTCGGACTCTTTCGCGAGCCGATCGGATTCAAGCAAACCGCCAACGGCGACTACTACGTGTTCGATCGGCGCGGGCACACCGTGTATCGGGTCGATCCATCCGGCGCGAATGCCACGAAGCTGGTGCAAATCGGAGCCGAAGAGGGGCGACTGATCGAGCCGAGCGCGTTTGACGTGGCGCCCAACGGCAGCTTCGCCGTGGCGGATGGCCCGAATGGCCGCGAGCGCGTCTCGATCTTCAATCCCGCAGGCGGATGGACCGGCGGATTCTTTCTTCCGGGCCGTGGCGCGTCGCGCGTCGTGTTCGGATCGTTATCGCTCAACGGTGTCGGAACGCTCTCCTTCAACGGCCGATCGCTGCTGATGAGTCATCCTGAAACAGGATGGTTGATGACGGAGTACGGATCGGCCGGCACGCCGATCCGATCGATCGGACAGCTGCGCAAGACCGGTCATGAATCCGATCGCGATCTGCACCTCGCGTGGAATTCGGGGATCCCGATCGCCGATCCCGACGGCGGGTTTTTCTTCGTCTTCATGGCCGGCGCGCCGGCGTTCCGCAAGTACGACGAGAATGGCGCGCTGGTCTACGAGCGCATCGTCCAGGGCCGGGAAATCGATCCGCTGGTCGCGGCAATTCCCGATCGGTGGCCGCGGCGTAACGGCGGGGAGCTTCCACTCGTGGCGCCGCTCGTCCGGACCGCGGCCGTAGATCGATCCGGCAGTTTGTGGATCTCCTTCGTTATCCCGTTTTCGTACGTCTACGACCCGGGCGGCGAAAAAATCAGGACCATCCAGTTTCGAGGCGCGGGAATCGTGGCGCCTTCCAGCCTGTGGTTCAACGAAAAGGGCCGCGTTCTGGTCACACCAGGGTGTTATGAGTTCGCGCCCGGGTGACGATAAGAGGACGTACGGTAAGATAGTTAGTTCATATCTATGAATTTTGTGAAGTATTGGGCACTCTGGTCCGCTCTGGCGGTCACGCTGGCGCTGGGCGCTGCGTGTAGCTCTCCCACGACACCGACTCCACCGCCGCCGCCTCCGGTCGCGGAGCCGCCGTCGCTGTCGTGCGTCGAGGGCGTGTCGCGCGCGACGGTGAACGCCACCGGCGTCGCCGTCAGCTTCGAGACGCCGCCGGTGACCGCCGGGCAGGGCTCGGTCAGCGTCGCGTGCGCGCCCCCGTCCGGGGAAATGTTCCCAATCGGGACGACGGAAGTGAAATGCACGGCGACGGATTCCCTGAACCGTAAAGCCGAGTGCTCGTTCAACGTCACGGTTTCGAAACTGGCGCAGCTATCGAAGACACGCTACCTTGCGTTTGGCGACAGCATCACGGCAGGGGAAGTCACGTTCCCCGTCGGATCGCTCGCCGCTCCCGGCACCGTCGGCAAGCAGGTCATCGTTCCGGGCGCTGCCTATCCGGCGGCGCTCGAGCGGACGCTTTTGGGGCGGTATCCGTCTCAGTCTTCGATCAGCGTGGTGAATGCCGGCCTCGGCGGCGAGAAGACGGTCAACGCGCGCGGCCGATTCTTCCAGACGCTGAACACCGTGGCGCCCGAGGTCGTGCTGTTGTGGCACGGCCACAACGATATTCCCGGCGGTTTCGACGGCGCCGCCAGCGGCGCCGCCAGCGAGATGCGAATCATGGCGGCTGAAGCGCGCAACCGCGGCATGCGCGTCTTCATTGCCACGATGCTGCCGCCGCGGCCCGGCGGCAATCGCACCATCGGCCAGGTCTTCATCGACGACTACAACAACCGCATGCGGTCGCTCGCGGCCCAAGAAGGCGCGGTGCTGGTTGATGTCTACGCCGGCCTGCTCTCAGACGTGAACCGCTACATCGGCGTCGACGGCCTGCACCCGACCGAGTTCGGTTACGCCAAGATCGCCGACGTCTTCTTCCAGGCCATCCAGGCCAACTTCGAAGTGCGATAGCCTGTCGGCGTGCTGATCGCCGAGCACCTCACGCGCATGTTCGACGCACGCGTCGCCGTGCGCGACGTGTCGCTGTCCGTCAACCGCGGCGAGATCGTCACGCTGCTCGGTCCCAACGGCGCCGGCAAGACGACGACGATGAGGATGTTGGCGGGATTGATCCTGCCGACGGCCGGCCACATTTCGATCGATGGCGTCGAGCTTTCGAAGGCGACCGCCGCACAAGCGCGCGGCAATGTCGGCCTGCTCACCGAGGCGCCGGGACTCTGGGAACGGCTATCCGTCCGCATCAACCTTCTGACGTATGCGCGATTGCAGGGCGTCGCGGATCCCTCGGCGAGCGTTGATGAAGCGCTCCGGCACGTAGAGCTGTTCGATCGCGCGAGCGAAATCGCCGGCAAGCTTTCCAAGGGCCTCAAGCAGCGCGTGGCGATCGCGCGAGCGCTGATTCACAAGCCCCGTATCCTGTTGCTCGACGAGCCGACGTCGGGCCTCGATCCCGCCAGCGCGCGACACGTTCGCGATCTGATTCTTGCATTGCGTTCGGAAGGCCGCGCCATCCTGGTCTCCACGCACAATCTTGGTGAGGCGGAAGAGCTCTCCGATCGCATCGCCGTCCTCAAGACGGACCTTCTGGCCTTCGACACGCCGGCGACGCTTCGCAAGGCGCAGGCGGGCAGCCGGGTGGTGATCGAGCTCGAGGGCGGAGAGCGGCGCGAATTCGCGATCGATGACGTCGCCGAAATTCCATCGATCGTCTCCAGGCTGGTTGGCGAAGGCGCGCGCATCATGCGCGTGACACCCGATCAGCGGTCGCTCGAAGACGTGTATCTGGATCTCGTCGGAGCCGAGCGATGACGTTCTCCTGGCCCCGCGTGTTCGCGCTCGCGCGCAAGGACGCCAGCGAGCTGATGCGCAACCCCGGCGCGATCATCCCGCCCATCCTGATGGTGTTCGCGTCGCTCTTTCCGCTGTTCCTCGTCATCTTCATCGTGCCGATGGTGGTTGGCGAGACGCTCGAGCAGTCAGGTGAATTCGCCGAAGAAGCCGCGAACGCCGTGGGCCGGATTCCCGAGCTCGCCGGACTGTCCGGCAACGCGCTGATCCAGACGTTCCTGTTTCACCAGTTCTCGTTGCTGCTGCTGCTCGTGCCAATCGTGTCGGCGACGGCGCTGGCGACGCACGCGGTCATTGGCGAGAAACAATCGAAAGCGCTCGAGCCGCTGCTGGCCACGCCGATCTCCACGATCGAGCTGCTCGCCGCGAAGACGCTGACACCCTTCGTATTTGCGCTCGCCTTGACGTGGGCCGCGGTGGCGCTCGAAGTCATCGGCGCCGTCGCGATCGGCGAGCCAGGCATGTGGCGCTCGATCGTCGGGCCGCGGCTGTTCCTGCTCTTCGGCGTGCTAGGCCCGCTCGTCGTGCTGGCATCGCTCCAGGTGTCGGTGATCACCTCATCGCGAGCGAGCGATCCCCGCTCCGCGCAACAGCTCACCGCGTTGCTGATCCTGCCGATCACCGTCGTATTCGTCGCTCAGCTGATGGGGCTCCTGGTCGTCGGGCCGACGGCGATTCTCCTCGGATCAGCCGGATGCCTCGCGCTCAATGGGATCTTGCTGTGGATCGGTGTCAGGGTCTTTCAGCGCGAGACCATCCTTACGCGCTGGCGCTAGGCGCGCCTGAACCTGTCGGTTGCAGGCAATGCAACTGTAGTTGACAGCCGCCGCGCTAATGAATGACCATTCATTCAGTGGCGATTCGGGCAACCTCGAACAATCGGCGGCTGACCATCGTGCGCGCGGCGCCAGCCGGGGAGAAGCGAGATCTGATCCTGCGGGCCGCGACCAAGGTCTTCGCCCAGAACGGCTATTTCCAGTCGCAGGTCGCCGACGTCGCGAGGGTTGCGGGCGTGGCCGCGGGGACCGTCTATCTCTATTTCAAGAGCAAGGACGACCTGCTCGTCTCGATCTTCGAGCGCTCGATGAGCGAGGTCCTCGCCGAAGGCAAGGCGGCGGTCGCCGAGATCGACGATCCGGCCGAGCGACTCAGCAAGCTCGCGCATTTGCACCTCGGGCGCCTCGGCCGCGACAAGGATCTCGCCGTCGTCTTCCAGGTCGAACTGCGCCAGTCGGTGAAGTTCATGGAGCGCTTCTCCGAGACCTTCCTGCAGGATTACTTCAAGCTGATTCGGCAGGCGATCGCCGACGGCCAGCAGAACGGCGCGTTCCGCAAGGACATCAGCGCGACCACCGCCACGAAGATTTTCTTCGGCGCCCTCGACGAGATGGCCACCAACTGGGTGCTGAGCCGACGCAAGTACGACCTCAACGCCGAAGCGGATGCGGTCGTCAACCTTTTCATCCACGGAGTCAAACGGCAGTGATGCCGCCGAAGGGCCACAGCAGGCTCAGATGACACAGATCTCAATCAACTCGGTCACGGTGCTGGGCGCCGGCACGATGGGCGCGCAGATTGCCCTGCACTGCGCGAACGCGGGGATCCCGGCGCTGCTCCTCGACCTCTCCGCCGACGTCGCGAAGCAGGGACTCGAGAAGGCGCGCAAGCTCAAGCCGGATCCGCAGTTCACGCCCGACGCCTACAAGCTCGTCACGACCGGCGGCTTCGATACGCATCTCGATCTGATCGCGAAGACCGACTGGATCATGGAAGCGGTCGTCGAGCGCATCGACATCAAGCAGCAGCTGCTCGCGAAGGTCGACGAGAAGCGGCGGCCCGGATCGATCGTCAGCTCCAACACGTCCGGCATTCCGATCGCCGCGATCGCCGAAGGCCGCTCGGAGGATTTCCGCAAGCACTGGCTCGGTACGCACTTCTTCAATCCGCCGCGCTACCTGCGCCTGCTCGAAATCATTCCGACCGCCGACACCGATCCGGCCGTCGTCGCCGCGATGACGCGGTTCGGCGATCACGTCCTCGGCAAGGGCGTCGTCCTTGCCAAGGACACGCCGAATTTCATCGCCAATCACGTGGGCTTGTACGGCATCGTGCGCACGCTCGATGTGCTTGCGGGCGGGAAGTACACGATCGAAGAGATCGATGCGATCACCGGTCCGGCCCTCGGCCGTCCGGGCAGCGCGACATTTCGGACCTCGGACATCGCCGGCATCGACGTCATGGCGCACGTGTTGCGCAATCTGCATGAGCGGCTCGCGACCGAGGCGGATCGAAAAGCCTTTGCCGTGCCGCCGCTGGTCGAGCAGCTGATTGCGAAGGGAGCGCTCGGCGAAAAGACCGGCAAAGGCTTCTACGAGCGGCGCAAGGGCGCCGGCGGCGAAAGCGAAATCTGGACGCTCGATCCCGCGACCCTCGAATACCGGCAAAAGCAATCGGCGCGCATCGGTTCGATCGAAGCCGGCAAGTCGATTGACGATGTCAGCGAGCGCGTGCGAATGCTGTTCAACAGCAAGGACAAGGCCGGCGAGTTCCTGCGCGCTACGCTCGCACCCACGCTGGTGTATACAGCGCGCATTACGCCTGACATCGCGCACTCGATCGACGACGTCGATCGCGCGATGCGGTGGGGATTCGGGTGGGACCTGGGTCCCTTCGAGTTGATTGATGCGATCGGCGTGAAGGACGTGCTCTCGGCCGCTGAAGGCACGCATGCGATGGCAGGCGGCGTGCCGCCGCTCATCGCGAGCCTCCTCGAGGCTCGCGTGCCGAGATTCCGCGAAGGCCAGGTCAAGCCCTCGGCGCCTGACCTGCAGATCTTGCGCACGGCAAAGGAACAGAACCGCGTCATCAAGAAGAACGCGGGTGCCAGCCTCGTCGATCTCGGCGACGGCGTGATCGCCGTCGAATTCCATTCGAAGATGAACGCGATCGGCGGCGACACGATCCAGATGCTGCAGGCCGGCGTGAAGGAAGCCGCCAAGAACGGCCAGGCGCTGGTAATCGGCAATGACGCGCCGAACTTCTCCGCCGGCGCCAACCTGATGCTGGTCCTCCTCGAAGCGCAGGAAGGCAACTGGGACGAGATCGACATGATGATTCGCGCCTTCCAGGGCGCGACGATGGCGCTGCGGTGTAGCCCGGTGCCCGTCGTCGCGGCGCCCGCCGGACTCGCGCTTGGCGGCGGCACCGAGATTCCGCTGCACTGCGATCGCGTGCAGGCAGCCGCGGAAACCTACATGGGCCTGGTCGAAGTCGGCGTCGGGCTGATCCCCGGCGGCGGCGGCACCAAGGAGATGCTGGTGCGCGCGATGGCGCAACTGCCTACGCCGCAAAGCGATCCGTTGCCGTATGTGTCGAAGGCGTTCGAGACGGTCGCGCTCGCGAAGGTCTCGGCGAGCGGACCCGATGCGCTTCGCATCGGCTACTTGACGCCGACGGATGCGTTCACGATGAATCGCGAGCGCCTGATGGCGGATGCGAAGGCCAAGGCGCTCGAACGCGTGCGCGAGGGCTATCACGTGCCCGCGCCGCGGCTCGCGCTGCCGGTCGGCGGCGAATCGGTGACGGCCGCGCTCAATCTCGGCGTGCACCTGATGTGGCGCGCCGGCCGCGCCAGCGATCACGACAAGCTGATCGGCCAGAAGCTCGCGCACATCTTCGGCGGCGGCAACATCCCGCATGCGACGACGGTGACCGAGCAGTACCTGCTCGATCTCGAGCGCGAAGCGTTCATGAGCCTGCTCGGTGAGCGAAAGACGCTCGAGCGCATTCAGCACACGCTGAAAACCGGAAAGCCGTTGAGAAACTGATGATCGATCGCGGACACGGAATTCCGATCGTCCTCATCCCGGGCTTGCATGGCCGTTGGGAGTGGACCCGTCCGGCCGTCGAGGCACTGGCGCGGCAGCATCGCGTCATCGCGTTCTCGCTGTGTGACGAACGAACCAGTCCGTTCCCGTGCGATCCGGATCGCGCGTTCGAGAACTACGTGTCGCAGGTCGGCCTGGCTCTCGATCGCGCAGGTCTCGACCGCGCGGTCATCGCCGGTGTTTCGTATGGCGGGTTGATTGCCGCGGAATTTGCGGCGCGCCATCCGGATCGCGCCAGCGCGCTCGTGCTCGCGTCGGCGTTGCATGCGTCGTGGGTACCGAACGACGAGCAGCAGCGGTATCTCAGGTCGCCCTTCCTGCTGAGCCCGATGTTCGTCGCCACTTCGCCGGGACGCATACATCCCGAGATAGCTGCCGCATTACCGCGATTCGGCGAACGCATTAGCTTCACGGCCCGGCAAGGCGCTCGCGCTGTGATGGCGCCGACGTCGCCGTTCCGAATGGCGCGGCGCATTGCGTGGGCAAAGTCTCACCAGTTCGCGGATCCGCGGCGCGTGACCGCACCGGCACTACTTGTCACCGGCGAACCCGGCCTCGACCGCGTGCTCCCCGTCGACGTGTCGCGTCGCTACCTCGACGATCTCGATGGAGCCGAGCACGTGGTGCTGAAAGACACCGGGCATATGGGTATCCTGACGAAGCCCGATGCCTTTGCCGGCGTGCTCGAAAGGTTTGTGAATGGCGCCAGACTTTCTGCGTGAGATCGCGGGCCCGGCCGGCCCGCTCGAAGCGCTGCTCGACGAGCCCGCGGGAGAGCCGCGCGCCGTCGCCGTGTTCGGCCACCCGCATCCGCTGCATGGCGGGACCATGCACACGAAAGCGTTGTACCAGGCCGCCAAGGCCATGCCGCGCATCGGCGTCGCCGCGCTGCGCTTCAATTTCAGGGGCGTCGGCAGGAGCGGCGGAACGTTTGATTCGGGCCCCGGGGAGAAAGCGGACTTCAAGGCGGCGATCGACTTCGTCAGCGATCGCTTCCCGGAACTTCCTGTCTGGGCCGCCGGGATGTCGTTCGGATCGTGGATCGCCATGACGGTCGGCGCTCAGGATTCCCGGGTGTCGCTGCTGCTCGGCATCGCGCCGCCGGTCGATCGCTACGACTTCGACGTGTTGCGCACCTGCAACCTGCCGAAATTCATCATCCACGGCGAGGAAGACGAGCTGATCTCGATCAAGGAGATCCGCAAGTTCTACTCACAGATCCCCGAGCCGAAAGAGCTCGTCACGATCGAATACGCGAATCACCTGTTCGAGGGCAAGACGTCGCTGGTCGGCGAGGCCGTCGAAGATCTGCTGGCAGATTTCCACACCGTTCGTACGTAGGCCACAGAAAGCACAGAAAGCGCAGAACACTATGCAAGACGCAGTCATCGTTTCAACCGTGCGCACCGCCGTCGGCAAGGCGCCCAAGGGCACGCTCAGCGTGATGCGGCCCGACGAGCTCGGCGCCACCGCCATTAAAGCTGCGCTCGATCGCGTGCCGCAGCTCGATCCCTCGTCCATAGACGACGTGATCATCGGGTGCGCGATGCCGGAGGGCGAGCAGGGCATGAACGTGGCGCGCATCGCGAGCCTGCGGGCCGGGATTCCGGTCGAGGCATCCGCGGTGACGATCAATCGCTTTTGCTCATCGGGTCTGCAGGCGATTGCCTACGGCGCCGAACGCATCATGCTCGGCCAGGGCCGCGCCGCCGTGGCCGGCGGCACCGAGTCGATGAGCATGGTGCCGATGGGCGGCAACAAGATCTCGCCCAACCCCGCGCTGGTCGCGTCATACCCGGATGTGTATTTGAGCACCGGCCTGGTCGCCGAGAATCACGCGCGCGAATCGAGCGTCTCGCGCGCCGAGCAGGACGCGTTCGCGCTGCGCAGCCACCAGCGCGCCATCAACGCGATCGAGAAGGGATACTTCAAGAACGAGATCGTTCCGCTCACGGTCAGGATCGTGCAGCAGAACGGCGGCAAGCCCGCGGTGAAGGAACTGACGTTCGACACGGACGAGGGTCCGCGCCGAGACACCTCGCTCGAAGCGCTGGCGAAGTTGAAGCCGGCGTTCCACGTCAGCGGCACCGTCACCGCGGGCAACTCGTCGCAGACGAGCGACGGCGGCGCGGCCACAATCATCACCTCCGCCGAGCTCGCCAAGGAGCGCGGCCTGACGCCGCTTGCCCGCTTCGTCGGTTATGCCACCGCCGGGGTCAAGCCGGAGCTGTTCGGCATCGGCCCGGTGCCGGCGATCCGCAAGGTCCTCAAGCAGACCGGCCTGACGCTGGATCAGATCGACCTGATCGAGCTGAACGAGGCGTTCGCCGCGCAGGCGCTGGCCTGCATGAAAGAACTGGGCCTCGATCCGGACAAGGTCAACGTCAACGGCGGCGCGATCGCGCTCGGCCACCCGCTCGGCTGCACCGGCGCGAAGCTGACGGCGACGATCATCAACGAGCTCCACCGCCGCAAGGCGCGCTACGGAATGGTCACGATGTGTGTGGGCGGCGGCATGGGCGCCGCCGGCATTTTTGAACGCATGTAGGGCCACAGACGAAGACACCAGGGCCACAGAAGGCACAGAAAGCTCAGATCAGGAGACACGACATGGCGACGGCAACAAGCGAACAGGCAGTCAAGGGCGGCGCGTGGTTAATCGGCGAAACCGATCCGGCGTCCGTGATGACGCCGGAAAAGCTGAATGACGAGCACAAGCTGATTCGGCAGACCGCCGCCGAATTCATCAAGGGCGAAGTGCTGCCGCTCGTGGAGCGCCTGGAGAAGAAGGAATG
>Ga0193741_1000261_pt1 | contig 14969 bp, 12 predicted proteins | sample L2s2metaG_FD_143059 | JGI IMG/M metagenome (GOLD analysis project Ga0193741, IMG submission 143059) | Soil microbial communities from a riparian zone of the East river system, Colorado, United States - L2s2 | ecosystem: Environmental > Terrestrial > Soil > Riparian zone | place: USA: East River...
GCAGGCGGTATTGTTGCGGCCGTTGGAGTACGAGCGCGCTGATCGCCTGATCAAGGTCGTCGGCTTCGACAAGGCGGACGCGAGACAGACCAACCTGTCGCCCGCGGACTTTCTCGACTTCGAGCGCGACAACATCACGCTGTCAAGCGCGGGCGCGAACGGGTGGGTGGGACTGGCGACGGTGTCGGGCGAACGAGGTGAGGCGGAACGCGTCGGTCAGGTTCAGGTGACCGAGGGCTTCTTCCGCACCTTGCAAGTGCGGCCCGCACTGGGGCGAATGATCACCGCGGACGACGATCGTCCCAACGCCGCCGTTGTCGCCATTCTCAGCGACGGGTTCTGGCGCCGCCGCTTCGGCGGCGATCCGGCGATCGTCGGACAGCCCATCACGTTGAATGCGATGCCGGCGACGGTGATCGGCGTCCTGCCGGCGGATTTTCGTCATCTCGAGATCAATCCCGAACGGCCGGCGGACGTCTTCGTGCCGTTTCGATTCGACACCGCGCAACCCAATCGCGGCGGCCACTTCATTCGCGCGGTCGGGCGACTCAAAGACGGCACGTCGGTGGAGCAGGCGCGCGCCGAGCTCGACACGATCGCATTGCGTCTCGAGCAGCAATTCCCGACGAGCAATATCGATCAGGGCGTGAAGGTGGATCCGCTCCTCGAATCGATGGTCAGTGAATCGCGGCCGGTCATCCTGCTGCTCAGCGCGGCGGTCATCGTCGTCCTGCTCGTCGCGTGCGCGAATGTCGCGAACCTCCTGCTGGCGCACGGCACCGGCCGGTTGCGTGAGCTCGCCTTGCGCGCGGCGATTGGCGCGGATCGAAAGCAGCTGGTGCGGCAGATGCTCACGGAGAGCACGGCGCTCAGCCTGCTCGGCGCCGCCGGCGGCCTGATGGTCGCGTTCTGGGCGACACGCGCGTTGACCACGCTTGCCGCGACCGGCATCCCGCGCGCCGATCAAATTGGATTGAACGGCGGCGTGCTCGTCTTCGCGCTGATCGCGGCGGTGACGACGAGCGTGTTGTTCGGCTTGATGCCGGCGCTGCACTTGTCGAAGCAGGATCTCAACGACGCGCTGAAGGAAGGCGGCCGCTCGCAAGGCGCGTCGATCGGCCGCGGCGCGCGCGAGCTGCTGATCGTCTCGGAAGTGGCGATGTCGATCGTGCTGCTCGTCGGCGCCGGCCTGCTGATCCGCAGCCTGTGGCAGCTTCAGCAGGTGAATCCCGGATTCAGCGCCGACAAGGTGCTGGCGATGGAAGTCTCGCTGCCGACCGCCCGCTACGAGGAAGGCGAGCAGATGCCGTTCTATCAGCGGCTCGAGGAACGCATCGCCGCCAAGCCGGGTGTTGCCGCGATCGGCGCGATCAACATCCTGCCGCTCAGCGCCAACTACGACAGCCGCGGCGTGCAGGTCGAAGATTATCCGAAGCCCGAAGGGCAGGGCTATGATCCGCAGGCGCGCTCGGTCACACCCGGCTACTTCGCGGCGATGGACATCCCGCTGATGACCGGCCGCAACTTCGATGCGCACGACGTCGACAGCGGTCAGCTCGTGGTGATTGTCGGCGAAGCGATGGCGCGAACGTACTGGCCTGGCGAATCGAACGTCGTCGGCAAGCGCATCACGTTCAACAGCGGCATTCCCACCGAGCGACAACAGGTCGTCGGCGGTCCCGGATCGCGCCTGGTGATTGGCGTGGCCGGCAACGTCAAGCATCTCGGCCTCGATGAAGACGAAGTGCCGATGTTCTACACGCCGCACACGCAGCAGCCGTCGTACCACACGATGCGCGTGGTGGTCCGCGCCGACGCGGAGCCGGCGGCGCTGACGCGAATGGTCCGTGAAGAGCTGACGCAGATGGATCGGGAAGTGCCGCTGTCGCAGGTGACGACGCTGTCGCGCGCGCTCGATGCGACGGTCGCGGCGCCACGGATGCGCGCCAACCTGCTCGGGCTGTTTGCGGCGCTGGCGATGATCCTCGCCGCGATCGGCGTCTACGGCGTCGTCGCCTACATGGTCGGCCAGCGCACGCAGGAAATCGGCGTCCGCCGCGCGCTCGGCGCGAAAGCCGCTGACGTGATGATGATGTTGATGCGTGAAGCGATGCGGCCGGTAGCCGTTGGAATCGTAATCGGCGTCGCCGGCGCATACGCGATGACCCGATTGCTGGCCGCGATGCTGTTCGAGATATCGGCAACCGATGTCACCACCTACGTGGCTGCGTGCGGAGTGCTGGCCTTGGCGGCGCTCGTCGCGTCGATCGTTCCTGCCCGCCGGGCACTCGGCGTCGATCCCATCACGGCTGTGCGCGGTCAATAGCTATCCACGGATTTTACTGATTTCACGGATTACGGCCGGACCCGGCGTCGCGGGTCCGGCAGTCTGGCTCCGCGCATCCGTGTAATCCGTGTAATCCGTGGATGTTATTTGACGGGCGCGGTGACGCGACCATCGATGTAGTCGCGCAATGCTTCACGCGTGCTGCGAAAAGCGAGATCGTCCCATGGGATCTCATCGAGATCGAACTCGCGAATCTCCAGGCCCTCGTCATCAACGGCGAGCTCTCCGGAAATCATTGTCGCCGCGTAGACGACGATGACCGGCGAGCGGCCGGCATACGAGTAGATGTTCACGAGGTGATCCAGCCGGACGTCGATGCCGGCCTCCTCGCGTGCTTCGCGCAACGCCGCCAGCGTGATCTCCTCACCGCGATCGACGTAGCCGCCGGGGAACACCCACTTGCCATAGCCTGGCTCGATCGCCCGCTTCACCATCACGATTTTTCCCTGATCGCCGATGCGGATGATCGTGCCGACCGCGATCTTCGGATCGAGATAGAAGACGAAGCCGCAGGCCGCGTTGGTGCAGACCAGCCGTTTCGGCTCGGTGATCTTCAGCACGCGCGGCTCGAGCGCGCTGCCGCAGACCGGGCAGAACTTGTAGGGCGGTGTCTCGTCGTGGGAGTGCACGTTGTGGCCAGTATAGAATTCTCCCATGTCGATTTTGAAGGTTGCCCGGATGGGCCACCCCGTCCTTCGCACGAAGACCAGGACCGTGGACAAGACCGAGCTGAAGAACCCTGAAATCCAGCAATTCATCGACAGCATGATCGACACGATGTACGAATATTCGGGTGTCGGGCTGGCCGCGCCGCAGGTGCACGAGGGCCTGCGCGTGTTTGTCGCGATGCTCGATCCCGACGGCCGCGGCGAAGGCGATGCGGTGACGTTCGTCAATCCGGAGATCCAGGTGGTAGGCGATCAGACGATCGAGGGCTGGGAAGGCTGCCTCAGCATTCCCGAGGTGCGCGGCCGCGTTCCCCGCGCGCAGCACATCAAGGTGACGGCGCTCGATCGCAACGGCAAGCGCTTCGAGCTCGAGCTGAAGGACTTCCCGGCGCGCGTCGTTCAGCACGAGACCGATCATCTCGATGGCGTGCTGTTCCTCGATCGCATGCGCACCTTCGAATCGCTGACCTACCTCGAGGAGTACTCGCGCTATCACACCAAGCAAGGCGCAGACGACGAAGATGACGACGATGAGTAGGACGGTCGTCGTCACAGGCGGCGGCCGCGGCATCGGCCGCGCGATCGCGCTCGCCTTCGCTGAGCCCGGCGCCCACATCGTCATCACGTCCAGAACCGCAGCGCAGCTCGAACAGACCGCTGCCGATATCAAGGCGAAGGGCGCTGAGGCCACGACGATCACGATGGACGTGTCCGATGAAGCGAGCGTCGCTCACGGATTCGGCACGCTGCACGGTCGCGTGAAAGATGTGAACGTCCTGGTCAACAATGCCGGTGTCGGCGGCGGCGAAGTGGTGCAGGGCTCCGATGTGGCGCGGTGGAAACAAACCCTCGATACGAACCTGTTCGGCATGTATCTGGTCAGCCGGCAGATCCTTCCGCTGATGGCGGATGGCGGCCGCATCGTGAATCTCTCGTCGGTGCTCGGCCGCTTCGGCGTGCCCGGCTACACCGCCTACTGCGCCTCGAAGCACGGCGTGATCGGGTTCACGCGCGCGCTGTCGCTCGAGCTGGTGAAGCGAAAGATCACCGTCAACGCGATCGCGCCGGGATGGGTCGAGACCGACATGGCGGCGCTCGGCATGGCGCAGGGAGCGAAGTACGCGAAGGTGTCGTTCGATGAATTCAAGGATCAGCAAATCTCCGCGGTGCCGATCAAGCGCATCATCGATCCCACTGAGATTGCAGCGTTGGTGAAGTTCCTGAGCAGTGCTGACGCGTCGGCGATTACCGGGCAGACGTACAACATCTGCGGCGGCCAGACGATGGCTTAGCGATTGGTGCGTTCGCGTTCGAGGATGGCGGCGCTCACGTCGAATGCAATTCTCGCCCCGATGCCCCTGACATCGTCGCGGGCGCCGCGGTAGTCGGACACCCACATCTTCCGATCCGTCTCCGCGTCGACGATTCGTGCGACCACCAGGATTTCGCTCGCCTCGTCGTCAACCGAAGCCTCGACCACGTAGGTTGACCTCAGTGCGGCCGCGATCTCGCTCATCGGCCGTCGCTGACCTTCAAACTGCATCGCGCTCGTGTACGACGCGACGCTGATGGTTCCCAGCCGGGCCAGCTCGCTGGTGACCGCTTCGGTGATGAGCGCGGAGTAGTTGCTGTTGTCGCCGCCGATCATGTTCGCTTCGAACGGCAGCACCGCCGCGGTCGGCCGAAGATCGGGTCGTGCGCTGCGGTCGCGGCTGCCAAGCCAGAACACCATCGCCCCGATCGCAATGAGCAGAACGGCCGCGAGTGGAATCGTCGCCCGAGATCTTGCACGCCGCCCGCCTTCGCGGCCTTCGGCCGCTTCGGCGGGGTTCCGCCCTGCCTCGCCTGAGTTTTCGCGAGCCGCGGCGGAAAATTGAGCGGAGTACCCGCCCTTGTTCAGGTTGATGCGAATCGGCGATGCGGCGCCCTCGCCGTTGTAATACTCGTCGAGCTTCGTGCGCAGCCGGCCCGCTTCGACGCGGACGATCGAATCGAGCCGCGGATCGTATTTGTCATCGCGCTCGAACACTTCGATGCCGACCGCGTATTCCTTCAGCTGATCGGTCTCCCCCGCGAGCGTCTTGTCGACGACGTAGCGCAGCAGTTTGCTGATGCGGCCGGCGGTCGCGAAACCCTTTGAGGCGAGGATGCGATCGAGCTCGGCCCGGACGTCAGGCTCTGGGATCGGGGTCACTCAATCAGTATGAGCCACAGAAGGCACAGAAGGCTCAGACTCGGCTCGCTGTAACGGTTACAGAAACCGTAACTTACTTCAATTCAATAGGTTGAAGCCTAACACTGGGACCGCTCGTTCCGTCTTACGACCCAGGAGGCTCACTGCCATGACCACGTTGATCCGTTCGCTCGTCGCCCTCGCCGCCGTCGTCTTCTTCGCCACGCCCGCGCTCGCCGGTCCGCCGCTCATCTGCCACCCGTTCGAGGTTGAAAGCGGAAAGCTGATTGCGTGGGGTACCGGTTCCGGCTGGAACACACCCGATCGTTCGTACGACATCAAGAAGCTGGTCGCCGACACCAACGCGGTGCTGACGCCCGACTCGCCGATCCTCACGCGCATGGAGAACATGCGGCGCGCGACGATCTACGCCATGCGCGATCCGGTGCTCGCGCACGAGCTCCTCAAGACCGTGATGTCGCGCGCGCTGGCGACGACCAGCGACAGCCGCGCGTGGTTCGACGCCGGCTACCTGATCGAGTCCTACAAGCAGGCCGTGCACCTGCGCCAGGATCGCAAGCCCGAGCTGCGCGCGTGGACCGCGGTCGACGAAACGATTCGCGTCGACGGCTACAACTGGGTCAAGAAAGCGATGGCGATGACCGCGCCCAGCGCGGAGATGGAATTCGCGGCGTCGCTGATGACGCAGGGATCGGTTGCGTCCGCGCATCGCGCCAAGGCCATTGCGGCCGCGCCGAAGCATTCGCTGCTGGCGAAAAACCTCAACTCGTCGGCATTCCTGTTTTAAACAGCGTGAAAAAGAACACAGGCCGGGCGCGATGAGCGCCCGACCTTAGATCTGAGATTATTTCTTGACGCCCGTGCCGTTCATCGTGAACTGACCGCCGTTCACGTCGAATGTCACCTTGCACTTGTCCGTCCCGTCCGGAACCAGCGTGATCTCGGCATCGAACGGGTTGCCCTGGAAGTTGCCCGCGAACTTCAGGACCAGATCGCTGCCCTTTTTGCTGACGTCGGTGACTTTCTGGACGTCAGGCGCCATCTGGCTCGAGATCTCGGCGACAGCCTTGCCGCCTTCGTCCTTGAGCACCATGGTCTGCTCGAATGAGCCCTGAGGCGAATCCAGATTCAACGACCACGTGCCCATGAATGCGCCGGCATCGGCAACGGTGAGTTGCGCGGCGCCCAGGCCGGTGGAAAGCGCGATCGCGAGCGCGATGGTTCCAAGAAAACGTGCCATCTGTTGTTCCTTTGTTGGGACGGAAGATCCGTCGCGGCTCAGGATTTTACACCAAGCCCAGCCGCAACGTGGAAGCGTATAATTGCGCAAGCTTTCCATGCCCGCTCTCGCACTCGCTACGGCTCCGCCGAAGATCACACTGCGTTCCTCGCCGGCCGTGCCGTACGACGGGGCCATCGCGGCGGCGCGCACCTGCTATTCGCCACGGGTCATCGAGCGCAGCGAAGTCACTGATAAACAACGGGATTCGATCGGTCCGCTGACCTTCGACGGCGGCCACCACACGGTTTTTCAGCACGCGCATTTCGAATTTGGTCTCGAAAACATCTCGCGCCAGCTGGTCTGGAGCGTCCTGCATTCGTACCCCTTCTACAACTCGGAGCAGTCCAGCCAGCGATACGTCAAGCTCAATGAGCCGCGCGCCTTCGTGCCGCCGATCACCGGCGAAGCGCTCGACGTCTACGAGCAGGCGGTGCTGCGCGCCTGGGATTCGTACGCGACGCTCTCGGCGCTGCTCAAGGACGATGCGTGGGCGATTCTGAAAGAGCTGCGCTACGTTCGCGACACCAATTCTGCGGCGCGGCTCAAGACCGTCGAGCGAGAAGCCGAGAAGAAAGCGATCGAAACCGCGCGCTACGTGATCCCGATCGGCGCGTTCACGTCGATGGTGCACACCGTCTCGGGGATCGTGCTGCATCGTCTCAATCGCATGCTGAACGCCGGCGACGTGCCGTACGAAGCGGCGATGGTGATCGGCGCGATGGTCGACCTCGTCAAGGAAGTCGACCCGATGTTCTTCGAGAAGATCGGCTTCAACACGTTCGATCGCGAGACGCTTCCGGAGATGGGGTTCCCGGTCACCCGATCCTCGGGTGATGCGTTTGCCGCCGAGTTCGATCGCCGCCTCGGCAACCGCGTGTCGCGGCTGCGCGACTGGTCCGCCGGCGCCGAGCGCGTCGTCGCCGACGCCGTCCGCTCGACGTTCGGGATTACGACCGCGGAGATGTCGGACGACGAGGCGATCGATCGCGTGATGAACCCCGCGAAGAACCCGTATCGCGTGGACATGCTCGACGTCTCGTATCACTCGCCGATGATGCGCGCGCTCAACCACGCGAGCTACGTCTTCGAGAAGCGCCTGAGCCACACCGCCGACTCACAGGATCAGCGCCACCGCATGGTGCCGGCGTCGCGGCCGATGATGACGCTCGCCGACACGATCGCGCCCGACTACGTGACGCCGCGTCTCATCCGGCAGAACGCCGCCGCCCATGCGGTCTACGAGCAGGCGATGACCGACGCGTGGGCCGCGAAGAACAGGCTGCTCGCGCTGGGCGTGCCGCTCGAGTACGCGCTCTACATCCTGCCCAACGCCAAGGCGCTGCGGCTGGTCGAGTCCGGATCGTTCATCGCGCTGCAGCACAAGTGGACGCTGCGCACCTGCTTCAACGCGCAGGAGGAGATCTACCTGGCGTCGATGGACGAGATCGGCCAGGTGAAGGAAATCCATCCTCACCTCGGGCGCTATCTCGGCCCGCCGTGCGTGCTGCGCAACAAGATCGTGGCGCCGCGCTGCACCGAAGGCACCCACTTCTGCGGGGTGCCGGTCTGGAACTCGTTCCCGAACGCGGTCAGACGCTTATAGCGTGACGCCGGTCCTTCCCTGGATCGCGCATCTCTACACGGCGACTGGCGCCGTCATTGCGCTCCTCGCCACGGGCACGACCTTCGCCCACAACTTCCGCGCCGTCTTCATCTACTTCGTCGTCGCCACGTTCGTCGATGCCACCGACGGCGTGCTGGCGCGCGCGTTGAAGGTGAAAGAGCGGCTGCCGCACTTCGACGGCGCCAAGCTCGACGACATCGTCGACTACCTGATGTACGTGTTCGTTCCCGCGCTGGTCGTGTGGCAGGCGGATCTCGTCCCCACGGCGTTTCCGATTTGCGCGGCGATGGTGCTATCGAGCGCGTACGGGTTTTCCCAGGCCAACGCCAAGGTCACGTCCACCGATTACTTCTTCACTGGCTTCCCGTCGTACTGGAATATCGTCGTCATCTATCTCTACGTGCTGCAGCTCCCGCAGCGCACGAACGCGATCATCCTCGCGGTGCTCGCGATCCTCGTCTTCGTGCCGATTCGATACGTCTATCCATCGCGAACGGTGGCGCTGAAGTGGCCGACGCTGGTGCTGGGTACAATGTGGGCGCTCGTCCTCACCTGGATGATCTGGCGGCTGCCGGCGGTTGATGGTCCCTGGACGATGATCTCGCTGGTGTTTCCGGTCTACTACTTCGCGTTGTCGCTGTGGCTTCACGCCGGCGGGCGCGCCGGCAAGAAATAGATGACGCCGCTAGTCGTCATCTTCGTCACCGTCTTCATCGACCTGCTCGGCTTCGGCATCATCATTCCGTTGTTGCCGTTCTACGCCGAATCGTTCGGCGCGTCGGCGTTCAAGATCGGCCTGCTCGGCACCAGCTTCTCGCTGATGCAGTTCCTGTTCTCGCCGGTGTGGGGACGCTGGTCGGATCGCGTCGGACGGAAGCCGATCATTCTCGTCGGCCTGCTCGGCTCGTGCCTGTCGTATCTCGGGCTCGCGCTGGCGCCGTCGCTGACGTTCCTGTTCATCGCGCGCATCGTCGGCGGCATCGCCGGCGCCAACATTCCCACGGCGCAGGCCTACGTGGCCGATGTGACCACGCCGGAGAATCGCGCGAAGGGCATGGGCATGGTTGGCGCCGCCTTCGGGCTGGGTTTCATCTTTGGCCCCGCGATCGGTGGCGTCCTGAGCCGGATCAGTCCGCAGACACCGATGTGGTTTGCGTCGGCGCTCTGCCTCGCCAATTTCGTCGCCGCGTGGTTCCTGCTCCCCGAGTCGCGCTCGGTCAGCGCCTTGACGAAAACGCTCGGCCGCATGGAAGCGTTCCGCCATGCCGCCAAACAGCCGACCCTGTTGCTGCTGCTGTCGCTGTTTTTCCTCGTCACACTCGCGTTCTCCGGCTTCGAGGCGACGTTCGCGATCTTCAGCGAAGCCAAGTTTGGCTTCACCGCCTCGACGATTGGATTCGTGTTCGCGTTCATTGGAGTCGTGCTGGCGTTCGTGCAGGGCGTTCTCGTTGGCAAGGTGGTAAAGATCATCGGCGAGCGCAGGTTGATTCCCCTGGCGATCTTTGCGATCGCGCTTGGCATCGGGTTGATTCCTTTCGTATGGAACGTGCCGACGCTGCTCGGGGCACTGGGCGTGCTCGCGCTCGGCATGGGCTTCAACAACCCGTCGCTGACGTCGATGGTGTCGCGGCTCGCCGACCCGGACGATCAGGGTGGCGTTCTTGGGCTGGCATCGTCGCTGTCGAGCCTCGGCCGCGTCGTCGGGCCGGCGTGGGGCGGTTATCTCTATGACGCGTACGGCATGACCACTCCGTACGTCAGCGCCGCGACGCTGATGCTGATCGCCTTTGCGGTGTCGTTCGCGGGTATGCGCACGAAGGACGCGCGAGCCGGAGACGCCCGCGCGATCACATGACGCCGAAGTTCCTGCACGCCGCCAACCCCGGTCCGATGACCGGCGACGGCAACTGGACCTATCTGATCGGCGATCGCCATCCGGTGCTGATCGATGCCGGTGTTGGCAACGCCTCGCACCTCGACGCGATCGCCGACGCCGCGCCCGCTGGGCCATCACTCATACTGGTGACACACGCGCACAGCGATCACGTGTCGGGCGCGCCGGCGATCAAGGCGCGCTGGCCGCAGGCCCGGTTCAAGAAGTTTCCATGGCCGATTCGCGATCCTGACGTCGGCTGGACATGGCTCAAGGACGGTTCCCTTGTCGACACGGACGATGGTCCGCTGAAGGTCCTGCACACGCCGGGCCACGCGCCCGATCACCTGACGTTCTGGCACGCGGACTCGCGGACGCTGTTCGTCGGCGACATGCTGGTGCAGGGCAGCACCGTCGTCATTCCCGCGTCACATGGCGGCAGCCTGGCGCTGTATCTGCGATCGCTCGAGCGCATGCTGCAGCTGAATCCCGCGCGCGCGTTGCCGGCGCATGGTCCGGTGATCGAGGATCCGGCCGCGCTGATTCACAAGTACGTCGAGCATCGCGCGCAGCGGGAACGCCAGGTGCTCGGCGCGATCGACGACGCCGGTTCGACCGTCGAGTCGATCACCGCGAAAATCTATCCCACGCTCGTCGACGCGCTGGTGCCGATGGCGCGCGAGAGCGTACTCGCCCATTTACAGAAGCTCGAAAGCGAAAGCCGCGTCCGTCGCGACGGCGATCGCTGGGTATACTTATAGCCCTTCATGGTGCGCACGGTTGGCATCGCCGGAACGGCGTTCCTGCTGGTTTACGCCGTGCTCTCGGTCGCGACGGGGCAGCGCCTTGCCGCGCTTGGCGATGTCGCGCAGCTCATTCCGCCGTTCGCGTACGCGGGGCTCACGTTGTGGCTCGCGCGACGATGCCGCGGCCAGGTGCGCGTGTTCTGGAACATGAACGCCGCGCACGGCCTGGTCTGGGGCACCGGCCAGGTCCTGTGGACCTACATCGATGTATTCGGGCAGGGCGTGCCGGTGGTGTCGCCCACCGACCCGATCTTTTTCGTGTCGAGCATTCCGCTCGCCGCCGCGTTGTACGGACGTCCCGAGCGCGATCGTCCGCGCTGGCTGTTCGACATCGTCCTGCTCGATCTGCTCCTGATCGCGCTCTTCGGCGCGTTCATCTACACCTACTTTGTCGTCACCATCGCCGTGACCGGCGGCCCGACGGATCTCTACGACGAGAATTTCCGCCAGCTGCAGAACGCGAAGAACCTGCTGCTGGCGATGTGGGCGATGTGGGTGTGGCGGACGGCGCGTTCCGACACGTGGCGGAAGATGCTCGGGCTCTATGCCGCCGGCCTCGCCGTGATCTTCGCCGGCGGCATCATCGACGACGCCGTCGATCCGAGTGGATCGCACACGACCGGCAGCCTCTGGGACATCGTCTTCATGGCGCCGTACGTCGTGCTGCTGCTCGCGGCGGCGTGGGCGCACGACGCCAAACTGCTCGAGCCTGAGGACGAAGCCTCGGCACTGTCGAAGCTGCCGATGGTCTCGCTGATTGCGATCGGTCTGCTGATCGCGATTCCAGTGATCGACGAAGCCTCGCGGCAGTTATTCGGCGAATTTCCCGAGGTGGAATCGCTGCGGACCCGCGTGGCGCTGGCATGGATGATTCCATTCGGCGTCGTCGTGGTGGCGCGCGAATTCCTCTCTCGCCGGGCCTTGATCCGCGTGGGACAGGATCTCTCGGCGACCAAGCAACAGCTCGTGCAGCGCGAAAAGCTCGCCGCCGTTGGCCAGCTGGTCTCTGGCGTCGCCCACGAACTGAACAATCCGCTGCAGGGCGTGCTCGGGTACGCCGAGTTGATGCTTGCCAGCAAGCCCGGCGCGCTCGAGACCGAAGAACTGCGCGCCATCCGCGACAACGCCAATCGCGCCGCCGGCATCGTCCGCAACCTCCTCACGTTCGCCGGACGCAACACCACCGCGCGCGGCTGGCAGCAGATCAACCGAGTGGTCCGCGACGCGATCGCCGTCCGCGAGGAGCAGGTGAACAGCGCCGGCATCGATCTCAGGCTGGAGGCCGCCGATCGGCTGCCGCTCGTCTACATTGATTCGGCCCGCCTCGAAGACGTCATCGTGAACCTGATCGAGAACGCCGAGGCCGCGATCGCGGTCCGGCGTGAGGGCAAGTCGCTGAGCCGATCGGTCCCGGAGAAGGCGCGCGGCGAAATCAGGATCGTCACGCGCATGCAGGGCGATCCGGATCGCATTTACGTCGAGGTCTCCGATAACGGCAGCGGGCTGAAGGCCGAGGACCTGCCGCGCATCTTCGATCCGTTCTTTACAACCCGCGAGGTTGGCAAGGGCGCCGGCCTTGGACTCTCCGTCTGCTACGGCATCGTCCGCGAGCACGGCGGCCAGATCATGGCCCGCAACGGCAGCGCCGGCGGGGCCGTCTTCACGATCGAGCTGCCGGTGATGGCGGAATCGCTGATCGTCGCGTCGTCTGCGGCGGTGGGCATCGTGCCGCCGAAACCCGCGGTGGCGCGCACCGCCGTGCCCGCGCCTTCATACGCAATGGTGGCGCCGGCGGAAAAGAACGATCCATCGCCACATCGCCGGAAGGCGCTGGTCGTGGATGATGAGGAATCGAATGCGGCGCTGGTGCGACGCGTGCTGGCCGGCGCCGGCTACGACGTCGAGAGCACGACGCTGTCGAGACGCGCGCTGGTGATGATCGAGCGCACCGCCTACGACGCGGTGATCTGCGACGTGAAGATGCCCGAGCTGAGCGGCCAGGAGCTGTACGGCCGCGTCTGCCAGATCCGTCCGGAGATGGCGCGGCGGTTCATTTTCATCACCGGGGATATCGACGGCGAGGACACGCGCCAGTTCCTCGACGAAACCCGCTGCAGTTACTTCCTGAAGCCCTTCAACCTCGAGCGTTTGACGGCCGCCGTCGACATGCTCACGGGCTCGCGATCTGCGGATACGATTGGATAAAACAGGCCGTCAGGCAGTCAGGTCGTCAGGCAGTCAGGCAAGGGGGCCGTCAGGCATTCAACATGGATAAAGTAGTCGACTTCATCAACGTAAACCGCGATCGCTACATCGACGAGATGAAGCGCTACCTCGCGATCCCGAGCATCAGCGCGTTGCCCGAGCACAAAGGCGACGTGCGGAAGTGCGCCGAATGGACGCGCGACGAGATGAGCCGCATCGGGCTGCAGAAGTGCCGGCTCGAGGAAACGCCCGGACATCCCATCGTCTACGGCGAGTGGCTTGGCGCCCCCGGCAAGCCGACGATCCTGTTCTACGGCCACTACGACGTGCAGCCGGTCGATCCGCTGCACCTGTGGACGTCGCCGCCGTTCGAAGCGACGATTCGCGACGGCGAGATCTACGCGCGCGGCTCGGCCGACGACAAGGGCCAGGTGTTCATGCACTTCAAGGCCGTCGAAGCGCACCTCAAGCAGAACGGCAACCTGCCCGTGAACATGAAGTTCCTCATCGAGGGCGAAGAGGAAGTCGGCAGCGCCAATCTCGACAACTTCATCAAGAGCCACAAGGATCTGCTGAATGCGGACGTCGTCGTCATCTCCGATTCGCCGATGTTCGATCGCGGCATCCCGTCGATCTGCTACGGGCTCCGCGGCCTGACCTACTTCCAGATCGATTTGCGCGGCAGCAAGTCGGATCTGCATTCCGGATCGTTCGGCGGCGCGGTCGCGAATCCCGCGATGGTGCTCGCGCAAGTGCTCTCGCAGATGAAAGACAAGGGCGGCCGCATCAAGATCGACGGCTTCTATGACGATGTGGTGGAGCTGCGGCCGGAAGAGCGCGCCGAATGGGAGAAGCTGCCGTTCAACGAGAAGAAATACAAGGCGGAGCTCGGCGCGCCGAAGCTGTTTGGTGAAACCGGTTTCACGACGCTCGAGCGCACCTGGGCGAGGCCGACGTTCGAGGTGAACGGCCTGCTGTCCGGATTCACCGGCGAGGGCGCGAAGACGGTGCTGCCGGCGGTGGCGATGGCCAAGGTCAGCATGCGGCTCGTGCCGAACCAGGATCCGCAGAAGATCGGCGACCTGTTCGAAGAGTACCTGAAGAAGGTGACGCCGAAGACGGTGGAGCTCAAGATCACGCGCATGCACGGCGGCAAGCCGTGGATGACCGCGTTCGACAATCCATTCGTGCAGGCGGCCGGCCGCGCGATCGAGCAGGGCTTCGGCCAGCGCCCGGTCTTCAATCGCGAGGGCGGATCAATCCCGGTGGTGTCGACGTTCCAGGAAGAGCTCGGAGTACCGTGCGTGCTGTTCGGCATCGGCCTGCCGGACGAGAACGCGCACGCGCCCGACGAGAAGCTCGATCTCGGCAACTTCCACGGCGGCGTGATCGCGTCCGCCTATCTCTATAGGGAAATTGGAGCGCTGCCACGATCTAACGGAGTTTAGGTCCGAGACCACGGTCGGGCCGTTCCTACGGAACGGCCCCAGTAGCTTCGATGAGCAAGGCCGGCGATTCGGTCATTCTCGCTGATACGCTCCATTAGTAATGTGGAAGCACGTCCTTCTCTACGGGGTCGTCGGCGGCGTGCTCATTGCGGGACTGAAGGCAATCGAATATCGCTGGCTGGTCCTGGAGCACTCTTTCGAGATTTACGGCGGTATCGTGGCCGCCATCTTTGCCGGCGTGGGGATCTGGCTTGGCCGCAAGCTGACGCGCAACACTGAGACAGTGGTGCTGCGCGAGGTCATGGTGCCCGCGCCGGCGGAATTCATCCGCGACGAGAGCAGGCTGGAATCCCTCGGCATTACACCCCGCGAGCTGGAGATCCTGGCACTGATCGCGCAAGGCCTGAGCAACAAGGAGATCGCCGAGCGCGTGTTCGTGAGCGAAAACACGGTGAAGACCCATTCGAGCCGCGTCTTCGACAAGCTCGGCGCGAAACGGAGAACCCAGGCGGTGCAATTGGG
>Ga0193741_1000262_pt1 | contig 14953 bp, 14 predicted proteins | sample L2s2metaG_FD_143059 | JGI IMG/M metagenome (GOLD analysis project Ga0193741, IMG submission 143059) | Soil microbial communities from a riparian zone of the East river system, Colorado, United States - L2s2 | ecosystem: Environmental > Terrestrial > Soil > Riparian zone | place: USA: East River...
GACATCGCGCGCGCTCTCGACACTGCCCGTTATCGAGGCGAGCATGACCTGGAATGCGCCCTGACGGCGCCGGTACAGCTCTTCCAGATCGGACTCCAGCCCCATGCTCATTAGGGTGCGATCCCGATCGAATCCTTTAGCAGGCATTGCGTATTCATGGAGAGCCAGGGTGATCACTCTTGGACAGAGCGGCGCGCGTGCCGCTCCGCGGCCGTGAATCACCGGTGCAGCACGAGGTCTTGACAGCAGCGGGCAAAGAGGGGACGCTCAACCCGCGGCCCACCTCGTCTCAACGAAGGGAGTCGACATGAACCGCCGCCTATCCCGCTTCATCGTTGCCTGTGCAGGCGTCCTGGCGCTGTGCGGCTTGGTCGCTGCCGTCGCGGCCGCGGGACCGGTGCCCCAGACCGAGCCGGGGGATGCGCTCGATCCGCGCACTTACGCTCCGGAAAGTCAGCTCTTCCTGGTCGTGCACGCGATCGGCGTCCAGAAGTACACATGCCAGTCGAACGGCACGTGGCTGTTCACGGACCCGGAGGCTGACCTCATCAAGACAACAGGTGCCCCGAGGGTAATAGGCGACCACTTCCTGAACTTCGCGAGCGGCCGCCCCGTGTGGCGGCTGAACGACGGAAGCTCCGTCGAGGCCGCGCGCTTTGCGGCGGCGGACGGCGGGGCAGGGAACATTCCGTGGCTCCTGCTGAATGCGGTCGTGACGTCCGCCGGTGAGGGCGGAGACCGTCTGACTAGCACGACGTGGGTTCAGCGCCTGAACACCTCCGGAGGAGTCGCACCGGCCGGAACGTGCACGCCGGGCGACCGGATCCGCGTCGACTACAGCGCCGACTACTTCTTCTGGCGAGCGGAGGACGACTGACGGTACGCGCCGGGCCGCTGGGCTTCGACATCGTCTTCCCTGACCCGTTTTAGTCGATGACGGCGAGCTGGCGGCGCTGCCGGGAACGTCTCGTGCCTAGCGTCCCTCGACTTCTGCCTTCAGATCCTGCAGTCCGTCGTCGAGCGCGCGGTCGAGCGTCTTCTGCAGCGATCGGCGCAGGAGCCTGGCCACGAGCCCCTCGTACGACTCCTCGGTGCGGACGAATGTGGCGCCGTCGCTCGCCTCGAAGTGCCAAAAGTGAATCGCATTGATCCCGAGCGTGCGCCCCGTCCAGGCGATCAGCCTCGGCCGCTCGACGCGCTGAATCGCCGACGTGATCGTTCCGGGACCCGCCTTCCAGCGAAAGACCGTTCCTGCCGCGACCGGGCCCTCGATTGACATCGACTTGACGCCGCGCAGCCAGTTCGGCCAGCGATCGAAGGCCGTTAGCACGTCCCAGACGGCATCGGGCGGCGCAGCGATCTCGATCTCGCTCCTGCCCACGACCGGGGCGCTCTCGTTGATCCCGGTCGGGGTCTCGGACATCGGGGGAGGGTAACGCAGGATCAGACGAGCCCCGCTAAGCGGGCTCTTCCATTGTCGGGCTCGTGTTCCCGGCAGCTCAGGCGGCGAGCCTGCCCGCGCACGACGTGGAGCCGAGCCATGTGTGTGTGGGTTGCACGCCCAGCACCAGCCCAGTCCTGCAGGATGAGCCGGCATGCGTCTGGCTGAGGTTCACAGCAAGAACGGTCCGGTAATCGGCTAAGCGCGTCCGACTGCGCGGCGGTAGCGCCAGACTGAGAGCATGCTGAAGACGGCGATGATCGCGAGCGACCAGAGCACGGCGAGCCAGATGTCGTTCCCCGCAGGAGTGCCGATGAAGAGCGCCCGCGCAGCGTCGACCATCGTCGTGAACGGATTGTGCTCGGCCACGGGCTGCAGCCAGTCCGGCATCGTCTCCACAGGCACGAACGCCGACGAGATGAACGTGAGCGGGAACAGGATCGTGAAGCCGTAGGCGTTCGCGGCCTCCGGTGACGACGCCGTGAGCCCGATGAACGCGAACACCCAGGAGAAGGCGTAGCCGATCAGGAGCAGGAGCGCGAGCCCGGCGACGATCTCGGCGGGGCTCGAGTCGAAGCGGAAGCCCGCGAGGATCCCGACGGTGAACATGATCACGAGCTGGATCACGTTCAGCCCGATGTCGGCCATGATCCGCCCCGCCACGACCGCGGGGCCCCACATCGGCAGCGAGCGAAAGCGATCGATCAGGCCCTTCTTGAGGTCCTCGGACAGTCCGAGCGCGGTGACGAAGCCGCCGAAGACCATGGACTGGACGATGATCCCGGGCATCAGGAAGTCGACGTAGTCGAGCGAGCCCGTGTCGATCGCGCCGCCGAAGACGTACACGAAGAGCAGCACGAACATGATCGGCTGGATCGTGAAGCCGACCAGGAGGTCGGGCTGTCGCGGGATCCGCTTCAGGCTGCGCTTCGCGAGCTCCCACGTATCGGAGGCTGCGTACTGGATCGCAGTCACTCCTCTTCCTCCTGCTCGGCGGCACGTCCGGTCAGGGTCAGGAAGACGTCGTCGAGCGTCGGCGTGCGCACGGAAATGTCGTCGATCGCGATCCCGGCATCGTCGAGCCGCCGGACCGCGTCGGCGATCGTTCCGCGGCGCTGAGCGACGGGCACGCTCACCGTCCCGTTCTGGATGAAGGGGCGGTCGCTCGCGATTCCCGCAACGGCGGCGACGGCATCCTCGCTCCGTTGTCCGTCACAGAGGTGGATCTCGAGTCGGTCGCCGCCGACCTTCGCCTTGAGCTCGTCCGACGTGCCCTCCGCGATGACGAGCCCGTGGTCGACTACCGCGATCCGGTCGGCGAGGCGGTCGGCCTCGTCCAGGTACTGCGTCGTCAGCAGAACCGTCGTCCCGCCGGCCACGAGCGCCTCCATCGCCTCCCACAGGCCGAGCCGGCTGCGGATGTCGAGGCCCGTCGTCGGCTCGTCGAGGAAGAGCACCGGCGGGCTCGCGACCAGCGCAGCAGCGAGGTCGAGGCGGCGCCGCATGCCTCCCGAGTAGGTGCGGACAAGCCGGCCGCCCGCGCCCGAAAGGTCGAAGTCGTCGATCAGCTGCTGCGCCCGCTCCCGTGCTCGCCGGCGGCCGAGGTGGTACAGGCGGCCGACCATGTCGAGGTTCTCGAGGCCGGTCAAGTTCTCGTCGACAGCGGCGTATTGCCCGGCCAGCCCGATGCGCTCTCGGACTCGCGGCGCGTCGCGTACGACGTCGAAGCCCGCGACCCTCGCCGAGCCCTCGTCGGGCGCCAGCAGCGTGGTCAGGATTCGCACGGCCGTCGTCTTGCCGGCGCCGTTTGGACCGAGCAGCCCGAAGACGACGCCGGGCTCGACGCGGAGGTCGATGCCGCCGAGCGCCCGGACGTCGCCGAAGCTCTTCGTCAGTCCCTCGGTCTCGACCGCGGCCTCGACGGCAGCCATACGCCTACGCTACCGATCTGGGTCCCGCGCTTTCGCGCAGCAACCGGAAGGCCCCGCCTGAGCGGGGCCTTCCCTCTTCATGGGCCGTCCAATGGAGCCGCTACGAGTTAGGCCACGTTGCGATCGCCCTCCTGATCGCCAGGCGGTAGGGCTCCCCCATGAACTTGTCGTAGGTGGCGTTCTGCATCGTCTTCCAGTTGCGGCAGGTCAGGTCTCGCGACTGGGCGGCCGTGTCCTCGTTGCACGGGGCCTTGAAGTTGTCGACGAAGTAGCCGCCGACGAAGGTCTTGATCGTCGTCACCCGGCCGCCGCGACCGGTCCGGAAAGGCAGCTCGAGCCGGCCGAAGAATCCCCGTCCCCCGTGGTACGAGCCGTCCCACTGAGGCAGCAGCGTGCCGCCGCCCTTGCCGTTGAGCGTCACGCCGGCCATGAACTGGTTCACGATCGCGCTCTTGCCGACCGCGGCTGCCTCGCTCGCCACGACGTTCTTGATCCCGGTCGTTCCCCAGTTGGCCATCAGGCCGTAGAACTCACCGCTGACCTGCTGCCAGTGGTTCGGGAAGAACGTGCGGTCGTCGACGTGCTCGAAGAGCTCGCCGAGCTCGGCCAGGGTGCTCCGATTCGAGGTCCAGTCCTTCTTGCCGGGGTACGCGCAGCCGAAGTAGACGTTCGTGTTCGTGAGCCCGAGCGCATGCATCCGCGCGTTGATCGCGGTCGGGTTGTACTTCTTGAGCAGCGCCTCGTGTGCGCGGTTCAGCGACTCGCCCAGGCCGCGCGTCAGGGTCTGGCGGAGCGTCTCTGAGTACGTCTGCGTCTGCCCGCCCTGGCCGGGACACCACACCTCGTCCGGCTTGCTCTTCGGCGCCACCCAGCTGATCCCGTTCGCCTGGTCGAGCATGTCGAGCCCCGGATCCCGGTCGAGCTTGTCCATCACGTAGAGGTGCGGAATCAGCTTGAGGACGCTGAGGGGCTGGTAGGCCATCGTGTGCGCGAGGGTCACGTCGGCCGGCCCCGCGATCTGCTTGGCGTAGATCCCGAACCAGGCATCCGTGCCGTTGGGAGCGTTCGCCATCGTGCTCGAGCGCCAGATCGAGCGGATGCGGCGGTTCTCGGCCGACGCGTTGTCGATCAGGCTCGCCGCGTAGCGCACGTTGCCGTTCTTCACGTAGCGCTCGAGGTCCGTGATCCGCACCCCGTTCGAGGCCTGGAAGCGGAGCAGGTCGCTGAGCGCATAGTCGTAGACGTGTCGTGAGTAGGCGCTTTCGTCGTTGCGCTGCATGATCACGCTCATCAAGCCTGGGCTCGGGCGCTCGACGTCGATCAACCGCGCGCCGTGCGCCTGCGCCTTCTGCTGGACGAACTGCGGCGTGACGTTCACGTACCACCACCACGCCTTGGCGTCGACTCCCTTGTTCGCGATGCCGATGTAGGAGTAGCGGCGCTTGCCGTTGACGACGTACGTGCCCAGGTCGACGAGCCGCACCTTGTGCTTGTTGATCTCGGAGACGACCTGCTTGACGGTCAGGTCGTAGTTCCAGTGCCAGGCCTTGCCGGCGCTGCCCGAGTTCTTCACCCAGACGTACGCGAAGAAGCGCTTGCCGAAGAGCGTGAAGGGCTCGAGGTCGATCAGGCGTCCCTGCTCCGCGTTGATCTTCTTCGTCACGTCGGCCTCGCTCCCGTACGACCAGCCGCCGGTGCGGGCGTACGGCCCGGAGTTCCGAACGAGAACGGCGCTGAAGCGCAAGGGAGTGACCGAGTCGACGTTGACGTCCACGACCCTCTCCCCAGCGCTTTGCGCGAGCTGGTCGATCCTCGACTTGCTCTGTCCGACCCAGAAGTGCCAGCGGGTCGGCGTCGTTGCGTTCCGCTCGGGGTCCTGGACCGCTGCGGCCGTAGTCGCATTCGATGCGCCCACCGTGGCCAACATCACGGCCAGAGCGGCGAGGCTGATGACGACCGCCTTGCGCGTTCGGCCTGCGGAAGTGCCGGTAAACATTCGTTGACCCTCCTTCGCGTCCGGCGGGGCCGCAGGCACCGCGTACATTCGGATCAAGACGCACCGGACCACGATCTTCTTCCCGGCCGGGAATCCATTAGGTTGTCCGGGATGCCGAACCTGAACGCGATCGGGATCGCCGTCGCCGACATGGCGGAGTCGATCCGGTTCTACCGAGCGCTGGGGCTCGACATGCCCGACACGCCGGGCGAGGGCCACGTCGAGGCGTCGATGCCGGGCGGTGCGCGCCTCATGCTCGACAGCGAGGAGATCATCCTCAGTTTCCTCCCCGACTGGAAGCGCGCGGACGGCAACCAGGTCTCGCTCGCCTTCGAGTGTGCGAGCCCGGAGGAGGTCGACGAGATCTACGCGCGGGTCACCGAGGCCGGCTTCGAGGGAGAGAAGGAGCCGTGGGACGCCGAGTGGGGGCAGCGGTACGCACTCCTCGGGGACCCTGACGGCGTCCGGATCAACCTCTACGCCCGCTTGGCATAACGACTCCGCCCAGGCCGAGTGCCGGCAGCTAGCGTGGAAGCGTGCCCAGGCTCGTCGGAATCAACCACGTCGCGCTCGAGGTCGGCGACATCGACGAGGCGCTCGAGTGGTACGGGAAGATCTTCGACCTCGAGCTGCGCGGCCGCATGGGGAACGCGATGGCGTTCGTCGACATGGGCGACCAGTTCATCGCACTCTCGCGTGGCAGGTCGCAGCCGCCCGACCTCCAGCGGCACTTCGGCCTCGTTGTCGACGACAAGGAGGCGGTCCGCGAGAAGCTCGTCGAGGCGGGCGTTCCGGTGCCCGCGCCGCCAGGGCTCGAGTTCCGGGACCCGTGGGGCAACCAGGTGCAGGTCGTCGACTACCGCGACGTGCAGTTCACCAAGACGCCTGAGATCCTCCGCGCAATGGGGCTCGAGCTCGAGAAGGGCGAGAAGGCCCTTGCGGAGCTACGCGACAAGGGCCTTCTCGGCTAGTACACGGTCTTTCGCCGGCTCCTCGCGAACCTCGCGCGCTGTTTGCGCGCCTCCGACCTGAGGCGGGCGTCCTTGCGGATCGCGAGCGCCTGCAGCTCCCGCTGGAGCTTGCAGTAGCTGGTCCACCGCTCTCTGGACAGGGTGCCGTCGCTCAGTGCCCGCTGGATTGCGCACCCCGGCTCCCGCTCGTGCGAGCAGTCTGAGAAGCGGCACTCGGCCGCGAGCTCGCTGATCTCCGAGAACGTCGTGTCCAGGGTCTCTTCTCCGGCCCAGAGCTGCAGCTCGCGCATTCCGGGCGTGTCGAGGAGAACCGCCCCCGAAGGCAGCGGCACGAGCTCGCGGTGCGACGTCGTGTGCCGTCCGCGGCCGCCGGCGCTCGTGTCGGCCGTGGCCAGGACATCGCGCCCGGCGAAGCAGTTCACGAGCGTGGACTTGCCGACTCCCGACGAGCCGATGAGGGCGATCGTCTTCCCGGGCTGCAGATATGGATCGAGCTCGTCGAGGCCGTCACCGGTCACTGCGCTGACGGCGTGGACGGAGACGCCCATCGTCACCGGCTCGATCTCCAGCAGCTCGCCCTCGGGGTCGACCGACGCGTCGAGCTTGTTGACGACGATCACCGGGCTCGACCCGCTGTCCCAGGCCGCCGTCAGGTAGCGCTCGAGGCGCCGTGGATTGAGGTCGAAGCCGAACGACGTGACGACGAACACCGTGTCGACGTTCGCGGCCACGACCTGCTCCACGGTTCTCTTGTGGGCCTCCTTGCGGGTGAACGATGTCCGTCGTGGCAGCACGGCCTCGATCACCGCCTTGCGCTCGCCGTCGACCGGCCTCGCGGCGACCCAGTCCCCGACCGCGGGCAACTCGTCGTCGGACAGCTTCCCCGCGGGGAGGCCGCCCATCGGACCGCGCTCCGTGAAGAGCTCGCACGGCCCGTGGTGACGCGCGGAGACGCGCGCCGGGATCAGATTGTCTCCTGCGTATGGCTCGAACGCTTCCGCGTAGGACGCGTCCCAGCCGAGGTCTTCCAGATTCAAACCGAACTCCTTTGGCTGTAGGAACACGAAAAGCGCCCTGTCGGGCGCAAACGGTGAGCCTCAGGAGATCGCGCGGTGTTAGTCCGCGTAGCCGGAGGCTCGGGCAACGGAGAACTCAGTCATCGTCGAACCTCCTTTCGTCGCTGGACGCTACCCAGGGTACGCGAAGGTGCCACGCGGTTCAAGAGAAGCCGTCCAGGGCGGCCGCCACGAGGCGCGGGAGCGTGCCGAGGTTGTAGCCGCCTTCGAGCACCGCAGCGAAGCGTGGCGCCAGCGCCGCGCTGCGGCGGGCGAGCTCGCGGAAGCCGTCCTCGGTGACCCGCATGCTCGCGAGCGGGTCCTCCTCATGGGCGTCGAACCCCGCTGAGACGAGGACGATGTCCGGCGCGAAAGCGCGCACAGCGGGCTCGACGATGTGGTCGAAGGCGCGCTCGTACTCATCGTCTCCCGAGCCGGCCGAGAGCGGGATGTTGAGCGTCGTGTCGCCCTGGTCGTCCGGCCCCCCGGTGCCGGGATAGAACGGCCACTGGTGCATCGACACGAAGAGGACCGACGGGTCGTCCTCGAAGATCGCCTCGGTGCCGTTGCCGTGGTGGACGTCCCAGTCGACGATCGCCACACGCTCGAGACCGAGCTCGGCCTGGGCATGGCGCGCCGCGATCGCGACGTTGTCGAAGAGGCAGAAGCCCATCGCGCGGCCCGGAAGCGCGTGGTGACCGGGCGGCCGGACGAGAGCGAAGCCGCTGCACTCGACCGCGGCGATGCTGGCGCCCGCCGCGAGGAGCGCCGCCTCGTACGAGGTCTCCGAGGCGATCGTGTCCCCGTCGAGCCAGGTCGCCTCGCGCAGGCTCCGCACGAGCTCGACGTAGTCCGACGTGTGACAGCGCTCCACCTGCTCCCGGGTCGCGGGCTCCGTCTCGCTCCAGTCGTCGATCGAGTCGAGCAACACCTCGAGCCGCCGAGGCGTGTCCGGGTGGTGCCCCGTCGGATGGAGCCGAACGAGGTCCGGATGGCTGACCACCTCCACGCCCGACCTTGTAACACAGTGTTACTAGGAGGGTTCGGCGCGGGCCGCGAAGCGCTCGGCCATCTGGTTCATGCCCCAGTCGGAGAGGAGGGCGGACGCCTCCGCCCACTTTGGGGACTGATCTTCGAGGGGAGGGAGAGGGGCGGAGGCGTCTAGCGCGGCAATTCGCCGGTAGAGGCGCAAATCCTCTGCAATCGGGGCGAATCGGCCGGCCTTCAAGGCCGCCTCGAGCGAGCCGTTCTCGCGGAGGATCTCCGCAGCCCGCTTCGGGCCGACACCCGGCGCCCCAGGAAGCTTGTCCGACGGGTCGCCGCGGAGGGCGATGAAGTCCGGTACCTGCTTCGGCTCGACCCCGTAGCGCTCCCGCACCTCGTCCGGGCCGATCCGCGCCAATTCGCTGACGCCGCGGGTCGGCGTGAGAATCGTCACGTTCTTGGACGCGAGCTGGAACGAGTCGCGGTCCGAGGTGACGACGAGCGCAGCCCAGCGCTTCTTCTTCGCCGCCGCAACCGCCGCCGCGAGGAAGTCGTCCGCCTCGTAGCCCGGCGCCTTGCCGGCCGTAAAGCCGAGCGAGGAGACGAGCTCCGGCAGCATCGGCAGCTGCTCGAGCAGAGCCGCGTCGAAGACGCGACCACTCTGGTACGGCTCGTACGCCTCGTGCCGGTACGTCGGCACCTCGAGCGTGTCCCAGCCGACGACGACGCTGCGCGGCTGCTCGGCCTCCCAGAGCCGGACGAGGAAGTTCGCGAAGCCGACGATCGCGCCCGACTGCTTCCCGCCCGCCCGCTTGATCGTCTTCGGCAGCGCGTGGTAGGCGCGGTGCGCGAGCGAGTCGCCGTCGATGACGAGCAGCGGTTTCACAGCGAGCGCTCGAGCTCTCCGATGGCTGTCATCAATCGCTCCGTTCCGATCTGGGCAGCTTCGCGCATGTCGCGTCCGTCGCGCAGGTCGTCGAGCTCGACCGGCGGCCCGTAAGCCACGCGGAGCGGGCCCAGCCGCGTGATCCGGTCCGTGCCTGCGATCGCCGCCGGGATCAGCGGGACGCCGGCCTCGAGCGCGACCCGCACGGCACCCGTGCGCGGCCTCGCCTGACGCTTCTTCACGAGCCCTTTCTTCCGCCGCGTCCCCTCCGGGAAGATCGCCACGACCTCACCCTCGCGCGCCAGTCGCACCGCGATCTCGATCGCCTTCGTGTCACTTTCGCCACGGCGCACCTCGAACGCTCCGCCGTACTTCAGGATCGGCCGCAGCGGCGAGCGAAACAGCTCCTTCTTGGCCATGAACCGGATCTGACGCCCAGGAAACAGGGGCAGCCCGAGCGGCCAGGGGTCGAGGTTCGAGAGGTGGTTCGCAGAGAGGACATACCCGCCTTCGCGTGGAAGATGCTCCGTCCCGGACGCCTGCAGGCGAAACAGCAGCTTCACAGGCGGCCCCGTGAGGATTCCCGCCAGCCGGTATAGAGGTGAGATTGACAAGCGCCGCTAAGGTCAGAACGGAATGAAGACGCTCATCATCGCCGAGAAGCCGTCCGTCGGCCGCGACATCGCGGGCGCGATGGACGGTGTCTTCCAGAAGCGCACGCTCGCCGACCTCACCGGCAAGAAGAAGGCAGCCAAGGACGAGCCGACGTTTCTCGAGTCGGACAAGGAAGTGATCACGTGGGCCGTCGGCCACCTCGTGCAGCTCGCCGAGCCCGACGAATACGACGAGAAGTGGAAGAAGTGGCGCATGGCCGACCTGCCGATCGTGCCGCCGAACGGCTTCAAGCTCGTCCCCCGCGACGCGAAGTCGAAGAAGCAGCTGAAGCTCGTGGAGACGCTCCTCAAGCGCGAGGACGTCGACCGCGTCGTGAACGCGTGCGACGCGGGCCGCGAGGGCGAGCTGATCTTCGCGTATCTCTATGAGTCGGTCTTCGGCACGCCGCCGACGAGCCCCGACGCGCCGAAGCCGGTGGAACGACTCTGGATCAACTCGATGACGAAGCAGGCGATCCGCGACGGTTTCGACCAGCTGCGCCCCGGAGCGCAACTCGAGCCGCTCGAGTCGGCCGCGCGTGCCCGCTCCGAAGCCGACTGGCTGGTCGGCATGAACGCGACCCGCGCCGCGACGATCCGCGGCCGCGCCTGGGTCGGCGGCGTCGTTTCCCTCGGCCGAGTCCAGACGCCGACGCTCGCGATCATCGTCGGCCGCGAGCGCGAGATCCAGGCCTTCGTCCCCGAGCCGTACTGGCTCGTCCACGCGAGCTTCGACCCGCGCTACGTGGGCCTCTGGTTCGACCCGGTCAAGGCCGACGACAAGGACACGCCGACCGGCCAGGAGACCTGGCTGAAAGAGGCCGAGCGCGCCGAGGAGATCGTCACCAAGGTCTCCGGCAAGACGGGCACCGTCGAGTCGGCCGAGCGCAAGGAGCAGTCCGAGCGAGCGCCGCTCCTGTACGACCTCACCTCGCTGCAGCGCGACGCGAACCGCCGCTTCGGCTTCTCGGCGCGGCGCACGCTCCAGGCGGCTCAGTCGCTCTACGAAGGCAAGAAGGCGATCACGTACCCGCGGACGAACTCCCGCTGGCTCTCCGGCGACCTCGTCCCGCAGCTGAAGCCGACCGCCGGGACGCTCGTCGACATTCCTGAATACGAGACTGCGGCCCGCTTCGTCCTGCGGCTCGACCAGCTTCCTCTCGCCAGGGTCATCAACGACGCGAAGGTCGACGACCACCACGCGATCATCCCCACCGACATCGAGCACGACCTCAGCACCTTCTCGCCGGACGAGCGCCGGATCTTCGACCTCGTTGCCCGCCGCTTCCTCGCCGTGTTCCATCCGCCGGCCCGCTACGCACGGACGACGGTCGTCACCCTGGTCGAGGACGAGCGCTTCCGCACCCGCGGCAAGGTCACGCTCGAGGCCGGCTGGCGCGGCGTCTACGGCGTGGAAGCCGACGCCGACAAGACGAAGGAGGAGGATCCCGAGAGCGCCGAGCTCCCGCCGCTCGAGAAGGGCCAGCAGGTGAAGGTCGTCTCCGCCGAGAGCGAGGCGAAGGAGACGCGCCCGCCGCCGCGCTACACCGAGGCGACGCTCCTCTCCGCGATGGAGACCGCCGGCAAGTTCGTCGACGACGAGGAGCTCCGCGAGGCGATGAAGGAGCGCGGGCTCGGCACGCCGGCCACGCGCGCCGAGACGATCGAGACCCTCATTCGCCGCGAGTACATCGAGCGGGTGGGCAAGGACCTCGCGCCGACGCCCAAGGGCCTCCAGGTGATCACGATGCTCGAGGAGAACAAGCTGACCTCGCCGGAGCTCACCGGCGACTGGGAGAAGCGACTTCGCGACATCGAGCACGAGAAGGGCGAGAAGGAGGACTTCATCAAGGGCATCGAGGAGTTCACCGCCGCGACCGTCAAGGCGATCGAGGCCCTGGACAAGGAGAAGCTCCGCCCGGAGCGGGTCGAGCTCGGCCCCTGCCCGCGCTGCGGCGCCGAAACGGGCGAGATCATCCGCGAGAACGCCAAGGCGTACGGCTGCACGAGCTGGAAGTCCCGAGAGGAGACCGGCTGCGGCTTCGTGATCTGGAAGCGCGTCGCCGGGCGGACGCTGACGCCCGAGGTCGCGCGGCAGCTGCTCGAAGAGGGCAAGACGAAGGAAGTTTTGTCCGGCTTCCGTTCCAGAGCCGGCAAACCTTTCCGGGCGCGGCTCGTCTTGAATGACGAGGGCAAGGTCGAGTTCGAGTTTCCCGCTCGAACGCGAACCAAAGAGCCAGCTGCATCGGAATAAGCAGGTACGGGTACTCGTTTTCGTTGGTAAGCCGCAGTGGGCCGGTTTCCACTGGAACCACCAGGAACTCCGGCCTACAGTGAGAAAGTTCGATGACCGAACGCCGTCTTACAGTGCAGAAAGCCGCAAACGCGGGAATGGGAAAGGAAGAGGGACCGCAGTTGACGCACCAGCAGATTTCCGAGCTTCTCGAGACCGAGGGCGCGCGCGCATTCGTCGAGGCTGCCGAAGAGCGGGGCCACGTCGAGCCGACCGAGCTCGAGGCCTTCGCACTGGAACACGACCTCGACGACGGCGACGTCGAGCAGCTTACGCGCGAGCTCGAGGCGATCGGCCTCGAGGTCGGCGAGCCGCGGTCCGCGGAGGACGTGAAGCCGGTCGCGCAGAAGACGCCCGACCCGGACGTGATCGTCGGCTCCGCGGACAGCCTCCAGCTGTTCCTCGCCGACGTCGGCCGCCACAAGCTGCTCACCGCCTCCGAGGAGGTCACCCTCGCGAAGGCGATCGAGCGCGGCGACCTGCTCGCGAAGCGGCGCATGATCGAGTCGAACCTGCGGCTCGTCGTTTCGATCGCCAAGGGCTATCGCGGCCTCGGCGTCCCGTTCCTCGACCTGATCCAGGAGGGCACGCTCGGCCTGAACCGCGCGGTCGAGAAGTTCGACTGGCGGCGCGGCTTCAAGTTCTCGACGTACGCGACCTGGTGGATTCGCCAGTCGGTGCAGCGCGCCGTCGCCAACCATGCGCGGACGATCCGCGTGCCGGTGCACGTCGTCGAGCGCCAGCAGAAGCTCTCGCGCGCGGCGCGCCGGCTCGAGGTCGAGCTCGGCCGCGAGGCGACGAAGGAGGAGCTTGCCGAGGCGACCGGCCTGCCGATGCAGCACGTCGACGAGGCACTCGGCGCCGCGCAGGCATCGGTCTCGCTGAACCAGACGGTTGGCGCGGACGACGAAGGTGAGCTCGGCGACCTCTTCGCGGACCGCGAGGCGGCCGACCCGTTCGACGAGGCCGAGGAGTCGCTCCGACGACAGGGCGTGCGCAAGGCACTCGACGCTCTGCCCGAGCGCGAGCGGCGCATCCTCGAGCTGCGCTTCGGCTTCGACGGCGAGCCGTGGACGCTCGAGGCGATCGGCCACGAGCTGGACCTGACGCGCGAGCGCGTCCGGCAGCTCGAGGCCCAGGCGCTGGCGCGCCTATCGGCGCTCCGCGAGCTCAGTTCGGTAGCAGTCGTCTAGCTTCTCGCCGCGTCAGGCAGCGACGTAGACTCCCGAACCCGACGAGTCCGGCAGCGGCTCGCCGGCCTGGGCCAGACCTTCCAGGTGGAAAGCGATCGCTGCCCGCATTTCGCGCTCGACCTCGTCGAGCGTCGACCCCGTCGCAACACAGCCGGGCAGGTCCAGGTCAGGCGGTTGGCGCCCGACCTCAGCTCGCCCGTCGGAGCTGTTCTTCGACCTGGCGGTAGGCGGACGACTCCGGAGGAAGCTTGTCGAGAGCTGCGTGGAGCAGGCTCTGGGCATCTTCGTCGCGACCCTGGCGGCGGCGGACGAAGCCGAGGTTTGCGATCACCTGCCCCTCGAGCTCCTCGTCTCCCAGCTCCCGAAGGAGATAGAGCGACTGCTCGAAGTGCTGAACGGCCACTGGGACGCCTCCGTCGGTATGAACGAGCGCGAGGGCGAGGTTGTTGAGCGTCAACGCCTCGGCGCGCCGGTCGCCCAGGTCGCGCACGATCGCAAGCGCGGCGCGATGCTGCACGACAGCCCCTTCGTGATCCCCGTCACGTCGAAGCTGCGCGCCGAGCTCGTTGAGTCGATGCGCCCGGTCGCCGCGGTGGTCTACAGCCGGCTTCGGCTTCCTCTGACTTTCCAGGAAGCCATGGACCCGCCGAGAAGCGCCGCCCGCGTACCCCTCCAGACGTCGCCGCAGGCCGAGCTCGCCGAGCCGGGCCTTTCCTCCGCGGGAGGCTCGCTCGATCGAGGCGGCGCCCGCTCGAAGCGCACGTTCCACTCGGTAGCGTCGCTCGAGCCAGAGCCCGCCGGCCAGAATGCCTCCGACGAGCAAGAGCGCGATGGAGGCAAGCAGCAAGACGCCGAATCCGAGAGCCGCCAGGAACCCGGCTAGCAGGAACCAGATCCCGGCGAATGCGAGGACGCGACGACGGAGCTGCTCGCGATCGACCGACCGCTCGAATGATCGAGGCAACGACACTGAACGCGGAAGTCGTAGGTTAACGGCGATCCTCATTCCGAGCCGCAACCCTTCGCCGCAGCCACCGACCTTCCTTCCAAACCTGCGCGAGGTCGGCCCCGTAGCGGTCGCGCACACTCAGAGCGGTTCTATTTGCGGTCGCGCTCGGGCGCGGGGATACTGACTTGCTCATCCGCCACGAGGCGGGTTGTTGCAACGAAGAGGGAGGCAGGAATGCGTCTTAAGCGCCTAGGAAAGGTCCTCCCGCTTGCCGCGATGGCGCTCGTGCTCGTGGCGGGCTGTGGGGGAGACGACGACGGAGGCGGAGGCGGCGGAGGCGGCGATCTCGTCTTCGGGACCGCTTCGGATCCAGTGGTGCTCGACGGCGCGCTCGTGTCGGACGGCGAGTCGCTGCGCGCGCTGGACCAGATGTTCGAGGGCCTCGTCACGCTGAAGGAGGGGAGCACCGAGGTCGTCCCAGACCTTGCCGAGTCGTGGGAGTCGAACGCCGACGGCACGCAATGGACTTTCACCCTGCGCGACGGCGTCAAGTTCCACGACGGCACGGACTTCAACGCCGAAGCGGTGTGCTTCAACTTCG
>Ga0193741_1000263_pt1 | contig 14937 bp, 14 predicted proteins | sample L2s2metaG_FD_143059 | JGI IMG/M metagenome (GOLD analysis project Ga0193741, IMG submission 143059) | Soil microbial communities from a riparian zone of the East river system, Colorado, United States - L2s2 | ecosystem: Environmental > Terrestrial > Soil > Riparian zone | place: USA: East River...
GCCCGCGCCGCGCGGCGTCCTGGAGCGGCAGGTCGTCGACCGAGGCGGGGAAAACATCCGAGACCTGCTTCGCGATCAGCTGCTCGGTCGCCGTCATCCCGATGTAGACCGGCTCCGTGTAGCTGCGGATCGCCGCGCTCGTTTTCTCACCGAGCGCGGTGTGCGCCTCGTCGCAGATCACCAGCTGGTACGCGCTCTTCTCGAGGTCGTTCACGTGGCGCGCGAACCAGGCGTACGTCTGGACGGTGATCAGGTCCGGCCGTGGCGCCTTCTTGCCCTTGTCGACCGCAGGCTTTAGGCGGTCGCCGTACCCCTCGTCCGTGAGCTCGCGGTTGAACTGGGAGACGAGCAGCCGGCGGTGGGTGAGGATCAGGACGCCTTCGGTGCGCGCCGCCTCGACGAAGCCGGCGGCCGCGATCGTCTTCCCGGAAGCCGTCGGGTGGCGGAAGCGGTAACGCCGCTCCGCACCGGGGTCCTCCTCGGGCGCCGGCGGGAGCTCGGCCTCGCCGTCGACCTCGAAGTCGTCTTCTTCATCCTCGAGCTCGTCGACCTCCTCGAGCTTGGCTTGGCCGTTCCCGTTCGCGTCCGCCGCCTTCTGGTTCGCCGCGATCAACTCGGTGAGCATTCCCGCGAGCGCGTCGATCTGGTGACGTCGCAGCTCCGTGCCGGACTTGAGCAACGGCGGCCGCTCGCTCAGCACCCGTTCGAGGCCGAGCATCAGCGCGTAGCGGATCTTCCAGTCGGGAGAGGGCTCGTCGAGTCCGGCCTCCAGCTCGGCCAGGGCGTCGTCGAGCGCGCGGCGCCGGGCCGTGCCCGGCGCGAGCACGGTCTCAGGCTCCTCGTCCGCGTGCAGGAAGGGCTCACCCGCCCAGCTCTCTGCACGGCGGGAGTCTGCGACGAGGGCGAGCGTCGCCTCGTTCGGAGTAGTTGGTTGCTCGACGGCCTCTTGCACCATGCGCGGCACTGTCAGGCGCCGCAAAGACCTCCAAGGAAAGTTGCGCTCGCCCAATCCCCGTGCGATGCGCCTGGTCGGAGTGTAGCGGAGTTCAGGGCTGGAAACCGCAGAGGTTCGCGTCCCGTGACAGGAACGTCACGGCCGTGTAGACGTTCCCCAGCGGCCGTGTTCGGCTCAGGCTGGGGTGGGCGCGCGCAGCAGGCCTACGTGATCCAGGTACCTCGAGATCCCGCCCAGGAAGAAGGGCCAGCCGGCACCGAGGAGGAGCGCGGTGTCGATGTCCTCGACGCTCGCCACGACGCCCTCCTCCAGCATGTGGTGGATCTCGTCCGCGATCGCCTCGAGGGCGGCCTGCTGGATCTCCTCGACGCTGCGCCGGTTGTCGCCCTGGACCGCGATCTCGTCCTTCCCGTCGGCGTAGTTCGCGAGTGTCTTCGAGAGCGGGAACCGGTCCGGGTACGACTCGTTGAGCGTCTCCAGGACGTGGTTTGCGACGCGGGGCCCGACCATTTGAAGCAGCACCGACGGCGCCATCGGCATTCCGAGCCGGAGGATCGCCTCGTCCGTCTCCTCGACCGTGTTGCCGTGCTCGAGGGCATCCATCAGGACCGTCGTCATGCGGGTCAGGACGCGGTTGACGACGAAGGCGGGCGCGTCCTTGGCGAGGACCGGGCGCTTCCTGAGCGACTTCGCGATCTCCCACGCGGTTGCGAGCGACACATCGTCCGTCTCGGGCGTGCTGATGATCTCCACGAGCGGGAGGACGGCGACCGGGTTGAAGAAGTGGAGGCCGACGACGCGCTCGGGGTGCTCGAGGGCGCTTGCCATCTCGGTCACGGAGAGAGCGGACGTGTTCGTGGCGAGGATCGCCTCCGGCGAGACCACCGCTTCCACCTCGGCGAAGACCTGTTGCTTGACCGACATCTCCTCGAAGACCGCTTCGAGCACGAGGTCGCAGTCGGCGAAGTGGTCGTACGTCGTCCCGCCCTCGACGAGCGAGGCGAGGAAGCGCGCCTTGCCCTCGTCATAGCGGCCCTTTTGGACCTGGCTCTCCAGGTCGGCGTGGATGGAGGCGACGGCGCGGTCGACGATCTCCTGGTCGAGGTCGCGGATCGCGACCGGGACCTCGAGGCGCCGGAGGAAGAGCGTCGCGAGCTGGCTCGCCATCAGCCCTGCCCCGACGATTCCGACCTTTTGGATCGGGCGCGCCTCGGCGTCCGGCTTGCCGACGTCCTTCTTCGCGCGGCGCTCGACGAGGTCGAAGGCGTAGAGCGAGGCCTGGGCCTGGCGGCCGGGCAGGAGCTCGGCGATTGCGTCTTCCTCGGCCGCATAGCCCTCCTCCAGGCTCCATTTGCTCGCGCCTTCGATCAGGTCGAGCGCGACGTAGGGAGCGGGCGCGGCGCCGTGCAGCGAGTCGTCCAGCTGGCGCCTGGCCTTGGCGATCAGGTCTCCGACGGCCGCGTCCGAGGGACTGTCCCTCGGGCCCGGCGCTTCGGGCCCTGTTCTTTGCACCAGGAGTGCGACGGAATCGTCGAGAAACTCCGCGGGATGCAGCACGTCGTCGACGAGCCCGAGAGACTCGGCCTCGGCACCGGTAAGCATCCGGTTTTGGCGTAGGGGATTCGCGACGATGAAGCGAAGAGCGGCGTCCACGCCGGCGATCCTCGGAACGAGCTGCGTGCCGCCCCAGGCCGGGAAGAGCCCGAGGAAGACCTCCGGGCAGGCGAAGTGCCGCACCGAGCTCGCGATCGTGCGGTAGTCGCAGTGCAGCGCGATCTCGACGCCGCCCCCGAGGCAGGCGCCGTTGATCGCGGCAAGCGTCGGGAACGGCAGCGCCTGGATGCGGGCGAAGAGCTCGTGCCCGGCCCGGCTCCCCTCACGCGCCTCCTCGGCGGAGACGCCGTAGAAGCGGTCGATGTCCGCGCCGGCGCAGAAGACGAAGGGCTTGCCGGTCAGCACCATCCCGGCCCACTCGGCGCCCTCGAGCTCCTCCAGCCGGGCGGCCAGCGACTGCAGGGCCTCGGGGCCGAACACGTTCGGCTTCTGCCAGTCCTCGCCGTTGTCCATCGTCACCAGCGCGACCGGGCCGGCCTCCGTCTCGATCCGGGCGAGCTTGAACTCGGTCGGCCGGGTCAAACTCGTTCCCAGAGCAGCGCCGCGCCCATGCCCATGCCGATGCAGAGCGCCGTCAGGCCGTACTGCACGTCTGGCCGTTCCTTCATCCCGTACGCCAGCTGCGCAATGAGCCGGACGCCCGTCGCCGCGAGGGGATGACCGCATGCGATCGCGCCGCCGTACGGGTTCAGCCGCGGATCGTCCGGCGCGACGCCCATCCCGTCGCACCAGCTCAGGACCTGCACCGCGAACGGCTCGTTCACCTCGAAGAGCCCGACGTCGTCGATCGAGAGGCCGGCCTGCGCCAGCACCCGCTCCGTCGCCGGGATTGGCCCGATTCCCATCAGCTCCGGCTCGACGCCCGCGAACGCGAACCCGACGAGCCGCAGCTTCGGCTCGAGCCCCAGCTCGGCCGCCGCAGCCTCCGAGGCGAGCAGCGCCGCCGTCGCGCCGTCCGTCAGGCCCGCCGAGTTCCCCGCGGTCACGCGGCCGCGGATGCGAAACGGTGTCGGCAGCTCGGCCAGGCCCTCGAGGGACGTGTCCGGCCGCAGGAACTGATCTCGGTCGGCGACCGTCCAGCCGTCGTCGGTGAAGACGGACATCGGGACGACGGTCTCGCGCATGATCCCGTTCGACCACGCAGTCGTCGCCCGCCTCTGCGACTCGACGGCGAAGCGGTCGGCATCCTCCTTCGTCAGCTGCGGGAAGCGGTCGTGCAGGTTCTCCGCCGTCGCGCCCATCGAGACTGCCGAGTCGTCGACGAGCCGCTCGGCGACGAAGCGCGGGTTGAAGTCGACCTCGGCGCCCATTGGGTGGTGGCCCATGTGCTCGACGCCGCCGGCGAGGACGACGTCCGCCGCGCCCATGGCGATCTCGCCGGCGCCAGCCGTTACCGCCGTCAGCGCGCCGGCGCACATCCGGTCGAGCGCGAAGCCCGGGACCGTGTGTGGGATCCCGGCCAGGAGGGCCACGTCCCGGCCCATCGTCAACCCCTGGTCGCCGACCTGCGCCGTCGCCGCGAAGATCACGTCCCCGATCCGCTCGGGCGGCAGCGACGAGTTCCGGCGCAGCAGCTCGCGCACGACCTTCACCGCCATGTCGTCCGCCCGCGTCTTCCAGAAGAAACCCTTCGGGCCCGCGCGGCCGAACGCGGTTCTCAGACCGTCGACGTAGACCACCTCGCGTAGCTCGCGCGCCACGCGGGTGACAATAGCCCGGTGGGACAGGACTGGAGCGCGCACCTCGAACGGCAGGAGCAGCGGTATCGCGACGGCGAGGAGCGCCTCCCCGACGATCCGGACGAGCGCCAGCGCCAGCTGACGCGGATGGGAAACGCGGCCGGCGGCGCCGGGCTCGCGTTGCTGATGGCGGCCCGCGCGGACGAGGCGGCCGGGTGGTTCGATCGCGCGGCCGGCTGCTACCGCGAGAGCTACGAGCTGGCGCCGCCCGGGAGCTGGGGCAGGCCGATCGGCGCGATCAAGTCGCGAATCCTCGCCGGCGACTGGCCCGGCGCCGAAGAGGAGGCCACGTGGGCGCTCGGCGAGGGTGCAGCCGAGGCGGGCTCGCCGATCGGCCGCTACGCCGGCGCGCTAGCCCTCCTCACCCTCGGCCGGGACCAGGAAGCCCGTCCGGTCGCGGACTCGCTGCGCGAGCGAGATGACTTCCCACACGACGTCGCGGACGCGCTGGCGACGCTCGCCGCGGAAGACGTCCTCGGCTACACGTACGCGGTCGAGAGCGTCCTCGAGTCGTTCGAGCAGCGAGACGAATACCTCGAGGACATGCCCGTCGCAGACACGGTGGTCGTCCTGCAAGCGCTCGCCGGCCGCCGAGGCATGGCCGCCGATCTCACCTCGGAGCTCTTGCCCTAGCGCAGCCGCTAATCGTGCGGGTGCATGATCGCCGTGATCACGAGCTGGTCGGCGTTCTCGTCCTCGACCTCCTCGAAGCGAGGGACGAGCTCCGAGAGCACCTCGAGCGCCTTCTCGTCGTCGACTCGCACAGTGACGCGGACGAACCTGAAACGGCCCTCGGCGGCATGCTCGGCCTGCGCCTTCTGCAGGTCGTCCATGACCGCCGTGTGCAGGTTCGACGCCCCCGCCGAGACCAGCTCCGGCGCCACCTTCAGCGTCCTCGCCGCGGCGCGGTAGGGCTTCTCCCGTCCCTTGTCGCTCGGCACCTGCTGAATCAGCTCGGCGCGGAGCAGCATGCGCACGTGGAAGTGGAGATGCCCCGGATCGACGCCGAGTCGCTGGGCCAGCTCGCGGTTGGAAAGCGCTTCGTCTGTCTCCCCGAGCGCCTCGAGGACGCGCAGGCGCAGCGGGTGTCCGAGGGCCTTCAGCTGGTCTGGTCGATGGATCGTCAGCACTTCGGGCATCGATTCGGGTTCGGGAGTCGCCATCAGCGATCTCTATATATACGACTAGGGCGGGTGTTGTCTAGTTAGGCAGACGATCCGCGGCGGCGCGGTCGAGCAGCACGATCGTCGTCCCGGAGGCCGATCGGACGAGGCCGGCGGGGGTTGCGGGGTCCGGCGGCGCCGCGAACGAACGCCCGACGGCGTCCGCCTTCTCCTCGCCTGTGATCAGGAAAACGACCGTTTCGGACGCGTTCAGCTGCGGGATAGTGGCCGTCACGCGGTCGACGTCCGGACGCGGAACGGCGGCCGCTCTGCGGCCGAGCTCGTCCAGCGCCGGATCGTTCGGGAACAGCGACGCGGTGTGCCCGTCCGGGCCGATCCCGAGGAGCGCGAGATCGAAGACGACGCCTCGGAGCTCGAGGTCGTAAGCGTCGGCGGCTTCCTTCGGAGAGAGCTCGCCGAGCACGCGGTGCTCGATCGCCGGCCCGCGGTCGAGGCGGTCGAGGAGGCTCTCGCGAACGAGCCGGTAGTTCGACCGCTCGTCGTCAGGCGGCACGCAGCGCTCGTCGGCCCACCAGACTTCGACGCGACTCCAGTCGGGCGCGAGCCTCGCCGCGCTCTCGTAGGCCGGCCGCGGCGTCGACCCCCCGGAGAGCGCGATGTGCCCACCGCGAAGCGCCGCTTCGGCCAGAAGCTCGGCAGCATTGCGTACCGCCTCGGCCGCGCTCGCGGACACGCGCAGCTCGACCTCCATTACTCCTCCCCGGCCGCGAGCTCCCGACCGCGCTCCATCGCCGCCTGGATCGCGTTCAGGAAGGCTGCGCGCACGCCCGCCTGCTCGAGCTCCCGGATGGCACGAATGGTCGTTCCGCCCGGCGACGTGACCATCTCGCGCAGCTCGACGGGGTGCATCTTCTCGTCGCGGAGGAGCTTCGCCGTCCCGAACATCGTCTGCACCACCAGCTCGGTCGTGTCCTCCCGGGACAGCCCGAGGAGGATCCCGGCCTCGATCATCGACTCCGCCAGCAGCGCGAAGTACGCGGGACCAGAGCCCGAGACAGCCGTGACCGCGTCCATGTAGCGCTCGGGCACCCGGACGACGCGGCCGACGTGGAGCAGGACGTCCTCCGCGATGGCGAGATGCTCGTCGCCCGCATGCGCGCCGGCACACAGCCCGGCCACGCCCTCGTGCACGGTCGCCGGGGTGTTCGGCATCGCCCGAAGAACGGGGACTCCGGGCGCGACTCGCTCCTCGATCGCGGACGTCGGAACGGCCGCGGCGATCGAGAGCACCGTCTGGTCGGTCGACAGGATCCCGCCGATCTCCCCGAGCAGCACGTCGAAGTCCTGCGGCTTGACCGCGATCACGACGATTCCCGCCCCGGAGACGGCCTCGGTGTTCGAGGTCGTGACCTGGATCCCGAGCCGCTCCGCGAGCTCCTTCGCCCGCTCCTCCCGGCGAACGGTCGCGACGATCTCGTCCGGCTTCCGCCAGTCGGTGCTGAGCAACCCGACCAGGAGCGCCTCGCCGATCTTCCCGGCGCCGAGGATCGCGATGCGCCGGGGATCGGCCATGGAGCCAGTTTAAGAGCTCGTCTCAAAGTGAGCGCTGTGCCGCCAGGCCGCGCTGGGCGGCGCCAGGCGTCGTCCTCAACCGCGCCCATATCGACTTGATATGGACGCGGTCTGCGTCCGGGCCTGGCATCCACCCATCGCACCCTGGCGACGACCAACACTTTGAGACGAACTCTATGACGCCAGCTGATTGACGACAGCGGCCATTTGGGACAGGCGCTCGGCATCGAGCACGCCGTCGTCGCCGACCGCCGTCGCCTCCAGCGTCAGCCCGCCCGCGTAGCCGCGCTCCGCGAGGCCGTTCAGGAAGCCCTGGAGGTCGAGGTGGCCCTCGCCCGGGAGGAGATAGCGACGCTTGCCACCGCGGCTGAGGCGTCCGTCGAAGTCCTTGATGTGAACGTGCTGGACCGCGCTCTCCGCCCAGAGCCACTCGGCGGAGATGCTTTCGTCGAGCTGGCCGTAGAGGCCCAGGAACTCCGTGTCGAGCGTGACCCGGCAGCGTGGCTCGCGCTCGAGCGCGAGCTGGACGTTTGCGAGCGGCGTGCCGTCGTCGCCCGGAATCGTCTCGACCGCCAGGGCGAGTCCGTACGCCGACGCCATCTCCACGCACATCGGGAGTCGTTCGACGTTGCGCTCGATCTCGCGGTCGGCGGTCGGCCGCTCCCACAGGTGCAGAACCAGCGTCTTCGCGCCCAGAGCGGCCGCCGCACGGCAGTTGACCTCGAGTCGCTGGAGCGCGTCCTCTGCCTCCTCGGAGGCTGCGCTGCCGAGGCCGGCGCCGATCAGCTTCTCCCCGTGCACGACCGGAAAGAGCAGGCCGGAATCGCGGAGGTCCGAGATCACGCCGTCGAGGTTGCCGTACCAGGCGGAGTAGATCCCGAGCTCGAAGCCCGGCACGCCCAGACCCGGACCGTGGCGGACGATCTCGCCGTGGTCGGTCTGCACCGGATCGCGGGTCATCGCGCCCGTGGAGAGGAGGACGGTGCGGCTCACGCCGCCGCAGGCATCCCGCGCTCGGCGCGCACGGGAAGGAGGCCCCGGCCGAACCCGGCCAGGAGATACGCGCTTGCGAGGCCCTGCCACTCGCCGTACGGAGCCAGGAGCTCCGCGGTGTCCGGCGGCTCGGCCGGGCGGCCGAGGAGCGCGGTGCAGAGCTTGATCAACCCGAGGTCGCCGACCAGGCCGAGCTCATAGCTCCCGAGCCCTTGGAGCCCGATGACGCCGGACGACCACGGTCCGAGCCCGCGCTCCCGCTCGAGCCGTTGCGCGACGTTGCGCGGGTGGAGGCCCCGCAGCCGTTCGAGCTCGACCGTCCGGCTCAGACGAACGATCGTCGAGGCTTTTCGAGCGGTGAGGCCGAACCGCTGGAGCTCCACTGGCGCGCGGCCTGCGAAGCATTCCGGCGTCGGTGGGACGCAGTACACGCCATCTGCCTCGCACGCCCACCGGATCAGCCGGCGCTCGATCTTCCTCGCCTCCGACGACGTGATCAGCTGGCCGCAGACGGCGCGCACCAGCGCCTGCGTCACGGACCCGAGGCGGATCGGCCGCTTGCCGGGAAGCGCCTTGAGCGTGCGTCCCAGCATCGGATCGCCGGCGAACCGCTGAAGGAACTCCGAGTGGTCGGCTTCGAGCGGGAGCGTTGCGAGCAGCTGCTCCAGCGCCTCTTCCGAGTGCGACCGGAGCTCGACGCGCCCGTCGGCCTGCTGCCACGCGCAGGCTCGCGCGAGCCCGTCCTCGACTGCGAAGAGGGCGACGAGGACGCGCCCGTCGAACCGCCGCGTGGCGTCGCTCGCCCACACCGCAGAGTCACGCAGCGAGAAGGGACCGCGGGGCCGGAGGGTCAGCTCGACCACCGCGGCAACATTACTGGCGCCGGCGGCGACCGGCTCGGGCTCGGAAGCGCTCGGCGGTCCCCATGACGCAGACCTCGGAGCGCTTGCGTTTCTAGAGTCTGCTCATGGCGAGAGCCGAACTGGCCGGTTGGGGCTCCTGGCGCCGGATCGCCACCGACGGCGCCATCGATTCGGAGCAGCGGGTGCTGGTCGACCCTGCGGTCGTCGAGCGCAGCGAGAACGGTGCGCGGCGGCTCGCCACCTCCTACTGGGACGCGCTCAACGGCTTTGGCGGCCGCCTGTTCAACGCCCGCGAGCACTCCGGAGGAGTCGACGTCAGAATCCTCCGCGGCGGCCCCGTCCTGCTTGCGCTCGGACCGGTCGAAACGGAGATCTCGCGTACGACCATCGCCGCCTCCCACACGATCATCGGTGGCCTGCTCGTCCGACGCCGCGGCGGACGGATCTCCTTCGAGCAGCTCGAGGGTGAGCCTATCGAGCTGCGGTCGCGAATCAGCGGCTTCTACCCGCGCCGCGGGCCCTTCTATGGTCTTGTGCAGTGGAAGCTGCACGTCGCGGTGAGCCGCAGGTATTTCCGGCGTCTGATCCGCGGTGAGCCTGCGTGAGGGTCGTGGTCTTCGGGGCGACGGGCATCGTCGGCAGCGCGCTTCTGCCGGTGCTGGCGGCAGGGCACGAAGTGGTCGCCGTCTCACGAAAGCCCCGCCCGGCCGAGAAAGACGTGAGCTGGGCCGTCGGCGACACGACAGACGCGACGTCCGTGCGGGAGGTGCTGGCCGGTGCCGAGGTCGCCTACTACTTCGTGCACTCACTGGGCTCGCGAGACTTCGAGGAGCTCGACTTAGCGGCCGCGAAGACGATGGCGCGCGAGGCCGAGGCCGCCGGCCTGCGGCAGCTCATTTATCTCGGAGGCCTCGGGGAAGATGGCGACGAGCTCTCGCCGCACTTGAGAAGCAGGCTCGAAACCGGCCGTGCCCTGGCCTCCGGCGCCGTCCCGCTCACCACGCTCCGGGCGGCGGTCGTGGTCGGTAGGGGCAGCGCGGCGTTCGAGACCGTCGTCGCTCTCGTCGACCGACTTCCGGCCATGATCGCCCCTAGGTGGGTCTCGACCCCAACGCAGCCGATTGCTCTGGCCGACACCGTTCGCTACCTAGCCGGAGTTGCCGGGCGGGACGAAGCCTTCGGCGAGACGTACGACGTCGGCGGGCCGGAAGTCATGACCTACCGCGAGATGATCGAGCGGATTGCCCGCCTCCGCGGCAAGCGACGGCTGATCGTCGAGGTGCCCGTCCTTACCCCGTTTCTTTCGTCGCTCTGGCTGCACCTCGTCACGCCGGTGGGCGCGTCGGTTGCCCGTCCGCTCGTGGAGGGGCTCCGCAACCCGACGGTCGCGCGTGACGAGCGCATCCGCGAGCTCGTCCCGATCCGGCTGACTCCCTTCGACGAGGCGGCGCGCGACGCGCTACGCGAGCAGTAAGCGGTTTCCCGACGGGTCCCGGACGACGGGCCCGTCTGGCGTGTCCTCAGGCTTCTGATCGGTCTCGGCGACCCGGCCGACGACCTCGTCGCGGCTGGCCGAGTCCGGCAAGACGACGGTCGCGAGCCGTAGCGACGCCGAGCCCTCAGGCGGCGGCGATGCGCCCGCACTCGCCCACGTGTTGGCGCCGACGTGGTGGTGGTAGCCGCCGGCGGAGAGGAACGTCGCCCGCGAGCCGAGCGTCGCCATCTCGTCGAATCCCATGACGTCGCGATAGAACCGGAGGGTCTCCGGGATGTCGGCGACCTGGAGATGGACGTGGCCCATGACCGTTCCGCCGGGCAGGCCGTCGAAGGGCTCCCGCTCGGGATCGTCGAGCTCGCGCAGCAGGTTCTCGAGATCGAGCGGCTCGGTGGTCATCCTCGCGACCTGCCCCTCCCAGAGCTCGCGAGGCCGGTCGGCGTAGATCTCGATCCCGTGCCCGTCCGGGTCGCGCAGATAGAGCGCCTCGCTGACGAAGTGGTCGGAGACGCCGGTCATCGGCACCTGCTCGCGGATTGCGTGGGCGAGCCAGGCGGCGAGGTCCCGCCGCTCCGGGACGAGGAGCGCGAAGTGGAAGAGACCCGTGTTGCGCGGCGCCGGCTGGGCTCCCGGAACCTCGTGGAGGACGAGCAGTTCCGAATCTCCGCCGACGGAGGCGCGCCCGTCCCCCTGCTCGCGCACCCGAAGCCCGATCGCCTGTCGGTAGTAGTCGAGCGAGCGCTCGAGGTCGGAGACCGTCAGCTCGACGGCGCCCATCCTGGTTTCGGCCGGCAGCGTCGCCACCGGCTGAGACTAGCCCTCCTCGAGACCCGTGAGAACCTTTCGAAGAAGCTTGTTCAGCTGGGCGAGCTCTCGCTCGTCGAGCGCAGCCGCGAGCTGTGCTTCCTTCTTCGCCTGAGCGCTGAGCGAATCGGCCCAGAGCCTGTGACCCTTGTCGGTCAGCTCGACGTGGAGGGCTCGGCGATCGTCGAGATCGGGTAGTCGCTTGACGAGCCCGGCCTCTTCGAGTCGGTCGAGCCGATTCGTCATCGCGCCGCTCGAGAGGCCGTCCCGCTTCGCCAGCTTGCCGGGCGAGCTCCGGTGAGGCGGGTCCTCCATGGCCAGCTGCCGCAGGATGCCCCACTCGCCATGGCTGAGCTCGTGCTCGGCGAGCGTCTCTTCCATTTGCCGATGGATGAGCTTCGCAATCCACTGGATCCGCTGCACTGCTCCCTCGATATCCAGGTCGATGGGCGGAAGCTTCGACGCCCAGGACTCGAGCATCCGATCGACGCGATCGGTCTGGGCTGCTGTCTTCGCCATGTCCGGATTCTGTTCCAAATTTCTCTTGACGTCAAACTACCTGTGCCATACACTCTCCAGGTCAAGTAGTTCGATGTCGAGAATATCGACGAGAAGGGAGACCGCGATGCAGCCGATGGACGCAGAGACCAGGACGTTGCTCGCAACCGAGCACGTGGCGCAGCTCGCGCGGTCCCGGAAGGGAGCACGTGCATGGCCACGGCAATTGCGAAGGCGTACGACGTCGTCGCGCTCGAGGACATCGAGCCCGGCCCCGAGCACGACGGTCGTGTCCCTCTCAACATCCGCCGCCACTTCGGCATCCGAGGATTCGGGGTGCGCGCCAACCGGTCAGTGGGTGACGGGCACGTAGTCGGCGAGCACACCGAGGACGGGATCGGCGCGAGCGGCCAGGAGGAGCTCTACCTGGTCCTGTCCGGAAAGGCGACGTTCAACGTCGGCGGCGAGCCGATCTACGCGACCGCCGGAACGATGGTCTTCGTCCGCGACCCGGCGGCGCAGCGGAGCGCGATCGCCAAGGAGGAGGGCACGACGATCCTCGCAATCGGCGGGACGCCGGGTGAGTCGTATCGCCTTTCGGTGGGCGAGGCGATGCACGACATGTGGGACCCCTACCGGGCGGAGGACTTCGAGGGCGCCCTCGAGGCGCTCCAGCCGGTGCTCGAAGAGCGGCCCGAAGCGCTCGTCCTCTTCAACGTCGCCTGCATGGAGGCGAGGCTCGGTCGCACCGACGACGCAATCAGCCATCTGCAGCAGGCGATGAAGGACGATGATCGGATCGAGGAGCACATCCGCAGCGACTCGGACCTAGACTCGCTACGGGACGATCCGCGCTTCCAGGCGCTGACCGAATAGGAGGAGCCGATGGCAACGACAACCGAAAAGGCCTACGTCGTCGCGAGGCTGGACGAGCTCGAGCCGGCGCCGCTGCTTGCGCCCGACGCAACGGACGACGGACGGCAGCGCTTCGACGTCCGACGGCGCTTTGGCATTACCTCGTTCGGCACCAACGCGTACCGGGCGCCGAGCGAGGTCGACGTCATCCGCGAGCACGACGAGACCCTGCTCGGTGAGGCAGGGCAGGAGGAGCTCTACATCGTCTTGAACGGCACGGCGACGTTCGAGATCGACGGTGACACCGTGGAGGCACCGGCGGGCTCGCTGGTCCTCGTGCAGCCGACGGCGAAGAGGAAGGCGACGGCCAAGGACGACGGCACGACGATCCTCGCGATCGGCGGGACGCCGGGCAAGGCGTATGAGCCGGCGCCGGAGGAGGCTGCTGAGGCCTTCGCCGCCTACAACAAGGGCGATTACGAGACCGCTGCCGCCAAGCAGCTGATCGTCGTCGAGAAGCGACCGGACGATCCCGTGGCGTACTTCAACGCCGCCTGCTTCGAGGCACGGGCCGGAAAGGCCGACGAGGCGATCGAGCATCTGGGAAGGGCCGTCGAGCTGAACGACCGCATCAAGGAGCTCATCCGCACCGATGAGGACCTTGACTCCATCCGCGAAGACCCGCGCTTCGACGTGCTGACGAAGTAGCGGGAAGGCATCGGGCGCCTCCCTCTGCGGAGGCGCCTCGTGCTGTCAGCGTCGAGACGCTGCTATACCTCGTAGGGCCGCAATGGCCAAGCCCGTCGAACAGCTCGACCGCGTCGTCATCCGCTTCGCAGGCGACTCCGGCGACGGAATGCAGCTCACCGGCGCCCGCTTCACGAGCGAGACGGCTGTGCTCGGCAACGACCTCTCGACGCTGCCGGACTTCCCCGCCGAGATCCGGGCGCCGGCCGGCTCGCTGCCAGGCGTCTCCGGCTTCCAGATCCACTTCTCCGACCACGACATCCTCACGCCGGGCGACGAGCCGAACGTCCTCGTCGCGATGAATCCCGCTGCACTGCGGACGAACATCCGCGACCTTCCCAAGGGCGGCACGCTGATCGTCAACCGCGACTCGTTCACCGACCGGAATCTCGAGAAGGCCGGGTACTCGGCCAACCCGCTCGACGACGGGACGCTGGGCGACTACCACGTCCACGAGGTACCGCTCACCTCGCTGACGCTCGAGGCCCTGAAGGAAGTGAAGGTCACGAAGCGCGAGGCCGAGCGCTCGAAGAACATGTTCGCGCTCGGCCTGATGTCGTGGCTCTACCACCGGCCGAAGAGCGGAACGCTCGACTTCATCGCCAAGAAGTTCCAGGCCAAGCCCGAGATCGCCGAGGCGAATACGAAGGCGTTCAAGGCCGGCTGGGCCTACGGCGAGACGAGCGAGGACTTCCGCGTCACGTACGAGGTCGCCCCGGCCGACCTCCCGCCGGGCACCTACCGCAACATCCGCGGCAACCAGGCGCTGACGCTCGGCCTGATCGCCGCGTCGGTCAAGAGCGGCCTCCCGCTCTTCCTCGGCGCCTACCCGATCACGCCGGCGTCGGAGATCCTCGAGGACCTTTCGCGCCGCAAGGACTTCGGCGTCCGGACCTTCCAGGCGGAGGACGAGATCTCCGCCGTCGGCGCCGCACTCGGTGCGAGCTTCGGCGGCGCGCTCGGCGTCTGCACCTCGAGCGGCCCCGGGATCGTCCTGAAGATGGAGACGATCGGCCTCGCCGTCACGCTCGAGCTGCCGCTCGTGATCATCGACGTCCAGCGGGCGGGCCCGTCCACGGGGATGCCGACCAAGCCCGAGCAGGCCGACCTCCTCCTCTCGATGTGGGGCAGGAACGCCGAGTCGCCGCTGCCGGTGATCGCCGCCTCGACGCCGGGCGGCTGCTTCGACGCCGCCATCGAGGCCGCCCGGATCGCGCTCAAGTACCGGACGCCCGTCTTCCTGCTCTCGGACGCCTACCTCGCGAACGGCTCGGAGCCGTGGCTGATCCCCGACCTCGAGACGTACCCCGAGATTCCGGTGGGCTTCGCCGATGCTCCGAACGACGAGGGCGGCTTCCTGCCGTACCTCCGCGACGCGGAGACGCTGGCGAGGCCGTGGGCGATTCCCGGCACTCCCGGCCTCGAGCACCGGATCGGCGGGCTCGAGAAGGCGGACGGGACCGGCAACGTCTCGTACGACCCCGACAACCACGACCACATGGTCCGGATCCGCGCGCGCAAGGTCGCCGGTATCGCGGCCGACATCCCGGAGCTCACGGTGGACGAGGAAGGCGGCGAGGAGCTGCTCGTCCTCAGCTGGGGCGGGACGTACGGGCCTGTGGCGGCCGGCGTGCGCCGCGTGCGCGGCGGTGGCGGCAAGGTCGCGCACGCCCACCTG
>Ga0193741_1000264_pt1 | contig 14929 bp, 11 predicted proteins | sample L2s2metaG_FD_143059 | JGI IMG/M metagenome (GOLD analysis project Ga0193741, IMG submission 143059) | Soil microbial communities from a riparian zone of the East river system, Colorado, United States - L2s2 | ecosystem: Environmental > Terrestrial > Soil > Riparian zone | place: USA: East River...
CGGATTACACTCACGCAGGCATGAGCAGTTCCGGCGCTCGCAGTCAGACCACCGCAATTCGCCAGGGGCACGAGCTCGATCGTGATGCGCTCGAGCGTTACCTCGCCGCGACCCTCCACGATTTTCGCGGCCCGCTCGAGATTCGTCAGTTCGAGGGCGGGCAATCCAATCCCACCTACTTCCTAAAAACGCCGCTGCGCGACTACGTGCTGCGCAAGAAGCCGCCCGGCCAGCTGTTGCCGTCGGCGCATGCCGTCGATCGCGAGCATCGGGTCATGCATGCACTCGCCGGCACGGGCGTGCCCGTCCCGCCGACACTGCTGATGTGCGATGACGCGAAGGTGATCGGCACGCCGTTTTTCATCATGGGGTGCGTCGATGGCCGCGTGTTTCGCCAGCCTCATCTACCGGGAGTCTCTGCTGCCGATCGTGCCGCCATGTATACGGACATGGCTGATGTCCTCGCGCGCCTGCATGGCGTCGACGTGGCCGCGATCGGCCTGAGCGATTACGGCAAACCTGGAAACTATTACTCTCGACAGATTGGCCGATGGGGCCAGCAATACATCGCCGCGAAGACGGACGACATCCCGTCGATGGCTCGATTGATGGCGTGGCTGCCGGCGCACATTCCCCCCGGCGATGAGACCGCGATCGTGCATGGCGACTATCGCGTCGAGAACCTGATCTTCCATCCCACCGAGCCGCGCATTGTTGCGATTGTCGACTGGGAGTTGTCGACCCTGGGCCATCCGCTCGCCGATCTTGCCTACAACTGCCTGACGTATCACCTGCCGCCGGAAGCGCTCGGCCGCGTCGAGGCCGTTGATGAGGATCGCAGCGGCTTGCCGGATGAGAAGTCGTACGTGGCGGCATACCTTCGCCGCACCGGCCGCTCGGATCTGCCTGACTGGAATTTCTATCTGGCCTTTTCGATGTTCAGGCTCGCGAGCATCCTGCAGGGCGTGTATGCGCGCGGCCTGCAGGGGAACGCGGCATCAGCCTACGCGCTCCAGCGCGGCGCCGCCGCGCGTTTAATCGCGGACCAGGCCTGGGAAATTTCGCAGCGTTAATTCTTCCGGCTCCCGGCTCCCGGTTCCCGGTTCCCGTCGGGTCGCAGCTCGATCTTCGCGATCGTCTCGAGATGGACTTCATCTGGTCCATCGGCGAGCCGGAGCGTACGCGATGATGCCCACGCGTACGCGAGGAACGTGTCCTGGCTGACGCCGGCGGCGCCGTGCGCCTGGATCGCGCGATCGATCACCCGTAGTGCGACGTTCGGCGCGACGACCTTGATCATGGCGATCGCCGACCGCGCCGCCTTGTTGCCGACGGTATCCATCAAGTGGGCGGCGCTCATCGTCAGGAGCCGCGCTTGATCGATCTCGATGCGTGACTCCGCGATGTCGCGGCGGATCGTGCCTTGCTCCGCCAGCGTCTTGCCGAAGGCGACGCGCTCGCCGACGCGCTTCTTCATGCTTTCCAGCGCGCGCTCCGCGACGCCGATCAGCCGCATGCAGTGATGGATGCGACCCGGCCCGAGCCGGCCCTGGGCGATCTCGAAGCCCCGGCCCTCGCCGAGCAGCATGTGGTCCGCCGGCACGCGCACGTTCTCGAACGTGATTTCGGCATGACCATGCGGCGAATCGTCATAGCCGAACACGGTCATCATCCGCCGGATCGTCACGCCGGTCGCATCCATCGGCACCAGGATCATCGACTGGCGCTTGTGCGGTTCGGCCTGCGGATTGCTGAGGCCCATGAAGATGGCGATGGCGCATCGCGGATCGCCTGCGCCGGAAATCCACCACTTGCGGCCGTTCAACACGTAGTCGCTGCCGTCACGCGCAATCGTCGATCGGATGTTGGTCGCATCGGACGAAGCGACGTCCGGTTCCGTCATCGCGAAGCACGATCGAATCTTCCCGTCGAGCAGGGGAGTGAGCCAGCGATCCTGCTGCGCCTTCGTCCCATAGCGCGCCAGCACTTCCATGTTGCCGGTGTCCGGCGCCGAGCAGTTGAAGACTTCCGGCGCCCACGGCACGCGCCCCATCACTTCGCAGAGCGGCGCGTATTCGAGATTCGTGAGCCCCGCGCCGCGATCGCTCTCCGGCAGGAACAGGTTCCACAGTCCTTCCGATCGCGCTTTTGCCTTCAGCTCGTCGAGGATCGGCGGCACCTGCCACGGCGCCTGCTGCACGGCGACCCGGTAGCGCGATTCGTTGGGATAGATGTGTTGATCGACAAACGCCAGCAGCCGCTCGCGTAACTCGTTGGATCGTGCCGAGGGCTCGAACACCTCATTAAGAAAAATGCTCACGACGCGATCGTCCGCCCGCCGTCGACGACGATGGTCTGGCCGGTGATGTAGCTCGATGCGTCGGCGGCGAGAAACACCGCGACGGCTTTCAGCTCGCCGGCTTCGCCGACGCGCGGAATCGGGCTCGTCGCCTTGATCTGCGGCTCGGCGAGGACGATCGCCGGATCGGCGAGACGCGAGTGAAAGTAGCCCGGTGCGATCGCGTTGACGCGAATGCCGTTGCGCGCCCAGGTCGCGGCCAGCTCACGTGTCAACCCGACGATGCCGGCCTTGCTCGCGGCGTAGCCGGCCCAATGCGACGTGCTGACAGAACCAACCATCCCGGCGATCGATGCAATGTTGATGATGCATCCCGACTGTCGTTTTAACATCTCCCGGCCGACCGCCTGTGAAAACAGAAACGTTCCCGTCAGGTTGGTTTCGATGACCTTCCGCCACTTGTCGATCGGCATCGTTTCCGGTTCGGCGGCCCACGCGATGCCGGCGTTGTTGATCAGGATGTCGATTTTCCCGTAGGTCTCGATAGTCGTGTCGACGACGTCCTGCACTTCGGAGGGAATCGCGACGTCGCACACCATCCCCGCGACCCTGAAGCCGCGGGCGCGAAAGTTGTCGATGGTCGGCCCCAGCCATTGTTCGCGCCGCGCGCAAATCATCAGCGACGCGCCGGCCTCCGCCAGGCCCTCAGCCATCTCCTCGCCGAGCCCGCGCGATCCGCCGGTGACGATCGCCACGCGGCCGGAGAGATCAAAAAGCTCGTTCAGTGTCCGCATCCGCCGCGTATCTTACTGTGGCAAGGCGGCGAGCACGCGGCTGACCAGTTCCGTGAAGTAAGCGTCGGAGCCGCGAGGACTCGGACCCAGGCGAACGATTACCGCGTCACGCGATGGAATCACCATCGTGTACTGGCCCATGTGACCCGATGCGCGGATCGCATCCTCGGGCACGCCCTTCCACTGCCCGCCGCGATTGAGCCACCACAACCCGCCGTAGCCCTTGTTCTTGTCGGCCGGCGCCGGCGTCGAAATGAACTCGAGCCAGTCGGCGGGGAGAATGCGCTGGCCCTGCCACTCGCCATCCCACAGGTGCAGCAGCCCGAAGCGCGCCCAGTCGCGCGCCGATCCGTAATCGAAGCCGGTCATGATGAAGTTGCCCCATGCGTCGGTTTCGAGGACGAAGTTGCGCGCGCCGATCTTGTCGAACAACGCGCGCTGCGGGAACGTCAGGTAGGTCTCGCCCTTCGCTTCCACCGCTTCCTTGACGATCCGTCCGAGCGTCAGCGGATCGCTGTTGCGATAGCGATACTGCGTATTCGGCGCGATCTCCTGCGGCTGGTTGACGGCGTGCTCGAAGACGTTGAGCCCGTCGAAATAGATCCGCATGTGCTTATTGTCCTTGGTGAACGAGTCGGGTCCGTTCAGTCCGAGGTTCGCGAAGTCGAGGCCGCTGCTCATGCGGAGCAGATCGCGCACGCGAATCTGACCGCGCGGATCTTCCTTGCTCTGATGCCACTCCTTGATCGGCGCAAAATCGTCGACCTTCACCTGGCCGCGTTGCACGATGATGCCGACCAGCGCCGCCGTGATGCTCTTACCGGCCGACCAGCTAATCTGCGGCGTATCCTTCGTCCAGCCCGGCGCGTAACGCTCGCCGACGATCTTGCCGTGATGCACGACGACGACCGCGCGCGTGTTGTGCTCGGTCTGCTTGAAGCCCCAGTCGAGTGCCGCATCGACGCCGGCGTTTGGCGCAGCCGTCGCGTTCGCATCGCCCATCGGCCACGGCGTCGTCTCTGCGTCCGGGAGGTTGCGGGGCACGGCGATCGGCTTGAAGTGAATGTTCGTCTCGCCGCGTGGAAGAATCGAGCAGCCTTGATCGCCGTTGTATTTCGCGGTGCGCGGCGCAATTCCAGGACCTTCAACCGTGACCCTCTTATCCGTCTCGCTCACTCTGAACGAGAAGTTGGGATCCCAACTGAAGTCGCGAAACGGCATGATGTCCTGCGCGACGATCTGCACCGGCGTTCGCTTGGTGACGCGGCCGACCACCCACAGGCCCGAGCAGATGTGATGCGCGCCGATCGCCGCGCGCGATTCCAGCCCGTAGTTGCCTTCCTGCGCGGCCGGCAGGGCGGCCGTCCCGACGATCAAGAGTGCGATGAGTCGTAGTGTCATGGCCGCCTCAGCGACTGTGCGCGTCGATGAATTTCACCAGTGTTGCGGTGTAAACCGGATTCAGGTGCGCCGAGCCATGCGTCTCGCCCGGCAGGATCGTGATCTGCGCGCCCTTCACTTCGCGTTTGATGCGATGGGTGCGGGCATTCGGGTTGTCCAGATCGCCAACGAGCGCGAGCACCGGCACCGTGACCTTCGTGAGATCGATCGCGCGATCCTCGGGCTTCCACGGGTACTTCTGCACCGCATCCAGCGCGGCGCGGTCGTAGCCGGGATATGAGGCCCAGTTCTCGCCGCGCGGCGCGTTCGGATCGTTGCCGGCCGGCGGCGCCTTGTCCTTCGGCACTTGCGCGATCAACGCCGAATCGGTTTCCTGCGGGCCGGACCCGCCGAAGATGGCGGTGATGAGGCGATCCTGGTGGCGCGCGAGGATCTGCGTCAGCATCGCGCCGCCCATCGAATAGCCGTGGACGTGCGCCTTCGCGATCTTGAGGTGATCCATCAGCTCGATGACATCCTGCGCCATCCGCGGTCCGTACTTGCCGGGGTCGTGCGGCTTGTCGCTCTTGCCGTGGCCGCGCGCGTCGATCGCGATGACGCGATGGCGCGAGGCCAGCGCCTGCGCAATCCCGGACTTGATCCACTTGCCCTCGGCGTTGGCGGTGTAGCCGTGGATGAGGATCACGGGCGTGCCGCTCGCGCCGAGCTCGAGGTAGTGAATCTTCGTGCCGTCGGACGCGGTAAAGAAGCGGCTCTTGGCTTCTTCCGCGCTCAGCGGGGCGGTGAGCATGACGGCGGCGGTGCACGCGGCAAGCAGGATTCGCATCTGGACGCTCCTTGAAGCAATCGGCGAGCGGCGGAATGATACTCTCTTTCAACCGTGCAGGTTGCCGCCATCATTGCCGCCGGCGGCCGAGGAGTGCGCTTCGGCGCCGATCGGCCCAAGCAGTTCCTCGAGATCGGCGGCCGCTCCATCCTCGAGCTGAGCGTCGCCGCGCTGGCGGCCAGCGATCGCATCCAGGAGATCGTCGTCGCACTCCCCGTAGAGCATGTCGATGCCGGATCAAAGGTGCTGCGCGCCAGGATTGGCCGGCCGATCACCGTCGTCGCCGGCGGCGCCCGGCGCCAGGATTCGGTGGCCAACGCGTTCGCGAAGACCTCGAAGGACTCCGACATCATCCTGATTCACGATGCGGCGCGGCCGTTCGTGACGCGCGAAGTGATCGACCGCGCGATCGATGGCGCGAAGCATCACGGCGCCGTGGTCGCGGCGATGAGCGTGCGCGACACCGTCAAGCAGGCCGGCGACGCGTCGAGTGACGGCGCGCGCCTGGTTCGCGCGACGATTCCCCGCGACTCGATATTTCTCGCGCAGACGCCGCAGGCGTTCCGCCGCGACGTCCTCGCGCGCGCGCTCGATGAAGGGAAAGGCGTCGACGCGACCGACGAGGCGATGCTCGTCGAGCGCCTCGGCGTGCCGGTGCACGTCGTTGAAGGCGATGCGAAGAACATCAAGATCACCACGCCGGAGGATTTAGCGGCGGCTCAAGCCGCAGCTCTCCGAACGTCAATGATTCGCATTGGCAATGGCTACGACCTGCATCGTCTCGTTGCGGGACGGCCGCTGATTCTCGCCGGCGTCACGATTCCGTTCGAGCTCGGTCTCGATGGACACTCGGATGCCGACATCGTCTGTCACGCGGTCACGGACGCGATCCTCGGCGCCGCCGGCGCCGGCGACATCGGCCGGATGTTCCCCGACACGGATCCGAAATGGCAGGGCGCCAACAGCATCGAGCTGCTGAAGGGCGCGGTCGCGAAGATTCGCGAAGCCGGTTACGCGGTGTCGAACGTGGACGTGACGGTGATCGCGCAGCAGCCGAAGCTGCTGCCGTATCTCGATGCGATGCGCGCGAATCTCGCCGCGGCGCTCGGCATCGATGCCGGCGCCGTCAGCGTCAAAGGAAAGACGAACGAAAACGTCGACAGCATGGGCCGTGGAGAATCCATGGCCTGTCATGCGGTCGCGTTGATCACTTCTACGGCATCATGATGTGTGCGGCCGTCGTTCCGCCCGCCATCACCCACGCGCCGCCCATCTTGTTGTTGTCGGGCAGTCCGAGCGACGCCCCGGTTGCTCCCGGCACCGCGACCGTTGTGTGGGGACGCGGATTTGCGCTGGCCTCGTCCTTACCCTGCCTGGTGTAGAAGATCGATCCGAATTCCGGCTTGATACGCGTGCCGGCCTTCTCGAGCTCGGTGAGGGCCGCTTCGCGCGCCGCGCGATCGGTAATCTTCGCTTCGTAGATCTTGTTCTGCTTCACGCGCTCGAGATTACCGATGGTCGTGCACTGAACCGAGAACGGCTGTTCGCCCGGTTCACCCGACTGGTCGTAACACATCATTCGGTTGGTTCCCGGGCGGAGTGTGTCGTACGTGCCATCGGCCTTCCACTTGATCACCATCGCGCCTTCGCGCATCTGCGGCGGCGCCGCCGACAGCGCCTTGTCGAAGTTACCCGCCGGGGTTTGTGCGAACGAACCGGCCGAAAACGCCAGTGCGCCAATTGCTACAAGAAGTACTCGTTTCATGGGTTGACCTCCAGGTCAGTGAAAGCATACCAAGCTGATAACATCAGATGCTACTCATGAGAGTGCGTTTCGCCCCTTCCCCTACAGGCCATTTGCACGTTGGTAACGCCCGGACGGCGCTCTTCAACTGGCTGCTGGCTCGCGGCCAGAACGGCACGTTCATCCTCCGCATCGAAGACACCGATCTCGAACGCTCGACGCGCGCGTCCGAGCAGGCGATTCTCGAGGATCTGCGATGGATGGGCTTGCAGTGGGACGAAGGGGTCGAGGCCGGCGGCTCGTACGGCCCGTATCGCCAGACCGAGCGCATGCAGTCGTACGTCGATCACACCAACCGGCTGCTCGCGGAAGGCAAGGGCTATTACTGCTTCTGTTCCGCCGAGACGCTCGAAGCGCACCGCAAGGCGCAGCTCGCGGCGGGACTGCCGCCGAAATACGCCGGCACGTGCCGCAACATCCCGATCGAGGAGGCGAAGCGCAGGAAAGAAAGCGGTGAGGCCGCCGTCGTTCGCTTGCGCGTGCCCGAAGGACGCAACGTCACGTTCAACGATATCGTTCGCGGTGAGGTTACGTTTCACACCGACGTGATTGGCGATCCCGTGCTGATCCGATCGGATGGCATTCCCGCCTACAACTTCGCCGTCGTCATTGACGATGCGTTGATGAAGGTGACGCACGTGATTCGTGGCGAGGATCACATCTCGAATACGCCGCGGCAGATCCTGCTCTACGAGGCCTACGGGTATCAGCCGCCGGCGTTCGCGCACCTCTCGCTGGTGATGGGCCCCGATCACGCGCCGCTTTCCAAGCGCCACGGTGCGACATCGGTGAAAGAGTTTCGCGACAAGGGCTATTTGCCGGAGGCCCTCGTCAACTATCTCGCGCTGATCGGATGGTCGCCGGGACAGAACGAAGAGCTGCTCCCGGCCGACGAGCTCGCGCGCCGTTTTCGCCTGGAGAGCGTCGCGCATAGCGCCGGCGTGTTCGACGAGGACAAGCTGGCGTGGGCGAATCGTCACTACCTGAAGGTCATCGATCCCGATCGATTGGCGACGCTCGCGGAGCCGCACCTGCGCGATCGCGGGCAGCTCGTCGGCGATCTATCCACCGACGCGCGCGCGTGGCTCGTCAGCGTATTGCCTGGCATGGCACAGTCGGTCGATCGATTGCCGCAACTGGCGGATCGACTCGACTCGGTATTTCGATTCGAACCGTCGACAGAGGCGCTCGACGCGTCGCTCGTAAAAGCGCTCGCCGAAGAGCTTGCCGCGTCACCCCGATTGACCGACAAGGACGCGTTCCGCGCTCTTGCGAGTCGCGTCAAGGATCGCACCGGCCTCAAGGGCAAGAATCTTTTTCATCCGATCCGCGTGATTCTGACGGGTTCGCACGAGGGGCCCGAACTCGATCTAATCGTTCCAGCGATCGATCGCGCCGTCGGCCTTGGCGGCCTTGCCACGGTCGTTGGCTGCCGCGAACGCGCAGCCGCTGTCGCTGGCCTAAATTAGCCGCAGAGACGCAGAGACGCAGATGGCGCGCGCGCCGGCCCTTCGGGCCGGGCAGCAAGATAACGGGCGTAATCAAGAGAGTGGTGGGGCCGTTGCCTCTCTTGATTACGCCCTTTGTCTTGCTGCACCGCGCCGGGCGAAGCCCGGCCCGCGCGCGTCCTCGTCCTCTGCGTCTCGGCGTCTCTGCGGCAAATCTCCGATGTAAGATTCGCCGCATGACGCGCCACCTCGCCTCGATCGCGATTCTTCTGATGGTTGCCGGACTCACCGCGCAACAAGGCTCACAGCCGAAGCCCACGCCAGCGCGACGAGCGGCCCCAGCTGCGCCGGCGCAAATCGACGTCACCGTTCGCGAGGGCACGTCGATGTCCGTGGCGATCTCGCCCGACGGCGGCACCATCGCCGCCGACATGCAGGGCAGCATCTGGACGATGCCCGCCGCTGGCGGCGCGATGACGCGCATCACCGACGTCTTCAACGACGCGCGCCAGCCGATGTGGTCGCCCGATGGCCGCACCATCGTCTTCTTCGCCTATCGCGACGGCGGCTACGACATCTGGGCGATCAATCCCGACGGATCGAATCAGCGGAAGCTGACGTGGGGCCCGTACGACGATCGCGAGCCGATCTTTTCGCACGACGGCACCCGCATCGCCTTCTCCTCGGATCGCGGCGACGCGCTCGGCAGCGATTACAACATCTGGACGCTCGATCTCCGGAGCAACGAGCTCAGGCAGATCACCAAGAACCCGAGCGAAGACTTCATGCCCACCTGGTCGCCCGACGACAACGAAATCGCCTTCGCGACGTCGAGGGACAACTACGAATCGATCTGGGCCATGAACGTGAAATCGCTGGGCGATCGGCGCGTCCGCAGCGTCAAGGGCGCGCGGCTCGATGCGCCGTCGTGGGGGCCGGGTGGACAGCTGCTGTATCACGCCACCGCCAATCAGCAGACGCGCTACGAGATCGAGGGCAAGCCGGTCACGGGCAGCGAAAACGTGTTCGCGTTCCGCGCCTCGTGGGCCTCGAATACCGAATACCTCTACGTGTCCGACGGCAAGGTCCGCCGCCGCTCGGTGTCGGGCCTGCCGATGCAGACGGTTGAATTCACCGCGACGGTGCCGGTGATACATCCCGAGTACACGCATCGCGTCCGCGACTTCACGTCAACGACGCCGCGCAAGATGTTGGGTATCGTCCGGCCGGTGATCTCACCGGACGGCACGCAGATCGCCTTTGCGGCGGTCGGCGACATCTACGTGATGCCGGCGAGTGGCGGCCCCGCGACCAATCTCACGAAGGACGAGGCGCTCGACACCGATCCGTCGTGGTCGCCCGACGGCGGATCGCTCGTCTACTCATCGGACAAGAACAGTCCGCACCTGCAGCTCTGGATCCGCGACATGAAGAGCGGCGTCAGCCGCAAGGTGACGAACATCACCACGCAGCCGCAGGCCGCGTCGTTCTCGCCAGACGGCACGCGCCTGGTCTTCTTCAACGTCGACGGCATGTGGCGGGTGGCAGAGATGTCGGTCATGGACATCGACTCGGGCCGCATCACCAAGATCCACGACTCGCTGCAGCAGCCGGGCACGCCGACGTGGTCGCCCGACGGCAAGCGCATTGCGCTCGCCGGCATCGCGCCGATGACCGTGCGCTTCCGCGAAGGCACCAACCAGGTGCAGACGATCGCGGCGACCGGCGGCGACGTGAAGTGGTACGCGCCCATCCCGCTGCTGTCGATCGATTCGCGCGGTGGCGGCGGGCCGGTGTGGTCGCCAGACGGCATGAAGATGGCCGCGATTTACGAAGGCGTGTTGTCGGTGTGGCCGGTCGCGGCGACCGGCGAGCCGATCGGTCCGCCTCGCCGCGTCACCTCGGAAAGCGCGCACGCACCGAGCTGGCAGGGCGATTCGCGACATCTTCTTTATCAGTCGCTCGATCAGCTCCGCATCGTCGACATCGAGAGCGGCGACACGAAGACGGTGCCGTTCAATCTGACGTGGCTCCCCGCGATCCCGAAGACTCGCGTTGTTGTTCATGCCGGCAAGCTCCTCGACATGAAGTCGCCGACGCTGCGATCGAACGTCGATGTCATCGTCACCGGCAACAAGATCACCTCCGTCGTGCCGCACGCGGCGGCGAACCACGTCAAGGCGGAAGTGGTCGATGCCTCGAACCTGACGGTGATGCCGGGGCTCACCGAGTTCCATTCGCATCTGCAGAAGGATTACGGCGCCGCTCAAGGCCGCGCGTGGCTGGCGTTCGGCGTCACGACCGTGCGCAGCCCGGGCAACACCCCGTACGAAGCCGTTGAAGATCGTGAAGCCAACGAAGCCGGCGTGCGTCCGGGCCCGCGCGTCTACGGCACCGGCTACCTGATGGAGTGGAACCGCGTCTACTACAAGATGGGCATCGCGATCTCGAACGTCAGCCAGTTCGAGATGGAACTGCAGCGCGCGAAGGTGCTCGAGCACGATCTGATCAAGAGCTACGTCCGCCTGCCCGATCTGCAGCAGAAGCGCATGGTCGAATTCGCGCACAGCATCGGCGTGCCGGTCGCGACGCACGAGATTTTCCCGGCGGCGATGGTCGGCGTCGACAACACCGAGCACACCGGCGCGACCAGCCGCCGCGGCTACTCGCCGAAGCAGGCGACGCTGCAGACCGCGTACGAAGACGTGATCCAGTTGTTCGGCAAGAGCCGGCGCATCTTGTGCCCGATGATTTCCGGCGGCGGCGCGCGCGAGTTGTTCGAGAAGGATCCCGCGCTGAAGCAGGACCCGCGCTTCCTGTTGTATCCGCAGTGGATTCAGCGCCAGGTCGCCGCGCAGCCGGCGAATCAATTCGCGGGTGGCGGCGGCGATCCGCGGCAGGGCAGCGGCAAGATGGTGATCGACATCATGAAAGCCGGCGGCTTGATCGTCGCCGGCACCGATGGGCCGAACGCGATTAACCTCCACGGCGAGCTGATGGCGTACACGATGGCGGGGATGTCGTCGTTCGATGCGTTGAAAGCGGCGACGGTCAATCCGGCGAAGGCGCTCGGTTACGACGGCGGCACGATCGAGCCCGGCAAGCTGGCGGATCTGATTGCGATCGATGGCGATCCGATCGCCAGCATCGCGAGCACGTACAAGGTGAAGAAAGTCATCGCCAACGGCCGCGCCTACGACGTGGCCGAACTGGTCGCGCGCAAGCAGTAAGGCGCGCTTACCGCTTCGTCTTTTTCGGCTTGCCTGCGGCCTTTGCCTTCTTGGCTTTCGGTGCCGCGGGCTTTTGGGCGGCTGGCTTCGCCTCGGCTGGTGCGGCCGGTTTCGCTCCGGACGCGCTCTTCGCGGGTAACCTCACTCCGGAGGCGCCCCTCGCCACGCGTATTCCTATTCCTGACTCGCCTCGTCGCGTGATTTGCTTCGGAATTTCCGGGGTGCCTTCGACCACCATTTCTTTTTCGACCAGAAGGTGATCGCCGGCGGCGTCGATGTAGCGGACCTCGTAGCCATAGCTGCCGTGTGACGTCAGCTTGACCTTGCCCTGAATCAGCCGCCCATTCCTGCCGGCGGCGCCCTTGCCGCCGATGCCATGATTGAACGTGCTGCCGGTCATGCACCCATCGACGTCGACTTTGACGCCGTCCAGATCCTTTTCAAAGAACCGAAGGTAGATGGTGCTGTCCTGCGGGAAGCGCTCGGCGGTGATGACCCACTTGACCGTTTTGCCCGGCCGGACTGAACCGCGATTGGCGACCGTCGTCGACAAACTGCCGTCCTTGTTCGTGACGATCGTCAGATCGATCTGATGGTCCGCCGACAATACTGGCCTCCTCCCGAACCGCGGGCACACTGTACCCGCGTTCGATGCGCACTGCAACGTCAGAACATCGTGAAGAGGGCGAAGAGCAGCAGGATCGCCGAGAAGACGATGGCCATGTTGCGGAGGCTGCGATAGAGCCCGCGGAGCGCGACCTTGCGCGCCTGGTTCTTGAGGCTGAGGCTGTGCAGCTGCACCGCGAGATCCGCGTTCAACTGCTGCAATGACACGTTGCGCCACGCCTGCCAGTGCGATTCGGTGTCGCGCAGGACGACGTCCTCGTAGTAGCGCACGCCGACCGGGAAGTCGTCGCGATCCTTCGACCAGCGATCGAGCCTGGGGCGGTAGTGCGTGGGCCTGAGCGCGTCGACCGCCTGCAGCAGGAAGCCGATCGCGAAGAGCGCGTAGAGGGCAATCACGCCGGCTTCGATCTGCCGCTCGATGGTCGAGAGGCCCGCGCCGAGGCTGCTCTGCGACGCCAGGATGACGAGCGCGGCGTTGAGGCCGCCCATCAGGATCAGCGCCAGCCGCGCGTCGCGGTTGCTCAGATCGAATTGATCGTGACCCTCGTCCAGGGCGTCGTTCAGGGCGCGATACAACTCCCACGCGCCGAGCGGACGGGTGCCATCCAACTGTTTGGCCTCCCACTTGCGGCGGCGTGCCTCAGGGTCGGCGCCGATCCCGACGGGCGCGGGTGCGGTGTCCACGTGGGGAGTATCGGCCAACGGGCCGCAGACTTGACGGTTGTTACCCTGTTAGCCCGTTCGCCTGTTAGCCTGTTGGCCTGTGATCATCTACGGCATCAACTCCGTCTTCGAGGCGATCAAGGCCGGCCGCGTGAAGGAGATCCGCGTGGCGCAACGCGCCGATGATCGGCTGCAGAAGCTGCTCGAGGAAGCGGCGCGCTCCACCGTGCGCGTGCGATTCGTGACACGCGAAGAGCTCGATCACGATGCGAAGCGCGGCGCGCATCAGGGGGTGGTCGCGGAAGTCGAGCGTCGCACCGAGGCTACGCTCGAGGATCTCGCGCAGACCGACAAAGGCCCGCCGCTCATCGTCGTCCTCGACGAGGTCGAGGATCCGCAGAACGTCGGCGCCATCCTGCGAACGGTCGATGCCTGCGGCGGATCGGGCGTGGTGCGCCAGACTCGAAGAGCGGCGCCACTTGACGGCGCCGCGGCCAAAGCCTCGTCGGGCGCCGTGAATTACGTCCCGGTCGCCGACGTCGTCAACATCGCCCGGTCGCTCGAAGAGCTCAAGAAGGCGGGCATTTGGACGGTGGGGCTCGACGCCGGTGCAAAAATGGCCTACTATGAATGGGATCTCACCCTTCCAACAGCCATCGTCGTAGGGGCTGAAGGCCATGGGCTGCGCAGGCTCGTGCGGGAACGGTGCGACCAGGTGGTCGGTATTCCAATGCTTGGCCACGTGGGAAGTCTTAATGTTTCGGTCGCGACTGCCGTCGTCTTGTATGAGGCGGTGAGGCAGAGGCGGAACCGAAGCCGGGGGAGAAAGCCGGAATAGGCCGGTTTTCACTATTACTCCGGAGGAGAACGAAGTATGGCGAAGCCGCCCGCGGCGGAGCGCGGGCAGGCAACTTGTGTCTCTTAGGCTTGCCACGCTGGCACGTTAAGTGCTAGCATTCCCCTTTTGCTTAGGCTGGCGTAGCTCAGCCCGGTAGAGCAGCTGATTTGTAATCAGCCGGTCGGGGGTTCAAATCCCTTCGCCAGCTCCATCTCTCTGGGCACGCGGCAATTCGGGGCAGCAGGTACACGCACAGGTATCCATAAAAAATTCGGGGAGGTGGCGGAGCGGTCAATCGCAACAGACTGTAAATCTGTCGCCCCAGTGGCTACCAAGGTTCGAATCCTTGCCTCCCCACCAACTTTCTCGCGGGGAAATGGCAAGCGAGAAAGTTGTCCACCGAAGCGGCGAAGCCGCGAAGGCGGACCGAAGAAGCAAGCAGGTTTTACGAGCGATTAGGCGAAGTGGTGAAGGCCGGAGGCGGGAGTAACTCAGTGGTAGAGTCACAGCCTTCCAAGCTGTTGGTCGCGGGTTCGATCCCCGTCTCCCGCTCCACTATTCGCTGATGTAGCTCAGTTGGCAGAGCGCGTCCTTGGTAAGGACGAGGTCACCGGTTCAATCCCGGTCATCAGCTCCAGTTAGGTAATAACCATCGATGTCGGCAAGGGGCCGGCGTCGTTTTTCGAAGCGAGCGAAGGCGAGTCATGTCGAAAGAGAAATTCGATCGTTCCAAACCCCACGTCAACGTTGGCACCATTGGTCACATCGACCACGGCAAAACCACGCTCACCGCGGCGCTGACCAAGGTCTCGGCCGACAAGGGTTGGGCGAAATTCATTCCTTATGATCAGGTCGCCAAGGCGTCCGAGTCGCAGGGCCGCCGCGACGAAACCAAGATCTTGACGATCGCCACGTCGCACGTGGAATACAGCACGGCCAACCGGCACTACGCGCACGTCGACTGCCCGGGCCACGCCGACTACATCAAGAACATGATCA
>Ga0193741_1000265_pt1 | contig 14926 bp, 11 predicted proteins | sample L2s2metaG_FD_143059 | JGI IMG/M metagenome (GOLD analysis project Ga0193741, IMG submission 143059) | Soil microbial communities from a riparian zone of the East river system, Colorado, United States - L2s2 | ecosystem: Environmental > Terrestrial > Soil > Riparian zone | place: USA: East River...
AGCTGCAGCAGTCGTTCGGCATCATCACGCTGGCGATCGTTGCCGGCCGGCCGAAGGTGCTCAGCCTGCTGGAAGTCGTCGAGCACTTCATCGACTTCCGCCGCGACGTGGTTCGCCGGCGCATCGAGTTCGAGCTGCGCAAGGCGGAAGCGCGTGCGCACATCCTCGAAGGGTTGAAGATTGCTCTCGATAACCTTGATGCGGTCATCAAGCTAATTCGCGCGTCGAAGAATCCCCCGGAAGCCAAACTCGGCCTGACGTCGAACTTCGGCCTGAGCGACATCCAGGCGCAGGCGATTCTCGACATGCAGCTGCAGCGCCTCACCGGCCTGGAGCGCGACAAGATCCTGAGCGAGCTGGCGACGCTGCACGAGCTGATCGCCAAACTGAAGAACATCCTCGCCAACCAGCCGCTGCTGTTGAAGATCATCCTCGACGAGCTGCGCGCCGTGAAGGCGAAGTTCTCGGATCCGCGGCGCACGCAGCTGATTGAAGAAGAGGGCGAGCTGAGCATCGAGGATCTGATCACCGACGAAGACGTCGCGGTGACGGTCACCGACACCGGCTACATCAAGCGCACGCCGATCACGACGTATCGCACGCAGAACCGCGGCGGCAAGGGCCGCATCGGCATGCGCACGCGCGAAGAGGACGTCGTCAACCACCTGTTCGTGGCGTCGACGCATTCCTACATGATGGTCTTCTCGGATCGCGGCCGCGCCTACTGGCTGAAGGTCCACGAGATCCCGGACGTCGGCGCCGACGGCAAGGGCAAGTCGATCGCCAACCTCGTGCAGATGGAGTCGGGTGAAAAGCTCGCCGCCATGATCGCGGTGCAGGAATTCGACGAAGGCCGCTTCGTCGTCATGGGCACACGCAAGGGCACGATCAAGAAGACCGAGCTGTCGGCGTTCGCCAACCCGCGCGCCGGCGGCATCATCGCCATGGGCATCGAAGAAGGCGATCAAGTGATCGACGTGCAGCTGTCCGACGGCCAGAGCGAGATCTTCATCGGCACCAGGGACGGCAAGGCGATTCGGTTTGTGGAGGCGGATGTCCGCGCGATGGGCCGCACGGCCTACGGCGTCCGCGGCATCCAGCTCCGCGAAGGCGACGAAGTCGTCGCCATGCAGGTGGCGAAGCCGGGCGGCACGCTCCTGACGGTCACCGAAAAGGGCTACGCGAAGAACACGCTGATCGACGAATACCGCGTCACCGGCCGCGGCGGCCTGGGCGTGAAGAACGTCGAGGTCACGGACAAGAATGGCCCGGTGGTGGCGATCACGCAGGTCCACACCAACGAAGAGTTGCTCGTGATGACGGAGCAGGGCAAAATCCTCCGCACGCCCGCCAACGAGATTCGCACCATCGGCCGCGCCACGCAGGGCGTGAGGCTGATGGACCTCGAGGGCGAGGACAAGATCGTGTCGGTTGCGCTCGTCGAAGCGGCGGTGGCCGATGATGCGCCGGCGAACGGCGAACCGGCGCCGCCAACGGAAGAACCGCCAGCGTCTACAGGAGAAACGGAATGAACTCTTCGACCCGCTTCGCTCTCCGAACGTTTGTCGTCGCAGTGCTCTTGCTGCTTCCGACCGGGTTCTTCGTGATCAGCTGCTCACGTCCGCCCGAGCAGCAATTCCTCACGCAGTTTTTCCGAGCCGCCCGCGGCCGCGACCTGACGACCGCCGGCCGCATGTCGGCTGTGATGATCGATCCGCGCGAGCAGGGATCGGTCGAGGACTTCTCGATCGAAAACATCGGTCCAGAGACGCGGTCGCCGCTGACGTTCAAGCAGCTCTTCGAGGCCGAGCGGCAGGCGAAGGAAACGGAGCGGGCGTTCCTGAAGACGAAGATCGATTATCAAACCGCGAACATCAAGGCGATCGAAGAAGTCTTGAAGCTCGAGGCGCAGCCCGACGCCAAGTTCACCCCCGCCCAGCAGAAGGTGAAGAGCGAATGGGACACGTGGCGCCAGGGCATCGCCGAACACGCGCGCAAGACCGCGGCGGCGACGGCGGAGATCAGGCGCGCGACGGGCGTTGCGGAAGCGTCGCTGACGCAGCCCGGTCAGCCCGCGCTCGATGCCAAGGCGTTCGAAGGCGAGACGATCAAGAAGGACGTCACGGTGAAGGCGTCGGTGAAATCGCCGCAGGGCGCGACGGCCGAGAAGACGCTGGTGATTACGATCGAGCGCGTCGCCGGCGGCGGCCGCGAGGGCCGGCCGATTATTACGAATATCACCGGTCTTTGAGGTCCGCCTAAAAGGCGGACCCTCACAAGTATCTTGAGTGACGGACCCCCACATGAATCCTGTGAGGGTCCGGCTTTAGCCGGACCGCTACGCAGGTTGCAGCTTCGCATAGCGCGCGCGCAGCGTTTTCGATCCGACCGACGCAAATTTGACGACAAGTTTTTGATCGTCTTCAAGGTCTTCGACACTCACCACGGTACCGACACCGAATTGCGCGTGCCGAACGCGTGCGCCCGGACGTAGACCCGGCGTTTGATCCTCTTCTTCGTAGTGGAAGTTCTGCGTCGCGACCTTGGCGTCGGGGTCCTCGCGTTGCTTGGGCGCATAGCGACGCGCGTATGGATTCGGCCGGTACTCCCACTGACTGCGATTGAAACTCGATGATGCCGCCGGGAAATCCTGCTCGATGAGATCCGCGGGGATTTCGTCGATGAATCTCGACGGCTCGGTGTTCTGGTACTCACCGAACACGCGGCGGCGGGCGGCGCTTGTCAGCACCAACTGTCTGCGCGCGCGGGTAATGCCGACGTAACACAGGCGCCGTTCCTCTTCGAGCTCCGCTTCGTCGTCGCGCGATCGCGAGTGCGGGAACAAACCCTCTTCGAGGCCGGCGAGAATGACGGTCGGGAACTCGAGACCCTTCGCCGAATGCAGGGTCATCATCATCACCTTCGGATCCGTCTTGCCCTGCTCCTTATCAACGTCCGACAGCAGCGACAGGCGATCGACGAATCCGCCGAGCGAGGGCTCGGCTTCGCGCGTCTCGTATTCGTTGGCGGCTGAAACCAGTTCCATCAGGTTCTCGATGCGCCCTTCGGATTCCTCGCTCTTGTCTTCGCGGAGGTCACGCAGGTAGCCGGACTGATCCAGGACCTTGCCGAGCAACACGGAAACCGCCTCACGACGGGCGACATCCGCCAGCGTCACGATCAGGTCGCGAAACGCGGCCAGCGAGGCGTTCTGCCTGGACGACAGCAGGCGGCCGTCCACCGCTGCCACGAGCTTCGTCCAGAGCGAATCCTGCGCGAAGGTTGCCGACAGACCGGCCAGCAGCGGCGGCAGGTTCAGATCGACCTGCGAGACATCGACCGCTTCGAGCGCGTCCATCACGCCTTTGCCGATTCCGCGCGCTGGGACGTTAATCACGCGCCTCAGCGCGATGTCGTCGTGCGGATTGAGAATCAGCTTCAGATACGACAGCGCGTCCTTGATTTCCCGGCGCTCGTAGAATCCGACGCCGCCGAGGACGACATACGCGATACCGGCGGCGCGCAGCGAATCTTCAACGGCGCGCGACTGCGCGTTGGTGCGATACAGCACCGCCGTCAGCGCCTTGTAGTCCTCTTCGAGTGTCTTCCTGACGATGCGCGTGATGTATTCGGCTTCTTCGAGCTCGTCGGATCCGCGGAAGAGACGAATCTTCGCGCCGCCCTTCAGGTCCGTCCACAACGCCTTCTTCTTCCGGTTGCGGTTGTTGGCGATCACCGCCGACGCGGCATCGAGGATGACCTCGGTCGAGCGATAGTTCTGCTCGAGGCGCACGATCTGCGCATCGGAGAAATCCGTCTCGAAGTCCATGATGTTGCGCAGGTCGGCGCCGCGCCACTTGTAGATCGACTGATCGGGATCGCCGACGACGGCAAGGTTGCGATGCTTGCCGGCGATCTGCTTCACCAGCAGGTATTGCGGGCGATTCGTGTCCTGATACTCGTCCACCATCACGTAGTGGAACTTGTGGGCGTAACGCTCACGAACGGCGGGGTTTTGATCGAACAGTTCCACAGTCGCCAGCAGGAGATCGTCGAAGTCGAGCGCGCTCGCGTTCTTCAGCGCCTTGATGTAACCCTCGAACAGCTTGCCGATCTCCTTGTCCTTCGCGTTCCAGGTGTTGGCGAAGCTGTCCGGGCCTTCCATCCGGTTCTTCGCGTGGCTGATGCGGCTCAGCACCATCCTCGGGTTGTACGACTCGGAATCGAGGTGATAGTCCTTGAGCAGCTGCTTGATGACCGCCTGCTGATCGGCGGAGTCGTAGATGGTGAAATCGCGGCTGAGGCCGATGTTGTGGGCCTCGCGGCGCAACAGGCGCGCGCACAAGGCGTGGAACGTCGACACCCACATGGCGCGGCAATCGGTCTCGAGCAGGCGCTCGACGCGCTCGCGCATTTCCTGGGCGGCCTTGTTCGTGAAGGTGACCGCCATGATCTGATCGGGATAGGCGATCTTCTCGGAGACGAGATAGGCGATGCGATGCGCGATGACGCGCGTCTTTCCCGAGCCGGCTCCTGCAAGGATCAGCAGCGGGCCATCAGTCTGTCGTACAGCGTCTTGCTGCGCAGGATTCAGCGAGGAGAGTAGATCCAACTCTCCTATTCTACCGTGACACTCTTAGCCAAATTCCTCGGTTGATCGACATCACAGCCGCGACGAACGGCGATGTAGTACGACAAAAGCTGCAACGGCAGAGAGATCACGACCGGCATCAACAGCCGATCCGTCGCAGGAACTGCGACAAGGCTGTCGCCTTCCGTCAGTAACTCCTTCAGCGTCGTGTCGCCTTTGGTCGTGATCGCGATGATCGAGCCGCCGCGCGCCTTGGCTTCCTGGATGTTGCCCTGCATTTTTTCGAACACGTGATCGTGCGTCGCAATGGCGACGACGGGCATCTGCTCGTCGATGAGCGCGATCGGACCGTGCTTCATCTCCCCCGCCGGATAGCCTTCGGCGTGGATGTAGGAGATTTCCTTGAGCTTGAGCGCGCCTTCGAGCGCGATCGGATAGTTGATGCCGCGGCCGAGATACAGGAAATCCGAGCGGGTGTGGAACTTCGCCGCGATCTTCTCCATCTGTTTCGAGATCTTAAGCGTTTCTTCGAGCACCTTCGGCAGTTGCATCAAGGCGGCGAGGTGGTCGCAGCGTTCCTTCTGAGTGGTCGTGCCACGCACTTCGGAGAGCTTCAACGCAAAGAGATACAGCGCGACCAGCTGCGTCGTGAACGCCTTCGTTGACGCGACGCCGATTTCGGGGCCCGCGTGCGTATGGATCGTGCCCTGTGCTTCGCGCGTGGCCATGCTGCCGACGACGTTGCAGATCGCAAGGCTGCGGGCGCCCTTTCCTTTCGCTTCGCGCAAGGCGGCAAGCGTGTCCGCCGTTTCACCCGACTGCGTGATCGCGACCGCGAGCGTTTTCTCGCTGATGATCGGGTTGCGATAGCGATACTCGGAGCCGTAATCGACTTCGACCGGCAGCTTTGCGAGCTCCTCGATCATGAACTTGCCGACGAGCGCGGCGTGCCACGAGGTGCCGCACGCGAGCAGGGTGATCTTGTCGATCGCCTTCAGGTCGGCGTCGGAGATCGCCATCTCGTTGAGATGCACTTGCCCGGTATCGAGCGAGGCGCGGCCCAGGATGGTTTCGCGCACGGCCGACGGCTGCTCGAAGATTTCCTTGAGCATGAAGTGCTTGTAGCCGGCCTTCTCCGCCGAGATCGGATCCCACGTCACGCGCGTCGGCTTGCGATCGACCAGCGTGCCGTCGATCGTCATGAACGAGACGCCGTGGTTGGTGAGCACCGCCATCTCGCGATCATCGAGGAAGACGACGTTGCGCGTATGGCTGAGGAGCGCCGGCACGTCGGAGGCGACAAAGTATTCTCCGTCGCCCATGCCGACGACGATCGGCGGGCCGTTCCTGACCGCCACCAGCTTCTCCGGATCGTCGGCCGACATGAGCACGAGCGCAAACAGTCCGCGCACGCGCTTCATCGCGCGCAACACGGCGTTCTCGAGGCCGTCGTTCTTCCACTCCTTCTCGACCAGGTGCGCGACCACTTCGGTGTCGGTCTCCGACACGAACTTGTGGCCTTCCGCGATCAGTTCGCGCTTGATTTCGAGATAGTTCTCGATGATGCCGTTGTGCACGACGACGATGCGGCCGGAGCCGTCGCGATGCGGGTGCGCGTTCTCTTCCGTGGGACGGCCATGCGTGGCCCATCGCGTGTGGCCGAGACCATACACGCCGGCGAGCGGCTTTCCCTGGATCGAATTTTCGAGGTTGATCAGCTTGCCGGCGCTGCGCCGCACTTCGATCGCGCCGTTCTGCACGACCGCGACGCCCGCTGAGTCATAGCCGCGGTACTCGAGGCGGCGCAACCCGTCCAGCAGGACGGGAACGACTGGTTTGGGACCGATGTATCCGACGATGCCGCACATATGTAGTTACCAGTTACCAGTTGCCAGTTGCCAGTTCACTTGGCCTTCTCAGCCTGACGCTTTGCAACCCAACCGTCCTTGTTTTCCTGACGGGCCCGGCCGATAGCCAGCGCGCCGGCCGGCACGTCCGTAGTGACCGCGGAGCCTGCTGCAATGTACGAGCCATCAGCCAAGGTAACCGGGGCCACGAGCGTGCTGTTCGATCCGACGAAGACGCCCGCGCCGATCACGGTCTGATGCTTCTTCTCGCCGTCGTAGTTGCAGGTGATGGTGCCGGCGCCAACGTTGGTTTTCGGGCCGATCGTCGCGTCTCCGAGATAGGCGAGGTGATTGGCCTTCGCGCCTTTGCCCATGTCGGTCTTCTTGAGCTCGACGAAGTTGCCGATGTGCACATCCTCGCCGACCTTCGAGCCCGGGCGGATATGCGCGAACGGGCCGAGGAACGCGCCGGCCTCGACTGTGGAATCCGTGACCACAGTGTGGTTTCGCACACACACGCGATCGCCGATGGTCGAGTTGACGATGCGCGCGCCCGAGTGGATTTCGCAGGCCCCGCCGATCTTGGTGTTGCCCTCGAGAAACACGCACGGGTAGATCACCGTGTCGGGCCCGACGACGACGTCGGCGTCGACGTACGTGGTCGCGGGATCGATCAACGTGACGCCGGCGGCCATGAGCTCTTCGTTCTTCTGTTGGCGGACCATGGTGGTGACCTCTCCAAGTTCGGCACGGCTGTTGATGCCGCGGATTTCGTCGGCGCGCTGGACCGTCCAGGTCGCGACGGCGCGCTTCTGCTTTCGATAGATGGCGATGAGATCGGGCAGGTAGTACTCGCCCTGTTTGTTCGAGGTGCCGATTGAATCGAGCGCGGCGAACAGCGGGGCGAGGTCGAACGCGTAGATGCCGGAATTGATTTCGGTAATCGCCTTCTGCGCGGTGGTGGTGTCGCGCTCCTCGACGATCTTCGAGATCTTCCCGCTCGTGCGGACGATGCGGCCGTAGCCGAAGGGCCGTGGGAACGTCGCGGTGATCACCGTGGCGGCGGCCGCGGCTTCCTGGTGCGTGGCGAGCAGCGCCTTCACTGAATCGACGCTGAGCAACGGCGCGTCGCCGGACAGGAGCACGACGGTGCCGCTCTTTCCTTCCAGGAGCGGCCGCGTTTGCAGCAGCGCGTGGCCGGTGCCGAGCTGCTGTACCTGCGTCACGAACTGGAGACGGCTCCGCTTCGCGAGCGACCGCTTCACCTCGTCGGCGCCGTGGCCGACGACCATGGTGATGCTCGCGGGCTGCAGCGCCGCGGCCGTCCTGACCACGCGCTCGATGATCGTGAGGCCGCTAATCTTGTGCAGGACCTTGGGCAGCTGCGACTTCATACGGGTGCCCTTGCCGGCGGCCAAGACGACGACGTGTAGGTCACTCACGCGCGTGGAATCCAATCCTTGATTTTAGTCTGAGGTTGAAATTGGTGCCTGGCACCGAATTCAATCTAATTCTGTCAATTAACCTATTTATTGCGTTCGATGATGTCGTAGACCTGTTTAGCCGTGAGTCCGAACCGCTCCCCGGTCTCCCTGGCGGTGTCTCTTTTGGAGCCAGTCGTCCTAGATTCTGTTATTTGACCAAATAACTCGACAACCTGTTCGTCTGTAACCTCGACGACCGGCTCCAGAGCGGGATCTGCGGGCGGAATCATGACGGTAAACTCGCCCTGGGGAGCTTCGAATCGCTCCAGAAGTTGGGCCGGAGTGCCAGTCACGAACTCCTCGTGGAGCTTGGTCAGCTCCCGACCGACAATAATTGGTCGATTAACCAAATTAACGAGCTCCTCAAGGGTCCTTTTGAGCTTGTGCGGGGCCTCGAAGAAGACCACCAGGCGGCGCTTGGCGGCATCAGTCAGCTCGGCGAACCATAACTTACGGTCTTTAGACCTAATTGGTGGGAACCCCAGGAACGTGAAGCCCTGAGATGAGATTCCTGAGGCCGAAATCGCGGCCGCCACGGCGCTCGCCCCGGGGATCGGTTCCACCGTAAATCCAGCTTCGCGGATGGCGGCGACCAGGGCTGCTCCGGGATCCGAGATTCCGGGAGTGCCGGCATCGGTCACCAGGGCGACCGACTCTCCTTTCGCCAATCGGGCAATGATCCGTTCAATACGTGCACGCTCGTTGTGCTCGTGGACGCTGAGGATCGCGGTTTCGATATCGAAATGGCGAAGCAGAATGCCTGTTCGACGCGTATCTTCGGCAGCGACGAGCTGGACCTGCTTGAGCACCTTGATGGCGCGGAGGGTGATGTCGTCGAGGTTGCCGATGGGCGTCGCGACGACGTAAAGCACGCCTTTGGAGTCGCGGGCCATCAGGGCATTCTAAGTTACCATTGCGGGATGGCTCTCCCTCGTTCTTAACCTCAGGAAGGCATGCACGCGGCTGAACCTTTACCCCACTTCGTAGACGATTACCTTTCATTCCTCTACGAGGTGCACCCCACCGGCGCCACGATGGATGGGGTTCATGTCCATGACGATCTGATCGAAGACTATCGCCGCTCCGCGATTGATACGCACGTGAGCGCGCTGGCAGGCTTCCTCCGTCGGCTGGACGGCATTCCCGTGGACACCCTCCCGACGCTCGAGCAGATCGAGCATCAGATCGTCGCGTCCAACATTCGCGGGCGCCAGTTCGAGCTCGAGGCGGTTCGTTCCTGGGAGAGAAACCCGCACGTCTACGCCGACACGCTCGCGTCGAGCCTCGCCGCGCAGGCGATCTTTACCTACGCGCCGGAGACCGAGCGCGCGCGCCGCGTGCTCTCGAAGCTGCGGCAGGTGCCGCGCCTGGTGCAGGCGGCACGCGACAACATCAAGGAGCCGCCGGCGATTTTCGTGAAGGTCGGCATCGACACCTGGCGCGGCGCGATGGCGTTCATCGACAAAGATCTCCCGCGGGCGTTTGCGAACGTCGACGACATGCACATGCTCGGCGATCTCGCCGATGCGTGCGGCGAAGCGGTGCAGACGATCGGCGCCTACGTCAACGATCTCGAGACCGAGATTCGCCCGAAGGCCAAGGGCACGTTCCGTCTCGGCCGCGATCGCTTCGAGCTGAAGCTGCGCCACGAAGAGGGCATCACGCTGCCGGTCGATCGCCTCCTCGCGATCGCAACACGCGAGCTGGCCGCGACGCAGGAGGAATTCCGGCAGGCCGCGGGCCGCTTGAACGGCGGCGATCCGATCGAAGCGTGGCGCAAGGCGAAGGACAAGCATCCAGCCGCCGGATCGCTCATCGCCACCGCGCGCGGACAGCTCGACGAATTACATACGTTCCTCTCGCGCACGCCGGTGATGTCGATGCCCGACGGCGGCAGCATCGCAGCGTCGCCAATCGTCGCGCCGACGCCGGAGTTCTTTCGATGGTCGTCGGCCAGCATGTGGACGCCGGGCCCGTTCGAATCGAAGCCGTCGCGCGCGATGTATTACCTGACGGACGTCGATCCGAAGTGGGAAGCCGATCGCAAGAGCGAGCACTTGCGCGATTTCAACCTGCCGACGCTGTGGTCGATCTCGATCCACGAGGTTTATCCCGGCCACTTCCTCCACTATCAGTTCCTCAAGAAAGTGGAGTCGAAGGTCCGCCGCTCGACCATGTTCGCGCCGGCGTCGTACATGGAAGGGTGGGCGCACTACTGCGAGCAGATGATGATCGAAGCCGGCTTCGGCCGCGGCGATCATTCGCTCAAGCTTGGACAGCTCGCCGAGTCGCTGGTCCGCCTCGCGCGCTTTGTCGTCGGCATCCGGCTGCACACGGAAGACTGGTCGGTGGAGCAGGGCGTGCGCTTCTTCATGGAACAGGCGTTCCTCGAGGAATCGAGCGCGCGCCGCGAAGCGGAGCGGGGCACGTTCGATCCCACATACCTGGTGTATTCAGCAGGGAAGTTGATGATGCTGAAACTGCGCCATGATTGGTACGAAGAGCAGGGCGGGAAACCCTCACTGCGCAACTTCCACGACACGCTGCTCGCGCACGGCTCGGCTCCGTTCTGGGCGTTGCGGAAGTTGATGCTGGAATCGCACAACGATTCGGTTCTGGAATAGAAGGAACTTATGCCGCTCTACGAATACCAGTGCGAAAAGTGCGCGCATCGTTTCGAAGTGATTCAGAAATATTCTGATGCGCCGATCGCGATCTGCCCGAAGTGCGGCGGACCGGTGATGAAGCTGTTGTCGTCGCCGGCGATTCAGTTCAAGGGCAGCGGCTGGTACATCACCGATTACGCGAAGTCGGGAAGCAGAGACAGCAAGGACAGCAAGGACCACGCGCCCACGAGCTCGTCTTCGTCCTCGTCTTCAGAAACGAAGACGGAAACGACGTCCGAGACAAAAGCCGAATCAAAGACCGACAGTAAGCCTTCTACTTCAGAGTCTTGAGGTACTCGCGAAACGGTCCTGCGAGATCGGGCCGCTTCATCGCGAAATAGACGCTCGCCTTCAGGAATCCCAGCTTGTTGCCGGTGTCGTGACGAACACCGTCAACTTCGTACGCGTAGATCGGCCGCGACTTCAACAGGTGCCGCAGGCCATTCGTCAGTTGAATCTCGCCTGACTTGTCTTTCTTGGTCGCGTGAAGCGACGCGAAGATATCCGGCGTCAGGATGTAGCGGCCGATGATCGCCAGATCCGACGGCGCTTCATTTCGCGGCGGCTTCTCGACGAGATCCTTGACGCGATACACGCCCTTGCCGAGATCCGGCGCGGCCTCGCCGGCGATCACGCCGTAGTTCGAGACCTGGTCCATCGGCACGCGCTCGACGGCGAGCACCGGTCCGCCGGCGCGATCGAACACGTCGATCATCTGCTTCAATGCCGGCGGCGTCGCATCGATCACATCGTCTGCAAGGATGACGGCGAACGGCTCGTTGCCGACGATCGTTTCGGTGACGAGCACGGCGTGGCCAAGCCCGAGCGGCTCGCCCTGCCTGACATATGAGAGCTGGATCAGGTTCGAGATCTTGCGGACCTCGTCGGCGACGTCTTTTTTGCCGCGGCTCTCGAGAAAGGCCTCGAGCTCTTTCGAGACGTCGAAGTGATCCTCGATCGCGTTCTTGCCGCGGCCGGTGACGACGACGATGTTGGGGACGCCGGAGTGGAGCGCTTCCTCGACGCCGTATTGAATCGTCGGCTTGTCGACGAGCGGCAGCATCTCCTTGGGTAGCGCCTTGGTGGCGGGGAGAAAGCGGGTGCCGAGGCCGGCGGCGGGGAAGACGGCCTTACGGACCAACGAGCTCATTCCCATTAGAATAGTTCACGTCGGCCCTACATATGCTTGATCCCACTTACGTTCGCGACAACCTCGAAGCGGTGCAGACCGGAATGGCGAACCGCGGCCTCAACGTGACGGCCGAGTTGCAGCAGCTCGCCACGGCCGAATCGCATCGCCGGCGGCTGATTCCAACGATCGAAGGATTGAAGCGCGAGCAGAATTCGTCGGGCGATCAAGTGGCGCGCGCGAAGCGCCAGGGGCAGGACGCCTCACACCTGTTCGAGGCCAGCAAGCAGCGCGCCGGGAAGATCAAGCAGCTGGAGTTCGAGCTCGATAGCGCCGAGCGCCAGCGCACGGTGCTGCTCGAAGCGCTGCCGAATCTTCCGCACGCGAGCGTTCCCGTCGGCAAGAGCGCCGCCGACAACGTCGTCGTACGCACGTGGGGCGAGCCGCGCACGTTCGATTTCGAACCGAAAGCGCATTGGGATCTCGGTCCCGAGCTCGGCATCATCGACTTCGAGCGCGCGACGAAGATTTCAGGGACGCGTTTTGCGTTCTTGATGGGCGCCGGCGCGCAGCTCGAGCGCGCGCTGATCAACTTCATGCTGTCGCTCCACACCAACGAGCACGGCTACACCGAAGTGCAGCCGCCGTTTCTCGTGCAGTCGGCGACGTTGTATGGAACGGGGCAGCTGCCGAAGTTCGAGCAGGATCTGTTCAAGATCGCCGGCGAGTGGGATTTGTATTTGATCCCGACCGCGGAAGTGCCGGTCACGAACCTGTTTCGAGGCGAGATTCTCGACGGCAAGAGGCTGCCGTTGAAGTACACGGCCTACACGCCGTGCTTTCGCAGCGAAGCCGGATCGTACGGCGCCGACACGCGCGGCTTGATCCGGCAGCATCAGTTCGACAAAGTCGAGCTCGTGAAGTTTGCGACGCCGGAGACGTCATATGACGAGCTCGAGAGCCTGACCGCGAATGCAGAAAAGATTCTGCAGTTGCTCGGCCTGCCGTATCGCACGGTCGTGCTGAGCACCGGCGACATGGGGTTCTCGGCGGCGAAGACCTACGACATCGAGGTGTGGCTGCCGAGCCAGAACGGCTATCGCGAGATTTCGTCCTGCTCGAACTGCGAGGCGTTCCAGGCGCGCCGCGCCAGCATCAAGTTCCGTCAGGAAGGGACGGGGAAGGCGGAGCACGTCCACACGCTGAACGGATCCGGACTCGCGGTCGGGCGAACGTTGATCGCGGTTCTGGAGAACTATCAGCAGAAGGACGGCTCGGTTGAGATTCCCGAGGCGCTGCGGCCGTTCATGGGCGGGAAGGCAGCGATCGCGAAGGGGTAACTGGCGGAGAGGAAGGGATTCGAACCCCTGGAACCCGTGAAGGTTCAACGGTTTTCAAGACCGCCGCTATCGACCACTCAGCCACCTCTCCGCGCTTGTTATTTTACCTGCTTGTCCTTCGCCTAGAATGAAGTGTGCGGATCCTGCTCTTTGTTCTGCTTGCCACAGCAATCGCATGCGGCCGCACTTCGACTGACGACGATTTTCCCGAGGTTCCTCCGATGGCTGACAGCGGCATCAAGCAGTTGCAGATGGATGACACGAAAGTCGGCACTGGCGCCGAGGCGCGGCCGGGGCGCGTGGTCCGCGTGCATTACACGGGCTGGTTGTACGACGCCACGAAGCCTGACAAGCGCGGCCAGAAGTTCGACAGCTCGAAGGATCGCAACGATCCGTTCGAGTTTCCGCTCGGCGGCGGGCAGGTCATTCCCGGATGGGACACGGGCTTTGCCGGCATGAAGGTGGGCGGCACGCGCGTGCTCACCATTCCGCCCGACATGGGCTACGGCGCCCACGGCGCGGGCGGCGTGATTCCGGGCAATGCGACGCTCGTGTTTGAGGTGGAGCTGCTCGAAGTGAAGTGAACTGCAAACACTTCGGCGTTTGCGGTGGATGTACGCTGCCTGGCGTACCGTATGCCGAGCAGCTTGCACGAAAGCGGCAATTTCTTTCGCGGCTGCTTGGCATCGACGTCCCTCCTTTTATTCCGTCTCCATCTGAATCCGGTTTTCGCAGCAAGGTCGCGTTCGTCTTTGGACATGGCGTGATGGGCCATTACGCACTCGGTTCCCAGCGCATTGTCCCGATCGAGGAGTGTCCCGTTCATCACGAAAGGGGAAACCGTATTGCCTTTGGCATCGCTTCCGCCTTCGCTCGCTCCGCGAGCTTCGGCGGGACAAGCCCGCTGCTTCGACATGTCATCGTGAGGACGACTGCCGACGGCCGCGAGGCAACGGCGATGCTCGTTGTCCGGAGAAATGACAAGGCCTTACGTGCTCCCGTGAAGCGGTTTCTCGCATCGCCTGACAGGCCGGAAGGATTCTTCGTCAACGTTCACGACAGACCAGGGCCGTACCTGGTCGGCGACGAGACGATCAAGATCGACGGCCGCAGCCACGTGAAGGAAGTCGTCAACGGCGTGTCGTACCTGGTGTCGCCGACGGCGTTCTTTCAAACGAACGTGGGCGCGGCGGCGATCCTGGTGAAGCTGGTGCTCGAGGAACTCGGCAAGCCTCGACGCGTGCTCGATCTGTATTGCGGCAGCGGTCTGTTCGCCCTGCAGATCGCGAAGGCCGGGGCGGCAGTGACCGCGGTGGAGGAGAATCGCCAGGCGATCGGCGATGCGGAAGCCAACGTCCGCATCAATCGGCTTCCGCCGGGGCAGATTCGCTTCATCGCCTCTCGGGTCGAAGACGCCCTGGCGAGGGTCGCGAAAGATTCATGGGATACGGTCGTCCTCGATCCGCCGCGCCAGGGTTGCCCGCCCGAGGTGATCGCCGGCGTGTTCGAACGCATCCGGCCGGCGCGTGTCGTCTACGTGTCGTGCGGACCCGATGCGCTCGCGAAGGAATTGCCGGTTATCCTCAAGGCCGGCTACCGCGTCAGGCGCGTGCAGCCTGTTGACATGTTTCCCCACACCGATCACATTGAGACCGTGATGGCCTTCGAGCGCGAATGATTCGCGCCTCCCGCATTCTCGTCATTACTTCGACGGTCCTGGCGGCCGTGGCCGAATCGTTTCTCGCCTCGACCTATACGCCGCAACTGTTCTGGACGGCGGTCGCGGGCTTCGCGCTCATGCTGATCGCCGGCCGGCTGTGGCGGGCTGTCGCGATGCCTGTCTTGATGGCAGCTCTGTACCTGACGCCA
>Ga0193741_1000266_pt1 | contig 14910 bp, 18 predicted proteins | sample L2s2metaG_FD_143059 | JGI IMG/M metagenome (GOLD analysis project Ga0193741, IMG submission 143059) | Soil microbial communities from a riparian zone of the East river system, Colorado, United States - L2s2 | ecosystem: Environmental > Terrestrial > Soil > Riparian zone | place: USA: East River...
TAGAAATTCCTCAAATTAGTAATGATACTGGTTCTAGCAATGATACCGGTACAGGAGATCGACAAACACCTCCTGAGCAAGTAAACAACCCTCCACAGGCATCTGGTCAAAGTATATCTGTAGATCAGGACAAGCAAGTTGATATTACACTTGAGGCCACGGATCAAGACAATGATCCATTACAGTTTGATATTTCGGCGGATCCGTCACAGGGCAGCCTAACAGAGTTTGATAACGTTAAAGGAACAGTTACCTATGTGCCCAAAGAAGGCTACTTTGGAGATGACAAATTCAGTTTCAAAGTTACCGATGATAAGGGATCTGAAAGTAATGCAGCGGATGTAAATGTAAATGTTAATGAAGTAACACCGCCTTCACAAAACCAACAAAATGAAGAAAACAATATTGTTGAGAATGATAATAACACTACCCAAGTTGAAGGAAATACAAATACAAACACTCAGGTTCTAGTACAGCCCAACCAGGCTCCAAAAGCTGACGCCGGCAATAATCAAAAAGCAGTGGTAAATACTGAAGTCAAGCTTGATGCAGGCGATAGCAGCGACCAAGAAGGGGAAATCGTATCATATAAATGGGAACAAACAGACGGCCCAGAGGTAGATCTTAAAGATTCCGACAAGAAAGTTGCTGCTTTTGATGTTCCAGAATCAGCTGCAGGTTCAAAACTTGTATTCAAACTGACAGTTACCGACGATAAGGATGATACCGGAGAAGATGAAGTTACTGTAGATGTAGAGCAGATTCCACAAGATGAATCGGATTCTGAAGACGAATCCAATTAACTACTCTATTTTTTCTGAACGGGAACAGTACAATTCTCAGCCAGTCAATAACTAAAAATGTTGATGCGATATATGACACAACTATACATTTACAAGGTTCAGTAATTTGGTATTGAACATTAGGCAGACAAAAAACTCTTAATAGCCTGGATATCTATTGATTTTTGGAATTTGTTTTCAAATCGGAGTAATGCGGAGTTGTCAAATTCAAATCTCGTGACATTCTCAATAATTATTCCGACTTATAATGAGTCTGAGAATATTTTACGACTCATTAGTGAGATTGAAAAAAATTTATCAACGTCTGATTTTACTGAAATTGTGATAGTAGATGATAATTCTCCAGACGGAACAGGAAAACTAGTAGAGAATTACATAAATCAACAGGATAATAAGAATCAAAAGGAGGTCCAGGCAAATACTGCAAATTGCAAGGTAAAAATAGTTCATCGAACTGGAAAAAATGGACTAATACCTGCAATAATGGATGGGGTTAAACAGTCCAGTGGCAGGACTGTGATAGTTATGGACGCTGATTTTTCGCATCCTCCAGAGGTAATACCCAAAATGATGCAGGAATCTAAAATGAATCCAAATTCTATCATTATTGGATCAAGGTATGTTGAAGGCGGAAAAGTAGTTGGTTGGCCAAAGAAACGAAAGCTTCTGAGTTCGGGTGCCTCATTTCTAGCACGCGTTGGATTAAACGTAAGACGTGTCAAGGATCCTATGTCTGGGTTGTTTGCACTCCCTCGTGAATTAATAGAAAATATATCAATTGACACCAAAGGTTACAAAATACTATTAGAGATTTTGGTAAAAAATAAGGAAATACCAACAAAGGAAATTCCTTTCACGTTCATTGACAGGCGGTCTGGAAAGAGCAAGATGGATAATGGTGTAATACTGAATTACGCTAAAGCTATATGGCAATTATATAGACATGGTCAGAAATCGGGTCATGTTACTATCGATGAAAAGGTAAACAAGAGGTCCGTCCTCTTCCTTTCAAAGGTGGGGCGCTACTATACAGTCGGCATTTCTGGACTTGTAATTAACTATCTGGTCTCATTTCTTCTGGCTAATGATGTGGCCAATTCTATTCGATTGTTATCAAACGTATGGTACCTCGAAGCTTCCATTATCGGTGCTGCAATCTCTTCAACATCCAACTTCTTTTTCAACAAGTACTGGACCTTTGAGGACAGGCGATTTGATGTACGGTCTACTGCAAAACAGTATGCTTCTTTCATTGGCATGAGTGCAATTGGATTGGTTATTCAAATTGCAATACTGTATTTCATGGTTGAGAATTTTGTACCATATCGTACTTCTTTGATAGTGGCAATCGCTGTCGCCACTACAATTAACTTTATACTGAATAAGAAATTTACATTCAAGGAAAAAGTTTGGGCATAAGCAGTATCTTTCTATTGAATTATGCTATCATGTATGAGCAGAAATTGATATACTAAATTATAGTAACGTGGTTAAAATTTATCACGGTCTATATAACATGAAATTGTATTTCCTAAATTAGTTGTACAAATTTCAATGCGTAGATAATTGCCAGTGCTGAACTTGCAATTATCATATGTCTCCATGGCATAGCGCGTAATCTTGGACCCTGCAATTTAATCTGGTGATTATCAACTATATGGGTAATGTAATCTCTTAATTTTTCATTCCATATATTATATTCAATTTTGTGTTTCCTGAGTATGGACTCTATCTCATAAACAACAGGTGCCCTTACAGATCCTATATGTTGAATATACCGTCGAGAAATTTCTACCTCGGCTTTTATTGCAATAAATCCCTGCTGTATATCCAAAAGGCGGAGATGCATTTCCCAAGGATACTTGAGTTTTTTGGAAAATCCGCTTCCTATCTGTGTTGGTTTCTTATTTTCAAATTTTACCTTTTTGAAACCTTCAGCAAACAATGTCCTTATCAAATCTTCTTTCTTAATTTTAACCATGAGACTCAAATGATCGAACTGAATTTCTTCGTGGCGAATCAATTCACTTAGACCCTTCAGCAAATTAATGCGTCTAGGATAACTAGTCAGGAATTCCGACATCCTACTAACTAAGATGATGCACTACATGTAATATTAAAATGCTATGGAAATAGACAATTTTCTGAAAAATCATAAGAAAGGAGTATTTCTAAGGTAAATGTCTATTTTTGGATTAACAGTCATGTCCTTCATGCTCAATGAACGTTTAGTCTCTCTGACGTTTGCTCCCCTTATGACTACCAGTGGAATTGATTCATTGCTCTCTCCCATCATAAATACGCCAATAGTGGCCAAACAATCCGCTGTGGCTTTAAAAGTCACCTTTAGTTTTTTTCCATAAAGATCCGTCTTGCCTCTTTCATCATCTACAGGATAAAATCCAGAAACTCCAATAGCAATTCCAGTACATCCTATCCTTGTAGGCATTAATCTGCTATCTGAAATAACAATTCCAATTTTTATTCCATGTTTTTTAAGAAATTCCTTGCGTAATTCGTTGGCTGTCTTGAAGCTGTCTTTAGGGTACAGTACTATTTTGCCTTGGGGGCAGTTAGATTTGTCAATTCCTGCATTAGGAGCTATCATCCCATCGTTGATAGTTAGCAAGAAACCTGGAATCCCAGAAACTACATAGTCAGATTCTTGCAAAGTGACTTGTGCGATTCTCTCATCCATTTTGAACTTTAAAGCAAGCTCTCTTGCCCTTTTACTCACCTTAACATTCTTCAAATCAATAAGGGACCTTTCGCTCATAGAAATAAATTTGCTTGAGATAACCAGAATATCATCGGTCAGAAACTGAAATTTAGAATCAACTATTGTTCTAAATAGATCGAATCCTTCGTCTTTTTTTGGAATCTTTATTGGTAAAATTTCCATTTATTTATAAAGAACTAACTCACAATATTTGTGTTCAGGAAAAATTATTAAAGTCAAAGAAGGATTTAGGTTGATCTTCAAGATATGAATATTACAGAGAAAATAATTGCACGTGCTTCGGATAAGAATACGGTTAGTCCTGGCGATGTAGTTTTCGGCAATGTAGACAAGTTAATGATCCACGACGTTTCTGGTCCTGGAGTAATCAAGGTATTTGAAGAATGGTCCAAAAGAGGAATCCAGCTAGAAAAAGTATGGGATGCAGACAAAATTTGGATTTCTGAGGACCATTTCGTACCTTCTGCAGATAGGATCTCTGCAGAAAATATATCAAAACTTACGGATTGGGCAAAAAAATTTGGGATTAAAAAGCACTTCAAATATGGACTTGGCCAGTATGGAATTTGTCATACACTTTCACATGAGGAGGCCTTGGTTCTACCCGGAGAGTTCTATGTTGGAGGTGACTCTCATACTAATACTACTGGTGCTCTTGGAGCATTGGCAGTGGGCTTGGGTCATACTGACATTGCTTATGCAATGATGCATGGACGGATTTGGTTAAAAGTACCTGAAACAATGCTCTTTAAACTCGTTGGAAAAAAACCACCTCACATTATGGCCAAAGATATCATATTGAAAATAATAAGTGATATTGGAACTGATGGAGCAAATTACAAGACTATGGAATTTGCCGGAAATGCAGTAAGTGAAATGAGTATGGAAGAAAGACTGACACTTACAAACATGACTACAGAGGCTGGTGCAAAAAATGGTATCATTGAACCAGACGCTGTTACGGATGAATACATCCGTCAGAGGACTGCAAATCCATACAAGCCTATTTCGGGAGATGACCCAAATTATCTCGAAGAGTATACTTATGAAATAGAAAAACTTGAACCAACTGTGGCAAAGCCATATTCACCGCAAAATGCGGCAGCTGCCAGGGAATTGCAAGGTGTTGAAGTGAATAAAGCGTATATAGGATCCTGTACTGGTGCCAAATTGGAAGATTTGAGATCAGCTGCTCAAATACTAAAAGGGAAGAAGGTGAAGATACGAACTGAAGTTTTACCCGCTGCTCAATCAATATATCTTAAGGCTATGAAAGAAGGTTTAATTGAAATCTTTATGGAAGCCGGGGCAGTTGTAGGTCCCCCTACATGTGGTGCCTGCTGCGGAGCTCACATGGGAATTTTGGCCAAGGATGAAATATGTGTCAGCACCACCAACCGGAATTTTCCAGGACGAATGGGTCATGTTGAATCACAAACATATCTAGCGTCACCTCTAGTGGTTGCTGCTTCCGCCCTCACAGGAAAAATAACTGACCCAAGGGACATAGCAAAATGACTCTAAAAGGCACTGTTCACAAATATAGTAAAAATAACATAGACACGGATGTGATACTTCCAGGCCCCTATCTCAAGATCCATGATCATGCTGAATTATCAAAACATGCCATGGAAGGAATTGATGCTAACTTTTCAAAAAAGGTCTCAAAGGGGGATTTTCTACTTGCAGGTAATAACTTTGGATGTGGATCAAGCAGGGAACACGCACCTATAGCTCTTTCACATTGCGGAATCAATGCAGTTATTGCTCCTTCGTTTGCTCGAATCTTCTATCGAAACTGTGTTGACGGTGGGTATTTGCTCCCACTGGAAGTAGAAAAATCTACATTGGAGCAAATTTCAGACAAGGACTCGCTTGAAATTGACATTGAAAAAAATGAAATTCATGACGTTTCAATTGGAAAAAAATTCTCAATCTTGCCATTTCCTCCATTGATTAAAAAAATAATTGATTGTGGGGGTTTGATGTATTATAAAGAATGAAGAAAAGAAAGGGTAAACTAGAGGAAATATTGAGTAAGGCAAAGTTTTACGATGATATAGATCTTTACCAAGTTTCTTACCGCAATTTCGATAGTATAGTAAGTGTGACACTCAAAGAATTCATATTTCTATCTTCAAATTTTGAATCGATTCCTTCAAGTAGGATAGTTGAAATAAAAAAAGGTTCAGATGTGATATACTCAAAATCAAGTCTGCAGGGAGATTAGTAACGGATTTGTCGTTTGATATTCTAAATGCAATTTACTCATTTTGCAAATACCATCCTCTTGGCAGTAATAGTTTCATGAATGGTTTTTCTCCAATATGCGTAGCATATCTCCAAATTCTTTGATTGGCAAACTTGTCAAAATCATTGCTGATTCTTTTTAAGGCCTTTAATTCATTTTCGAGCAAATTCTTACTTGTCCAAATTGAATTTTGACATGAGAATTTACAATTACCATCAAGCTCTACATTCGTAACGCCCTCTTTTATAACAGGATATGCACGACATGAAAGTGGTCTGGTGTCGTATATTTGACAGTTAAAACCCCCGTGGGGCGAGCGATTCTTACTGTCAGTATCAAGGAATGGGCAATAATCTCCATTGATTTTGCCCATAAGCTGATAGGCAATTACATGACGAGGACCATTTAATTTCTTATTAAAACCAATTCCTAATCTTGGTAATATAGTAATTTTAAGATTGTAGGATTCAGCCATATTTTCAATTTCATTTTTTTCTACGGGTAATAATAGAACACCTATTTTTCCGTAATCAACTGAGGGAAAATACTGGCGATATATGCAACAATCAGAACAATCCTGCACACAATGAAATTCTCTAAGCATACTGGGAGCCTAGATTTTTTATTAAAGAATGCTCAACGCTATTGCTATCTATCTGGTTCTTATTTTGAAATTTTACGTCATAAATGGTCTTGAATCTTTTAAAGATGTTAAGTTCAAAATCGGGACTGTTTCTCTTATACACATTCTCGTTGTTTTCTGTCTTATCCTTGTCATTGGTTTTATTTTCCACGGACTTGTAAAGTGAAAACCGCAATATTGTTTTTTGATCAAAGTTTTCTTTGAAACGCAGATAGTTTTGTGTCAATTGGTTCTTCTTAAAAAAACCCACATTTTCTTTTGACAATAGATTCTTGCCCTGTTGATATAAAATGAACCAGTAATAATCTCCATCTTCAATAAATCTCAAAACTATTTGGTCATCAGGCCACCAGTGTATGTTTTCATTCCATACTTTTATTGCCAGTTTCCTATCACTATAAAGTATCAGGACATTCATGACAATGTCTGTATATCTATAACCCACTCCTACAAAATCTGAAATCCATTTTTTCTCCATATTCTCTATTTTATGAAAACCATAACCTAAACTTATCTGACATTTCACATCCTTACTACTATATTTTGATAGATATTGAAACGTCAGTAGGTTGTAAAGACTGACAATTGAAACGTTATTTGTTCTTGTATGAAATTTCAGACTTGCCTCAGAGGGATAACGTAAATGGTCATCATTGGCAAGAGTTGTATTTGTGATAAATTAATTAATAATTTAAAGTTTAAGAATTGACTCTATGTTTTTTCCACAGCCTCGATGTGGCATTCATGACCCCTGTGATTCTTATCTATCTCTAAAGCCTCCTCATCCGTGATTGGGAATTTTTCATAGCTCAAATTTGCCTCGCCTTCCTTTTCTAAAATAATCTGTTTGCACTCGTCACATATCAGTTGGAGGAATATTTTACCCACATCTAGACTAAAATAATTAGGATATTTAGACCATTGCCAGTCCTTCCAAGAATGGGCCACAATTTCTAGAAAGCCCAACACATCTAGAAATTAGCCAGTCAATTGATCTATTGCGATTATATTTCGACTTTATTGAATTGACTTGGAGACTCTCTTATTCTGGTGTCTTAAATAGAGTAGATATGTGAGCAGAATAAAAACTACAGAGGTTGAAACGTAAGCAATATCGATAAGATAGTCCTTTTCATTAATAATTCTGCAAGGGAATTCTCCATTTGTGCAACCAGCCGTAAAAAAAATCACATTCCAAATTGAATGTGATGCTATTGCAAACCACCCTTTTCCCGAAATCCAGGTTCTGACGCTAGCAAAAATAGACGGAGTTACAAACAGCCATGTCAAATATGCAAGAGTACTGACCTGCACCGTTGGAGTGTTTAAGATGTGCAGAGAAGCCCAAACAATACCTCCTGCTAGGGTCACCAGGCTATTTCCAGTTAGGTAAAACGGTATCCCGAAAAACAACGTCTCTTCAAAGGGACCTGCAAAAATTACTGAGACCACAGTTAGTGGAATTGTGGGTTCGCTGTAGTCATTTACTACCATGTTAACAACTATCGATCCTATCACCATGATAGCGAATCCTATCAAGTGATAGAACAAAATCATGATTGTTAGGTAGTATACAGAATTTCGTCTATACTTTGAAATCCATGTAAGGGGATTAAGATCGTTCTTCAGGTCAGAGTATATCGTATTGTGTTTCGACAATTAGGATGATAAGGATGTGAGAAAGGTGACGATATTTACACGTTGTGTCATTTATTATGTTAATGAAATTTATAATAAAGATGAGTTACTTTCTGTTACGAAATATTCTTTTCAAGCTCTTCTATTGTACTTAATGGTAGAGAACAAGAAAAATCCTTACAAACAAACGCAAATTCTCTATTGTTATTTTTGGTGTTATTGTTAATTGATTTATTCTTAAAATAAGGATACTTGTCAAGTTCCGATAATGCGGATTGGTTGACAATTGCCGTAATCGCATTTGGAAGGAATTTCTTGTTCAGGTAGTTACCAAGTTCTGAATTTTCTCCGTATTTTATTATGGATATTTCCAGTGGTGTCTTCATTCTAAGATATATTGCCGAGAGTAATTGACCAAATCCAAAGGGATTTCCTGTAGCAGGTTTTGACATCCTTTTAATCATCTGGTCTGCTTTTGTGAGAAAGTCCTCTTTTTGAGTGTAATAATACAACTTTATCAAATTGGAGGTGGCTATGGAATTCCCACTGGGTATTGCAAGATCATAATGGTTTTTTGTTCTTACAATTAGCTTTTCGTTGTCATCGGGAGTAAAGTAAAAATCATTTGTTTTTGGATCCCAGAAATGTGCTATCATTGAATCAGTATATTCTATAGCTCTTTTAAGATAGTAAGACTTTGAGTCTACACTAAATAAATTAATTAAAGCATCAACATAGAAAGCATAATCATCTAAGTATCCAGAAATTTTGGAAACTTTGTTGAAAACTCTATTTAATCTGCTTCCACTATTTTTTAGATTACTTTCAATAAAGCTCACAGCTTTTTGCGCATTTTCAAGGTAAGTTGAATTGCCCGTCACTTTGTAACCGCTAATGAATCCTGAAATCATCAGCCCGTTCCAAGAAGTCAAAATCTTTCTATCTGTTCCGGGTTTGATTCTTTTGAGCCTTATTTGGTATAATTGTTCTAGGGAGGACTCAAGCTTCTCGTTTATCCATTCTTGACTCTTGGAATATCTTTCTGCGAGTCTTTTAATAGAGGTGTATTTGTTTAAAATATTTTTACCTTCAAAATTACCTCCTTGGGTAACTCCAAAACGATCTGTAAAAATCTCAAAAACTTCACTATCCAATATTTTTTTCAGATCCTTATATGACCACAGATAATACTTGCCCTCTTCACCTTCAGAATCGGCATCCTGTGAGGAATAAAAAGCTCCTTCATTTGATGTCATCTCTCTTTGAACAAATCTCAGTATTTTTTCAAGCACACTCGAATAGTTAGGATTTAAAGTTATCGAGAACAGTTCAGAATAAAGCGCAGATAAAAGTGCATTATCATATAGCATTTTTTCAAAATGTGGCACTAGCCATCTTTGATCAGTTGAGTAACGCGCAAAACCCCCACCAACGTGATCATGTATTCCGCCTGAATCCATTTTATCGGCTGTAAAGTTTACAAAATCTCTGTATTTGGTAATTCCTGAATAATCATATGCTCTTAATAAGAAAAGCAAGTTTGATGCATTAGGAAATTTTGGAGCACTTCCGAATCCTCCATACAAATTATCTGCTAGTTGTAGTAAAGTTACAGCCGCTTCATTTATTATTGTTTTTTCCACTTTTGTTTCTGTATCGCTTACTATATCAGTAGCAGATTCCCTTAAGGCAGTAACAAATTCTTGACTAGAAGAATCTACTTCGTTGCGTCTATTTTTGTACCCATCCGCCAATCTTAATAGTATTGTTCCAAATCCTGGTAAACCATGTCTATTTTCATTTGGAAAATATGTTCCTATGTAAAAAGGTCTTTGATCAGGAGTCAAGAAAGCCGATAGTGGCCAACCTCCGGTTCCAGTATACATTTGACACGCCCTCTGATAAATATCATCAATATCTGGTCTTTCCTCTCTGTCTACTTTGATGTTTATGTAGTGTTCATTCATGATTTTGGCAATATCATTGTCTTCAAATGATTCATGCGCCATTACATGACACCAATGGCATGAACTGTATCCGATACTCAGGAAAATTGGTTTATCTTCCTTCTTGGCTCTCTCTAAGGCATCCTCATTCCATCCATACCATTCAACAGGATTATATGCATGCTGAAGAAGATAAGGACTGGTTTCATTAACAAGACTATTGGGTTTATTTCGGCTATTTTGAGTATTACCCACAAATCAATAGTTGTGAATATGATATTTAGACCCTTTCTTTACTGCATTCAAAATGGGTAGAACTATGTTCATTTAGAGTTTTTCAACTGAAAAGGGTTTAATTATAATCTGAATCATAATACCTGTATATAGTTGGTGCGATTCCATAACAACAAGAAGGGCATTAGAATTCTTGCAATAGCAGAAAGTTTTCAAAAACACGACAGAAAATCAATTTTAGCAGGCATTGTTATGCGACGTGATCTAGTGGTGGATGGAATCATTTATGCCGATACCATTGTTGGCGGAAATGATGGAACAAATAAAGTTCTTGCAATGATTGATAGTCTGGGCAGAACGGATATCAATTGCGTTCTTCTTGGAGGATTAATAATTAGTTTATTCAATATCATTAGGGGTAAACACATTAATGAAATGACTAAAATTCCAGTCATAGCAATTTCATACAGGAGATCGCCGGGGCTCCAAGGATCTATTCATGGCGTTGATGAGAAGGTAAAGATAAAGGACTATTTGAAGCTTGAAGAGCGAAAACCATTGACATTGTGGACCGGAAAAACAATATTCGTTCGTCATTGGGGACTCGAATTTGCCGATGCTTCAAATTTACTCAACGCCCTGGTAATTCAGGGAGCTAAACCAGAACCTTTACGACTAGCTGCACTGGCGGCAAGGGCTTATCGCAATTATATCCGGTAATAGTTACGAAAATATTTTTTTATAGATTTCTCCGAATCGGTACCAATTTAAAACTCTATTTATTTCCTAATTACCTTCCTTAGATTTTGATGTTGATTTTGGTGTATATCGTATGTACGCATCATAAAAAATTTCGTTTCCATGACCAGTTACTGTATGCAAAAAAGAGATATCAATTACGACCTTTGTTTCATTCTCTAAAAAATTATTTATATCCTGCTCAAGCCCATGCGGTTCATAAGATCTCATGAATTTTATTCTTTCCTTTGGCATATTTTGATATAATGGAAAAAACGGAAGTATATCAATATTTTTAAAAGAATAACTGTAATCGACTTTATTGATTGTAACCCGCTTTAAAGGCTAAATTTCAAGCAATATTGTTTGAGAATTCTATGCTCTATTCAACAGTTCCTTTTCTTTTTCTTTGACTATGGGCTTTACTTTGTTCATGATAATCTGGTGAAAATTCTTTGTAGTTACATCCAAAGTAAAAATGATGACAAAGCACAGGTGATTTCTAGAATCCGTTATTGGAATTGTGATCCTTAATAATTTCTCATAGCTTGAACACGTATAATCGATTTTACCTAATATTGACTGCCACCTTATTCTGGTGTACTGTCTGGTGACAGCAGCAAGCGCATATTGTGCAGTTTGCTCTTCATTGAGTAATGGTTTAATTCCTTTTCTTTCCGAATATGCCATTATTGTTCCATGATGATCTACAATGGCTGCAAACCTGATGTTTTTATCGGAATTTGCTATTGTTTCACAAAGTGATTTGAAGAAATTTGTCACAGGTAGAAACTGAATTTCCGGTATAATAAAGCTTAAGTATAGAACTCGAGGTTTTGGTTATGCTTAATAAATATTGGATAGTCAAGCAAATCAAAAAAATAAATAACATATTTTTCTCCTTATTATCAAATACGATGGTCGATTTGGCTTCCAGAAGAACACTTGCGATTGACTTAGATTCAGTACTTGCAGATACAATGGTTATTTGGGTCGAAGAATTCAACAAACGAAACAATTCGAGTATAAATAAGGACAATATTATTTCCTGGGACATTTCAAAAACCCTTGAAATTTCTATTACTGAGGTTTCAGACATATTTACATGCATTTGGGATAAGCGCTGGAAAGATATACCTTCAACAGAACCATCTATTGGTAATATTGTATCGAACCTTCATAGCAAGGGGTTCAGAATCTCCATTTTGACAAAGAGATATAGATCCTCAGTAGGCAACGTGATAAAATGGCTAGATTTTCACAAGATTCACTGTGATGATTTGTTGTTCGTTTACGACGATGCTCCAAAGACAAATTATCCGTTTGATATCTTAGTCGATGATGCGCCAATAAATTTTAGTCAACTAGTGCACCCTAGAATCGGAATCCTATTTAATCAACCATGGAATAAGAATTTTACATGGCCGATAAGAATAGACTCATTAAGTGAAGTTATTAATCTTGTTTAAATCGAGATTACAATCGGCTAAGTTCGGAATTATTAGGTTCCTATTCATATATTACTGAGTCTAATAACAAATTCTAGTAAAGAAAGAATAAGTATCTTCAGAATAATTTCTATTTTAAATGGATCCGAATACTAAAATTAGTAGCAGCAAACTTTACTCCGGAAAAATATCGATCCGATTAGACAAGTATTACTTGGGTAACAAAATTATTGAAAAGGAAATAGTTGAACATTCAGATTCAGTAGGGATAGTTGCATTGGATAACAAAGAAAACATAATACTAGTAGAGCAATTCAGAATAGCTGCAGGAAATAGTTTGCTGGAAATTCCAGCCGGCAAGATTGAAAAGGGTGAAACTCCCAAAGTGGCTGCATTGCGTGAAATGAATGAGGAAATAGGTTACACCGGAAATCTGACACCTTTGTTTCAATGCTATCTGGCTCCCGGCTATGATACTGAAAAAATGTATTTCTTCCTTGCATCGAATCTAAAAATTTCTAAAAAGAGGCTTCCTCAAGATGAAGACGAGGAGATAAGGATTAGACGAATGTCATTAAGTTCTGTCTTAAAAAGATGTATTTCAGGAAAAATAATTGATTGTAAAACTATAGCAGCAGTTATGATGATACTGAATCGTAAAAATGGATTGGTTACGCGTAGTCTATGAGAGCTTATCTTTGGAATGAAAAGTCTATAAAACAATGATGATAATGTCTATCATGTCTCAAACAAAGTACAAGAAACTGTCTGGAAGTGAATTAGATGAGATCGTCAAGAATATGAGCGGATGGGAATTGAAAGATGGAAAATTGGAAAAGTCATTTAAATTTTCAAATTTTGTTCAGGCATTTGGTTTCATGACAAAAATAGCACTAGAGGCAGAAAAAATTAACCATCATCCAGAATGGTCAAATATATACAATACTGTTGCAGTTAAACTGAGTACGCACGATGCAGATGGAATTACTGATTATGATATCAAGCTAGCAAAAATCATAGACAACACCAATCCTTAAAATCAAACTGACTTTATTAAATGAACTTTAAGGATTACCTGTGATCAAAATTTATCTTAGATTTGTGTTTTTTAACTACTTGTGGGAATACTACTACTTAAGGTAACTAAAAATTCAATTCCTATGTGTGTTCTCTGATAAGACAATAGATGAAGTAATTGGATTATTATGTTTACAACGATTCCTTGGAACCTTTCTCATTAATTAGTAACACTTGTTGCATCAACCAATCGCAGAATTTTATCAAATTCTCATCAATTCTACACCAAATGTGTATTGACCCAGGTAAAATCTCTATCCTACCTTGAGGAGAAAGAATCTTCAAGCCTTCTTTCCCTTCATACATATAAGCATCCTGTGGTGTGACGTTTTCTAACAATTCCATTGCTTTTTGTTTGATTACATCTCTAGGTATAGGAAATTTTTTTCTGAACTTATCTACCACTAGTCCTAAATTTTCCTTACCGTAGTTTTCAACATCGTAAATTTTTTTTGGGTCTGGAAAATGAAGGTTCAAAGTTACGTTGTATCTAGAACCAGTGAATTCAGATAATTGATTTACATATTGGTATGCACTATTCGGGCTTTTCTTTAAGGCCTGTTGAATCTCATTATTGTGATATTTAATATTATATAACAGATCTGAATGCAAATTGGAAAAACTCATCTATTGGATAAAAATGTCCAATTAAATATATTATTGTACTGTCTGTATTTCGGTAAAAGGCACCAATACACAATCTTATAATTACTGATTTCACTCAAGTCAAATACATTTGGGTTAAACTTATGAATGACACTTAAATCCTATCTGTTATTACTATAGCACAATTATATGTTCGCTTCCGATTCCAGTTCTGAACGAGCTACCAGCATTGAGGATTATCAAAACACTTGTACCGAATTTATTATTGACATCAGTAGAGACTATAAAGATTGGGTGGATAGATATCAATTAAGCAAGGAAGAAACTAACAAAAGAAAAGGATCCATCGATAATGTCGTTGCAACCACCAATAACTGGATAAGAAAATTTTGTAACACCATAAAGAAAGTTGACGTGGTTATGAATGATGGTATTAATAAAATGGCAGAATACACTGCTGGATACCCATTTCAATTTGAGGTTTCTGTAAATTCAGAAAAAAGATACGCAAAACACAACCAAGGTAGAATAGCCCTGAGAGTAAACGCTATACCTCAGGAGGGGAGAACTATTAGGTTGGGCAGGTACAACAAGAATGACTTGTTTCTAATCTCATCAAGTTCCCCTGTATTTCCCAAGGTAAGTGAGGAAAGTATGAAAGCAGTTGACATATTAGATGACTATGTAACACTCGACGCGGCGACATGTGATAAAGGCAGTATTATTTCTATTACCATGATAGTCGAAGAGGTGAGAGACGGTTATGTTTCAGAAAGTAGAGGATAT